>WNFI01205059.1_pt1 | contig 15509 bp, 14 predicted proteins | sample 5400471 | NCBI WGS metagenome assembly WNFI01 (sample SAMN13153348, study PRJNA577476) | soil metagenome | isolation source: 100 cm saprolite on Douglas fir-dominated hillslope | place: USA:California | collected 2013-09-17 | reverse complement strand
TGGCAGGTTCATGGAGAGCCTACATATCTCAGAGCCCTACGAGGTGAAGCAATGTAAAGTTCCGTCGGGACGCATATAGCCCCTACATTCAGGGCAAGCCGCTACACCGAGAGTTGCAATGTGGGACGGAGGCACTCTAGTGGGTCTTACGAGGTCCGAGCAAATGACAAGAATAAATTTTGCTCATGAGTATATACATTAAGAGGAAGAGTAGGGAATTGTTATGTGAAGTCCTCCCTGTTGTGAGCGGCAGCTGGCGACTCATCCGAATGTATGCGTCCCATGCCACCATAGGACTAAACATAAATGCGGTGGCTCGGAAGCCATCATCTCCTCCGTGGAAGGGGTTTGGGACGCTGCTTTGTGTTGGTTATCAGCTGTACACGTCACAGTTTTCAGAAGCAACCACCTACATCATTGGTCAGGTGGGGCCCAGACGCGGGGGGAAATCCTGGCTCCATCCATGCCCTCTAGAGAACATATAAGATGATGAATGTCTGAAATGGCGAGTGGTGCAAACCGGAGGTGGCATAGGAAACTCGCTATGGTTGTCCACCGTAACGGTGGACAACTATAGCGAGTTTCCCGTAACGAATACGGTGAGAACTGTGGCCTCCTTGCACAACCATGTCATTTAACGGAACCTTGGTGGAACAAATTGAATGTGCGCTCACCGGTGGAGGGGGCTCGTGTACAGTGGAGACCTCTGTTACTTCAGAGGCCTCCATTAGATCAACACGATTTTTCAAGCTCCGCCAAATCAGCTAAGTTCTCTTATGTCCGACTCTGACTGTCAGGTTCATGGAGAGCCTACGTATCTCAGAGCCTTACGAGGCAAAGCAATGTAAACTTCCGTCGGCACACATATAACCCTTATGTTCAGGGCAAGTTGCTACACCGAGAGTTGCGAGGCGGAATGGAGGTACTCCTTCAGTGAGTCTTACAAATTCCGATCAAATGACAAGAAAACAAGCATAAAGTTTTGCTCATGTATATACATTGATCCGGTAGCGGAAGAGGAAGAAGAGTAGGGAATCGTTATGTGAAGTCCTCCCTGTTGTGGGTGGCAGCTGGCAACACATCCAAATGTACGTGTCCCATGCCACCATAGGACTAAACATAAACACGAGATGGTGGCTCGGAAGCCATCATCTCCGCTGGTGGAGAGGTTTTGGGACGCTGCTTTGTGTTGGTTATCAGCTGTACACGTCACAATTTTCAGAAGCAACCACCTACATCATTGGTCAGGTCCCTGGGGCCCGGACGCTGTGGGCGATCCTGGCTCCACCCATGCCCTCTAGAGAACATATAAGATGATGAATGTCTGAAACAGCAAGTGGTACAAACCGGAGGTGGCATGGGAAACTCCGTATGATTGTCCACCGTAACGAATACGGTGAGAACTGTGGCCTCCTTGCACAACCATGTCATTTAACAGAGCCTTGGTGGAACAAATCAAATGTGCGCTCACTGGTGGAGGGGGATCGTGTACAGTGGGGACCTCCTCTGTTGCTTCAGAGGCCTCCATTAAGGCAATGAACAAGGAAAGAAAACGTCGGATGCAGAATTATAGCTAGATTTTTTCAAACTCCGCCAAAATCGAAAGTAGAATAACAACGTTTGACCAGCGGCTTGGTGCCCATCTTGTATCGGAGCAATGTTTTCTGATCAGCTAAGCTCTCTTATGCCCGACTCTGACTGGCAAGTTCCAGCCTCTCTCACACTTGTAACTCATGGTCTCTTCCAGGCTCTCTCATTTCATCCCATTCTATTCGTTCTAATCCCTCTCAATGCCTTCGGATTCACTCAAGGAATCACATGCGGTGGTCTCTTCAGTACCTTACAATATTCTACTTGGCCCCAAGGACCTCCTGTCCAAATTTCAGTGTGCGGAACACGTTTGCCAATGCCAAGCAGACCTTTGTCTCTTTTCTGTACCCGATATCGTGATGCTTCAATGCGCCACGACTCAATTCTCACCTTGCTGCTGGATAGCGACGTAGACTTACAGCCTACAGGGACCAGACCAAACGTGGATATCCTACGCGACTCCATCCTTGGGAGGTATTAAGGTTGCATCTTTGGCTCCTAGCATATGTTGGGGGAAGGTTTTTGATTACTTGTCGCAGTGATCTTGGGAGTAGTTTGTTGGGATCGCCTCTGGAACAGGGACGAACATATGGAACGCGTAGCAGACGATACACCGAGCTAATGTATGGGTGCTTACTCATGCACTTGAGCTACTCTTCGTCTATGGCGGACCCATCAGCCAAAGGCCTCCCTGACTCCGCTAGTAGGATGTATTGCTTTCTCCTCCTTTCTGCACAGAAAGCACGACGGATGAGATTTAAGCCATTCCTATTGAAAGGATGGTGACGAGGATGATGTCTGGATTATCGATGAGGATGCATGAGTCCTTGTGCTTGAATGAACTGGTAAGGAGCAGAGGCACTATTCTCTACAAGGGTTGCGATACCCGAGACTTTTTTGAGGCTGCGATTCGACCTTGCTGGGGGCAGACCTTGTCGCATTCCGAGAGACAGACAATTCACCATTCTCGAATCAAACGCCTCTACAGGCACCCAATTCAGGAGCTTTTCGAAGAAATTGATGTAATCGTTCAAGTTGTGGATCCCGAATTCCGCCAGCTGTGGGATGTTCATCCTCAGAGCAATTCGGACTGACAATGGTATTTCCTGAGTTGTTGAACGATATCCGACATATCTACCCAGAGAGTGAGAAATTTATGCGAGCTTGGTTTTGAAGATGAGGATGCTTGCTTATCGTCCAAGGTTAGGAAGTACTTGAAGGGGACGTCAGTGAGGATGAAAGTGCTTTATACTTCGTCGCCCAAAGAGAATTCAGATGAATAGTGAAAGCCATTGCCCAATGTTCAGACGAAGGCAACTGGAGAAGTGCAATGCAGGGACTGGCTTGGACATCTCAACAGCGGCTGAATCGACAAGAGATGACGATCACAATATTTATGGTCGGAGCGTTCTGGACATGATCATGGGGCCCAGAAGTCATGCTGTGGACCTCAAGCCGCAATTACTGAGTAATTGCGGAGGTTTCTATCCTCTGTAAATCTTGCCCGTAGTGGCAAACAGGAAGAAGTCCCTCTTGCATTCGTGGCTAACATAGTAACCTGAGTGGCTGTCTACTACTAGCTATCCCAAGTAGATTCAATTGGCATAATGAAGTCCAGGAAAGAGCCCGCGCCCTGTTGGCGAGATGCACTTGGTTTTCTTCATGTCTGGTAACTTTGGGAGCGTCGTCACAAATGTGTATGTCCCAAGCTCTCGATGTAGAGTCCAGATTTTGAGATGCTTCTTCAGATGAACGTGCATTTGTCTACCTTGGGATCAGAGTTGTGCGACCAACTTCTTATGCCCTGGTGATCTTGGAGAGTATTCATAAAGTAACACCAAAATAATGTGGCGCTAGCCACATGGATTGTTCCGAGTATCAGTGAATGCAAGACCTGATTCACCTGAACGTTTGTACTCTACTGGCTGCCGTACTCATATTTCCTTTGTACTAAGCTCTCTCATCCGCATCAATTGTGTATATAAGCATAGCATTTCGCCCTACCCATTTACAGTATCGCTTTACCTTGAATGCCTTCACTTTTGCGCTGTGGATCTATTTCCTTAACCGGGAATCTCGCTTCAACAGTTTGTGACTGAATGGGTAGGGTGAAATACTACACTTATATACACAACGTGGATGAAAAGGCTTATACAAAGGAAAAAGGATAGAACCTAGGCCGGTACTTGTGACTTGCATTCAACTGAATGTAAAGTACCGTGGGAATAAGATTTAAGAGATCAATTGGTAAGCGACTTGCATGTCTTTGGTCTGACCATAGCAAACAGGAGCCGTTAGGGAGGAATATCAGCATCAAACACGCCTTTAAATTGTTAAGCCAGTTTGTTGGGTCTGATGCTGAAGTAGCCAGTAGGTACAAACGTTCAGGTCTTCTTGCATTCAGCGGATGCCGGAACAATGGAGAGCCTTCTGACTAGCGCCACATTACTTTCGTGTTACTTTTAAGAATACTCTCTGCGATCGCCAGGGCATAAGAAGTTGATCACACAACTCTGATTTAGTGTCCCAAGGGAGATGAACACATGTTCATCCGAAGAAGCATCTCAAAATCTGGAGTCTACATCTAGAGCTTGGGACATTCACATTTGTGATGACACCCCAAGTGCATGTCGCCAACAGAGTACGGACTCTTTCCTGGCCTTCGTTATGCCAATTGGATCTACTTGGGATAGTTAGACAGCCACTCAGGAGGGGTGTGCCTACTTATTAGCTGTGAACACGAGAGGAACTTCGTCTTGTAGGCGGGATTCACAGAGGATAGAATCCTCCGCAATTGCTTGAGGCCTACGGCATGACTCCCGGGCCCCATGATCATGTCCAGAATGCTACCACTCCAACCATATTGTGATCGTCATCTCTTGTCGATTCAGCTGCTGTTGAGATGTCCAAGCCAGTCCCTGCAGTGCACTTCTCCAGTTACCTTCGTCTGAACACCGGGAAATAGTTTTCACTATTCGTCTGAATTCTCTTATTAGGAGGAGTGTCCCCGAATCCTGCTGCGAGATCACGTCGTATCCATCTGGGAAATCCTGACAGAGAACCCATGACTCGTATTGCGCATGATAATCATCCTGACTGGCGGCCTATGGATGCTCTTCACTCCGCCATTTACTAGCCCCTTGGGCGATGAAGTATAAATCCTCACTGACGTCCACTTCTTCCTAACCTCGGACGATAATCGAGCATCTCCATCTTTGAAACCAATCTCGCATAAACATAAACTTCCTACAACCTAGCACCTAGGTACGCAACATAATGGTCGCAATGTATCACTACCACTGTAACTGACGTAGGATTCTCCACTCTTTGGATAGATATGTCGGACGTCGTTCAACAGCTCAGGGTATATCTTGCTGAAAACCCTGACGTCCTTCTCGCATTCGAATTGTCAGTCCGAATTGCTCTGAGAATGAACGTCCCACAGCTGGCGGAATTCGGGATCACAAACTTGAAAACTTACATCGATTTCTTCGAAATACTCCTAAATTGGGTGCCCGTAGAGACATTTGATGGAAAGAATGTCTACTATCACCTCTGTATCTTCTATTTCGTTCTGGACCTTCCCCCCTTGAAGGATCTTCAAACCTCCATCCTACCTACCTCCAAGTCCCCTTATACTTGGCTCTCAAACTGGATCATCCAATTTGCGAACGACATGGGTACGAACATGGACCAACCCGAATCGCTGACCGTAGAGTCACTCCTAACGTTCTACGAATCGCCCATTTATCGCATGGAGGACTATCCTGTGCCTGAAGGGGGGTGGAAATCATTTAATGAGTTCTTTGCTCGTGAGATCAATCCTGAGCTTCGACCAATCGACCTTCCCAATGATCCCCTGGCTATCGTGAGTGCCGCTGACTCCGTCTTCGATGGCGCCTGGGACATTGAATCACATGGCTATGTCTACTTGAAATATATCCCCTGGAGTATCACACAGTTGCTTGCGGATAGCGAGTACAGAGGCGAGTTCAACAATGGAGTTTTCACGCATTCCTTCCTCGCTCCAAACGACTACCATCGGCAACATGCTCCTGTCGCGGGAGAGGTGTTGGAGGCAAAAGTCATTCCTGGCCTTTGCTATCTTGAAGTTGTAGCGACCCCAGATGAGAATGGTGAATTGTCTCTCACAGCACGACGAGGTCTACCCTCAGCGAGGACGAATCGCGGGCTTGAAAAACTGAAGAGCACCGCAACCCTCGTAGAGAATAGTGTCTCTGCTCCCGACTCACCTGGTTACCAGTTCATTCAAGCGCGAGGACTCATCCTCATCAAGAATCCAGTTATCGGCCTCGTCGCTGTCCTTCCCATTGGAATGGCTCAATCTCATCTGTCGTGCTTTCTGTACAGCAAGGAGATACCGTAACGAAGGGACAAGAAATTTCTTATTTCCAATGCGGTGGATCCGATTGCGTTATGGTATTCCAGGAGCAAGCCAATGTTAAATTCAGCGCCACGCTCAATCAACATTACAACTTTGGCCAACGGATCGCCAAGGCGTTCCCCAGCGAAACCTGGACAAAGCCTCTAAATTGCTCAGCTGTAAATGTTTTTTTTTCAATGGTGCGTATGACGATATTCATGACACCCATGCGCTGGATTCTTACAAATTCCTCACTCAGACGCTGAAGCATGTTATCGCACAAGTTGAAATCAGAGTTTCATGTAGTTCTTGTAGTGGGCCTTCGCCACGAAATTGTACTTCTAGTCTTCACAAGTGTCTCACTCAACCCTTTCAAATCAATGCCAGTTTCAGTCATCGTATGTTACGCCGAGTATACTATATAGATATGCGTCCATCCCGCGTAAGATGGACAGGTAAAACTTGTTACTATTTAGTAAGACGTTGGGCGACAGGCGCTACGTCTGGACACGATGGCATGCTTGAATAGTAATTAAACTTGAAGAACAATAACCACTCAACCATAACTACGTACTCGCCACTACCACTGACCTCTATATACCACCGGGCACGCTCTTGCCTTTTCAGCCAGGCCTATCGTTTCCTTTCAACTCTTATCATCTTAGGTTTATAATTTACGTCTCTCCCCCGAAACGAAGTTCTCAGCCTATCACCCGGAGTACCGACAGCCTTGGGTGACAGTTGTCTTTCTATCCTTTTTCATAGTAATTTATAGGTTTTACGATGGGGGAAAGACATAATGGGAATGGCAAGACGGGCGACATTCGCTCATTGAAAATGTGTTGATTGAAAAGCTTGAGACAAAATTCGAAAAAACTAAAAGTACAATTTCGTGGCAAAAAAAAGCCAGTGCAAGAACTATATGCCAGTCAATTTCCAAACTAGTGCGATACAGCGCCTGTCTGAGCAAGGTGTGAGGGACATAGTGCAACAAGGGGGTTTACGAATAACTCACTAAACCCACTATTGGAAAATATCCATTCAGCGCTGAGCAATTATAGAGGCATCCCGGTCAGGGAAAGCCTTGGCGATCTGTTGACCAAAGTTGTAATGTCGATCGAGTGTGGCACTGAATTGAACATTGGCTCGCGCCTGGAATATCATAACGCAATCGGATCCACCGCATTGGAAATAAGAAACTTCTTGTCCCTTCCTTACGGTTTCTCCTTTCTTTACAGAAAGCAGGACGGATGAGATTTGAGCCATTCCAATGGGAAGAACGGCGACGAGGCCGATGACTGGATTATCGATGAGGATGAGTCCTCGTGCTTGAATGAACTGATAACCAGGTGAGTCAGGAGCAGAGACAGTATTCTCTTGGAGGGTTATGGGGCCCGTGAGTCTTTCAAGTCCGCGATTCGACCTTGCTGGAGGTAGACCTCGTCGCATTCCGAGAGATAATTCACCATTCTGATCTGGAGTCGCTACAACTTCGAGATAGCAGAGGCCAGGAATGACTTTCGCCTCTAATACCTTTCCCGAGACGGGAGCATGTTGGCGATGGTAGTCATATGGAGCGAGAAAGGAATGCGTGAAAATTCCACCGTTGAACTCGCCTGCGTAGTCGCTATCCGCTAGCAACTGTTTGATACTCCAGGGAATATACTTCAAGTAGACGACACCATCCTGTTCAATGTCCCAGGAACCATCGAAGACGGAGTCAGCGGGACCCACGATAGCCGTGTCATCATTGGGAAAGTCGATTGGTCGAAGATTAGGGTAGATATTACGAGCAAAGAAGTGGTTAAATGATCTCCAGCCCCCTTTAGGCACAGGATAGTCCTCCATGCGATAAATGGGCGAATCGTAGAACGTTTGGAGTGACTCTTTCGTCAACGATTCAGGTTTGTCCATGTTCTTACCCATGTCTTTCGCAAATTCGATGATCCAGTCTGAGAGCCAAGTATAAGGAGCCTTGGAGGTAGGAAGAATGGAGGTTTGAAGATCCTTCAAGGGGGGAAGATCCAGAATGAAATAGAAGATACAGATGTGATAGTAGACGTTCTTTCCATCGAACCTCTCTACGGGCATCCAATGTAGGAACTTTTCGTAGAACTTGAGGTAATCATCCAAGTTGTAGATGCCCCATTGCGCCAGCTGTGGAACGTTCATCCTCAGAGCAATTTGAACCGCCAAGTCGAATGCGGCATAGACGTGGGGGTGGTCACAAAGATACTCCTTGAGCTTTTCAACAATATCCGACATATCTGTGCGCCGGGTTTGTAGGAAATGATACGCGAGCTTGGTTCCGAAGATGGGGTGTCTTGGCTATTGTCCGATGGCAGTAGGAAGAGGTGGACGCTAGTGGGAATAATGCTGCTCAAACTAGCCGCTTTATATGCACTTGATCGCCCAAGGGATTTGTAAATGGTGGAGTGAACACCTCCGTAGGCCGCCTTGGGGTATGATTGACATCGTACACGATGCCAGTCATGGGTTCTCTGCACCGAGATATGGGAATAGTCCTCCTGATATCAGCAATCGGACGAACAGTAAAGGCGACATCTTGAAAAGAGCCGTGCCTTGGATTCGCCAGGAAGTAAGAATGGCGGAAAGCCAGAGAAGCGTAGGGACTCGGTTGAACTCGTCAATAACATCTAGACAAGAAGTGATGATGAAAATTAATGCCTCATAGGGCACAAGCATTCAGGGCATGATCATGGGTCCCGGGAGTCATCCACTTCAAGTACTGAAATTGCGGACAGATAGGAGCCTCCGGAGGCTTCTATCCTGTGCCAAACACAAGTTCCTCTCGTATCCGCGGCTAACAAGGAGCTTGAATGGCTGTCTATCCCAAGTAGTCGTAGTCGACTGGCATAACGAAGGCCAGAAAGAAGCACACTCTATGGGCGACATATCCCGTATTTTGGGAGTGCTGTGACGGATATGAACGCCCGAAGCCCTGACGTAGAGTGTTGAGATGCCCTGCAGATGAACCTGTGTCCGATATTATTTCATGAGAGAATTTGGATGATCATCTTATCAACTTTTTATTCCCTGCATGATGGAATTGACTGCCTCTCCCAACTCCCACCATCACCCGACAAAGTAAACTTTGGAAAGCCAGGGCTGAGAAACTTGCAGGAGACTACCCTTCATCCACTAGCCGCATGTGACAGCGGATTGGATATTATTACAGTTTAAAGAGTAGATATAACAAGCTGCTCTCGCCAGTGTAGGGAATAGGACAGACACGTGCGATCCCTAGCTGTGTCAAGTACTTTAATTTCCTCCTGTGGGATTTTCAAGCAGGCTGCGATCGTGTCTGCTATTATGTGCCCTTGAAGAACAGGACAAGGGATATTTGTCCTCTAAACGTAGTGAATAACTAGTAGCCCATGGTACCTCAGCATGCGCAATCAGTTCGCAACACCATCTGACTTTTGAATCGAGGATATAGTGCTTCACAAGGGCTCACATGCACAGCTGTTAACCAGCGTTGCAAAGGGGTTCATCACGCGGCCGCGGGGTAACAAATGAGATTCATCATCATCAAAGGGTTCATCAGTCACGTTGTCACGTCACATTGTACACCTTCATCCTTTCTCCAATGAGTTTTGCACCGCCAATCTACTATCCAAAGAACGAATACATTGAAACAGCACGTAATCCATACCCCCCCTACTACCCAACCTCTCAATCCTCAATATATATCCTCCCATGTAGGACACAGGAAACAAAGTCTCACGACGAGCAACCATCGCTGGGCCACAAAACATTATCCTCGGAGGGAAGACTATCATATCTAGTCAAGCAATCATTAGGGGAGATCTTAGGAGAACAGGACCTGGGCATGCAGTTGTTATTTCAATTGGTCGATACTGCCTCGTCAGCGAAGGATGTATATTAAGGTCTGTCTGTTTTATTTTTCTCTTCTCGGAAGTGTTATGCTTCTGCGCTTAGAAGGAAACTAATAAATTTTCCCTTCTTTTTTTAAGGCCACCCTACAAGACGTATCGTGGAAATTTTAATTATTATCCAATGAAGATAGGGGATTATGTTCATATCGGCGCTAATACCGTAGTCGAAGCTGCTATTATTGGGAACTATGTCAAGATCGGGAAGAATTGCGTGATTGTGAGTTCGACACACCTCTACTACCTACGCAAAACGTCATGTTTCATCAATGAAGGGAAAGTTCACGACTATCAAAGATTGCGCAGAGATTGCAGATAATACCGTCCTTCCACCCAACACTGTAGTACCTGCTCTAGCTCTCTTTTCTGGTTCTCCTGGTCCGTACTTTCCCAAGGATCCCAGAAATCATAACGTAAAAATTATGCTTACTTGACTTATTGTAGGGAAATATGGAGACAGCCTTCCAGAATCAACTCAAGAACTCTTGGAGTCTCAAGCGAAGAGCTACTATAACCGATTTCAACCTCTTGAACAATCATGACCCGTACCCGACTATCCATCATAGTATAGATAATAGGCAAGCCGGAACGTTGACGCAGCCACTCACCAAGAACCAGGTCTAAGCGGGATAGGTACCATTTCTTGATGCAGTGTGCCTGACCGTCTCCCAATCTATATTTGATAATACGTCCTGGTCGCATGCTATATATTTGATCTATTGACTGAATCCCAAGTTGATAAGGACCGGTGAATACATGGGCGGTTGATATACTTCAAGTCAGGAATTAGTCTTTTGGATGGTTGGTGGACATGGAATAAGATGAACCCCGGAAAAAATAAAATAAACGAGAACGAAATGTCCAAAAATAATGAAGAAAAGCAAAAAAATGGGTACAAAGTTCCGTATAAAAAAAAACACTATAACTCGTGATGAGAGAGAGCTTAAACACTAGTCCGGGCCCAGAGAGGATGAAGGAGGTTGGGTTGGGATACATTCATGGGTCTTGTTTGTGATCGCGATCTATTAAAAGATTAAAAGAGTACCGAAAGGACGCCATTCGCCACATCAGATCGAAAGTCATAACAGAACGGGAAAACCCACTCACTCATTTAAGCTTCTCGAAGGAGAAGGAGGAAGAAGGGGAAGAGGAACAAACCCATCTTTCTTCAAGTTCCGTCCGTCTTCCTCTCCCCTCTTTTGGGCTTGTACTAGTCCCAAGCTCTCAGCTTCACCGGCCTCAACCAACTCCCCCTCCAGCTCGGGTGTCTCCAAGATGGTATCGAGCGTACCTAGCTCCACGCTAACAGATCTTCTTCCTCTTTTCCCCCCTCTCTTCCTCCCTTTCCCCTTCATCGACTTCCTCCGACCACTCATCGAACCCCCTGACGGAGATCGACGGGGAGGACGGGGATGAGATGCAGCGGTAGAAACGACTGTCCCTCTTCCTTCATCAACATTAGTCACTTCAATCCTCGGCACACCCAAACTCGCCCCTACACCAACTTGACAAGGGTTTCCATCTTCCTCGCCTTCTCTCTCGTTCTCCCTATCCCCAACTTCCCCCCATCCTCTCCCTGTCCCCTTCATTCTCCACTCATACGCATATGTCGAAGCACAACTCAGCCAGATGGCAAATACTCCAGCACCGCACACTACTAACTGCGTGCAAGCGCTCGCCAACGAAATAGGATCATGTGTGCCTCTAATATGGTACCGCCATGTCCAGTGATGAATGTAAAATATTCTGAAGAGGGAAACAGAGGCAAGGTAAGCCCAGAGAAGGGTATCAACGTTTAGCCAGGTAGAAGCTAGCCAGGAGGATGAGGTGGTACATGGTGAGGGGAAAGAAGGTTTGAAAGGGTATGAATCATGGAATGAAGTGGATGGAGCCAGTGAGGAACATGGGGACGGGAAGCGAGATCGGGGTCGTTGGGATTCGATATCGTCGTCAACACCGTCACCAGATGGATTCGAGTTCGAGTCGTTTACGGGAATAGTAGGTGGGAAATAAGGCAATAACAACGCCTTGGATTCCTCATCGTCTTCCTCATCTGAAGAAGAATGACTTGCGTCGTAGCTCTCTCTTCGAATCTTCATCGAAGCCACATCTTCCACGTCCGACTTCTGAATGGACATAGAATCATAGTCTGCCATCGTCACGGCATTCGAGCCCGTCGTCGCATCCCACCCTTCGGAATAACCTGCCAGTCTAACCATCATTCCTAGCTGTGGTATCATTGCTCCCACGGATAAATATTGCGAGAACGCCCAAGATATATTGATTATGGTCCTCTGTGAAACGGATACTGGCGATGATGGAGGGTAATGAATGAAGAGTGACAAGATGAGTGCTGGGAGGGCGATAGCAATAATGGGTGATGAGAATGGTCTTGAAATAATGGTTGAGCATACGTTCTGTCTGTTCAGGTTTAATTCCATTATGAGGGGAGAATGAGGCTAAGCGCCCGCTAGAGATAAATGATGGATAGGACGCGTACCGTAGCAAGAAGAATAAGAGTATAACGCTGATCAAGCTCGCCCCAAGCAGCCACCCTTTCATAAAGGAGTTGTAACAACTCAGGCTGAAACTGCCAGGGTACGCGTATCGTGCGACGAATGTTATCAGATGCAGGATTTGCGTCTCAACCGAGACGCCTAGAGAAAAAGCCAATCCAGATAGATCAGTTAACAGAAAGAAGGTAGACGAAGGAGAGCGCACCTCTTGGGCCAAAAAGATAAAGACGAAGCCACAAGATAGGGAACGAGGCTGCTAATGCAATGTCACCTGTCCACAAAGGTTTCATAGTCTCGAATCAGCATCGAGAATCAACTAATGGGGTTTTCAGGTCAAGAAAGGAGAACTGTACCAGGTATCCGCAGCAAATTGATACTCTTTTCGAGCTGCCACATACTGTCCCGCCACACGGTGTCGTCGCCAAGTCTGTGTTTGCTGACGATAAACGTGAATACAGTGCTACACCTCACAACAAAGCCGCCGGAATAAAGAATTTGGTCGCCTCTTCGCAGCTATTCGCGGTACTCGTGCAAGAGAGGTCTGGATGATGTCGAGAAAGTGGGGAACAGCAAGAGAGTACAGCAAAGCGAGGGGTTGATGAAATTCCGAAATGAAATTGTAAAAATTACATAAATAGATAATGAGTTTAGTCCCAATTTCACTGGAATTCAAAATACGTAAAACCTGGGAAGAAGGAACCGATCTTCCTATCACATAATTTGTTGTTGCTTGACCAGTTGACTGCGCAGTCGACTGATTAATGGCGCGAGGTTTACTACTCGCAGGTAGATATCTCAAGTATAATCAACCAATTGATTCAGATCATGCGTTCCATTCTCACCGCCATCGGCCATTAACCACCTTAACTGCTCATTATTACAGGCACTCTAATATAATTTTCTGGGATGCATTTTTTTGGGTTGCGACGGACACATCGATCGCTGAGTTCAGCTCTTCTCTTCCGATTCCGGCTGCTTTATCATCCCGGCATGCTCCTCCGGCCCTGAATCGGCCCTCTTGTATACAGGTGCTTTTCTCCTCTCCAAGGCCCCAACTAGTGAGCATTTATGGATCACGCTCTTATTGATGTATACATCCAGTGCAGTACTTGTGGCAATCCATTGTGGTTGATACCATTGCAGAATGGTACGCATACTGGTCGAACGCTCGGATCCATATTGTGTTGGACTGCGCTCACAGCTTATTATGTACATACTGCGGCTCTTCGCATAGTTATAACGTGAAATGTCAATTCGGTTCTCTAACACATCGAGACTGAACGCTTCCCCTATCTTTCTGGTTACTCCACCATTAGCTTCTTAGCTACTCTTAACGTTCTCCCGGGGCTCCAACCATATATACCTCTCACGAAGCATCTTTCGAGATGTTCGGGCGAATCCACGCGAAGGCGATCGGCGGAGAACAGGTGATTCGATCGAGTGGTGATGATGATAGCTGTATTGTAGCGGAGTTGACCGAATTTATTGTTGATAGGAGTTGGGAGGGGTCCAGCCTATGTGTATAGTGTTAGAGGGGGGTCAACCTCCTGAGAGGGGGGATCGGCGTTTTGTTGTCGGGCTTCTTCATTGCTTTCCGGCTGTTCGCAGTTTTGAACCCCCGTTGATCTCGGGTCAAAGTTACGAGTTTCCTTCCGTTGGTTGGGTTTCCAGCATCATCGTACACTTTCCTCAAGAAGTAAATTGGCTCTGCCCAGTCAATTTCGTGTCATTCTATGACGCAAGATGTCCTCATTTTTAGAAATGTACCTCGTCGATGAAAACTATTCGATGGGTACATGCTTATGGACCTCCGCCAACTGACCCCTTTGTCTCGTATGACGAGTACTATGGGGACAAGTTTGGCGTTCAGTGTCGGTGTGACACCTGGACCTCATACGTGACTAGACTATTGGGATTGACATGTTGAACAAGGATTTCGATCTCTTAGCCTTTTCCCTCGCGGGATAAGCTTTTGTACGTGTCAAGTCTATCATCAAGCTCTAAAAATTCTTCTACTTCGGGATTGGTACACTAACAACAATGTTTCGGCCTCTAGATCTAGAGTTATTACTTATAATCTGAACAAAATCCAACTCATCTTCAGAGCCACTCAACAGTCTGAAGGCATGCACTCAGTGATGGTCCCAAGACTACATATTATAATACATACCCCTGGTGGCTTGGATGAAATGTCATATGTCACTCGATTCACGCCTGCCACTTCATTCGTGATCCTGGATGAAATCCGCCTGAGGATCTCTGGAGGGAAGTTGAACCTAGAGAAGGGGCACATGTAAGTACATCATCCTAGCCCCCTCCTTCACTAGGCGACCTACCAGTCGGCTGTCATGAAGTCTTCAGTCTGGACGGCACGTAACGCTATGACCTATAAGGCAGTAGACGTTCAGTGATGATTCTTTTGAACAACAATTCCACCTACCTGTTCGTACGTGCGTTTGTCGCCCATGACTCCCACAGCCTTTATGGGCAGGAGAACAGCGAATGCTTGACTAATCTGATTGTATAAGCCAGCGTTTCGAATCTCCTCAATGTAAATGGTGTCTGCCTTCTGCGCTATTCGTACTTGTTCGCGGGTAACGGGTCCAAGAATACGGATGGCGAGCCCAGGTCCAGGGAATGGATGTCGGTTGACGAGATGTGAGGGGATGGATAACAATCTACCAAGTGCGCGCACTTCATCTGAAACATTGGAGGTGGGGAATTATTGGGAGTTTTCCGTCAATTCGTTACAATCAGCACCTTACCTTTGAAAAGCTCTCTCAACGGTTCGATGAGCTTGAGCTGCATGTTCTCCAGCAAACCACCGACATTGTGGTGAGTTTTGATCGTGGCACTTGGTCCCTTAAAACTGACACTCTCGATAACATCCGGGTAGAGCGTGCCTTGAAGCAACCACTCGATCTTCCCTTTACCCACTCCTTTGCCGAGTTCCAATTCTCGCTCAGCTTCTGCTTCGATCCTGGTAGCCTCCTCTTCAAACACTTCAATGAATGTATTGCCTATAATCTTGCGTTTCAGTTCGGGGTCTTCGACATCATTGAGCTTGGCCAGAAATCGGTCGGAGGCGTCGACGACGGTGAG
>WNFI01379691.1_pt1 | contig 15511 bp, 17 predicted proteins | sample 5400471 | NCBI WGS metagenome assembly WNFI01 (sample SAMN13153348, study PRJNA577476) | soil metagenome | isolation source: 100 cm saprolite on Douglas fir-dominated hillslope | place: USA:California | collected 2013-09-17 | reverse complement strand
CTCGTCGTTGCCACGCTCGTGCTGGGTGGCATGATCGGTTTCTTATTGGGCTCATCCCGCACACCTTCTGATGTGCTTGTCCCAGGGAGGCCCACGACGCTGCACCTGTACCGATTCGACCCGGCAGGTGTCCTGCCGAAGCCGGGCAATGGTGAAACCGTGATCTTCGATCAACCCGCCATCTCGCGGATCGCTGCCGAAGTGAACCGCCTGCCCTCGTTTCCAAAGACCGGTCGGCGGTGCGACGCCAGACTCTGGACGTATCTGCTCTCGTTCGATTACAGCAATGGCGACAAGCTCACGGTTGAGGTTCGGCCTTCCCCCTGCGGCATGGTCACGGTTCGGGGCGAGGACACACCAAGAGCCGATGCGGCCAACTCGGCACTGCTAGACGATGTGACGACGCTGCTGAAACCACAGTAGCGACGAGATGACTCATCGGGGTGGTGGCAACGAAATCAGGACAGCAGCAAAGGCCAGGATGAGGGCGGCCGCCCCCACCCTGACCCTCCCCCAGAGCGGGCGGGAAAAGAAGCCGATGGCTGCCGCGACGACGGCGGCCTTCACGACCAGAACCCAACCGTAGCCGGTCGTCACCAGGGCCGCCGGGGATCCGAGGTGGGCTATGGCGAGGACGAGCCCGCCGACAATGGCGACCGCCAGACCACCGATCGCGTAGGGTCGGAAGCGCCCGTCCGGCGCGAACAAGAAGGCCGCAAGCCCACCCACCCAGATTCCCATAGCCGCCACGTGGATGGCGTCGAGCAAGAGGCCCGCACCCGGCACTCCAGGAATCGCGTGCGCACTTGCGCCATCGATCAACGCCATGACCGCACCCAGCGCGAGCACCGGCCACCGTGATTCGAGGGCGAGCAGTGCCCACACGAGAAGGGCAATGCCCAGGCGCAGGCCGAGGAGGCGACCGAAGGGTGAGGCCAGCACTGCGATGGCGGTGTCGCCGTCGAAGGAGAGGCTCGCGAGCTGCGCGACCAGTGCCACCGGTTCAGCGGCGATCAGTACCACCACACCGGCGACAACCAGCGGGCGCAAGCGTGGCTCGCGCCGCGTGACCACCTGGTACGCGATGGTCCCGAAGGTCAGGGCCACACCGAGGAAATGCATCCAGCGCGCCAACGCCTGGAGCGCGAACCCGAGCGGCGTAGCGGTTCCGATCTCGCCACCCGAGAGCGCCGCTGAATAAGGATTGGCACTCGGCTGGCCCACGACGAAACGGAACGCCCCTCGCGATGGGTGCGTGTCGGCGGCCAACGCCTGCCAGGTCACGACGTAAGTCCCGGTTTCCGTCGAGTTCATCGGTGCCGTCAGCACGTGGCCCGTGACGCGCGCAGGCCCAGCCACCTGATGACCCGAGGGGCTGAAGACCTCGATCCCTTTGCCGGCTGGGGTGACGGATTCCGAGAACGTCAACGAAACGGTCGCGGGTGGCGCGCTGAGAACCGCACCCGGGGAGGGGTCTGAGCTGAAGAGCACGGCGTGCGCCCACGCCGCTCGCGGGGCGAGAGCAAGGAAGAGAGCCATGCCGACGACCAGGAGTCGCCGGCCCAATCTCAGGAGTAGGCCGGCGCCTCGGCGGGAGCGGGCAATCCCGGTCCCTCCGTGCGGCGCGTGCGCACGATTCGAAGCACCAGGCCGGCCGCGATCAGGCAGAGAAGCCCGGAGCTCATGAAGGCCAGCTGGTAGTCGCCAAAGAAGGTGCGCACGGCGCCGGCCGCGAAGGCGATCGAGGCAGCGCCGAGCTGGTGGGCGGCGAAGATCCATCCATAGACGATCGTGAAGTTCTGCTGTCCGAAGAGCTTGCGAGCCAGCTGCACGGTGGGCGGAACCGTCGCGACCCAGTCGAGCCCATAGAAGACGATGAACAGGATCAGCCCGAAGTACGCCGTGCCGAAGGCGTAGGGGAGGAACAGCAGCGAGAGGCCGCGCAGGCCGTAGTACCAGAACAGCAACCAGCGGCTGTCGAAGCGGTCGGTCAGCACCCCGGACACCAGCGTGCCGACCACGTCAAAGACGCCGATCAGGGCGAGCAGGCTGGCCGCGGTCACCTCGGCCATGCCGTGGTCCATCGAGGCCGGGATCAGGTGCGTGCCGATCAGGCCGTTGGTGGATGCCCCGCAGATGAAGAAGCTGCCGGCGAGTAGCCAGAAATCGCGCGACTTGACGCCGAGCCCGAGCCCGCGAAAGGCGTTACGGATGGGGTTGCCGACCGACAGTGGTCCCGTGTCCGCTGTGGTTGCGCCGTAGGCACGCAGCCCGAGGTCGGCCGGCCGGTTGCGAAGAAAGAGCGCGACGATCGGCACGACCGCGAGCGCCGCGATTCCAACCGTGATCGCCGCGCTGCGCCAGCCGCGGTTCTGCGCCAGCCAGCCGAGAAATGGAAGGAAGATCAGCTGGCCGGTAGCGCCCGCCGCCGTGAGGGCGCCGAGCACCAGCCCGCGCCGTTGCACGAACCAGCGGCTGGCGACGGTCGCGGCGAGCACCGACGCCATGCATCCGGTGCCGAGGCCAACGACCACACCCCAGAGAAGGTAGAGCTGCCAGGGCGCTGTCATTACCGTGGTCAGCAGCGCGCCCGTGGCGACTGTAATCAGTGCGCCGACCGTCACCACGCGCACGCCGAAGCGGTTCATCAGCGCCGCGGCAAAGGGCCCGGTCAACCCGAACAGGATGAGGTTGATGAAGACGGCGAAGGAGATGATCGCCCGGTTCCACCCAAATTCGTGCTCCAGTGGCACGATCAACACACCGGGCGTCGCGCGGAACCCCGCGGCCCCCATGAGGGCCACGAAGGTCACGGCGGCCACGATCCAGGCGTAGTTGATGCGCCTCAGCGCGCAGCCCTCCGCGGCCAGTCCGCGAGGAGACTGTCGGCCATCGCTCTGGCGTGGCGGGCCGCATCGGATTTGCGCTCGCGGTAGGCAGTCACCATCGCGCCGTCGATCAGCAGCATGAATCGCTTCGCCAGCGACGCGGCATCTCGATAGCCCGCTTCCCCCAGGAGCGCACGCACGTAATCTTGCACCCTGGCTTTGTGCTCCGTCGCGGCGATGTATCCGGGATGTTCGTCGTCGAGTTCCGCCATCGCGTTGATGAAGGCGCACCCCCGGAAATCCGGATCAGCAAGGCGCTCAGCGAGCGCGTCAAAGATCGCCAACGGGCGCCGCGACGGATCGCCGTGCGACTGGCGCTCGACGGCGCCCTTGAACCATTCGCGCCAGCGCAGGTCCCGATGTGCCAAGTACGCGCGCACCAGCTCCTCCTTGGAACCGAAGCACGCGTACAGCGTCATCTTCGTCATGCCGGAATCTGCCGCGATCCCATCGACACCGGTAGCTCTGATCCCGTTCTGATAGAAGAGCTTGGAGGCGGTGTCCAGGATGCGGTCGGCCGCGGCCTGGCTGGGCATACAGGGCAGTATACAGACCTGTCAGTACACCGCCCCGGCCGATGAATTTGAGCGCACTCGCCGGTCCTAAGGTTCGTACCGACAAGCGACCAATCCTGGAACTCGGAGGTTGCGATAGGAGGCATCGAAATGGACGAGAAGAATCTCGACATCTACGGCAACGCGGTGATCCCCTGGTCGCGCGCGCTCGAGGCCCTTGAGGCGCCCCCCACGAAACCGGGGGAGCCGGGCGGCCCGAAGACCTACTGGCTCGGAACCAGCCGGCCAGACCAGCGGCCGCACGTTGCGGGGGTGGGTGCGCTGTGGGTCGACGGCAAGTTTTACTTCGTGAGCGGCCCTGGGACGCGCAAGAGCCGGAACCTCGCCAGGGGTGGCCGGCGAGCGTCCGCGATGGCGCCTTCACCGCCGAGTACAGCGCGCCAAGCGCTGGGCCCCCTCCCTGGAACCTGTACGTCATGACCCCATCGACCGCCTTCGGCACGGCCACCGTGGAGCCATATGGCGCGACCCGCTGGCGCTTTGGCTGACTCTTGACAAGGTGAAAGAGAACCCCTAAGCAGGTAAGCGCGGCTGTACCAGAAACGGTGACCAAGAGCGTAATGTGGGAAGCCACCGTCAACGACGCAGGAGGACATAACTATGTCGGAGAAGAACAAGGCGATCGCGGCGCGCATCCCTTTGGAAGCCTTCAACCAGGGCAAGCTCGAGGTCATCGACGAGGTGATCGCAGATGACTCTGTCGACCACGGCGAACTAACGCCGGGGATGCCGCCTGGAAAGGAAGGGGTCAAGCTCTTGGTCAAGGCGCTGCGAAGCGCTTTTCCAGATTTCAAGATCACGATCGATCTTGCGGTCGCCGAAGGTGACCTGGTGGTACACCATGCCACGACCACCGGCACGATGAAGGGCGAATTTGCCGGGATGCCTCCGAGCGGTAAGAAGGCAACATGGGAGGCGATCCACATCACCCGGATCAAAGGCGACAAGATCGTCGAGCACTGGGCGGTGCAGGACCAGCTCGGCATGCTCCAGCAGCTGGGCTTCATACCCACGCCGGAGGCCGCTACCGCGCGCTGATCAGGTCCAGACAAAAAAGAACGGCGGCTGGGGAAGCCGCCGTTCCGATTTACGCTGACCTACTTAAGGTGAGCCGTCGCGCTAACCTTGCCGCCGTGGTTGATGGCCTTGCTGCCCGTCGAGTGGGCAGCCGTTGCGTCGCCGCGGGCGACCGCGCTCACCGCGTCGCCCTGACCATCGCGCTCCGTCGTGCTCCGATCCGAGCGGCCGTTGGTCTTGGCCAGGCCACTAACCGCGTCGCCGCGCGCCTCGCCGACCAACGCCTTGCTCATGTGGGCCTTGTCGCTGACGGCCCCGCCATGCGAATTGGCGGCGGCCGCCGTCACCAGGCCGAGCCCGAACACCACAGAAACGGCCAGTACGATTGGCTTTGTCGCTCGATGCATGTGCATTGAGCCTCCTTGTTTCGCGCGCCGGACCGCCGTTTCCAGGTCGATCCCACGAAGGAGACCATGCGTGACCGCCGCGAGAAAGGCATCGCCCGCGCCCAGGCCGTTGACGACCTCCATGCGCACAGGAGGCACCTCGAGGACGCGATCGCCCTCGAACAACGCGGCACCGTCGCCGCCGCGCTTCAGGATGAGGACGCGCGGTCCCAGCTCGCGCAGGCTGACGATCCCCTGCCGGGGATCATCGACGCCGGTCGCGGCGCGAACCTCGTCTTCGTTCCCAACGACGATGTCGGCGTGTGCCAGCGCGGCCTGCACCGCGCGCTGGTAGGCGCCGCCTCCGGACCAGAACGACGGACGGTAGTCCAGGTCGAAGATGGCGGTGTGCCGGTGTCGCTCCAGCGCCGCCATGTGGGCGGCGCGGCTCTTCTCGCGCGCCAGACCGGTCCCCGAGGCGAGCAGGATGGGCGCATTGGCGACCGCCTCCAGGTCGAAGTCGTCCGTCGTCAGCTCCCAGTCGGGACAGGTCGGCGTGCGGTAGAAGAGCAGCGGGAAGCGATCCGGCGGCCAGATCTCGCAGAAGACAATCGGCGTGTTGAGGGTGTGGTCGATGCCGAGCCAGCGGACGTCCACACCCTCGCGCGAGAGGAAGTCGCGGATGAACTCGCCGTGGCCATCGTTGCCGACCTTGCTACCGATCGCTGCGCGCACCTGCAATCGAGCCAGGCCGGTACAGACATTGCCGGCGAAGCCGCCTACGTAGCGGACGTAGTTTCGTTGCTCCCGCAGGGCGGTCCGGATCTGGGCTGGGTACAGGTCGGCGCTGAGCCGGCCCATCACGACAACCTCGACACCGCCGCCGGCGGTCCATGAGCGACGACTCACGACTTCTTCACCGCATCAACCATTCTTGATCATCAGTTGCGCGGGGACCAGGGCGAGTCGTCGTGGCGGGCGCGATGGAGACGTTTGGAAGTTCTAGGCCAGATCCGGGTTGGGGAGCATCACGTCGCGGACCAAGGCATCGAGGTCGCTGCAGGCTCCAATGAACTGGCGAAGCGTGCGCACCGTTGGCCCGAAGCGGTCGAACTCCTCGACGGCGAGGCCGCCTTCAGAATACGCGCGGCGGAAGTCTGGGAAGTGAGTGAGCAACTGATCAACGACCTTGGGGTCGACCGGGTCGTCGATCCGCGGCCGCACCTCGATGTCGCTGGCGTTGAAACGCTTCTGCCAGGCATATGGCGGTGAGATGACCGCGTCGGAGCCGATGAGCTCGCTCCAGTGCATGTGGTTGCGAAACGCCGCAGAGAGGAGGCGGATCCGGTAGCCTCGCTCACGGAAGATCCCGTACGTCTTCTTGAAGACGGCGACCCCGGCCCACTCGACATAGCCCGGATCGACGGAGATGCCCTCCTTCTCGATCAGGACCTTGAGCCAGTCGTCCAGCCGGCCGACCATGATGGTGCAGACCGGTCCCATCGACGACACGTCCTTGCCTTCGGCCTCACGCCGCCTCAAGCCTCGTTCCACCGCCTCGGCGACAGCGATGCTCTGGGGAGCCGACCATTCCGCCCGCGATGGGCGGCGAAGATCGGTTTGAGGAGCTCCGCTGCCCTCACCGAAAGCTCCTCGACGAGTCGCCATCCGATCTGGTCCTCGGTGGCGATCGGGAGCTCGCGAAGGAGACTTTGAATGCGCGGCCGCCAGGCGGCCATCTCCTTCTTGAGGATCGTGACCGCAATTACCGGGTTGCAGGTCGCGCCGACCGCTCCTTGCTCGATCGAATAGGTGAGCTCCTCGATGGACGCAGAGTCGTTCCAGAGACGGGTGGGGGTCGTCTGCGTCATCTGCTGGAGCGGGCTGCGGTGCGAGACGGGTGTGCTCTGGACAGCCATGGCGACCTCGGTCTTGGAGGCTAAGATTACCCCACCCTGGGTGACGAGCTCACGTAACGGGAGGGAGGACTTGGCGAAACCGAAAGAGGAGATTCTTGGCCAGTTCCTCGGGGACGATCAGTTCCCGGTCACCTGGGACTCGGAGGCTGAGAAAGGTCTCTTCTGGGTCTTCGACGACCTGCATTGTCCCCACCCGCTGAGCCCGATGTTCGCCGACATCGGCGGCTGGTGGCTGAGCTGCGACCACATGTTCCGGCGCTTCGGGACGCCCTTTGCGGCCGACTGGCTGGCGAAGTCTGTCAACGGCTACCTCTACACCGCGACTACGGCGAGCACTTCGCCGACTGGTGGAGAGACCGTCTCGTCCCAGAAATGACCCGGAACTTCGGCTATCTAGAGGCGCAGCTCGATCGCGCCGACCAGCTGAACCTGATGGAGCTGGCCTGCCTGCTTGAAGATGCGATCGACATCCACGACCGGCACTGGAAGATCCACTGGATGCTCAACTTTTCCCAGTTCTCAGCCACGCTGAACCTGCGGGCGGTAATGGAGAGAACGCGCGGTAAGGTCGATGACGTGCTCCTCGGACGGCTTCAGAACTCGGCGAGTGACCGCAACTGGGATTCCATCAAGGCGCTCTGGAAACTGAAGGAGGAGGCGAAGTCCGATCCGGAGCTGGCCGCCGCGTTCCGCGAAGAGACCGCCCGTGACATCCTCGAAGCGCTTGAAAAAACAGATCGGGGCGAGCGCTTTCTCGTTGAGGGCATCGTGCCCTACCAGCGCGAGTACGGCTACCACGCCGTCTGGAGCCACGAGTTCATTTTTCCGACGGTGCGCGAACAGGTCGAACCCGTGATCGAGCTCGTGCGCGGATACGTCGAGACCGACTACAACTATCCGAAGACGATCGCCGCGGTAAAGGCCGACATCGACGCCGCCACCCACGAACTCCTGGAGGGCTTGACCGGCGAGGCTCGGAAGGAACTGGCCCGTGTCAACGCCATTAACCTGAAGATGGCGCCGCTCACTCCCGACCACCACTTCTACATCGACCAGGGCGCGAACGCCCATCTCCGCCTCGTCCTGATCGCCATCGGCAACAAGCTCGTCGAGATGGGCGTGCTCGACCAGGCAGACGACGTCATCTTCCTTCGATACAACGAGCTTCGCGTCTTCATGGGCGACCCGGCAAAGCTCGACGCGCAGGCGATCGTGGCGCAACGCCGGTTAGAACGCACCGCGGCCTACCGCTTCCACCCGCCCGACTGGATCGGCACCGTGACCCCCTCCCAGCTGGCGATTCCCTACTGGGGCAACTGGGGATTCCCGGACAAGTTCTACCGAAAACCGTCAACGGTCCAGGGGCAGGTGACGGGAATGGCGGGGTCCCCGGGCATTGTCGAGGGTGTGGCGCGCGTGATCCTGACTGCCGACCAGTTCGATCAAGTCCGCCAGGGCGACATCGTGGTCTGCCAGATGACAAATCCCGCCTGGGTGGTGCTCTTCACCAAGATGACCGGCCTGGTAACCGACTCCGGAGGGCTCACCTCGCATCCAGCGGTGCTTTCACGGGAGTTCGGCATTCCCGCGGTGGTCGGCACCTCCACCGCCACCCGCAAGATCAAGACCGGTGATCGGATCCGGGTGGACGGCACGAAAGGCATCGTCGACATCCTGCGCACGGCTGCCCAGCCCAGCGCCCGCGTGGCGTCGGACGCGCCGTCCGCCTCCATTTCCTCCTCCTCACGGTGACGGTCGCAATTCCCTCCGCCTCTGGTAGAGGGCAGGGTGGGGGCGCAATCTCACACCTCACGGAGGAGTTCTCCGTCGGGCCGGCGCGCTTGCGCGTCGACTATCGTGGCAGTGAGTCGCGGGCGCAAATCCTCGAAGACCTGAACTTCCTCAACTACCGGCTCGCCGAGGTTTCGCTCTCATCGCGCGCCACGCTGCCGCAGCCGGACGTCGTATGGCACCGAGACGGCGAGAAATCGGTCAGCTACGACGGGCACACCATGACCTTCACCGGACCCTGGGCCGCCGGCCCGCTGCAGAAAGTCGTGGTGGCGATGCTCGCGCTGCGCATGGAGGCGAAGGGGCTGCACCCCTTCCACGCGTCAGCGGTCCGCTACCGTGGCAAGACGGTCATGTTCCTTGGTGGTGAGTCGAACCACGGCAAGAGCATGGGACAGATCGAAGCGTGCCGGCGAGGCGGGCTGCTCGTCTCGACCGAGACCACCGTCGTTGACGAGTCTGGTCGCGCCGTGATGGGCTCGAAGGATGTATACCTCAAGAAGCGCGCCGAGGGAACCGAACGCGCCGACAAAGCGGCTCCTGCCCGGGGCGTCGAGAAGTTCTTCGGCGCAATGCCGAGCTGGGAGATCTATGGGCAGCCGAGCCTCGTGGATGTGGTTGTCGTGCCCGCCATCGACGGGAACTTCGAACCGAATCTGAGCGAGATGATCCCCTTCGAGCGGCAATTTCAGACGCTGCACTCGCTGCAGAACTACTTCCTGCTCAACGAGCTGCTGGCCTCCGAGTGGCCGATGCCCATCGTCGACACCGAGGCGCTCCGGCGGGCGCGCGCGGCGTTCGTCGCCGGGTTCTCCGAGCGTCCCTACTACTTCGTCCGGGCCGCGACGCCCCAGGTGTTGATGGACGAGGTGGACCGGGTCCTCTAACGACCGCCGGATGCATCCCTTTGCCTACGCTCGGCCGGCGACGCTATCCGCTGCGCTGGCCCTGCTCGACGAGCACGGTGCCGATGCGCGCGTGCTCGCCGGGGGTACGGACCTCGTGGTCGAGCTTCGCAACCGAGCGATCCGACCCAGGATCGTGATTGACATCAAACGCGTTGCGGAACTGCCGCCGTCGATCGGCGAAACCGGGGATCGGCTGAGGATCAGTGCGACGGCCGTGATGGCGGATATCGAATCGGATGCGCGCGTGCGCGCCCACTTCCCGGCACTCGTCGAGGCCGCCTCAACGGTCGGATCGATCCAGATCCGCAACCGGGCGACACTGGCCGGCAACATCTGCCACGCGTCACCCGCGGCCGACACGGCACCGGCGCTCCTCGTCTACAGCGCCGAGGTCAACCTGGCGAGTGTCCGCGTCACGCGTCGCCTGCCGCTGGCCGAGTTCTTCCTCGGGCCAGGCAAAACGGCCTTGAAACCCGGAGAGCTCGTGAGGTCGATCGACCTGCCGCTCGTGAACGAACGGCACGGCGCGGCCTTTGCTCGATTGACCCGCCGCCGCGGCGTTGACCTGGCGACGATCAATCTCTGTTGCAGAGTGGATGCAGACGGACGCACGCATTTCGCCTACGGTGCGGTTGGCCCACGCCCGTTCCTGGTTGCCGACGACAGCGGGCTCCTTGCCGATCCGAAGGCCAGTGACGCGACCAGGGACGAGGGCCTCCTGCGGCTGCTGACCCAGGCGAGCCCGATCTCGGACGTTCGCGGGAGCCGCGAGTACCGCCGGGCTATGCTCCTCGTAATGAGCCGGCGTGCGTTGCGCACATCCATCGAACGACTGTCAGCCATTCGAGATTTCCCTCCGTCTGCAGGTAGAGGATAGGGTGGGGGTGGCGTGATTCACCTCACCGTCAATGGATCCGAACACGCCCTCGAGATGCCGGCAAGCACGACCTTGCTCGATCTTCTTCGCGATCGCCTGCACCTCACGGGCAGTAAGGAATGTTGCGAGGTGGGTGAGTGTGGTGCGTGCACCGTCCTCGTGGACGATCGGTCCGTCAATTCCTGCCTGATGCTCGCTGTTGAAGCTGATGGCAATGCCGTGACGACGATCGAGGGACTGGCAAAGCACGGCCACTTGAACCGTTTGCAGGATGCGTTTCTCGCAACCGGGGCAGTGCAATGTGGGATCTGCGACGCCGTCCTGTCGGCAAGCCAGACGGACGGATGATCGACCGAGTCGGCGTATCGGCGCGACGCCTCGGAGGCTACGAGCGTGTCACCGGCCAGCAGCAATACGTCGGTGACATTCGGCTCGAAGACATGCTCCACGTCAAGCTGGTTCACCTCGATTGCGGCCGCGCCCGCATCCGCTCCATCGACACGGCGGCCGCGGCGGCGGTCAACGGCGTGCGATGCATCCTGACATCGGCTGATCTGCCGCAGCCGGTGCCCCGTTTTGGCCCCGTCTACGAGGACAGGCCGATCCTGGCGGTGGGGGAGACCAAGTACCATGGCCAGCCGGTTGCGGCAGTGGCCGCCGAGAGCAAGGAGGCCGCCGAGGCGGCGGTCGAGCTGGTCCACGTGGACTTCGAAGAGCTGCCTGGGGTCTATACCGTCGCCGCGGCGCTCGACCCGGCATCGACGCTGGTGCAGGAACCGGAGCTGCGGCCCAACGATCCATTGAATCGCACTAACGTGCTTCGTGAGCGCCACTACGGCTGGGGGAAGGTCGACGCCGCCCGCGCCGACCTCATCGTCGAGAACGTCTACAGCTTCCCGATGGTGACGCATTTTGCCATCGAGCCACATGGCTTCATCGCGGCACCGGAGGGGGACGGCATCGCCGTCTGGAGCGCGACGCAGAATCCTTTTCAGATGCAGCGGATCATCGCAAGCGTTCTGAAGTTGCCCCTCGCCCGTGTGCGCGTCATCGCGCCCGATCCGGGTGGCGCGTTCGGTGGCAAGCAGCATCCCAAGTACGAGCCGCTCGTCGCCGTCCTGGCGCTGCGGACCGGCCGGCCGGTCAGGCTCGTCCTGACGCTCGAAGAGACGTTTCAGGAGGTGCGCCGCACCTCCTGCGAGATGCGTGTCCGCACCGGGTTCAACCGCGATGGCACGATCGCCTACCAGGACATCGAGAGCAACTTCCTGATGGGCGCCTACGCGGACATCGCGGAGCGAGTCATCGCCAAGAGCAATTACCTCGCCTGCGGTCCGTACCGGGTGCCGAACGCGCGAATCACGGTTCGAGCCCTCCTCTCGCACACCACGCCAAGCACCGCCTTTCGCGGCTTCGGCACGCCCCAGGTCGCGTGGTCACACGAATCGCAGATGGATGACGCGGCCCGGCGTCTGGGGATCGACCGCGTCGAGATCCGGCTCCGCAACCTGGCCCGCAAAGGCGAGGCGTTCGTGCCCGACGACACGCCGGCGGACGGCGATTGGCCGGAATCGGTGCGGAAAGCCGCTGCCGCGATCGGTTGGGGTACGCCACTTGCCACAGGCCACGGACGCGGACTCGCGGTTGCCATCAAGGCATCGGCAACGATTGGTGCGTCCTATGCCATTGTCCGGCTGCATTGGGATGGCAGCGCAACCGTGCTGACCGGGACTGCGGGCCTGCCAGGACATCAGGAGCCAGCTGGGGGCCTCAGAGACCTCTCTCGACGATCTGCTGCAGTCCCGATTCGGCATGGTCAGGGGCGAGGTGATCGGTGTCGGGTCGATGCGACGTGAATATCTGCCTGAGCATCCGCTCGGGGAAACGGCCTCCTTCTACGAGTTCAGCTGCACGGCATCCGAGGTCGCCGTCGACCAGGAGACCGGCGAGATTCTGCTCGTCCGGCATGTCACGGTGGCCGATGTGGGCAAGGCCATCAACCCACAGCACGTGGAGGGCCAGGATGAGGGCGCGGCCGTCATGGGGCTGGGTCACACGCTCATGGAGCACCTGATCCTGGACGAGCGCGGCCGGATCCGCAATCTCGGGGCACTGGACTACCGGATCCCCACCAGCAAGGACCTTCCACTGGAGATGTCCTCGCTGCTCGTCGAAAATGCTGACGGCCCCGGGCCATACGGCGCCAAGGGCGCCGGTGAGGGTGGCCTGATGCCGACGGCTCCGGCGATCGCGTCGGCGGTGACCGAGGCGACGGGCATCGTCATCCGCGAGCTGCCGCTGACGCCGGAACGCGTGTGGCAGGAGATCCAGCGTCACAAGAACGGCAATCCAAGCGAGGACGCGGAACGATGACAGATAACGCGAAAGTTCCCGATCACATCGTCCGCGCCCTAACGATCAAGGGCTCAGCGCCGCTGGATGGCCTGGCCTCCGCGGTGCTATCGAATCGGGAGAAGGTCCAGCCCATCGTTGACCGTCTCGTAAAGGACGGCTTGGTCGAACGGGCGAGCACCATGTTCCGGCTGAGCAGCAAGGGAAAGTTGAAGGGGCGCCAGTTAGTGGCGGCCGACGGCAAGCGTTGGGGAATGCAGAACGCGACAGCGGCGCTCGACGCCTTTCATAGCCTGGACACGCGCGTGAAGGAGACGATCACGGCCTGGCAGCTGCGGGACATTGCGGGAGAGAAGGTTCTGAACGATCACTCTGATGACAGATACGACTCGAGAGTGCTGGGTCGGCTCACTTCGCTGCACCGGGATGTGAGCGAGTGGGTGACCTCTCTTGGCGCAACCCCAGAGGGCATCGGTCTCTATCTCGCTCGCCTGGACCGAGCACTCCAATCGGCTCGGTTAGACGGGGGGTTTGTAGCCTCGCCCACCGTCGACAGCTATCACACCGTCTGGTTCGAGTTCCATGAAGCCCTCATCCTGCTTGCCGGTCGCAAGCGAGCCGACGAGCCGGCCGCGAGGCGGGCTTAAACCCGACTCGCGCCGAGCGCCGGCTGGCGATTGATCGCCGGCGCCCCCGCGGTGAGCTTGTCGTAGAGGGAGGCGGCGTTCTTCGTCTGGATGTGATTCATCATGTACCCCTGACCGATATCGACGGGGTAGCGCTCGGCAAAGTTCACCCGGGCGATGGTTTCATCCCTCGACCAACCTTTGGCGATGGCTGCCGATACGGCGTTGACCCATTCCAGGAGGACTGACCGCTGAGTGTCCAGGTACTTCGTCGTGGTGACCGGCCCGTGTCCCGGCACGAGGTGGTCCACGTCGAGGGAACGGATACGTTCGAGGGCGTCGAGCCACTGGGGCACGTCCGAAGTCATTAGCCAGGTCTGGCAGTCGTTGAAGACGGTGTCACCGGTGAACACAACGCGTTCCTCCGGGACGTAGACCGCCAACTGGCCCGGTGTATGACCGGGCGTGTGCAGTAGCTGAAACGTGTGATCCCCGATGCGCAGCGTCAGGTCCCCGGTGAAGACGATGGTGCCCTTGTTGGGATCGCGGTAGTAGATCTCGCGCTCCGGGAAGATCGCCGCCCCTTCCGGGTCATCGGTGGGAATCGCTTCCTTCGCGTAGGCGAACGGATCGAGGTCGGGGAAAACCACCATGAAACGGTCGTAGACGCCCTGGTGGTGCACGACTCGGCCGGCGCCTCGGAAGTAGTAGTTCCCGAAGATGTGGTCGACGTGATGCTCTGTGTTGACCAGGTAGCGGATCGGCCCGTGCGACTCCGCCAGCTTGCGCATCTCGACAGCCCTGGTCGGCAGCTGTGGGGTGTCAATGACCACCACGCCGTCAGACGTGACCACAAAGCTCGGGTTGCAGCCACGCAGCTTCGTGGTGGTGAAGACCTTGGGCGTCACCTGTTCCATCTGCAGTGTCTTCTGGTCCAGCATGTCCTTCCTCTCTTCGCTACTGGGTCGCCGTCAGGCCGCCGTCGATGGCGAGGATCTGTCCGGTGACGTACGCCGACGCATCCGAGCAGAAGAATAGCGCCGGACCGATCAGGTCCTGCGTCCCGCCGACGCGGCCGAGCGGGATGCGGTCGACCAGCTTGGCCTTGAACACCGGGTCCTGCAGCAGCATGGCGACCTGCGGCGTATCGACAAAGGTTGGGGCGATCGCGTTGACCGTGATCCGGTGCTTGGCCCATTCGGTTGCCCACTGACGTGTCAGCGAGTTGATAGCGCCCTTGGCCGCCACGTACGCCGAGTAGCCGGCGTTAATCCCCAGTTGGCCGCGAACCGAGGAGATGTTGAGGACGCGCCCTCCGCGCCCTCCAGCAATCATCGCCCGGACGGCGGCTTGCGTCGGCTCGACGACGCTTTTGAGGTTCAGTTCGAATATCCAGTCCCAGTCCGTCTCCGGATACGCCTCGGCGGCATGAAGCACCTTTCCCGCGCCACCGCCGACGGCGTTGATGACGATGTCGAGCCGCCCGAACCGGTCGACGGTTTGCGCGACCACCCGCTCGCACTCCGCCCGGTCGGTGAGGTCGGCGGCTATGGCCAGGCTTTGCCCGCCGGCCTCTCGCACTCTCTTAGCAGCCGCTTCGGCGTGCTCTGCGGTACGGCTCACGATGGAGACCGATGCCCCGGCGGCACCGAGGGCCTCGCCGAGGGCCGAACCGATGCCGCCCCCGCCCCCCGGGATGAGCGCGACGCGAGCAGTAAGGCTGAAGACACTGAGCGGACTCATCGTCTCTGGTCCGGCCGACACCGCGCTTGATTATCGAACATGAGCTTTGCGTCTGGTGCTAGCAGCCGCGACGCTCTCGGACCCGGACCAGCGAAGCAGAACGTTGACCGATTGGTCTTCAAAGGCTTCGACCGGCTCTTTGCTCGTCGGGCCCGGTTGCGGCAACGCGAACACAATCGAATTGCGCGCGATGTCGTCCGCGTGTTCGCGCAGGAGTCGCGCAATCTCGGTTCTCCGGAGTGGCGGAGCTACGTCAGCCTCCGCAAATTCCAACAGCGCAAGGACCAGCTTCAATCTCCCGATCCAGTCTGGAGATAGCCTGGGCAGCGGTCCGAATAGCAGTGCCCAAGGATCCTGATCCTGCTCTTGTTCTAAATCACGCTTGGCGAGTTGGAACTGACGCCAGCCACCTGCACCGCGTTCGCGAAG
>WNFI01485375.1_pt1 | contig 15515 bp, 18 predicted proteins | sample 5400471 | NCBI WGS metagenome assembly WNFI01 (sample SAMN13153348, study PRJNA577476) | soil metagenome | isolation source: 100 cm saprolite on Douglas fir-dominated hillslope | place: USA:California | collected 2013-09-17 | reverse complement strand
GTGCTTGACGCTGTTGGTCGGTCCGCTACGCGTCAGGCAGCCGTACAGGCTGCTCTGTCTCTAGCCGGGTGCGCATGAACTCCTCGAGTACCGCTGGACCGAAAAACTCCATCGTCATCGTGCTGGCCCAGGCCCGCCCGAGAGCCGTCAGGCGGTAGCCGAGTTCTGTTGGGGTGATCAAGCCCCTGCGTAGGAAGGAGGTAATCTGGGGAAGGAATACGTCTTCCATCTCCCGCCCAAACAATGTGGCAAAGCTCCGGCGATCGAAATCGATGGTCTGCAGCGAGAGCGTCATGAAACGTTCCTTCTCCTCTTGAGGCGATAGCTTGTGATAGGCTTCAACCCCGTGCCCCGTCTGTTCCACTCGTCGAATGTAATCTCTCAGGCTAGTGGCATTGATAAAAGGCATCCCATCAATAAAGCTGTAGGCAGAGAGCCCCGCTCCCACGAGCGTGAGTTCGTGATCACGGAGCAAGTCTTGCTGCCCTACCAACCGATTTTCGTAGCCGTGCTGATCCCAGACATGGACATTTCTCTGTTGATAGCCGTTGGCACTTAGAATAGCTTCCGAGAGCAGGTAGTTATCAGTCAATCGCTTCGCGTCGCGCTCTAACGCGAAGTCACCCCGTTCCACTTGTCGGCTCAACCCTGTCCGTCGGGTCACGACGGTCTCGTAAACGTCCATTCCGGAGGGGTGGAGTGCAACAGCTTTGAGCAGATCGTCTTCCCAGATGGCCGTCGTTTGCCCCGGCAGGTTGTACATCATGTCAACATTGAAGTCGTCGAAGCCCTCGGCGCGGGCATCAGAGGCACAATGGAAGATATCGGCTTCTGTCGGTGTCAAGTTAAGTTTCTGCCTTAAGATGGGGTCGAACGTTTGTACGCCAGTGCTAATCCGGTTAAAGCCGAGGCTGCGCACAAAGCGCATTTTTTCTCGGGTGAGCGACTGGACATGCCCTTCAAATGTAATCTGCGGTTCATCGAGGGCGAAGTTGTCAGTAACGACCTGCCGTACAGATACTTTCAGAAAAGGGAAGGTGCAAGTAAAGGTGAGCGAGAGTGCCTCTACGGGGTGTGCTGTTGAGAAGCTCGGTAAAGACGCTGGCCCCAATTTTAGTGAGAGGTGGCGGATACAGGTGCTTGCCCATGTTAGGCAAGCGCACCACATATGGCATGACATCCGACTTGAGAGTCATTTTAGTCCCCTTTCTGAAAGGGGAGAACCTGCTAGAAGCACTGGGCCGTCCACAACTTCGGGAGCTAGTATGCGGTTGAGCCGATTGCCAGCGTTGACTGCCGCGCAGACTGCTACGAGGTCGAGGATGAGTGGATCGGTCAGGCCCAAGCGACGCAGCGAGACGACTTGTGCATCCGTTGTTCGATCTGCATGTAAAGTAATATCTCGTGCAAACAGGAGCATCTCCCGCTCGAGAGGAGGTAGGGCCACATTAGCACTTCGGTCCGAAGCCATTTCGTTAAGCGGTGACAAGGAGATTCCTCGAGCTATCAGCCTACCGGCTGCTTCGTTTGCCCACTCGGCATCGCCGTTGATCACTGAAATCAGATATGCTATACGCAAGTTGATCTCGGGCGAAAGTCCATTTTCCAGTAAGACCGTGCGTGTCGCCGTCCCCTGTACCGCTACTAGGTCTGGGCGAGCCCGCAGTCGCTCGAAAAACGTCGGCAGCTTTCCCATCCCCGTCCGGCCCATATCGTCTTGGAGGCGGTTGAGTATGTCATCGAGGGATGAATCCTTGGTCTTTCGGTTCTCAAAGTTCATGCGCATGCGAATCGCCCAACTCAAAATGCTCATGATGGCCCAGCGGACCTGCGGCAGACCTTGAAAGATGAGCGGTACCTCTTGCTTGACTCCCAGCGCATCAGCACATCGATTGGCGAAATTGAAGCCCGCTGTTACGTTGGCGGCCTCCAGCAATTCTTCCTGGCTGGCTAACGCACACTGAAGCGCTTGAGTGTCTTGTGCGGTGAAGTGGCGTGGTTCTTGAGTGATCTTTTGCGTAAACGCGATGAGCGCTCGCTGCCGCTCGGTCAACCCTTCAGCGTCAAGCCCCTCGGCGATAGCCCGGACCTTTTTAGGAGACATCCCTGCAGCCTGCAGGAACATACTATGAGCTTCGAGTCAGTACTTACAACGACCAGCGTATGAAGTAACGACACAGATGATTTCCTTGTCCTGGCGGGGAAGTACGCCTGCGCCCAGGGTGTCAGTGAAGAAAAGGGTCACCAGACGCACAAGGGCAGGGCGCAAGCTGAAAATTTGCACAACGTTTCCTATGCGCGGTGCGTACTGGCTGAGGTCAGCATAAGCAGCCTTTAACTCGCCTGAAGCCTGGCGCGGCGGTATGATTTGCACTCTTGGCATGCAAGATTTCCTTTTCCACTTCATTGATAGAAAAACGCCTTCAACTCAATTTCCCACAATACGGCATGGCGCTCGGACAATGACCAAAGGTATGATTAACGTGCGATTGATCAACAAACTAGCGGAAACAGCCCATCTACTTTCGGGTCTCTTCTTGAGTTGTTCAAGTAACGATGCCACGTATTACTTGCTACTGCAAATCTCCAACAGCCCGCATTCTGCTTAACGAGGGTCCTGGGAAGGGCCTGCTCCTGGGTACGTTCTAGGAGGGTAGGAAGTTAATTGCTGATACTACGATTACACAGCGCTTGTGCTCGGCATTAACACTAATTGTTGTTCGACGATACCATCTAAGCTTTACTATAATCCATGTTGAAATTTTTGTCAATCCCCGCAAAACATTAAGCAGCACTCTTTATTTTATCTCTACAAGTGTACTTATTAGATCTCATGACAGAAAATTTTTGCTTGGATTTTTCAAAAAATATGCTAATATTATATCCTTGATAATTACACGAGAAGTACGCTTACTATTTTCATAATCGCAGCTCGGTTGATTTCTTTATTACAGTTAGAGCAACAGTAGTTAAGCTTTGATAACATCCCAGATATGGTAGCCATGCCTTCATAGCATTCTATTTGGTCCATACCTTGAAGTTCATCCTACAAAAAGAGAAGGTTACAGCGTAGATACAATAAGTGCCCAGCGTCGTGTTTTTGTATAAAATGGAACGAAAGGCATGATTGTGCCTTCCGAGCAAAAAACAGAGGTCACGTATGACAGACGTAACTATTGTCGGAGGAGGACTCGCTGGCATGACGGCAGCGCTGCGGCTCCTCCAGCGTGGGTGCCGTGTCACTTTGTATGAAGCAAGCACGCGTCTTGGCGGCAAAGCGGGCGCAGACCTGAACAAAGATGAATATGTTGATCACGGCTACCACATTTTCCCTCTCTGGTATCTGAATGCCTGGCGCCTCATTGACGAACTCGACATTCGAAGCAATTTTACTGACCATAACGACTTCGATCAGCTGGCCGCTGGTGAGTTCCCTCGCTTTCGAGTACTTCGCGGCGTGACATCTCCGCGTTATGCGCTACGGAACATGTTTTCCGGTTACATGTCGCCATCTGAGATGTTTCTTCTTTACTACTCGGCTCTCGATCTGATGAGCCAGCGCTACAGGCGCCGAAGCTACCTAGACCAGATCAGTCTCATCGGATTTCTCCGATCAACCTTCTACCGCACAGAAACAATAGCAGCGCAGACACAGCAACTCATTTTAAAGGGGATATCCGTCCCTTCTTACTTCGTGTCTGCCATGACGACGCGGAAGGTGCTGCTCTTCTGGATGAGTTATCCTCTGCCATGGTACCGTATGGCGCGGGGAAACCTTCAGGAGTTTTGGATCACACCGATACAACGGAAGCTAGAGCAGCTTGGCTGCGTTATTCGCACCAGCCAGTGTCTGGAGCGGATAGAAGTGGTCGGCCCCCAGGTTACTCGTCTGCACTTCAGAGATCAAAACGACCAGACCAAGATATATAGTGTAGAGATAGATAGGGTCATTCTCGCGATCCCGCCTGAGCAGGTAAACGGACTCGTAGGAGACGAAGTCTGTGCCCCTGCGCCTACCCTGGCAAATTTACGATACTTGCAGAGCCAACCGATGGCCGCGTTGCATATCAAGCTCAATCGGCGAATCCCTGGGATCCCGAGAGACATCGTGAATTTGGTCGACTCCAAGTTCGGCCTCTCATTCATCGATCTTTCCCAGAATTGGCAAGGGTATGATACTACAGTGCTCAGCATGATCGCATCGGATATCACACCTTTAGAGGGACTATCTAGCAACGATGCTACCGCGCAAGTACTCGAGGAAATCAGACGGTTCATACCGGAGATGACGACCGCCACCATTCGGAGCACCGACTTCCAGAGCCATATTGGCCAGCCCCTCTTTATGAATGACGTGGGTGCCTGGGCGTTTCGTCCAGACCCGACGAAGGCGACGGAGTTGACAAATTTCTACCTAGCTGGTGATTACTGTCGCTCACACATTGATTTAACATGCATGGAGGGCGCAATCACGACCGGACTTCATGCGGCAGAGAGCGTAAGGAAAGACGCCGGGCTAAGCGGACCCCCTATTGAGATCTTACAACCGGATATTTCGCCGCAGTGGCTGCGGACAGCCATGAAGATTGCGCTCCGACCGGGTGCTGCACTAGCCAAGGGAATCACTCTAGTCACAGAGCAAAACGCTGGCGAGGATAAGCAAGGCCCAATCGTAGGTGTTAGACAGGCGACCAAACACGGCCAATTGAGGAGAAGGGAGCGACGAGGCTGTAATTTCTGGCGTATCCTGGGTCTTCCGTGTTTTTGATTTTCCCGTGAAAATAGGGGAGGGTCAGTAATTTTAATAGGCGATGGTGCGCCTTTGGCGTTTGATTCATTGATCGTCAGCTGCTTGCCATATGCTGGGTGCTCCGAGGAAGGGCCCTTATCGCGCTAGCAAGGCGATGAGGCTCACAGCAGGATAACTCTCACCTGAGTAGGCAACAAATGAGATACTCACCGCTGCCATTTGGTCAAGTTTCTCAGCCGATTTCACTTATAATGCGTAACGGAGCTTCAAACACAGGTTCCTTGCGTCAGCATAGATCGCAAGAGTAGCCTTTCTCTCTTTGTCTCGACCGGGATCCTTGGTATACGGGCCTCATAGCTTGAGGAGTGGCACTGCTCAACGAACGATGCTTTCCCCTCCCACCGTTATCCAAGTGTAGCCATTACTGGCAATACTTTCGCCCGTTAGAGGCGCACTCGTAGAATGAATTCATATACCCGCTGCCTAGGGCGTCTTGACTCGGCAGGTGAAGACGGTGCAATAATGAAGAATACTGTCACCCTTACGCCAGGGGAGGAACAAAGCTATGCCAGATGTTGTCGAGGAACTGCTCAGCCAGATGACGCTACGGGAAAAAGTATCGCTGCTTGCTGGGGCTGACATGTGGCATACCACATCCGTGGAGAGACTCGATATTCCAGCCCTCAAAGTGACTGACGGTCCCACTGGGGTTCGCGGCAGTGACGGCTTTACAGGTACGGTGACCTCAGCCTGAAAACAGGCTGAGGTCGCGCTGGCCGCTACGTGGAACACGGCGCTCGTCGAGCGTGTGGGGCATGCGCTGGCAGAGGAGACGAGGGACAAGGGGGCACAGGTGCTGCTGGCACCTACGCTCAATATACATCGCTCCCCACTGGCTGGCCGCAATTTCGAGTGTTTCTCCGAAGATCCCTACCTGTCGGCCAGGATGGCGGTGGCTTATATCCGCGGAGTGCAGAGCCGGGGCATCGGCGCGACGGTCAAGCACTACGTCTGCAACGATTCCGAGTTCCAGCGCCGCAGCATCAGTTCGGAGGTGGGCGAGCGAGCGCTGCGAGAGATCTATCTCGCGCCTTTCAAGGCTGCGGTGCAGGAGGCCGGGACGTGGGCGCTGATGGCGGCGTACAGGGCGAGACGAGGAGCTGCTGCAGGCCGTCGAGCAGGGCGAGGTGGACGAGGCGACCATCGATGAGCATATACGTCGCCTGCTGCGGCTGTTCGTCAAAGTGGGGGTATTTGAGCAGCGCGATGAGGTTCCTGAAAAGTCTATCGACAGACCTGAGCACCGTATACTGGCGCGTGAGGCGGCAGCAGAAGGGATTGTGCTTCTCAAGAATGAGGGGAATATCCTCCCGCTGCGGCGCGAGACGCTGAAGTCGCTGGCGATTATTGGGCCGAACGCGAAGACGGCGCGCATCATGGGCGGTGGGAGCGCAGCGGTTGTTCCGCATTACGCGGTCACGCCGCTTGAGGGTATCGTAGTCAGGGCCGGCGCGAATGTGACGATTGGTTACGAACTGGGCTGCACCAACCACAAGCTGCTCCCCTTGCTCGATGTGAATCTGCTCAGCCCCGGCAACGAGGAAACAGCGCATGGACTTACTGTAGAGTATTTTAACAACTCCGATCTCTCCGGGGAGTCGGCCTGGACGACGCTCAATAGGAGCACGGAGTTATTCTGGTTGGGTGAGCTTCCCGCTGCCGTATATACGCGGCGATTCTCAGTGCGCTGCAGCGCCCGTTTCACCCCAGAGGAACCAGGACCCTACACCTTTGGGCTGGTCAGCGCTGGCTACAGTCGGTTGTATATTGATGGGCAAGAGGTGATCGATAACTGGACGCAGCAAACCCCTGGCGAGATGTACTTCGGCTTCGGCACCAGTGAAGTCACAGCGACAATTGATTTGGTGGCCGGACGTAACTACGCTATCACTGTTGAGTATAGCAAGGGCCAGATGGCCCTACTAGCTGCTGTTCGCCTGGGCTGCCTCCCTCCAATCCCCACCGATGCGCTGGAGCGAGCAGTAAAGCTGGCGGCGGTATCAGATGTTGCGCTGGTGTTCGCGGGCTTGAGCAGTGAATGGGAGAGTGAGGGATTCGACCGGCACGATATGGAACTGGTGGGAGAGCAGGACGCGCTGATCGAGAAGGTGGCGGCGGCGAACAAGAACACGATTGTGATTCTCAACACAGGTGCGCCGGTTGCCATGAACTGGCTCGAGAAGGTGGCAGCCGTGGTGCAGGCCTGGTATCCCGGTCAGGAATGCGGCCATGCCATCGCCGATGTGCTCTTTGGCGGCACGACTCCTTCAGGCAAGCTGCCCGTGACGTTCCCCGCGCGCCTGGAAGACAATCCTGCCTACATCAACTATCCAGGCGAGAACGGGCGAGTTTACTACGGCGAGGGACTGTTCGTCGGGTATCGTTACTACGAGAAAAAGAAAATCGCGCCGCTCTTCCCTTTCGGCTTCGGCCTCTCCTACACGACCTTCAGTTACAGCGAATTGCGGCTAAGTGCCCAGGAGATCGGGCCGGACGACACGTTGCAGGTCTCGGTCGATGTGACCAATATTGGACAGTATATGGGCAAAGAAGTCGTGCAGTTGTATATACAGGACGTTACAGCGAGCCTTCAGCGCCCAAACAAAGAACTAAAAGCCTTCGCCAAGGTGCAGCTTGAGCCGGGCGAGTGCGAGACCGTAACGCTTACCCTTGCTCGTGACGCGCTAGCTTACTATGATGATCTGAGACGCGCGTGGGTCGCTGAAGCGGGGGAGTTCGAAGTGTTGGTTGGCTCATCTTCGCAGGATATCCGGGCCATCTCTAGATTCGTACTCACCACATCTCGATCCTTTAGTGACCATCTCGACAGAGAGCGTACATAACTTCAGTAGGCGAATAGAATCACCTAATCACTCATTCCATACCGAAAGCGTGATGCTGGAGGAGTGATCAGGGTCGTGGTAGATCGACTGGTCGGCGAACAGCGGCTTGGTTGCCGAAGCCAAATGGCTCGCCGCTGCCGATATTTCATGCGTAGCATGGATGAGTCCACTGGACACTTGCAGGCGAATCTAGTGGTATCGGCGGAAGCGCTGAGTGGTCGGCCAGAGGCCAATAATGACGCGTAGGCAGCCATCAGCGGTGAATGCCTGCCATTGCAGTCTTACCCGCACCAGCGCACCGACATCGCAGGGTCGGTGCTCTTCTCCGGTTCGTCCGCGTCTTCATCATTCAGAAACAGAAGCTTCTTCCTGCGAAGAGGGAAACAATGAAAGAGCAGACAAGATAGAGCCTTCTCTTCAACCCAGGCCATTCACTCAGCTTGCTCTCAGCCTTGGAGTCAAGGCCAGGTCGAAGGACAAATCGGTCGTCTCAAATGCATGAAAAGGCAGATATGTGGAGGTTTGATCTGCTACAGCAGCGTTCAGAAAGGCCGATCTATGTGATACTATGCGAATATGAAAGTCTATTCCCAAGATCTCAGACAACGAATACTGCGAGCTGTAGGCCATTGAATCTGTCCCCTAGCGAAGAGACTTTCTCCAAGCTCGTGGGATACTTGCGACGAGTTGAGACGAGAACACGGGAAGTCTGCAGGCAGGAGGCAATCTGCCAAGCCCTCCTCACGGTTACTTTCCTCGATATGTTCACTCGGTTTGTGCACTGTGGTTACCTACCTGCTGTTCAAGCAGAAGGAAAGATACTTGAAGGGACAGAGAACCGCCGTTAGGAGGAGTTATGATGTTCTTGTTTATCTACTGCTTACTATTCATTACCAGCACATTCGCGCTCCTGGGATGCGTGGCAGCATCGACAACGATGGTGTTACGCTTTCGCGAATCGGCTAAAGACACATCCCATATAGAGCCTGTATCTTCTCTCTCGATGATCGTGCCACTTAAAGGAGCCGATGACTATACATTATCACACCTCAATGCCCTAGTCGAGTCTGTATTAGATATTCCTGTCGAGTACCTGTTTGTCTTGGAGTCTGCTAATGATCCTGCAATTGTAGTATGTCAGAAAGTGAAGGAAGAACATCCCGAGAAGGATATTCGCGTCATTCTTAGTGGGCCTGCCGCTGGCCGTATGGGCAAAGAACATAACCTGGCAGTGGCTACGCAGGAAGCCCGTTTCGAAGCCATTGGTTCCATGGATGCAGATGTGCTGGTAGAGCCGGATACCCTGGCTGTCGGACTTCGGTATCTTGCTTTACCTGGCACAGGCGTTGCCTATTTTCTCCCTGCTTACTACGGTCCTGGTCCAATAGGTGGACTGTTGGTAGCGCTCTATTCCAATTACTACTACCAACTCTATATGGGGGCACTGGCTCTCATCAGCAATGCCCCTTTCATTACTGGTGCCTTGTGGCTCATGCGCAAAGCAATCTTGCACAAAATCGGGGGCTTACGGCAATTTAGCCTCACTGTCAGCGATGATGCCGCCATTGGTCGCGCGATACTCAAGCAAAAGCTGCGTAACGTGCTCATTCCGCGCACGGTCAGGATACCATTCGAGCAACTCGATTTAGTAAGAGGAGAAAAGCATCTCCTCAAATGGATGGCAATGCTACGTGCAGAAGGCATCCCGACTTTTCTAGCCATACTGATATCGTGGCACCCAATCCTGTGGTCATTCGTCACATTCATTGTTGGTATACTGCTCTTTGGTCCTCACAAGCAATACGTGACCTACGGAGCAGTTTTGCTGTTCTCAGCTCTGATTGTGAAGCTAGCTAGCGCCTTCAGCCTCAATCGTCGTATCTACCGTATCCCAGGGCTGAGGTACTTGTTCTTGTTGCCAGCATATGAACTATTTGCTGTGCCCATTATCTTCGGCAAGGGATTATTCCAGCGAACCATCGAATGGCGCGGCAGACACTATCGCCTTGGTCCCCATGGGATGATCCAGACAGTGAGCGAGCAGGAGGTCGTCTCATCGTAACTGTAGAATGGGAACAGGAATATTGATCCGTCAAGCGAAGCGAGAGGCGCACCATAAGGCAAGGAGACTACAGACTCAATCTTTTTGAGAACTGCTGTAGTGCTGCGTTCGTCAAATTCAATGATGATAAAAACAGGAGAAAACAGCATAGTTCGGCTCTACAGGCTAACCCGTTTTGTTACAACATTTAAGGAACGCAGCTGTAGAGGCTGTACGAAAAGGCTTCTGATGCTGATTGGCATGGATGAGCCGCTCTGCCCTGTCAAGCCTTTGCAGAAAGAAACGGTTGATGTTTTCGTTCAACTGCGCCTTCACCTACAGCGCAGATGGCTCCAGAAGCTCATGTAAACTCAACAATGGAAAATGGCTCCTCTGGCCTTTTCGTACAGCCTCTTCCTGATCCCGGCGTAAAGTGCTAAAGTTCTCAAGCTGCTACACGCCGTCAGAAAGGCATTCTGAAAGAAGGCTGTACTGGCTACCTTGAGACATCCGTTCTTAAAAAACGCGGAGTGAACAACATTTTTAGATTGTACCCATCGACAACTTACTGCACGCTTATGCGTCCATTTTCAATTTTCTGCAACTATATGAGTCCAATCAGTCAAAAAACTCTACCTTTATCTTTCAGTTTTCGAGCGTGCGAGAAGCGCTTTACTGCAATTTTATGCGTCCAGCGCGCTGCAAAGAAATGGGAATAATGACATACAAGGGTGCGACTGTACCCATAACCTTGCCGCCGCGGCAGGGTTATGGTTCTATTTTGGCCCGGCAACTTTATCCTTCCACTTTTTCATCTGAGTTTTGGCCTCTTACTTTTCCCATCCGAGTTCTTTCAGAGTAACATGCCATGTGGCCAGCGCTTCAGGAATGCGAATAGTTCCTGGCTTGGCAAGTAAATTCCTTACGCGCGACTAACTGGGATATATGCCCTGAGAGTGAATTTCTAGGGTGGCCTGGCGAACTTCACGAATGAGCAAGCGCTTTTTCTCCTCACATTGCTCAGTGCGATACTTTTCAGAGCTATCAGAGATAGCTCTACACAGGTCTGGGAGATGTTTGTAGAGAAAAGAATGATCATACCCCAGCTTTTTAGCAACCTGGCTCATGGGTGGAGGCGGATAATGGTCGCTTTGTAACTCTGCCTCCAAAGAGCATTTCAGCCTTTCAATGCGGAATGCTCTGTAGTTCTTCCTTGCATTATGTCCAGAAACTGCGGAGGTGATTCGGCTTGTACTGGAATATTCAGCTGCTGGGGAACTCTCAGTAAAAAGATGGAGCGGTGATATGCCACAAAGGTGGCAAAATCGTAGAAGAGATGAGAATTGAGGTGTCTGCTCGCCGTTTTTCCAGTCTCTAATTGTCCTTCTTGACACCTGTAAGAGGCGGTGTGTTGGCTACTTGGGATATCCGTTCTAAAATAAGAGAGAGAAGAGCAATGTGGAAAACCTTGCTCGTTCTGTGGATAAGGAGGAAAAGACATAGATGGAGCTTATCATACGAGCATATTTATTAGAACGGATATCCCGAGTAGCCAACACAACTCGAAGAGTCGTTCTCTTCGAGATGAGGTCGCGGACCCCTACCCTATTTACATCGCTCGCTCGTTTAATGCTTCTGACCCTCGAGTATAGGATATGAACCACGAGAAGACATCCCTTAAACATACCCTTTTTACGGAACCCACCGGTATTTGCTCAGGAAGGATAGTGCTTTTACACTATATTTGAGTTGAAAGAACAGCAGAATACGCTCGTTTGGCGCATTAATGAAATGATGAAAGGCTTGTACCACATTTTGGTATGTGAGAAGGGAAATAAGGCTTGTACCACATTTTGGTATGTGAGAAGGGAAATAAGGCTTGTACCACATTTTGGTATGTGAGAAGGGAAATAGCGAATCGGGCGGCTACCTACTCAGCCCGGCCCAGGCGAAAGCCGGGAACCAAGCGCTTGAGCAACCTGTTGCATTCCTCCAAATGGACGGCGCAGGTGGTTGAAGACGAGCTGTGGCAACAGGCCGATCAGCAGGTAGAGAAGTGGCGTGAGCAAGGAGAAGACGCGGCTTTCGATCTGGGAGAGCAGTGAGTGGGAGAAACCGGAAAGCGTCGCGTCGGAAGACTTGTGTGCGGTGCGCTCAAGCAAAGCCAAACGTTTGACCCACATCAAACCGGGCTACGACCACCCACCCGGTCGGCTTATCTTCGTGTCGGGGCTGACACTCGCTAGCGGTCATCGTGGTGGAGCGCTTGCTCGTCTGGGGGCGCTCGGTAGTGCATCTCTTCGCTCAAGGCTTAGCCTTAGCGTTCTGGCTGGGCATCCTGCTGGCCTTTGCCTTGCGCTTCGTGCTCGGCTTTCGTGCTGACTACCAGCTGTATGATGCCCAAGGCAATCGCCGCAAGGCCTGGCGCATCGCCTTGGGCAAACGCGCGGCTGGTCGGCGTGCAAAGTCGGGTCCACGCCAGTGCGCTTGCCTTGCCAGTTAAGACAAATGCTTAGTGTGCATCTTTGTCTGGACATTGAAGTGATTATCTAGTTTCGCCATCGCGCCAAAAGTCTGTTGCTCTCAGAACGAGGCGAAAGGGCGCCTGCCTAATCACACCTGAAACGCCTTGTGCACATTAGAAACAACCACGAGGTAGATCAAGACCGCAGCAGGAATGATCACACCTCCCCAAATCGTCCAAATGCCAGTGATTGGTTGCGTGAATCCGAATACACTACAATGCGAAAGAAGACAGCAACGAGTATCCTGAATATCCCCTGAATGCAACCAGGACGGCAATGGCTGTCACCCCGGTCGGGCGCTTGCGTGGTGCCTCAAACGTCGAGTCTAACATAGTCTTCTCCTATTCTTGGCAACCTCGGCCACCTTCTCTCGCCCCTCGCCGAGAGTGTACTCATGGTCGAGAATATCGCCCTGCACGTCCAGGTCAGGCCCGCCTTTGATCTTGACCGTCCAGCGATCGCACAGGGAGGTGATCAAGGCCTTCGCTGTTACCAGTGTAATCGTTTGAGTACAATCATACATCTTAGAACACACTATTTTTGGACGCCGCAACATGAACGCGAACCGGTGGGGAGACTAGTGCGTTTGCACTAAGGGAACTGACCTTGGTGTGTTGCGACCTATCCCAATTCAGTGAAAAACAGTGTGTTCTAACGAGGTGTTTTTAGCCTTATGCATGTAGACTGAGAGCAGTGGTGAAGTTTCTTGTGGCAGTCGTTGAAGATGGTTTCAGCGACGTTTGTCTCCAGGAAAGACCCGACACACCGGTGGCGTTAACTTTTTACGAACATCGAAAGGAGTTACTACAAATGAATGAGTTATCTCAAGCGAAAGAACGTCCCGTGGGAGTCACCATCCTCGCGGTCCTGGCTGGTATCGCTGCCGTTCTGGCGGTCTTCCATACGCTCCAGTTCCTGGGGATCGTCCCTTTCTTCATTGGCCCCGTTGGCATCCGCACGTTCAACTTCTGGTATGCCCTGATGTGGGGACTGATGGTCTGGGTCTATATCTGGCTGGTGCAAATGCTCTGGCAGGTCGATCCACGAGCCTGGATGTTCCTGGTAATCGTCACCATCTTCGAGCTCATACTCGACTTCACGGTGATGCTTGGCTCATCAACCTGGCAGAATGTCAGCGTGTCCTTCCTTTTTAATGCTGCTGTCCTGATCTATTGCATGCTGCCAGGGGTGAGGAGTGCCTTTGGCACAGAGTAAGTACCACTCAGCTCTACCTTATGACCACCTTCAAGAGTGTTCTTTGCCTGAGACATGCTGTTTCGCTTGCATTTTGGCTCGAAGCAGCACGGAGCAACCCTCCCGAATGAATTCGGGAGGGTCCTCTCTTGAACCGTTCTCTTTGTCTTCTTTAAGACGGAGGCGTGACAGATCCGCTCTACACATTGTGAAGAACACATACGTGTCAGGCGCTTTCGGTATGGGTATGAACGCGAACCGGTTGGGAGACTAGAGCATTTGCGTTAGGCGAACTGACTTTCGTATGTTGTGACCTATTCCAATAAGGAGGGAACAGTAGACTATGCAAATGATGACTGCACGAGGATCACCCATCGTTCGCTACGTGCTTGCTGCGGCTGCGATTGTGATCGTGGTTTTCGGCCTGAAATACTCAAGTGATGTTCTGGCTCCCATTTTTTTTGCTGCGACCCTTGCCATCCTCTTTACCCCGATGTTGCGCTGGCTCGAAAAGAGGGGACTGCCTAGCGGGCTGGCGCTACTGGTAATGGTCCTGGGCCTGGGCGGCTTCATCGTTTTTATGGTTATCATCCTCACTGCCTCAGTGCAACAACTTGCACTGCGTTTACCAGTCTATCAAGAACTCCTCCAAAAGCGTATCGATGCCCTGGGAACTGTGCTGGGAAACATCGGCATTGATGTACAAGCCACGCTCAACTCCTTTGTAACGAGCAGCAGCATAGCAATTGCCAAAGGAGCCATAAATATTACCCTGGGAGTACTGGGGAGTAGTGTCTCCATCGTCTTCTTTTTGTTCCTGCTTTTTCTGATGCTGGCCGAGTCGAAATCGATCGCAACCAAGTTCCAGACGAGCCTGCAGACGGGGAACAACTTCGTGATCCTACTGGGCAGCTATACCAAACAAATTCAAAAGCAGTATCGTATCCAGGCCATGAGCAATCTCTTAAGCGCCGTTGCCATTCTGGTGGAACTGTTGCTCTTCCGGGTGGACTTTGCCATAGTATGGGGATTCCTCGCATTCATCCTGGGTTTTATTCCCAACGTCGGCTTGCTCCTCGCCTGCACGCCAGCGATCATCATCGCTTTGATTCTCTATGGGTGGGGAACAGCGCTAGCGATCCTTGCTATCGGCATCGCCCTCAATGCAGCCATGGATAATGCTGTCACTCCACGGATCATGGGCAAAGGGTTGAACCTGCCGGTCCTGCTGGTTTTTCTCTCCTTTCTCTTCTGGAGCTGGGTGTTCGGATTTATAGGTGCACTGCTGGCAATCCCGGCAACGCTGTTCGTGAAAACGCTCTTACAAGGCCGCCAGGAAACCCGTTTCCTCGTCGCGTTACTCAGCGGAAAAGTCGACAGCGAAGCCACGATAACCATTTCCCATGACGGTCAGAATGAAAACAACGCGGTTGAAGGACAAAGTGACACGAATGATGCCAGGGATGCAGCGGTGATAGCGGACGCAAAGGAAGCTCCTCCTAATGAAGAGTGATGGAGCAAAGACAAAAGCAAGGTCCGCGGAACGGTTTTCCAGATGAGCACAGGAATGTGCGGTAGTGCTCTAACACAGCAAGCCGTTGTGCAGGAGTCAGGTAGCCAAACTTGGTAAACTTCATGGCAAACAAATTGGGGTAATCCGGGTTGTAGTCGCCAGGATCGAGCATGAGGGCCAAAAAACGTGTCTGGCCTGTCTCAGTGAGAGCATACACCTTGCGTGACGGTCCGCTCTCGGTCTGGAGCAAGCCTGCGCGTCGCTTCTGCACCTGGGAGGTGATGAAGCCTTCCTGTTCAAGTCCGCGAATGAGTGGGTAGAGGGTTCCCCAACTGAGTCGATGGAATGGTCCTAAGATCATGTTGACAATCTCATGGAGCAAGTAGCCGTACAGCGGCTGAACCATGAGTTCACCCAGCACGAAGAGTTCGTACACAGGATTGGGTTGTCGACCTCCCGCTGTTCGAAGGGCGTTGAAGACGGGTTGCAACTCGATGCACAGTAAAAAGGCAAAGTTCAGCCAGATGAGCATCATGCTTTGGCCCCTGTGTCTGCATGGAGAGTATCCTTATGCGAGGTGGTGTTCAAG
>WNFI01084773.1_pt1 | contig 15517 bp, 18 predicted proteins | sample 5400471 | NCBI WGS metagenome assembly WNFI01 (sample SAMN13153348, study PRJNA577476) | soil metagenome | isolation source: 100 cm saprolite on Douglas fir-dominated hillslope | place: USA:California | collected 2013-09-17 | reverse complement strand
ATGATGCCCGACGGACCACTATTCGAGGTGGCCGTCGTCCATCACACCGGCTGCGGCACAGGATTCCTCGCCGAGCGCGCAGGCGAATGTGGCGTCTCGGTTCTCCTCTGGGCCCCTCCTCGCGATGCGGGACGCGACCACAGGTTCCCGGCCAGGTGCCATGGTTATCGATCGCTAGTTCTAAAATATGCGCCTGAACTGCGTGGGCGCAGCTGGGATCGAACCAGCGACCCCTCGCTTGTAAGGCGAAAACACCGCAAAGATCGCTCCAGGTACCAGGGCCGACCTGCGTGCTTGAAGTGCAAGAACAATCGCTCAGCCTGCCTGGAAGTGCCTGCAGGAGTGTGCACAATGGTTCCCGCTATTGGTTCCCGGACCAATGCCAAGATTGCGGCGGCTCGGCCTGCTGGAGCCTGCGACGCGTCGCTCAGGCGCACTGGCAGGAGCGGGTGAATCTGCCGCCTCAGTTGTACCTCCTCGAACCAGCTGTTCACGAGCGGCCAGAGCGCGCGGCCGCGAAAGCTGCAGTCAGCGCACGTCGGGAATGGATGCCCACCAGGTGCCGCAGATACTCCGGGGAGCAGTCCCCGTCTGACAGCGGCCTGGAAGCTCGGGCTGCCTGGTCGGCGCAGGCGCCAGCCCGGGCGTCGAAGTTCGCGGCGCCTGCCCCCAGTAGCGACTCGGCAGCGTCCGCAGAAACCGGAACCGAGCCCACCGATCCGATGACCAGTCGTGCCTGCGACACAGCCCCGCGGGTCAGCCGGACCATGGCTGCGACTGTCACCACGGGCCGCTCGTGCAGCTTCATCCGGACGTGGGCTAGGCCTGTCCCGTCCGGGAGGGCGGGCAGCTCGACAGCAACGAGGAGTTCGCCCGGCTCCAGCAGCGTCTGGTAAGGGCCCGTCACGAATTCCCCGGCGGCAATGCGCCTAGTGTCTGCTCCCTTCTGGCACAGCATCGAGGCGCCCGCAGCGATCAGGAACGTCGCTGGGTCGGAGTGCGGATCTGCAAAGCAGAGGTTTCCGCCAAGGGTGCCCGCCGAGCGCACCCTGAGGTTGGCCACCTGGGACGTCATAGCCGCCATGGCCGGGCAGCAGGCCCGCACCTCCGGGGAGGACTCGACCTCGTAATGGGTGGTCGCCGCGCCGATGCGCAGGCTGCCGTCGTGCCTGGCGACCCCGCGGAGACCGTCCACCCGCTTCAGATCCACCAGGTGCGCATAGTCTGCGAGCCCAAGCTTCATGGCGAGCAGCAGCTCGGTGCCACCGCAGTACGCGGCGGCCTCATCCCCCAGGTCGTCCAGGAGGCGGGACGCCTCCTGGACCGACCGGGGACGGTGGACGGCGAACGGCGGCAGCTTCACGCGCTCGGGAGATCCGGCATGAGGTCTGTACTTTCAGTGCCTGGTGTGGCCGCCGTCGGCGACGATCATGGCGCCGGTGACCCAGCTAGCCTCCTCTGACGCCAGGAAAGCCACTGCCGGGGCGATATCGGCGGGGATCGCGCGCCGGGGGATGGCCTGCAACGACACCACGAAGTCGAAGGCGTCGGCGTGCGGTGAGGCCAGCACGCCCTCGCTGGCTGTCAGTCCCGGCGCCACGGCGTTCACCGTGATGCCGTAGCGGCCGAGCTCGGTGGCAAGCGCCCGGGTGAACCCGAACACTCCGCCCTTGGCTGCCACGTAGTGGGCCAGGTTCGGCGTCCCGGCCAGGACGACGTTCGAGGCGATGTTGACGATCCGGCCGTAGGCGGCCTCTGGGCTCAAAGCCCATGTGTCGAGTTCTGAAGCAGTACAGGTCGCGCTACCCTCCTCCGACGGGCGCAGCGGGGAGTATCTCGGCTGACTCTCGCACTATCAATCGCGTAGGTATCACGTGCAGCTGGGGAGCGGATTTGTCGGCGGCTATGCGCTTCAGCAGGAGCTCGGCGCCCAGCCTGCCCATGGCCGCCGGATCCTGCGCTACCACCGTGACCGCTGGCTGCAGCAGGTCGGCCAGGTCGAAATCGTCGAAGCCGAGAAGCGCCGTTGACCTTTCGAGTCCCAGGGCGCGCAGGGCGTGGACAGCCCCGACCGTGATCAGGTTCTGCGCGGTGAACAGGGCGGACGGGGGATTCGGGCCGGTGAGCAGGTCCAGGCAGCTCGCCTTGGCCATCTCCTGGGAGTGCAGGTTGCGACGCACCAGCCGAGGATCAACCGGCAGGCCGGCCCCTGAGAGTGCCTCGAGATAGCCCTCGTAACGTTCCTGAGCCGACGTGATTGACTCGAGATCGCCGAGGTAAGCGATCCTGCGGTGCCCGCGCTCCAGCAGGTACCGTACGCCCGTGGCGGCCCCATCGCGGTTATCAGCGACCACCGCGTCGGCGGCCAGGAGCTTCGGCGGACGGTCGACGAAGACCAGGGCCGTTCCCGACCGCTGCTCGAGTTGAAGGTAGCTGTGGTCGTGGCCGGCCGGCACGATGATGAGTCCGTCGACGCGCCGCGCGATGAGCTCCGCCGTGAGCTCGCGTTCCCGGTCCGGGTTCTCGTCCAGGCTGCCCGCTAGCACGCTGACCCCGGCGGAGGTGGCCACGTCTTCCACGGCCCGGAAGATCGCCGCGGAGAAGGGGTTGGCGACGTCCTCGACGAGCAGCCCGATGGTGGAGGACTTCCCGTCCCCGCGGCGAAGGTTGCTCGCGGTGAGGTTCGGCTGGTAGCTCAGCTGCGCCGAGGCGACGCGGACCCGCTCCACGAGGTCCTTGGCGACGGTCGGCTCGCCGTTCACCACCCGGGACACCGTCTTGAGGCTCACCCCGGCCAGCGCGGCCACGTCGCGCATCGTGGGCCGACGTCGCTGAGACAACGATGCCTGACGCTGGTCCCAGGCAGGTCTGCGGCTCATGGCACTCCAATACTCAGATAGACGTCACAATTACGTTACATGCTTGACATCATCAGGCTACCGATGTAGAAGTTTGAGACAACGTTGTCATAAATGGCTGAGCACACCATACACGGGAGCACCTATGCGACATCGCGCGATTCACGCTGGCCTCATCACTCGGTCTCGATGGGCTCGGCTCGCCGTTCTCGGGGCTGCTGCGGGCGTCGCCCTGGCCGCCTGCAGTTCCAGCGGCTCCACGTCGAGCGGAGCATCAGGCGGCTCGTCGGGCAGCACCAAGGTCCGGGTCGCACTAGATCACCGCCATCGACAACGCGATCGCCGCCGGCGACCAGGGCATCATCATCACCCCGAACGGCAATGCCGTGAATCCCGCGCTCGGCCAGGCACGAGCGCGCAAGATGCTCGTGATCGCGCTCGACACGGTGCCCACTCCCCCCAGCACCGCTGACCTTACCTACGCCACGAATAACTTCCAGGCCGGCCAGCTGATCGGCCAGTACACGGCCAAGCGGCTCAACGGCAAGCCCGCGGACATCGCCATGCTCGACCTGTTCAACAACCAGGTGGTGTCGGTGGACATCGCCCGCGATCACGGCTTCCTCACGGGCATGGGCATCAACTTCGGCCAGGCCGGCCTGAACGGCACCGAGGCCACGTCCGGCACCTACAAGGGCCAGCTGGGCGGCGGCGGCACCTACAAGATCGCCTGCCAGCTGCCCACGCAGGGCGCGGTGCCCGGCGGGCAGTCGGCGATGGAAACGTGCCTGTCCAAGGACCCCAAGATCAACGTCGTCTACGCGATCAACGAGCCGGCCGCGGAGGGCGCGGCGGCAGCGCTCAAGGCAGCGCACAAGACGGGCGTCATCGTGGACGCCATCGACGGCGGCTGCGCGGACATCCCGTTCCTGCAGAATGGCGAGATGTCCGCAACGTCCGGGCAGTTCCCCGGCAAGATGGCCGCGCTCGGCGTGAGCGCGATCAACACGCTGGTGCGGAACGGCAAGAAGCCGGCTGCGACGCCGGGCCTCGGCTACTTCAACACCGGTACCCAGCTGTTCACCAACAGCCCGATAGCCGGGGTGCCGAGCATGACCACGACCCAGGAGGCAAGCCTCTGCTGGAAGGCCTGATCCTGGCAGGCACCCTGCATCGAGGAACGAACAGACTCCAGACATCAGCGCGAAAAGGATTGGCGATCCGACCATGACGGCAGTCATTCAACCGACCGGTGAGGTGCGAGAGAGCGTCGCGCCCGGCGCGCGCCTGCAGCACCTCCTGCACCTGCACCCCGCCCTCGGGCCCGCGACCGTGCTCGTTGCCTCCTGCATCGTGTTCTCGCTGCTCAACGGCCGCTTCGCGAGCGCGGTGAACCTGTCACTGATCGTTCAGCAGGTCGCCGTGGTGGGAGCCCTGGCGGTCGGCCAGACCATGATCATCCTCACCGGCGGGATCGACCTGTCGGTCGGCGCCGCAATGATCCTCGCGCAGATGGTCATGGCCCAGACCGCAGCCAACAACGGAGTGCCCGGGCCCGTCGCCCTGCTGCTGGGCATCGGGGTCGGCGCGCTCACCGGATTCGTCAACGGCCTCCTGGTCACCAGGATCAAGCTCCCGCCGTTCATCGTGACGCTCGGGACGCTCAGCATCTTCACCTCGATCGGCCTGCGGTACTCCAACGGCGCGTCCGTCTACGGCACCTCGATGCCGCACCTGCTGACCTGGACCGGGACCTTCATCAATATCGGCTCGTTCCAGCTGACGACCGGGGTCCTGCTCATGCTGGCGCTGTGCGCGGTGACCAGCTACGCGCTCACCCGGACCGCCTGGGGACGCCACGTCTACGCGGCGGGCGATGATGCCGAGGCGGCTCGGCTGTCGGGCATCAAGACCAGCAGGGTACTGCTGAGCGTCTATGTCGCAGCGGGCGTGATCTTCGGGCTCGCCGCGTGGATCCTCATCGGGCGGGTCGGAGTCGCCAGCACCAACAACGCGGTCAACGCCAACCTCGACAGCATTACCGCCGTCGTGATCGGCGGCACGAGCCTGTTCGGCGGTCGCGGTGCCGTCCTCGGCACCCTGTTCGGCGCGCTCATCGTCGGCGTTTACCAAAGCGGCATCGCGCTGGCCGGAGTCCAGAGCCTCTATCAGGTCCTGGCCGAAGGGATACTCGTCATCGTCGCTGTCGCCCTCGACCAGTGGATCCGGAAGGTACGACGATGAGCATGGATCTGGGCACCGACACTTCCGCCGTGGACGTCAAATCCGCCACCCCGACGCTTGAGGCGAGGGGACTCGTCAAGACATTCGGCCACGTGGTCGGGCTGGCAGGCGTCGACCTGCAGCTGTACCCCGGCGAGGTGCTGGCGATCATCGGCGACAACGGGGCCGGCAAGTCGACGCTAATCGGGTGCCTGTCCGGGGCGCTAGCTCCCGATGAGGGCGAGATCCTAGTCGACGGGGTCAGGGTCGACTTCAAGAGTCCGCTCGATGCCCGGCGGGCAGGTATCGAGACGGTCTTCCAGAACCTTGCGGTGGCGCCTGCCCTCGACATCGCCAGCAATCTCTACCTCGGCCGCGAGACCCGTCGCAAGGGCCTGCTCGGCAGGCTCCTGCGATTGCTGGATGCCCGCGGCATGCGGGACGACGCCCGACAGCACCTCCAGGCGCTGGGTATCGCCACGATCCAGGACATGTCGCAGAAGGTGGAGACCCTGTCGGGCGGGCAGCGCCAGGCGGTCGCGGTGGCCCGCGCCGCCCGGTTCGGCTCTAAGGTGATCATTCTCGACGAGCCGACCGCAGCTCTGGGGGTCCGGGAATCCGGTCAGGTCTTGCATCTCATCAAGCAACTGCGCAGCAGGCAGCTGCCCGTCATCCTGGTTAGCCACAACATGCCGCAAGTCTTCGAGGTGGCTGACCGGATTTTTATCCAGCGCCTGGGACGCTGCGCGGGAGTGATCACGCCCCGGAGCCACTCCATGGAGGAAGCGGTCGCGATCATGACCGGGGCGGTCCCAGGCGGACAGGTCGCGGAGGGGCCGACCGTGAACGGCCAGAATCAGTGATCTTGGTCGCCGGTGAGAGCCTTATCGACCTGATCGTCGAGCCGCCGGGGCGGGTCCACGCCAGCCCGGGCGGCGGCCCGTTCAATGCCGCCCGTGCGATGGCCCGTCTCGGTCACCCGACGCGGTTCCTCGGACGGTTCTCCGTCGATCCCTTCGGGCAGCTGCTCGCGGGCAAGCTTGCCCAGGACCACGTCGAGGCGGCACTAGGCGACCCAGTACCGGCGCCTACCGCACTCGCCGTCGTGGCCATCAGCGCGCTCGGAGTTCCGCAGTACTGGTTCCACCTGGCCGGGACGGCTGGCTTCGTGCTGGACCAGCAGGCAGCTCAGCGCACTCTGGAGGCCGACGTCACGGCGCTCCACATCGGGACGCTCGGCCTCGTCGTCGAACCGATGGCGACCGGACTCGAGCGCCTGGTCACTGACCTGCCCGCATCGGCGCTGCTCCTGCTCGACCCCAATTGCCGGCCGCAGGCCATTCCCGATGCCGATGCTTACCGGGCCCGCCTACGCCGCATACTGCCTCGCGCGGACATAGTAAAAGCGAGCACCGAAGACCTCGCCTTCCTCGTGCCCGGGGCTGGCGCCTCGCAAGCCGCGCGGACCCTCCTGGGCTGGGGAGCCGGCAGCGTGCTGGTGACCGACGGCCCCGCGCCGATCAGGGCGTTCGCCGGGGATGACTCGCTCACTGTTCCTGTGCCGCCTGTCGAGGTGGTCGACACCGTCGGGGCTGGAGACGCTTTTGGCGGAGCATTCCTCGCCTGGTGGGTGGAGCACGGGCTAGCCCGGGAGAACCTGGCAGATCCCGGACCGGTGCGGGCCGCTGTCGCGGCTGCCGCCCGCGTGGCCTCGCTGACCTGTGCCATGGCGGGTGCCGAGCCACCCTGGAGGCACGAACTGGATGCCGGTGACGGGTGGGGGCGGCGGCCCGTTCACTGGCCGGATTCCGGCGCAGTGCGCCATTGACCGTAGGCAGATGTTTCGCCGCTGGACCCGGCTCAGCGGAAGTCGCGGCTGCGGGCGGCGGCGACCACGGGGAGCCGCCGCAGCCGGGTGCCAAGCCCGGTCACTCATGGTCAGATCCTCCTCAAGCCAGGATTTCTGGCACGACACCCAGCCGGGAACCATTGTCCGGCCGGAATCGCTCAGCGCGCATGTCTCGCGGTCACCTGCTGCTGCCCGGCTGCCGCCCTGGCCGCGCCGCGCAGACCTCCTGCGGCCCGGCTTCCTCCCACCGAAGGCCGCAGTGCCGCTGACGGGACGTGCGCTCGAGCTCTTCGCACGACCCTGACCCGAGGCAGGCCCTGCGAACGCCAGCCGCACCGCCCGCAGGACCCGAAGGCAAACGCCCTCATCCACCGGCCGACCGCCCGTCATTGCCGGCTCAGTTGCATCCGGCAACATCAGCGTTCGCCGAGCTGCCATCAGCCACGCCGGACTTGCTCACCGGCGACAAGCCATCACCGAAAGTGACGGCGCTGGCACAGAAACCGGCGAGACAACGCGCACACTGCCGCCGTTCGGCGCGGATGACGGGTCCTCGCCGATCATCAGCCAGGGCACACTGATCAGGTCGATCTGCGCTGCCGTGACCCGCACGCTCGGACCGATGAGCGGATACGGGCGGCCCGCGGCGTGTTGCAATCCGGCGAGCCTCTCAGGGGTCGGGACTGAATTGTGGCTCAGTATCTGGCCGTCAGGCGTTTCTGCTGGCGGGATGCCAGAGCGTTCTCCAGTGCAGTCAGGCTGCCCGGCAGATCTTCATCCTGGTTGGCGCGGATCCAGGTTCTGATCATGGCGGGCAGTGGCCGAGGCAGCCGGGCCGTTATGTAGACACTCACCCCGTGGACCTTCAGGAGCTGGTCGCGCAGCTCCTCCGGCGGCGTGCCGTCAGATGGCAGACACGCGAACCAGTAATCGCCGCGGGTGGTGAGGTCGGCCACGTCTCTGATCTGCAGTCCCGTGAGTGCGCCCAGTTCCGGATGGCGGGCGTGCCAGGCGTGTCCCTGGGCGCGATCGGCGATGCTGCGGATGATTTCGTCGGTGTTGGCGTATGGCGGGAACGTATCGATGACGATCACCGGGCGGCTGGGATCCTGCGTGAAGCGCGGCGGCCGGTGTCCGGGCACGGTCGCTTGGGTCACCCGGTCCCTGACGTGGGCGGCGTCGGTGACCGTGGCCCTTGCGTGCAGGCCGAGTTCGGCGTACTGGCCTGCTGCGAGTGCGGCCAGGTCGCCGGTGACGGCGCAGCCGGTGATGAAGTCGGGCGGGCCCACAAGGCCGGTGATCTGCGACCCGGGCAGCCGTGGCCGGAGCAGGACCTGGCGGATGGCATCGATGACGGCGGCCGGCCGGAACGGAGGCCGCATGCCCTCCCGGTGGGTGTTGCCGTTGATCATCCCGATGGGAACCGGCGCGATCTCACCCCGCTCGGCAGCCAGGACGGCCTGGCCGGCCGGGGACAAGCGTGCTTCCGTGTAATACGCGCTGGCCGGCGGGTCGTTGCCGCGACCGCCGAAGTTGCCGATCCCTTCGATCAGCGGGATCGGAAGCTTCCACGGCAGTGCCAGGTCGATGAGCACCTGGTAGGCATAGCCGCGGGCCAGCCCGATCTCCGCTTCGAGCGCAGCCAGGACCTTCAGGCAGTGGGCTGCCCGCCGGCCCGGCCAGGCGCGCCGCGTGTCGAGGGCTTCCAGGATGGCCAGCTCCACCAGGCCAACACCGCTGCGCTGCCCCATCGTCCTCATTTCTTGAACCGGGCGCGCAGCGCCTGGGCGTCAGCTGCGCTCGCGACCAGTACCCGCGCGTCAGCCACGGCCACATACCCCGCGCCCGCGCGCAACTGCTCCCAGTCGCGGCGGCCTCGCTCCAGCAGGCAATCCACCCGGCCATAAGAGGAGAAGACCGTCGCGACCGAGACGTCGCGCAGCCGGTGCACCGCCGGCACGGCCTCTGGCCGGACCGTCAGGCTGCACAGCGCCTCGCGGAGCCGGCGCAGGTTCGCCTCCTCCGGTTCGATCACCACGTCGACATCACCGACTGTCACCGGCTCCCCGTGCAGCCACAGCGCGGCGCTGCCCACCAGCACGCCCGACACCTGCTCCGCTGCCAGAACCGCCGCCGCCAGCACAACCACCGGAAACCCAGAACCGACTAGGGCCGCCTCACCGATACTTAGTGCCTCCGCGTTCACGGAAGGCACTCTAGCCGCGTGGCCGAGCATCGCCGCCTTGACGCCGAGCCAGCCCGGCCCCGATCGCCACCGAAGGTCCATGTCTAGTCCCTCACCCGGCTGCCCGCGGCCGGATCGACGGAGAACGTCTCCCACGTCTGGTCCTGGAGCGGGCGCATCACCGGGCTGGCGCCGGCGACCAGGATGAGAACCTCCGGCTCGTACAGGTCCAGCAGGCTTCACGCCACCGTCGCGTCGGTCGCATCCGCGACCTCGGCCCGGATGTTCGCGCTGGTGGCCAGCTCGGCAAGTGCCGGGCCGACCCGGGCGACCGCGACCACCCGAGCACCAGCCACGGCGAACGCGCGAGCGATCCCGCGCCCCAGGCCCCGGCTAGCGCCCCCGACGACAGTGGTCCTGCCCGGCAGGTCACTGATAATCGTCCTGGTCGTTTGCGTGTCCATGGTTTCACTGGCTGTCGTACTCGTCGTAGCGACGCCACCAGAGGTAACCAGCACGTCGCTTGCCTTCGATACAGGTGGGGCAAGGCTGCAGACCGGTCCCGAGAATTCGACGTTGATCTCCGGGTGGGCTTTCAGGTTGTAGTACCAGTCGGGGTTCGCCGGTGCGCCGCCGTTGGATGCAATGATCGCGAACCGGCCGTCGGACTGCGGGAAGCAGCCAGCCGGAGTCACGCGCTCGGTACCCGACCTGGCGCCGGTGTGGTGGATGAGGATCAGCGAGGCACCCTCGAACTGACCGTCCACTTTCCCCTCGTTAGCACGGAACTCTTCAATGATGCTGGTGTTCCAGTCGCTCATGTACTTCTCTTCTTAGTTGTCTCGGCATCAAGAACAACAAGCCCTCGCCTGGGGTGCCGTTAAGGATCGGCGCACCAGGGCGAAGTAGCCTGGGGCTCCTTGCCTGTCGCTGAAGTGTGCGCGGTGACCTGGCCGATTCGCGGGTGGAGCTCTAACGGAACCGTTTCGTACGTTACGGCGGTTCGGGCAGGTCAGTGGGGTGCTGAACGCGGGGCCGTTCGGGGTGGTTGGCGTACGTTCCGGTTCGGATGCAGATCCCCCCGGTCCCGCGCCGGTGTTCATGGCAGCTTCTGCAGCCCGGCGGCGGTGAGCAGGTACCCGGGGGCAGTGGTCGCCGGGTCTGCCCGTACCAGGTCCACTAGGGCGGACCCGGCCACGGCCGCCGCCGGTCATATGGTGCCAGCACACCCATGCGAGCGCGGCGGTGGCCGTCCCTGTGCTTATGCCGCGGCGGGCTCTGCAGCTACGAACGCCGCATTCTGGCGCTCGAGCGCCTTGACCGCGCCGTTGCGCCAGCTGTCGGCCAGGGACTGTGACGCGGGGTCGGGGAAGATGTCCTCTTCTCCGTTCTGCACTCCGTCGAAGATGGCTCGCGCGACGGACTCCGCGGAGGCCTTCGGTATGTCGAAGGCCCGGGTCATGTCGGTGTCGGTGGGGCCGGTCAGGACCGCGTGCACTCTGACGCCGAAGAGGTTGACGGCGAGGTGCTGTTCGAGCACGGCACGATCGCTCAGGTCATCGAACAGCGCAATACCGGCGTTGTTGATGAGGATATCGAGAGATTCGACCTTCCCGGCAGCTTCCTGAATCTGCGCGGCGCTGGTCACGTCCAGGGTCAGGGGCGTGACCCGCCCGTCGGGGTGGGCCAGGGGCTGGCGCGTGCCGGCATACACCCGCTTCGCGCCTCTCCTCAGGGCTTCCTCGACCAGCGCCTGCCCGATGCCGCGGTTGGCCCCGGTCACCAGCACTGTCTTGTCTGCGATGGTCATGGCTCCTCCTGATAAATTCCGGCCGTCCGCGCACCGCGGAAGCCCGGACGGCAGTCAGCGGGTGAGACTCCCGCCTGTACTTGCGTCATGCAAGGACCGTAACAGAGGTGGTTTCATGATGCAAGCGGGTTGGGTAGGCTGAGGCCATGCTCGGCCGCACCTACGACACCCAGAACTGCTCGGCGGCGCGCGCCCTGGAGCTGGCGGGCGAGCGCTGGAGCCTGCTGATCATCCGCGATGCCCTGTTCGCCGGGTGCAGCCGCTTCGGCGACTTCCAGCGAAGCCTCGGCGTGGCGCCCAACATCCTGACGGCCCGGCTCGACAGCTTCGTCGCCGCCGGCCTGATGCAGCGGCGGCGGTACTCAGAGCATCCCGAGCACTACGAGTACCTGCTCACCGGCAAGGGCCGCGACCTTGCGCCCGTGATCGTCGCCCTCAGCGCCTGGGGCGACCGGCACGCCGCGCCGCACGGGCCGCCGATCATCTACGAGCACGCCGCCTGCGGCAGCGAGATCCATCAGCAGATCCGCTGCGCCGACTGCGAAGAACAGGTCCGCCCAGCCGACATCAGGGCACGGCCCGGACCAGGCCTGCTGCCCCCAGTCCCCCCAGACGACCGGGCCGCAGGCCACCGGTGAAGCACCCGGGCCCGGGCCGAGCCCGGCCAGCCCACGCTGACGCCGCGCACCCGGCCCGCGGACCGGCGGGCCCGGGCGGAATCGGCACGGCGCCGGCCCCAGGCGGGCCGGGCCGGGCCGGCCCAGCCCGCAGCCAGCCATCAGCTTGCCGCCCATCGCGGCGCCATGATGCAGTCCGCCGATGAGTTCCTCTCTCGTTTCGGCGACGTGATCGATGACCGGGTTGCCGAAATGCTCGACGAGATGCCCGGCGAGCGGGACGCCAGGCTCCCGCGCCGGCGGCTGCGCCCAGTGCTCGCCGCGCCCGGGCTGGTCCCCGCGCTCGCCGCGAGTGGGCGGCTGGCCGCGCTGGGTGCGCGCGCTTTCCTGCTGCCCTGATGCGTGCTGCTGCTCGTGACACTGCCGGCCACCACGCAGGCGCGCCACTGGGCGGTCGCCTGGGCGGGCCTGGACGGCGGCACGCTGCTGGCCGTCGACGCCTGGTTCGACGTGTGCACCTGTGCGGCCGGCTTCGATCACGCGCTGGCCGTCGCCGAGGCGATCTGCGTCGAGCTGCCGCATTCTTTTCCTCCGACTGGGCCCGCACGATGACGGCGACGGAACTGAACCTGACCGCAGGGACAGTCGTGGACTACATGAGTGAGCCCTGATCAATCTTGGGCGGCGTGTCTGGCCACCAACATTGGCGAAGGGCGCCAACAGCGGACTTATGAGAACAATGCCGGCGCCCTTCTGGCCGGCACTCTACGTTGATCTCGATGATCGAGTCCTGCCCGCGCTGTGCTGGAATCGTGATCATCGGCCCGGCCGCAAGCCGGTGCTGTCAGACGCGGAGTTGCTGTGTCTGGCGGTGGCTCAGCCGTTGCTCGGGTCCATCAGGACGGCCGAGTGCCTATAACGACCGCGCTGGGCACCCCCGCTGACTGCCGGAGCGTTCGCGATCGCGAGCGAGCCGCGCGAACCAGCCGCGATGGGTACCGCACGGCTCCGCGCGGCGCTGAGGGCCGCCCCGACCGGGCTGATCCGTACTCCATGCGGCGATGGCGCCCGCCCGCGGAGAGACGCAAATATTCGGCGATACGGCGTGGAGGCGACTGCTGAGCGCGACCGGCTGGCAGGAGTTAGACGGTGGGGTGATCGTCTCCGGAATACTGTGATGCGCCTGCGGTGACGTCGAGGGCGAACATCCGCTCCGCCTCTATCCGGGCGTAGACCGGCCCGGAGTCCAGGAAATCCTCCCACTGGGCTCCGTACCGCGGGGTGTAGACCTCGAGCAAGGTGGCCCGCAGCCCCTCGCGATCGGGCCGGCTGATGTCGGCCGGGACCGCAGTGCCGTGCACGATGACTGCCCAGTCCTCCGACGGGAGATGAGTCGCGCTCACGGCCGGGTTACGCCGCAGATGACGCCAGCGGATCGCGTCTGGACCGGTGCCGAAGTAGAAGGCGCCGCGGTGGAATACGCCGTCCACCGGGCCCGTCACGGGCCGCGCCGCGGAACTGACGGTGGCTAGCACGAGCAGGCACATCCCCTGCAGGCGCTGCACCAGGTCAGCGGCTGACAGGCGGTGCTGTTGGGTGTGAATGCTGCGCAGATGGGTGCCAGCTTGCCTCATAGCTGCGATCGAGCAAGGCCTGGACCCTGGCGATGTCCTCCGGGTTCTCGTGCACTCCGACCTCCTATTTCGGGGACTGCGCACCAGCACTACCGCGATGATGTCCGGACGCGGTGCGGGCCCGCCGGCCCCGTCATCCCTGCGTTCGGCTGGCGGCGCCAGGGTAGCTGCCCATCGCCCGGAAGGCAGCCGTGCAACCACAAGCCGGCCGCGTCACTGGCGTCGGGGCGCGCCCGGAACGGGGACGGCCTGCTCCGGAAGCTCCTGCTGCAAGCGGTCCAGCCTGAGACATTCGAATCGGCATCGATCAATACACCTCGGAGCGTGTGATCATCGTCGGATATTGACCGTATCCGCCGATCTGCTCGGGTTGGTAGTTGATGCATCCAAGGCTGGTGGTCGTCCGTATGGAATATCCGGTCGGCGTTGAGGACTCGTCCGCTACCTCTGGCGCGAGCCGGCGCTGCAGGTTCATGCTGATCGCATCCTGAACCGCGGAGGAGGGGTGGCCATGGAGGTTCAGCGAGGCCGTTTCACGGCAGACATCGATGGCGACTTCGTCGTCTTCCTGATCGGCATGCGGATCAACCATCCGCTGCGTATCCGCAAGTGGTGGCCGGTGGCGGTCGCCATGCCCAGGATGCTGAAGGTCCTGAGCCAGCACCCGGAACTGGGCTGCCTCGGGTTCCAGCAGTGGTTCGGGCGGACAACGATACTGGTCCAGTACTGGCGCGACTTCGACTCCCTGGACCGGTTCGCCAGGGACACCGGCCTGCCGCACCTGGAGCCGTGGCGGCGGTTCAACCGCGCGGTCAGGGCCTCAGGCGACGTCGGGATCTGGCACGAGACGTTCAAGGTCCGGGCCGGCGAATACGAGGCCGTCTACGGCAACATGCCGGTCTTCGGCCTCGCGGCCGCCGCCAGGCACCTGCCCACCGCCCGGAAGGCCAACACCGCAGCCGCGCGCATCGGCGCCAGCACGACGGACGAGCCGGCCGTCGAGCCATACTGAGGCCGCCGCGCCGCTGTACGCCATTGGCACCCGCGATTCGCCGGCGCACACTCCGGCCGTTCTGGCGCCGGTCCCTGCCGCCCGGCGGGACTGACTGAGGCGCGCAGATCTGGACAATATGTGTGCGACGAACCATACAATGCGCACTGCCTCGATCGTACAAATATTCGCCGCGACAGCGCACCGGGAGTCGGCCGCCCTGTACGTCACGCTCTGTCGTCGTCCCCGGCGGCCGCGGTCGAACAATATCCGCCGTTCTGCGCGGTTCTCAAACGTCGGCTCTCGGGGGCTGTGGCGGCGCATAACAGGCATTCGGGGTCTCCATTTAACCGGAGTAGATTGGCCGGGTGCCCAGGCTCCGCCACAGGGGTTCGTGTGCCCGGACTGCGGTCCCAGCGGAGGCTGGCGGCTCGGCGATGGCCGCATCATGTGCGCTGCCTGCGGCCACCGGACCTCGGTGACCGCGGGCACGATCTTTGACCGGACGCGGACGCCGCTGACTGTCTGGTTCACGGCGTGCTGGTCGTTCGCCACGGCCAAGGACGGGGTCTCGGCGCTGAGCCTGCAGAGGGCGCTGGAGATCGGCTCGCAGCAGACCGCGTGGGCGATGCTGCACCGGCTGCGGTCGGTGCTGGTGCGGCCGGGCCGCGGGCGGCTGTCCGGGACGGTGGAGGTGGACGAGACCTACATCGGCGGGGACGAGCCGGGCCTGCGCGGCGGCCGGGCGAAGGGCAAGAAGGTCCTCACCGGCATCGCGGTGGAGGTCAGGGAGCCGAAGGGGATCGGCCGGTGCCGTATGGCGCTGCTGGCTGACGGGTCCTCCGCCTCGCTGCATCCCTTCGTCACCAGCCACGTCGAGCCGGGCGCGAAGGTCATCACCGATGCCTGGATGGGCTACCACGGGCTGGAGGGCCTCGGCTACGTGCATGAGCGGCGCAGCCAGCGGGCCGCGCGCGCTCGCGGTGACGACCCGGGCGAGCTGCTGCCCGCCGTGCACCGGGTCGCCTCGCTGGCCAAGCGGTGGCTGCTGAGCACCCACCAGGGCTCGGTTGACGAGGCGCACTTGCAGAGCTACCTGGACGAGTTCACCTTCCGCTTCAACCGCCGCCGCTCACGAAGCCGCGGGCTGGTGTTCTACCGGGTGCTCGAGCTCGCAGCCGGCCACGACCCGGTGCGCTACCACAACATCGTTGCCGGCAAGCGGCCACGAAAGATCCCGCCGACCCCGCCAGCCACGCGCGGGCATCCACCGAGCCTGGAGCGGCCGCCAGCGGAGCGCCCGTGGAGGGCCGCTCACCTGGACTACTCCGGTTAAATGGAGACCCCCAA
>WNFI01537664.1_pt1 | contig 15518 bp, 18 predicted proteins | sample 5400471 | NCBI WGS metagenome assembly WNFI01 (sample SAMN13153348, study PRJNA577476) | soil metagenome | isolation source: 100 cm saprolite on Douglas fir-dominated hillslope | place: USA:California | collected 2013-09-17 | reverse complement strand
GACATGTGACAATGTATCACGTGATCCGGGCCACGAACTGGTTCCTGTTGTTCCCAATAGCGGCCACAGCCTAGCGACACACCTACTGTAGTCACGGTATGGTTGCTCAAACTCTCATGCCTGAGGATAGACTTTTTGATGATCGCATAATCGCAACAACGTCCAAATGCAAAAAAAAACGTCACCGCCCTTGTGAGATGCACATGCACCTGGGTAAGCACCTGGAAACGGGTCTTGCGGAAGACCGGGGATCCTCCCCGCAACTGGATCAACCGGAGTGAGGTATTAGTGGGGAAAGAACCACGACAACTAGACAACTGGTTTCGAGATCCACACTATCCGAACACCGATGATGTGCGCAAATTTCATGCCTCCTCCGAGTCACCCCGAGCTCAGACCCGGATTCAGTGCAGTAGGGCTGATACTACTGTACGTCGCTCGCTACTTAGTACATATTTCGAATCGATAGGTAGGAACTACCGGAATGCCATAGTGCTTTCAAAAAAACGCCAACCCATCAATTCGGGTGTTATCAGTGTGTATAATAAATGAGAGTACCGTACTGTCGCGAAAGGTTACTATACTGTGGCCATCGGCCCTTTTTCTGTCGAGATGGCTTACATGTAAACGTTGTTTGGCTGGTAACGTGCCACAAACCTCAGACAACACCTCAGAGACAACTTCAGGTCGTCCAGGTAGAGCCTAAACCGCTGGCAGTACAAGGCTCTAATTGCCGTCCACTCTCGCGGACCCATGATACCCCTGATTTACGGTTCCATGAGCAGAGTGCGACCATTCCCGTCATGATGCGTCTTGACTTCCCCTTCCTTTGTGTTTCGCCCGACAAACAATCCCCTAATTATCATCGCTTCAGGTTGCCGCTTCAAGTAACCGATCATGTGCGCCTTGTTCTCGGATGCGATAGGTTACTGTATATCGTGATCAGCCCTTGACGTCTGTTGCCTTGTTTCGGTTGTCGCAACACTCTCTTTCCTTGCTAGCCACAGGTCCCTTGTTATTTTTCGGTTGCCATGTCCCTGGCTTCTGGACATTCCCTAAGCTGTCGCTCGCTGACTTGATATTAATTGTTTGTTTTCATTCAAGAGCCACAGGGTTGTCTTCATTTATATTGAACCCGTTGGACTGAAATTTCTTCACGCCTCCACTTCCAACTCGCCACCAGACATGTCTAGTATGTGCCGTTTTGTGGATGACATGACCCATCTCATAATCATACTCGATACAGCTCAGGCCATTATCATCATCGCTGCAGGCTTGGGGTTTGTCTCCATCACTGCCCTCATGATCATCCCTATAGCACTCAGCCGTATTGAGAACCATCGAGCCCAGAATCGGCAAGAGCGAAGTTCTGTTACCACGTCCGTTATTGACATCTGTCGTCTGACACGCTCGAGTGTCGAACGGGATTCATGCGTGGCAGAACCTCACCGGCCGCCCGTAGCATATCTATCAAGTAAGGCTGCCACCAATTTTTTTCCCAACTTCTCCCCGCTGATTGAATCATGCCAAAGCTTGGCAGTCCTCTGCTGATATCTGGGTCGTCTCAAAACCCGAGGATGCATTGTGGCGGACTGGGTTATATGGGCCATCCGGTTCGGGGAAAAGTGCTCTTGACCTTGAGGCGCAGTCGTGGAAACCCACGATGGGGGAAAGAAATGGAAAGGCTGGACCATTTTGCCCGTTATCCGTCGAAATTCCTATTTCCCCGCCACCATGCTACTCGCAGATCGACAGGTCTGTGCTTGCTTCGGTTCTGTGACTGGTCGTATGGCCCCAATGTTGGCTCCCTGCGTTGGCCGTTACGCCAGCTCGCTTATCGCTAGGATCGAACAAGCGACGGTATGGTATCTCGCGTATTTACCATCTGGCGCGGGTCTCATGCACCTTTTGACAGACGTACGGCGTTTCATTTACACAATTACACTGCGAGACAGTTTCATCTTTAGTCACACTCCTTTCTGATGAACATTTTTTTCTCGGTATATGGACCATATTCTGATTTCTCGTCACTACGGACCCCATTTTTCTCACCCAATGGAGCACCTTCATCGCAAATATTTTGTATCGATAGTCATGTACCTATAGAATCATATGATTGTATCACATACGCGTAGCTTGACCTACTGAACGTAGTACATACCTCTTTGGGAAAATCGCATATACTTGGTGTGCCCACACTTGAGGGACGGAACCGACTACGCTCGCTCCTCCACATGATGTCTTTACCACAGCTTACCAGGCCGTTCAGTTGCACACAAGTCACGTGCAGTAGCAAAAATCATGTCACCTCGGTCACGCGTGCTCTTCCAGGGCCAAAACATATCCCCTGCGCTAGGCCAGCATACCATGGAAGGAGAAGTCAGCACCCAACGTGAGAAGCGCTTCAAGGTGCGTACTCCTCTTACTCTATCCCATACAGAGCTGATTCTTGGAAACAGCATCAGTCATATCAAGCGACATTAAAGCATGTCCATCTCCCATCCGCACTTACTCAGTCAGAGTTCGACCATGATATCGGGGTGGGATCTAATCATATCTGCTCTGCTCTCGTGCAGCTGAATACCTTTATTAGAATGATGAATCACATTTTTTTGAGGCCATTGTGCGTTGGAGGCAACTCAACCTCTCTCCCGCCTTTGTTCGGTTTGCAACAGATGTCGCGGGCATTTCTGCCTCTATACCACTTCTTGTCCATCACTGGAATGACGTCATACAACTCTGGATACGAGCACTTGACAATGTCGATGATGAGGCGTTAGTTGCTCTGCTAGAGTGAGCCTACTGAATGATTCTGTGTCTCCTTCACATCTCACCTCATTTCCCCCCAGTCTCTTGCAGAAATTCGTCCATGATCTTCGTTCTATTATTTTACCCTCATACGACGACTTACTAGACCAACTTCTCCGACTTCTTCCTCGATCAATCTCTGCAGCGGCCCTCACCACACTCCTGGCTACATTCAGCTCTCTCTTCAGACACCTGCTAGTACCAGCTACTGAATTTGACATAGTACAGCGGACATGGAAGTCTGTATGTGTTGTACTGCCTGAATGCAACTCTGAGGTACAGCGAGCCATGGCAGAAGTCTGGGGGTCTCTGCTACGCCGTTTGAGGGCATCTAGGAGGGAAATGGCGGTTGAGATCATGGCCTCAGATCTGGGTGGGGTGGAGGACGCATGTGCTTGGGCATACATTTTTGCATGCAAGGTACGTCCGGCCGCATATTGGCTGGAAATTTTCTGAAGAACTGTCCCGCTTAGTCCGTGTCGCAAACACTTCATACAGCTACTCCATCCATAGTCGTCCCGCTTCTCCAAATTCACCTCAGGAGCCAAGAGCCCACACTTACATATACTTGCCTTCGCCGCCTCCTCACTGCTCTCATTCATCACTGCAGAGGAGCAGAGCAATTTCTTCCAGTTTCGGAACTTCTCACAGAGAAAATTTCTAGCTTAGCGCGGTCTCTGGAATCAGATAAGGACACCGATTGTCTCAATCGCCTCATTGAAATCATCTCAGTAGTATCTTCTGTACGCCAAGGGTCACGGATGACTGGTGCGCTTCTGATTATTTGCTTATACATTACCTCTGACATATCTATAAGCCAATCAGTTGTCTTCCATCACTGCGACGCTTTCATCCCTTATCCCGTTGTCCTCATTAGAGAAACCTTTGCTCCGTGCTTGCGTCTCGGTCCTCATGGCAGGCGATTTATCACTTTGGATGGCCGCCGGACGCGATTTGGTTCAACAGTCTTGGACAAATGTCACTTTTGGTGCACAGTTGTGTGGAATCCTTTCGGATCTCTTCTGGGGGGGATGGAAAATGCTGGAATTTCCGCATATGATGCAGCACTTGCCTAACTTGCTTGATTGTGATGCTACTCGTGGCCTGGAGCTACTCGCGGCGTTGCATAGCGCTCAGAGAGTAAAGGACGTGCCAGCGGCTTGGTTGCTGAAGCTCGAAGAGTGGATCTTGAGGCGATTTGACAATTGGACCGTGACGCCTGAAAAGGTGCGATGCCGTCTTGACTAAGTTGCATTTATTAACGACTAAGCGAATAGGTCGAAGAACTTCGACACATCCTTCAAGTGAACGGTCTTCTGCCAGGGACTCTGTCCGTCACGTGTGGTATTATCGACAATATGCTCGATGCAGCCGATCCCGAGACAAACTATAAAAGCGATCCCGCGAACACATCTTGGGTGCTCGGGAGCTGCCTGAAGACACTGGCGACATGCCCATATGATGAATGGGGACGCCATGCGGACTTGATTCTTTGGACAGAAAAGGTGTTACAAAGATGGGTGTGGTCTGGAATTGTTTTAGATGGGCTCGCCGAGGTACTTCGGAGAAGGTACGTATACGTGCCTCGTATTGATCACCGTCTGATGGCCCAGGCGGTTAGTCCTGAACAAGCTCGGAAGATGTCCTTTGAGGATATGTATGATCATCTCGCGTCCTCCGTGTCATCCCATTCACGTCCCTCTCGACTCAACGCTCTATACCTCCTTTCCTCTCCGCTCGTGCATATACATCCTACTCGAGAGCTTGTTCTATCAAGGCTTTTGCAGGCAGAGGAAGTCCCCATTGATGTGCAAAGTTCTCGCGAACGCGTGCTGCGCGTAACGCAGCTCGAGCGGGTCATCCCCGCTGATGATGGCATCGTATCAGACTTGGCTGTGCGTTGGCTGGTTGCTCAACTCAAGGTTGGCCTCCGTCCAGTCTGGCTTGTCACGGCGCATGCTCTGGAGAAGTTGTCCGAACGATGCGGAGAAATCGTATGGCGGGTCATGTTCGGGGAGTTAAAGGCAGTCACCGCCTTGTCGAGCGTCGATAGCGTACCTAATTGGGCGAAAGACATCGGTGATGGAGCCAGCAATGCAGGGGAAGTGCGTGAGAGTGAGCGATCGTGGAGAGATCCGAGCGCGCATAAGATCTGTAACGCAGTGGCGAAGTGGCGTGTGGACGATACATTCCGAATACTACTCATACAGGTATGTATTCCTCTCAAGGTCGTGCAAGGATGCTTTCAACACATAATGTAGGACCAGCTATCTCAAGACCGGTTCGACCGCCTCACCTTCGAAGCACAACTTCTTGTCGCCCTCAAGCGCTGCTCCTCGTTGGCGGAGAGACACAACCGCGATCTTATTCCATTATTTCTCAGTCAAGCTAGTCCGCTTGGTCCTGCCACGCTTCCGCGAACCAAGCTAACTGCTTGGTTTACCCTCTTTTCAACTTTCACGAATCCTCGTGTCCTTCACGCGACACAAACGTTGCAAGATCTTTATACGTCCTTCCTTTCTTACCCCGACCGCTCTTTACAAGGACTTGCGCTATCCTGTCTCTACACATACAAGCCGCCATACCTGCTTCCACATGCGGATCGTCTCCGAGGGCTACTAGATGACAGCCGATGGCGGGATGAGCTTGCTCAATTTGATATTTCCAGTATCAGCGGAGAAGAACGACCCGTCCTCGTAGATGCTGTTGTGCGTTTGCTCTTTGGCTTTGTCCGCGAGCGGCGCACTAGGGACCGTCGTGGAACCGTCTTGGCTGCCCTCGGTGGATGCACGGATTCTGAGCTCGAATTATTGGTCACCCTTATGCTCCAGGACGTTCTGCCCGCCGCTCTGGAAACAACGGATGTCGGTGTGGTGCCTTCCGTCGCGCACGATGTGTCATTAAAGCAGCAAATCGGCTTTTTGCATCTACTAGGTGATGTGCTGAAGCAACTGGGTACACGATTGACCTCGAACTGGGACACGCTTATATCGGCCACGATAAGCCTCACAGCCCACGCGCAGGGCTCATTGGTGTCACTCAGACAAGACAATAAGGGTCCTGAGGAAGACATGGAGGTCCTCCCTGACGAGGTGGAGGATGCAGACCTGCAGGCTAGTCCACCAAAGCAACTTCGGACAGTTCGGCAACTAGGCATCCGACGCTTTGCAGACTTCTTTCGCATCTCAGTTCCCTTCAACTTCGAGCCGTATATGAAAGAAGCTTTCCGCTCCCTCTTATCCCCACGCCTTGCATCCTTACCTACGGAGAACACCCAGGCCCCGTCTGGTCTCCTAGAATTATTTTTCGTCTGGTCCTGTGACGAAAGATATGCTACATTTTTAGTGGATTATGACAATGGCGTTCTACCGCAAATATACGGTTGTTTAACGGCACCCAGCATCAAACCCGCGGTCATTTCTCGCATCCTCGATATCGTTGATCGAGCGCCAGATCAGTATCTTATCAGGCCTCTCTCATTATCTCTCAGACGGCACACAGGCATCTACGCTACTCAGACTTTTCTCCCCTTTGCTACGCAAGCCGACGAAGCATGTTGGCGAGCGCGTTAAAGCCGACATCCTCAATATTATGGCAAATCTTTTCCCCCTCATACCGGACCTAGCGGAACCAAGTAGTTCAGTGTATAAGCTAACGTTCGAACTTGTCTCCTCGCTGTTCCAATCTGTTCGGTCAAGACAGTGTAGAATCGCACTCATCGCAGTGTTTCACGCATTGTCAGCTATCGACGCCTCACTTCAGAGTCTTGGGGAATTACTGGAACAACTCAACGCTTATTCTACGAAGCGAATTGAAGAACCTGACTTTAATCGGCGATTGGGGGCCTTCTCAAAACTCAATGAGACTCTACACACCTCCCTTACTCCCTCGCAGTGGTTGCCGGTCCTTTACAACCTTTTACACTTCATACAGGACCCCAATGAGTTAGCTATTCGGAGTAACTCGTCGCAGGGTTTCAAGCACTTCATCGACGCTGTTGTGGTAGGATCCGATCCCGAATATCAAACAATTTTTTTGCGCAGGCTGTTACCTGGCTTGAAAAATGGACTCCGATCGAAGAACGAAATGGTGCGCTCAGATGTGCTTGGTGTTATTGCCTATGCTGTGTCACGATGCGACAATATCACAACCTTACAAGATATGAAGGTCCTTTTGGAGGGCGGAGACGAGGAAGCCAACTTTTTCAATAACATCTACCATGTCCAACTCCATCGTCGTATCCGTGCGCTGAATCGGTTAGCGGACCACTGTGACGCAAGTCAGCTACGCAGCTCTACCCTAGCGGACATTTTTGTACCTCTCGTGGGCAACTTTATTGCACCCTCATCGCATACGGATCATCATCTGGTGACTGCCACAATCGCCACTACGGGCCGCATGGCAAGACACCTTTCCTGGGGACCTTATTATGCACTAGCCCAGCAATATCTCAAGATGGCAGGAGCTAAAGATTCCTCAGAGCGCCTTTATATTCGGGCGATAGTTGCAATTCTGGACAGCTTTCACTTTCCCATGGACGAGGTTGTAGTTCCCGACTCCAGCGGGGAAATTGATGTAGTCGACGACAAAGATCACAGCCCACCTGAGCTCACGCCGACTTCCAGTCGTGTTTCCGATGCAGTTAACCACAGACTCCTTCCTGCGCTTATAAGGCACCTCGAAAACCGTGACGAAACGGAAGATGCCCTTCGCGTCCCAGTCTCCATCGGTATTGCCAAGATCGCGCTACACCTTCCTGGAGTTATCAGGGAGGCACAAGTCACTAAGCTCGTCACAGTGCTCAGTCAGGCGCTGCGAAGCAAGTCCTCAGAAACAAGGGACATCACCCGCGATGCTTTGTGCAAAATTTGCATTGTGATCGGCCCTTCATATCTCCCTGTAATTCTGCGAGAGATGCGAGGAGCGTTGATCCGCGGTCCCCAGCTCCATGTTCTGGCCTATGTAACCCACGCTCTACTCGTTCACGTTACGAGACCGGAGAATGTGGAGGCCTTCAAAAGCCTCGATAACTGCGTCGAAGACGTCGCACACATATCCGCAGAAGTCATATTCGGCGAACCTGGTACGGATGTTCAGAGCGAAGGATTCAAAACTAAGATGCGGGAAGTCCGTTCTTCCGGGTCGAAAGGCTTGGACTCCCTCGCTAATATCGCAAGATATATCACGCCCTCGAAGATCGGTAGTCTTCTGAGACCGCTGCGCGCCGTAATGCAGGAAACCGAGGCCTTAAAGGTCATGGTGAGAGTTGAGGACGTATTGCGGAGAATCGCTAGTGGATTGAACTCGAATGAGCATCTGGGTCCCAAAGAGCTGCTTGCTCTGTGTCACACACTCATGAGCCAGAACTCCAAATTCCAGAAGAATGCCGTGAAGGCTGATCAAAAGCGGAAGAGGGCAAAAGCCGGTGCCATCGTTGAACTCAAGAGAGATCCGATGGCTTTGGAGGACCACTATGCCGTCAACTCCTTCCGGTGAGCCAGTGCTTTGTCTATTTTCTCTGGCATTCTTAGAAAGTGTGACGTAGCTTCATTGCCTTTGGACTCGATCTATTTAATACTGCGTTCCGTCGCAATCGCTTCGATTTTGGCGATCCTGAGGTTCTGGCCCGTCTGGAATCCATGGCTCCAGTCATCGGCAATACGCTCTATGCAAGCAACTCTCACGTCCTAATCCAAGGTCTGAAGGCGTCTACAGCTGTCATCAAATGCCCGCTCAAGTCGCTGGAAAAGTCGGTGCCAGTTTTTGTCCGACAAACCATCGATATCTTGAAAGAGATCGGTAGCACCGAATCCGAGGTCGCTCAAACGGCGCTGAAATCTTTGGCCATAATTGTGCGCGACAAAGCAAATGCGGAAGTCAAGGAGAAAGACCTTGTCTACTTGCTTGAGCTGTTGGCACCGGACTTAGAAGAACCGAGTCGTCAGGCCTCGGTCTTCGCTATTCTGCGAGCAATTGTTGCGCGCAAGTTCATCGTGCCAGAGATCTACGACCTTATGGATCGAGTATCCGAGATCATGGTAACAAATCAATCTCCGCAGGTTCAGGAGCTGTGTCGCTCCGTTTTACTACAGTTCCTGTTAGACTACCCACAAGGCAAAGGTCGCTTACGTACAACCATGGCGTTTTTTGCCAGGAACACCGCATACACGTACGAGAGTGGGCGAATTTCTGTTCTAGAGTTGCTTAGCGCGATCGTCTCGAAATTCGAGGAAAGTCTTATGGGAGACTATGCTGATCTCCTATTCGTCGCCCTCGTGATGGTCATTGCGAATGACGACTCGGCCAAGTCCCGCGAAATGGCTGCCGAGATTATCAAGAGCCTATTCTTACGACTTGATGTGGACCATCGCCGCCTTCTTGTCTCGCATCTACGCTCCTGGGCAAGCCAGACAGGGAATCCCCAATTAACACGGGTGGCAATCCAGGTGTATGGTATCATATTAGACGCCCTCCAAGTCGATGCCTCCACATACCTTCCTTCCATTATTGATGATCTTGACCTAAATATTCTGCGGCATGTCGAACAGCTCGCAGGGAAAGAGGAGGACCAGATGGATGTCGACTCACAGTGGCAAGTTGCATACCACATCCTCACCGTTCTAGGCAAAGTCATCCGCATATTCCCCGACGTTGCTACACGACCGCAAAAGCTCTCCTGGACGGCAGTCGTGGAGCATCTACTCTTTCCTCATGCGTGGGTACGGATGGCCGCCGCACGCCTACTCGGGCAGTTATTTTCTATGCTTCCAGTCGCTGAGCCGCCGAAGGACGGTTATCCTATTACGTCGCCACTGGCCGGGTTGAGCCTGAAGGATATTGCTGAAAAGCATTGTACACAGCTCAAGAGCTCGCATCTTATCCCCGCGTTGGGGCTGCAGATTGTCAAGAACCTATTCTATATTGCGAAGTGCTTTTGTGCTGCAAAGGTTTCGGACCCCCAGCCCGCAATAGACGTGGAGAATGAGAACGAGGACGCGGACAATCACGGGCAAGGGGAGAGCGAGCACGAGGAGGCCAATGGAGACAACTGCCTAGCATGGCTTTTCTCCAAGCTGTCGTACCAAATACGATCTGCGTATATTGCTCGCCGAAGTCGTCCAGCTAACAACGTAAGTGACCTTGTCCCGCGCGTGGATGGGAGCCATCGTTCACAAGCAGACAGGAGAATTGGCATGAACAACCCGCTGCTATTCTTCGCTTCTTCGCAGCAATGGCAAACCACATGGAAGTTACTCTGCTGCAAGAATTCCTGATGCACATCCTATCGCCCATATACCGCATCACAGAGGATGACACCATCCGGGACCAGCATATGGGTGAGTAACCCTAACCCTATGCACAGCATCTACTTATGTTCGTTTTACAGATGAGCTCAAGGCGACTGCTGTAGAGCTTCAAGACCTAGTCCAACGGAAAGTTGGCACAACCAAGTTCGCTGTCACCTACAATAAGATTCGGCAGACAGTGTTGGGGGTACAGCGTGAGCGGAGGACAGCCCGCGTTACGAAGGCATGTTTTTATTTCAGGGTCCAGGGGGTGGCACGATAATTGACCGCTGTCCTACAGTTTGCCACCAACCCAGAGGCGGCGGCGAGGCGCAAGCAACAGCGTTCCGTTGCGAAGAAGGAAAGTCGGAAGCGGAAAAACGCCATGTTTGCGTAGGTGTCCTCCTTCCCTCGAACGTACTCGTTTTCTGAAGTATCCGCTGCAGGGATAATAAAGGTCGGCTCAAACGGCATAAGGCTTAAGGGCTAATTAGACAGGATATTGAGGGGATCCGTTCGGCTTAATGCACGCGAATAAAATTAGGATATAGCAGAACGAATAATGTACAACGCTTGTGTATCAGGAGGTGTCCATTATGGCCTCACCGCGGGTGGTGCTTCTTGGATAGCATAGGTCATTCTCTTCCGCAACGGCCTCGTCATCATCCTCATTCCAGTCACTAGTAGTTTCCCATTCATTTTCGAATTCGATGTCAACCGTGAGCTCCTCTGTGCCATCAGCATCATTTGTTAGGGGCATGAACGACGCTAGTGGGGCAGCATGAGCGGGGGCATGCATAACAGGCTGTACCCAACGGCGCTCGCGTAACCGCTTGTGCCGCTCACGGTCAGCTTCAATACGCTTGAAAATCTCATCCCGTGGGAGAGCCTCCTGCCTCGCAGGTGCCCGAACGAGTGGCGAGGGTGGTGGGCTATTGTCGCCTCCGACGTTCCGGGTATTCAGTACTTCCAGGGCATCGTCGACCTTTTGTGGATCGAGAACACGCTTGCTACGCCAGTCCTCCAGAATCTAGTCTTGCTTAATTAAAGGAAAACAAGAAAACAAAGGTTTGCACACCTGTTTCGTACTCATGAGGTTTGGGAGACCGATGCGGCCTTCTGGAACGACAAACTCGACAATTTTACTTAGGTCCCGGCCCACATAGTCAACGTAGAAAGAGCTTTCTGGTTGGACGCCCTGGCCCAAGGAGTTGGGGCGGGACTTGGCCAGCATCGACGCTTCGCATAACGAATCGAGGAGATACAGAATGTTTATGCGGTTGTTAATTGAGCCCTATCGAGCATAAAGCATCAACAAAACATCGGATGAACATAAATGGGGGCTGTTGGCTAACACAACCTTCTGACATTCCTCCACGATACAGTCCCACAAGTCCTCACCGCACTGGGAGAAGAACTTGAGGGCGAAGCCGACTACTTTCTGGATGGATTGCTGGGAACTGGTAAGCGCGAGCTAAGTGAGGGTCGAACGGGATGAGAGCAAGACTGACGCATTGAGTTTACGGATGAGGGAAAGAAACTGCATCCTCACTTCGAATGGATCCATTGCATTCAGCACTTCAAAACGTAACAGCCCTAAACGCACCCATCGGCACAACCGGTCCGAGACCATATTCCCACACGTGCCTCTCATCCTTCCTGGACGTGGCGACCAATGAGATCGATTAGATTCCGACTATGACACCCAATAACGGTATCTGACCACCGTCTCGTCTTCTATCTGGAACACACCCGCCAAACATACTTGCTATGCATACCCGCCACGTATATCTCGCCACATAAACGCTCATGCCTTCGGGTCTAGCCGTTGCGCATGGGATCTTTGCAATGGCGCGGAGGACGGCTCCCTATATATGGGCGTCGAATTGCGAAACTGGCGCACCCCAACATTACCAGTAGTACTAGCGTTCTATCAGCATGCGCAATCTCCCCATTTTCCCCAACAACAAGAAAAAGAATCATTCCCCTCCCCTCCCACCTGTCGGTCTCTCGGACCCACAGTATGCAGCCCGAAGGAGGGCAATGTTCGAGTTTCTCACTCATATGCATGCTCTTGGGTGCGTACCTCGGTTCTGACTCTTTCTACCTGGTCACATATCTGTCTTGTAGAGTCGATGTCGACCTCGATATTCCTGCTATTGCCGCTATTGGGTGGCAGAGCGCAGGAAAATCTTCTCTTATAGAGGCAATTTCTGGCATTACACTCCCACGTGCCAGCGGTACTTGTACTCGGTGAGTCCTGTAGAAGTGACAGCTACTGTCCATCTTAATGTGAGGAATATAGATGTCCGACAGAATGCCAACTCGCCTACTCTGATAGCCTATGGACGTGCACGGTTTCATTGCAGCTCAACACCGCTGCTGATGGCACTCCTCTTGCGAATCCTCAGAAGATCCCATTTGGACAGCCTATCACTGAAAAGTCAGAGGTTACGGAACGTATCTGGAGAGCGCAAAGAGCGATCTTGAGCCCATCGGCCCCGCCAGATGCCTTTCTTTCTGGGGCCAATACTGAGAAGGAACTCACATTCTCTGCTAATCGCATTGTTCTCCACATCACTGGTTCAGACGTAGCCGATCTCAACTTTATTGATTTACCGGGTTCGTGCCTTGACACACTCTCACTCGTCTTTAACACTTCACCCAGGTCTATTTGTCGGTGGCGATGAACGTGATATGCAGCTCATAAGGGACCTCGCGATATCATACATTCGAAAACCAAGTTGCATAATCCTACTTACTGTTGCCTGCGAAAGTATGACTTATTTTTCAAACTTGAGGCCTCCTTCTGATAATGCAATGTAGCCGATTTTGTCAACCAGGGTGCCCATCGACTGGCTCAGGAATATGATCCTGACGGTCACAGAACTGTTGGTATGTTGTCAGGGACTGGCATATATTCCGTGCGGAGCAATAGATAATGGCTTTTCGCAGGTGTATTGACCAAACCAGATCGAATTCCCGCGACAGAAGAAGAGAACTGGTTACCCTATATTCGAGGAGAGAAGCAGGGCACGACGATGTGGTTCTGCGTCAAATGTCCCAACTCCGAAGCGATACAGTCGGGCATTACTTGGGAAGGGGCCCGCCAAGACGAATCCTTGTGGTTTTCTAATAAGGCTCCCTGGTCAACACTCGAGGAGTCGCTCAAGCAGAGGTTGGGGACGGCAAATCTCACGCACTGTCTCAGTGACAAGCTGTGTGATCTCATCGAAAAGCGGTTCGTATACACTCTTATGTACTGACGAAATAAAGTCTTGTTCTGACAGCCGAGCAGCCTACCCGATATCCAACAAGAGCTGAACAAGCTCTTCGAGAAGATAAACCGGGACCTTAAAGATCTTCCCCAATCTCACTCGGACGCGCCTACTGGGGAGGTAGTGCGACTAATTACTGACTTTACACGGGATGTGGAAAGGCAGGGTGAGGGTATACCTGGTCGTGATGGTCTCCTGCATCAAATAAAAGAGCCGCAAGATAATTTTCGTGTCGCTGTTCGTAGGACAGCACCATGCTTTGTACCACGATATCGCGACAAACCTGCCAGTGAGGAGCCCGAGCCGACCTTAGCTAAATCTAGTGCCAGTGCATGCCCGCCATTCCTTATAGGAGAAGAGGTCTCTGACGAGTTTAGTCTCAACGATGGTAAGGAAGTATTCATTGATGATGTGCTGGAGACTGCAGAATGGTGCGTTCCTTGGTTGTGCGGTGTTAATCTGACTCAGGCTCACAAAGAACTCTCTAATCAGTGCGGTGACACGAGAACTACCGAACAACTATCCTTTCATAGTCCAGAAGGGGTACATCGAAGCTTTTGTCCAGCAATGGGATGAGCCCGCACAAACAGTGTTCACAGCTGTTGTCGAGAAGGTTAAAGAAGCTACCTTGCACGTTGTCGACGCCCGTTTCGGGAACTATGCTCATAGCCGTTTCAAGAAACGGGTTTCGTGAGTCGACCTCTTTTGTGAAGTGATCTGCTTGGTAAATATCACCCATATAAGTGACATCGTCATTGCCCACCTCGAACAATGCTCCAAGGCGACGACAGGTCGTGTCAAATTCCTTCTGGAAGTTGAGATGGAGCCTTCTACGCGAAATACCAGTTATTACAAGGATTATCGTAAGAAATTCCTCAATTTCTACAGTGGCCTATTCCACGAAGACGACAACGATCATTTTGTCGATCGCATCCAGGGACGCATATATCAAACGACAGAATTCTCTAGGGCTCTGGATATTGTCATGTTGAACCTTCCCAAACTTGGGTTTCGCCACGTGAAACCCCTTGAGCTTGCAGCACTGCTGGTTTCGGAAGACTCAGGTGATGCGCTGAAAATCATGGCAGACGTGCGAGCTTACTTCCAAGGCATGTGACTCGATTTTCTTTCACAGATAAAGATTATAACACCTCTACCAGTCTCATTCAAACGCTTTGTAGACAACACTGTCAAGGCGATCGATGAGGAAGTTGTCCTTGGACTCTCGAAGGGTTTACAGGAAGCTCTCATGAGTGGGCTCAAGCTCGATTCGCCTGATGCACATGAAATCTGTGCGAAACTGATTGCGGAACAACCACAAATTACAGAAAAGAGGAAGGGCCTTATCGCGAATCAGCAGAAGTACTTACGTGCCCAGAAGGAGTTGTTTGAGCTGTACGATGTGCTTGCTTGAAGGAAAGGGTGGTCTTTGATCTTGTATAATATATGATTTTCTACTGCCATCTTGGTTTGGGTGTACGATTTTTCACCGGTCCCCTATGACGGAAATTTTCGGGACTCAAGGATTGTAACAATAACATGTTCCCTATATGTTGGAATGTCCGGATGGCTTGCTTGATGGTTATGTACTTTGGAATTGCACTGAGATCGGAATGAACGGTTGGAGCGCCTGTCCACTACTGTTCGACGACCACAACTTCGACTTTATTTTTTTTTCCCCATTCTTTTCTCGCCTCTCTTCGCATTCATCGCCAAGCCGCCCCCGCCTCTCCTCGAACATTGGCGCAAGATACCTGCGTACGAAACCTATCCACTTCCACGGCCTATCTTCTTTCCTCGTCTTTCAGGCAAGGTCAGCTTAGCCACAGCCACACGACATCTATCCTTTTAGTTCGTACACTTCGCTTACCATTTTCTTTGCAAATTTCCTATGTGCTCGGTAGCGCGATGAACGGATTGGTGAAGGTGTCGAGCAAAGCGAGCACGACGATGGGAGCGATGGTGAAAGGAAGTCGACGCGACAAGGGAACGATGGCACACAAGTCGAGAGGAAGAGAGACAAGAACACTGATGATTCGGGAACGGCGAGACTGATTAAATACAGAACGATCCTTTGTGCTACGAGTTGTAACAAGTAGGGTATAGTGTTAAATTGAGTCTTTGAATACTATGGGCGCGATTGGTG
>WNFI01343614.1_pt1 | contig 15520 bp, 11 predicted proteins | sample 5400471 | NCBI WGS metagenome assembly WNFI01 (sample SAMN13153348, study PRJNA577476) | soil metagenome | isolation source: 100 cm saprolite on Douglas fir-dominated hillslope | place: USA:California | collected 2013-09-17 | reverse complement strand
CTCGATCAGCTCGCCCGAGAGCCCGTCGACGTCCTCGATTTTCAGCTTGAGCCGCTTGCGCGCGTCAACTTGCGCCGCCGGTATTTCGAAGCGCACCGCGATCATCCGGTCCATGGTCTCGTGCGGTTTGATGCGGTCGTGCATTTTGAGCGGGTCGTTGAATTTCTGTCCCAGGATCGGATAGTACGTAAACAGCCGCTCCGTATCCATCTGCGCGGCCGTGGCGCCTTCGTCGATTTTGCCTGTTGGCTCCTCCAGCGTGGCGGCCACTTCCTTCACGATCACCGTATAGTCGGACGTGTTCTCCACGCGAAAGTCGATCACCGCTACGCAGCTGTTCTCATCCATCGCAATCGTGCGCACTTTGAGAATTTTCCCGGCCGGCTCGATATGCGCGCCGCGCTGAATATACAGCACCCACGCGACCGCGATGACGATCACGACAAGCCCCACGCCGAAGGCTGTCAGAAAACGCTGGTTGAGATATTGGCGAAAGCCAGACTCCGCGCCGTCGCTCACAAATCACCCATGATGCGCAGCATTTCGCGCATCGACGTATGCGCCGCCGCGATCAGCGTACCGTCGAAGATATGCGTCTCAAGCCCGACCTGCCCCCTGTACCCGTCACGGTCGAGTGCGCGCAAGATCGCTTTCCAATCAAGTTTTTCCGGCCCCTCCATCACGCCTTTGGCCTTGAATTGCACGTTTTCGATGCGGTTCTTGGGCAGTTGCGCGTACCCGTCCGGAAAAGGAGTCTCGTGATATTCGAGCGTGTTCTGCGGGTCCCAGTTCATGCCCATCCACGGCGAGGGAACCAGCGGCATGATGGCGCCAAGCTCGGCCGAGGTCGCGACGTTGCAGGACTCCTCGTTCTCGATGAGCAGGTGAATCTTGGCTTCGCCCGCCACGTGCGCCATCTCGCCCAGCACTTCGGCGATGCGCGGGAACATACCGCGCGGATCATCCACGCGCGATCCGGTGAACACGCGTACCTTATCGAAATTCAAAATCCGCGCCGCGCTGATGGCCTGATCCAGTTCCTGCATGCGGCGCTCGAAACGCTGCGCCCCGCGGGACAAGCGCTCGGCGTAATGCTCGTCGTTTTCGCCATGCTGCCGGATAGGACTGCTGCCAGGCCACGCATACTTCAGCATCGAGCTATTGAGAAACGAAATGCGTAAACGGTTCGCCGCGAATTCCGCCGCCGCCGCGCGCAGCTCCGGCTCAGGCAGAAATGTGTATTCCTTGTGCGCGCCCGGCACCGAGCGCAGCTCCACCCACTGCAGCCCGAATTCCTTGGTGAAAGCGATGGCCTCCGCCGGTGTCCGCCCGATCTCGTCGGTAATCGCGCTCAGGTGCGATTTATCGAGGTTGCGGTGCTTGGCCCCAAACACCGGCGCGGCCGCCGCCAGCCCCGCCGCCAGAATATCCCTTCTGGTCATGCTGTCGATCATAGCAAGCGGAGCGGGTCTGCCCGGTCTTTCGCCATCGGCATCACTTATTACCGCAGAGACGCAAAGACGCTGAGAGAACCATTTCCCGCAAACGTTTTTCTTGCCTTCCTCCGCGTCTCTGCGCCTCAGCGGTGAGGTTTTTCCACCCGGCCAATGGACACGCGCGAGCGCCTGTCCTACCCTAATGAGAACCACCGATGAAGTTTCTGCTGCGCCGCCTCACCTACATTGCCGCCGCCATCGCGCTCACGCTGGCGGTGGGCACCACGGGATTCACGGTCATCGAACACTATCCTTTGTTCGATGCGTTCTACATGACCGTGATCACGGTCAGCACCGTCGGTTACGCCGAGATTCATCCGCTCAGCCATGCCGGCCGGATCTTCAATTCGCTCTTGATCTTCTTCGGCGTCACCGTCATGTTCTTCGCCATCGGCGCCATGACGCAGAGCATCATCGAGCTGGAATTGGGAGAATACCTTGGAAAGCGGCGGACCAGGCGCATGATCGAGAAGCTGGAAAAACATTTCATCATTTGCGGCTACGGGCGCGTGGGCCGTAACGCGTCGCAGGAATTGAAGCGCGCCGGCGTGCCGTTCGTCATCGCCGACCGCAATCCGGACCGCGTCGAGAAGGCCATGCTCGCCGGGCTGCTCGCGGTCGAAGCGGACGCCACGCGCGATGAAACGCTGCACGCGGTGGGCGTCACGCGCGCGCGCGGCCTGGTATCGGCGCTGGCAACCGACGCCGACAACCTGTTCGTGATTCTCTCGGCCAAGAATCTCAACCCGCAGCTCTACGTGGCCACGCGCGCGGGCGAAGAGGAAGCCGAAGAGAAGCTGCGCCACGCGGGCGCCGATGCCGTGTTCGCGCCCTACACCGCCGCCGGGTACCGTCTGGCGCAGGCCGTCCTGCGGCCTCATGTATTTCAGTTTTTCGATTTCGCCACGAAAAATATGGGGCTGGATGTCGATATCGAGCAGGTGCGCGTCCCCGAAGCGAGCGAGTTCGCGGCCCACTCGCTCGAGCAGACACGCCTCCGCCGCGAACTGGGCGTCATCGTGCTCGCCATCCGCAAAATCGACGGCCGCATGCTCTTCAACCCGCCCGCTGAAACCGTGATCTCCGCCGGTGACCACCTCATCGTGATGGGCGAGCCGGGCAATTTGCGTACTCTGGAAAATATGATGTCCGTGGGAGCCCGCTCATGAAACCGGAAACCATCGGCCTGATGGTGCACGCGCAGGCGGGCCTCGGGGTTCTTCACCGGCTGACCGGCGTGATCGCCGAACATAAGGGCGATATCACCACCGTCGAGATTCTGGAAAATAGCGAGCACGATGCCCGAATTTATTTCGAAATCGCGCTGCCCTCGCCCGTTGCCGCCCTCGAGCGCGACCTGCGCGCGCTTTCCATGGTCAAGAGTCTCGAGACGGTCAAAACCTTCCAGCGCATTTACGGCAAGCGCATCATCATCGTCGGCGGCGGCGCCCAGGTGGGGCAAGTCGCGATCGGCGCCATCTCCGAAGCCGACCGCCACAATATTCGCGGCGAGCACATCTCGGTCGACACCATTCCGCTGGTCGGCGAGCAGCCGCTGGCCGATGCCGTCCGCGCCGTCGCCCGCCTGCCGCGCGCCAAAGCCCTCGTGCTTGCGGGCGCGTTGATGGGCGGCGATATCGAGCAAGCCGTGCGCGAAGTGCGCCAATCCGGATTGCTGGTCATCAGCCTGAACATGGCGGGCAGCGTCCCGGATGCCGCCGACCTCGTAGTCACCGATCCCGTCCAGGCCGGCGTGATGGCTGTGATGGCTGTGGCCGAAACGGCCAAGTTTACCGTGGAGCGCTTGAAGCGGCGCGTGTTTTAGAAGACATATTCCGAGCGCTCGCGACAACAAAGATCCAGGTGCGCATTCTTGGACATTCAATTGCACCCCCGCTGTGCCGTCATGTTACCTCTGGCAGCGCTGGCATTATCTATCCCCTTGCATTTCGAGCCCAATCGCGGGCAGGCGGAGCCCGGCGTGCGCTACGTGGCCGCGGCACAAACGTATACGCTGTTCCTTTCTGACACAGGCATCGCCATGAATTTCCCGCGTGGCGGCTCTCTGCGCATGCGCCTGCCATTTTCCTCGATCGAAGCGCTCGATGCGCTGCCCGGCAAGACTAACTACTATCTCGGCTCCAACGCATCCGCCTGGCACACCGATATTCCGAATTATGCGCGCGTCCGTTACAGGGGCGTCTATCCCGGAATCGACCTGGTCGTTTACGGCAAACAACAGCGCATCGAGTATGACTGGATGGTCGCGCCCGGCGCTGACCCCGCGTCCATCCGGTTTTCATTTACCGGCGCGTCCCGCATGAGCGTGGACGAGAGCGGCAACCTTGTCCTCGCAACCGGCGGCGGCGAAATCCGGCATCGCAAGCCTTACATCTACCAGCGCATAAACGGCCGGACACGAGAGATACAGGGCAGCTTTGTGATCGCGAGCACGTCTCCTAACACCGGCACTGGTATTGGCATCGCGGCGGATCGAAACGGAAATACTTATATCGCAGGTTATACCGCGTCGCGCGACTTTCCCTTGGTCCATCCGCTCGAACCCGCGCCCCCTCAGGCATGCTCAGAATGCGGGTTTTTGGCTGAGTTCGTGGCTAAGCTAAGTCCCGATGGACGCACGCTGCTTTATTCGACTTACCTATCGATCACCTCGCCGCCTTACCCTCCCGACCAACCCTTGTCGCTGCCCGCGGCCCTCGCCGTCGATGCGAACGGAAACGCGTTTGTGACCGGCACCACGACCGGTGTTCACTTTCCTCAACTCGGAAGCGTCAGCCCCGGCTCCGGCGGAGGTAACGATGCCTTTGTCATCAAGCTCGACACAAACGGCAATCTCGTGGCGTCGCAGCTTTTCGGCGGCAGCGGCGATGATGCGGGAACTTCCATTGTTCTCGGTCCTGGCGGCGGCCTCTACGTTGCCGGAACAACCGCATCGGTCAATTTTCCCACCTCGCTGGGCGCCTACCGTACCGCCGGCTCGGGTTCACAAGAGATCTTCTTGATGAAGCTTGATCCCCGCTTTCTGGTAGGCAGCCAGTTGAACGCTCGCGCGGTTGCCTATTCGACTTATCTCGGCCAAGGTGGGCCGCCGTTCGTCGGCGCGGACCCCCTGGGCAATGCCTATATTGCCGCTTCAACCACCTCGGCTGCGTGGAGTACAAGCACGGGAGCGGTTCAGCCACACTGTGCGGGAATCCCGTGCGCGGATGCGATCGTCGTGAAAGTGAACCCAACTGGAAGCAGCCTGCTATATGCGACTTACCTCGGCGGTTCGGGCACGGAAACGGTCGGCGGAATTGCGGTGGACGCACCCGGCAGCGCGTACATCAGCGGAACTACGACATCAACGGATTTCAAGACCACAGGTGGGGCATTCCAAACCAACTGGACTCCTATCCAGCAAGCTTCAACCCCCCAAACCGCCTTTGTGGCGAAGTTAAGCCCCGACGCCACGAAGCTCGTCTACGCGACATATCTCGGCGGAACGATGAGCGAGCAAGGTCAGGGCATCGCGGTAGACTCATCGGGTAATGCATATGTGGGAGGTACGACGTCATCATCCAACTTCCCCATTCTGAATGCGATCCAGGTGAGCCCGAACAATCAAATCTGTTATTACGGCGCAGGCGACCCTTTCGACATGCCCACCTCCGAAAATTATTGCCCTTCCGGCGGCTTCCTCACCGTGCTGAACTCCACCGGCAGCGCTCTGGTCTGGTCCACGTATCTGGGGAGCGGTATGGTGAACGCGATCGCACTGGACGCCGGCGGTAATGTCTACGCGACCGGCGACGGAATCGATGTCAACGGCGCGACGGTGCCTCTCAGTCCGGGTAACAGTGTTGGTGTAGTAAAGATCGCATCACAGGGCGCACCGGTTCAATTTTCGGTCAGCGGAATCACCAATGGCGCATCGTTTATTTCTGGATTGCCCCAGCCGGGCGGCCTGGCCAGCATATTTGTGCACGGATTGAGCGTGTCCGGCATCGTGCAGGCAAGCGGCACGCCGCTTCCCGCCGAATTGAACGGCGTGTCCGTCTTTGTCGATGGGAAACCCGCGCCGATGCTGGCCGTAGCGAATCTTCCGGTAGCGAACCCGGTCGGGATGCAGCAAATTAACTTTCAGGTACCTTTTGAAGTGAATTGGCAAGGGGGTACTGGCACGCCAAACCTTGTAGAAGTGCGCTTTAGGGGAGTCTCCACATTCGCGTTCCCCGAACCCGTAACGTCCGGCATCTTTGTTCTCCCCGACGGCTCGCCGGCCGTCCAGCACGGCTCGGACTATAGCCCGGTGACGGCATCACACCCGGCGAAAAAGAACGAGGTCATCATCATTTACGCCACTGGGCTTGGCTCATTGATCTCGGGCCAGCCCAAGGATGGCGAACCCGCGGCCGGTCCAGCGCCGGCGTACTGTCCACCACAAGTGAATGTTGGAACCGTGCTCTATGCGGGTTTGACCCCCGGGTATGTCGGGCTTTATCAGTTGAATGTTCTGGTCTCGCCGTTGATACCTTCTGGAAACGTAGATCTATACCTCACGAACGAGTGCATCGGTTGGTTTGGCGGGCCGCCCAAGAATCTCGCCCAGAGCAACACCGTGAAACTGCCGTTGCAATGACGGACCAATTCCGCCGTGCGATGAGAGGCCATGCGAATCTCACGGAAGAGTCCTTGCAGCTTCAGGCGCCTTAATCCACCTGCACCCCGTACTCCCTAAGGAGCTCTCGCGAAGGCGAATAAATCCGAACGAAGTAATTTCCCCGGCTCAGCCCCCCGGCAAGTTGTATCTTGATTCCGGGTTGCCCCGTCACGGCGTGAAATTGAGCCTGCACGGCGCCTCTGGCATCCACCGCTTCCACTTCATAAGCCGGCAGGACGGGCAACCCCATCGTGTCCAGGCTGAGCAGAAGCGGCCGACCGGCCGGCGCCCGCTGCAACTCGGAGCCCCGGTTGGTTTCGAGAACCAGCGCCAGCGGCTGGAGTGTGGACGGCGCCGAGCGCATCGACACCCGCAGCGCAACGCCTAGAACCAGCAGCCCCGCGATGGCCAAGGCCCACCCGATTCTCCGTAACGTAAGCGCTCCGGAGACGCGCGCCCACCAGTCTTTTCGCGCCTCGTCGTCCAGTTCCAGCCCCGCGGCCGCGTTCCGCATCGCGGCGACATACGAATCGGCTCCCTTCAACTGCTCCTGGCAGTGCGGACACACCAATAAATGCTCCTCCACTTTGGCCAGCGCGGGTCCGTCGAGCGAGCCCATGGCATAACTTTCCAACGTTTCGTCACTCGCGTGACTTTCACGATCCAGTTGCATGACAGCACCATCCCCGGCCGCGGGACCGACCCCCGCAAGCCCGTAGTTTTCGATCTCGAACACGTTCTCAGGCGAAGCGCGCTAACGTCCTCCGCGTCAGTCTCCTCTTACCCAGCTCCCCAAACCGGGCCTTGGCGCGAGACTTCAGCAAGCGAAACTGCGTCTCCGTCAAGTTCATTTGATCGCAGATCTGCTCCTGCGATTGCTCCAGCAAATAAAACCGCGTGAGAATCTCGCGGTCGCGTTTTGAAATACTGTTCAAAACTCTCTTGGCGATCTGTTCGTGTTGCAGGTGGATGGCGGTTTCTTCCGGATCGCGGTTCAGGTCTACCACACTGGTCCCGGATTCCAGCCCGACTTGCTGCCGCCGTGTGTGCACCGCCTGATCGATGTGGGCCGCCACCTGCCGCCTCACCACCGTGCGCACGAAACCCATCAGGCGCTCCGGCTCGCGCAGCTCTCCCCGGCGCACGGCCTGCACTACGATCAGGAATGTATCGTGGACTTTGTCTTCCAGGTCCTGCGGCCAATGGGTGCTAGTGGCGCGCTTACAGCTTCAGTGTTGAATGCAGCCATACGTCCTTACTGATCTCCGGCCACAAAATACGTGGCCCAATACTGCGGACGCGACCGCCATCCGCCGGCGCGCAACATGTCGAGCTGCGCCTGTTGCAGGGCCACGGCGGGTCCTGCTTGGGGTCGGGTGCAAAGATATCGATAGAAGTCTACGAACATCGGGCCGCTGTCGTCGGGCGTCGGCCAGTGGCTCGCCACCACCGCCCGCGCTCCACCAGCCAGCCAGGCGCGCGTGAGCCCCATCAGGCCGGACGCCGGCAGTGTGTCCGCGCGGCCCGAGCTGCATCCGCTGAGTACCACCACGCCGGCATTGATTTTCGCGCGCGTGATCTCGAGCGGGCTGAACATTTGCGGACTGCCCGAACCGGCAAGGCTCAGCGCAATCATGCTGGCGCGTGGCGCCGCCGGCTCCTGCAGAAAATGCGCCGCAATGTGTACCACGGAAAGCGGACCGCGCAGAGCGTCTTGCAGGCGGCCTGTAGAGGCCCCCGCGCCTTCCAGCAGGATCGCTGCCCCGGATCGGCGATCCCAGATACGCGCGCATGATTCTACCTCGCGCGCCGTGCCGGGGAGCCGCGCCAGCGCCGGGCCGGCAGCCCGTGTCATCGATGCGGCGAACGCCAGTCCCGGAAGAAAACCAGGCTGTTGCGCGGCCGGCCCTTTCCAGCGCGGATCGGCGGTGTTGTAGATCGCATCTCCCACGCCCAGGAATTTTCCCGACAACGCCGCGCCCCACTCTTGCGGCCTGCGTCCCGCCAGCATGACAGCGCCGGGAGTGATGCGTATCGCGTGCCGCGCCGCCAGGTAAATCGGACCGCCCTCGCCCCAGCCCGTAACGAGCGCGCCGAAAGGAACGCGGAATAGCTGCTCGTCCAGCGCCAGCAGCCACTCACTCTTGTCACGGAAGGGCGCTTCGAGGTTTCCGAACAACATCCCGTAGAGAGCTCGCCCACGGAAAGCGGCGGACGTATCACCGGTGCGCACGGCGTCGGAGAACTGCGCTATGGCCGCGGTCAGATCGGCTTTGCGCGGCAGCTCATACATGCGGAACCGGCTGCGGCTGACCGCCCAAAGAAATGATTGCCTCTCGCCTAAATGGAAACTGAGCAGCACCGCGCCCTGTGGCAGGTTCTCCTGCGTGCGCGCCAGCAGTTCATTCGTCGCCAGATCGGCATTGGAGCCGGCGTCGGCTTCAAGCGTGACGAGGGTCGCGCGCAGCTGCCGCATCTCCTCGCCTCGGGGATCGGTGCCGGATTGAATTAGAGCCGCTTCGGCGGCGCGCAATTGTGCCAGCGCCTCCCAGTACCGCGGGGGCATCGCTGCACGCCAATCGTTCGGCGCGCGCAATAATGCGTGCAGGCTGGCCGCCCGGTTCTCTTCTGCCGCCCGGAAGCATTCACGGATCCGCTGGGCGCGGCCGCGCGATGTGCGCAGCTGACCGGCCGTATCTATGTAGGAGGAGTAAATTTTCTGTAGCTCGCCTTCCGCACTGACGCGCGTGAAATCGGCGGAAAGGACTTCGACACGCCACTGGCGGGCCAGATCGAGCGCCCTTCCAAAATCGGCCAGTGCGGCCTCGGGGCTGCCTTCGGCCAGACGCGCCTGCCCGTGCGCGTGATACACCTCCCATGGCGTGACCAAAGTGCCTGCACTCGCTTGCCGGCGGAGCGCTTGGTCCAGCAGACGGAGAGCCGATTCAGCATCTCCTTGCACCAGACGCAGTTTTCCTAAATTGAGGTAGGAGCTGTCGAGTTGAGAAAGGCGATGGAGCCGGCGAACGCGAAACCCTTCGGTCAGCGCGCTGTCGGCCGCCGCCAACACCCCGTGCGCCAGGTATTCTTCGCCCAGATGGTCCCATGCCTGAGCTATCGCGGTCCAATCGCCATCTAGGTAAGACTGGTCGATGGCCTGGCCGGTCAACGCCGCACATTCCTCCATCCGGCCCTGTTTTGCTCGGACCACGGCCAGCAGAATCAGGCAGCGGGACCTGCCGCCAAGAAAGTCTTTGCGGTTGAAGTCGCCCAGCGCTTGTTCAGCGGAAAGCGCGGCGTCCTGCAAATCCCCCATCTGGAGGAACAACCCGGAAATATTGGCGCTCAGGCTCCCTCGGTTGGCCCAGTCTTGCGCCGTGTCCGCAAACTTCCTCGCCTCGAGGTAACTCTTCAGCGCATCCCGGTATCGGAACGTCGCGAACTGGCAGTTGCCGATCGCGGTGAGACAACGGCCCGCGCGTTCGGCTTTCCCTTGCGCCTTAGCTTCCTCGAGTACTGAACGGTATAGCTCTTCTGCCCTTAGGTACTGCCCTGAAAGAAGGAGGCGGTATGCCTCATTCAGGCGTGGAGGAACGCGCGGCTGTTCTCTGCGTTCTTGGGAAGACGGCTTGAGAAGCCTCGCCTTTTGTGAAGGACCGGTCCGCAGCACCGTCCCGACGCCAGCGATAATGAGAACGAGGCAGGCTATGCTGCCCGTTTTCCTCATACATGCCAGCCGTCTTCTGTGGATTTGGGGGAGGCCTGGTAGTCTCCGGGAGTATTACGTGCCAATACTCCCAGAGCAGGATACCAGAGTTTGCCGATGTTACGGCAGTTTTATTTTGGTTTAAAGAGGGGGCGCGCGTCTCTGTTCGCGCCGAACTGGGGATCGGTCATCTGATCCGAACTTACTGGACCGGTTCGCGAAGGATCGACGACAGAATCTTAAACTGTTGACTGCGAAGAGGATAGACTTTCGAAAGCGCCGTGATCGTCTAGAGCGGCATAAACCGGTGCTGGTCCGCGGCGTCGCGTGCCGCCAGCACAATCTCATTCACACGATAAATATCCTTCAGGTCTAGTCCTGACGGCTTTCCGAGGTATACCGAGGCTAAGAAATCCAGGAAGAGAGAACCGTCCGGCGGTAGGTCACGAATCTGCCGGGGCCCTTGATTGGCGGTGACGAGCGTAACGCCCGTTGCCGCCTGGTGCTCGGCCACGCCGCGGGTCCCCGCCAGGCGCAGACGGTCATCCCCCCAGGTTGGCGCGGTATCGGGCCGCAGGTAGTCCATATGTAAGTCAGCAGTACCGTGGTTGTCCAGACGAAAAATTGTCGCCGTCGTGTTTTCCATTTCGCGCAGATGCGGGAACCCGACGCGGCCCTGGAACGACACGGCTTCCACCAATTCCCTGCCGCTGGTCCAGCGAATGAGGTCCACCATGTGGACCGCAATGTAGGGGATGGTGCCGCCGAATGTGCTGCGGTCCCGCATCCATTCGGCGCGCTCGCCCAGCTTGTAGGATTTCTGGGCCGAGATCTGCGCCACTTCACCAATTTCGCCCGCGGCCACGATCTGGTGCAACGCGCGGTACACGCCTTCGAAGCGCATCGAGATCAGCATGGTCAGGCGAATCCCGCTTTCGGCCACGGCGTGCTTGACGCGATCGAGATCGCTCGCGGTTATGGCCAGCGGTTTCTCGGCCACGATGTGCAGCTTGCGCGTGGCGCACTCGAGAATGATCTCGGCGCGCTCGCCGTTAGTGCCGCAGATGCCAACCATGTCGAGCTTTTCACGGTCCAGCAGCTCGCGCCAGTCGCCATACGCGCGCGCGCCGCGGCCGTGTTTGCCGGTAGCGAAGTCATGCGCGACCTTCGGATCGCGGTCCCAAACCGCCGCCAGTTCGACGTCCGGCAGCCGATTCATGGGATCGAGGATCTCGCTGGTATGGCCTTCGAGCCCGATGAGGGCCAGCCGCACTTTCGTCGGCAGCCGCACGACCTCTTGCGCGGCGGCCTGGGAAGCCAAAGCCACGCCTGCCATCCACGACCGCCGGGAGACCTTTCGCATGCTGAGATTTTGCCACAGTTGCGGCGGGTGAATCGCGCCCGACCGCGTGGCGCAAAGCGAAAAGAAACCGAAGTGTTTACCTGATAACAGCGGACTGGTCAATGGACAAGTGCTTCAGTTTGGGGGATGACCACCATCGTTCCATCAAGCCCGAGCCTATCCACTGGGCGTCAATCTCAATGTCTGGATTGTACTCTTACCATCCAGGTCTCCTGGTTTGTAAGTAAACTGATAGCCGCTTCTGTGCCCATCAGCAAGCAGGGGGTCGATTAGGTCGGCGGCTGCGGCTGATGGACTAGCAGTAGGATCCGGCATGCCGAGGGACTGGAGGCCCGGCGGATAGCTGTTGTATTTGGACTTATAGCTCTGACACGCGACGTTCAGCGCTCGCAGCAAGGCGACGCCGGTTGCATCCTCCACTTCTGGTTTCGCAAGCTGCCGTGCAAGCGCGCTCTCAGCCTTAGCGCTCTCCGTATCGCCATTTGACACCAGGGCGCCCGACAAATACATGTGAATGTCTGGATTGTCGGGCTTCAGGCGAACCGCTTCGCGAAATTCGGCGACGGCCCCGTCAAAATCACCTCGCGTCTGCAAGAGATTTCCCAACCCGGTGTGGAGGCCCGCAGATTGAGGGTTGCGGCGAACTCGCTCACGAAAATCAGCTGCAGATTCCCTGCCGGGCTCTCTTAGTGCGAGGGACCGGGCGAGGCGCAAAACTGCGACCACATCATCCGGTTTCAGACGGACCACCTCTTCGAGCACATTGACGGCCCCAGCACCGTCGCCATCAATGACAAATAGCGCGTAACTGAGAACATAACCAGCTTCCGCATCATCCGGCTTACGACGTAGCCAACGGCGAAGCTTCGCGATACTTTCGTCCTCTTTTGCTTTTTCTTTTACCAGATGATCAAGTGTCTGTTGCGCTGCAGAATCGGCCGGCTTCAACCGCGAGACTTCTTGATATTCAGCGATGGCCCAAATGAGGGGCGCGCCCTCCCCTAGTGAAAATGCCAGTGCTGCGTGCAATTCGGCGGCATCCGTACGTTTATTCAAGATTTCGCGAAACTCAGCCGTCGCACGATCTGCAGGCCCTTTCTGATAGAGCGCCCGGCCGAGCGCCTGGTACGCGGATTTGTCCTCCGGCTTCAGCCGAGCCAGCTCCCGATACTCGGCGAGGCCGCTGTTATAGTCCCCGTGCGTCATAAGCAGGTTGGCTAACTTGCGATGGGGATCGGGTGCATCCGGCTTCAGACGGATCGCTTCGCGATATTCCTGGATCGCCTCATCAACTTTGTGCTTCGATTCCAACACCTCAGCGAGACGCGCATGGGTCTCCGCGTGATTTGGTCTCATCCGCACGGCCTCATGGAACTCGGCGATGGCGTCATTCCAGTCGCTATTCCCGTTCGCAAGCGCTACTCCTAGTCGGTAATGGGCTTCGGCGTCATCGGGATGAAGGCGCACGTTTTGGCGGTACTGTTCTACCTCCGGGCTTGGCGGTCGCGCCGGCGGCATTAGTACCTTAACTACGCTCTGCACCTCGATGGGCTTGCCATCCACAATGAAGGGAGCGTATCGCCACTGGCGCACAGCTTGTTGAGCCGCCGGCACCAGCAGCGGATGGCCCGATAGCAGTGTCAGATTTTGCACCGTCCCGTCCTTGCCGACGACGATTCTAAACACCACGGTGCCATGGATGAGTGCCTGTTTTGCAAGCGGAGGATAGTCAGGGTCCACACGGTCAGTCAAACGCCGCTCCATGGCTCGCTGCTCCACCTCTACGCGATTGGCCTCCGCTGAATCTGCCTGCGGGAGACACGGAGCACAGGTTGTTGTAAGTGCTATTAGAGTAACGATTTTGAACATCAGAATCTCCCCCGCGCTATAGGCGCTGCAACTTTGCGGGACCTGTATCGCACCTTACACTGCCCTACAGCTTGAACCGGTACCCCAGGATCATTTTCACCAGCAGGTGATCGGTTCCGTGGGTCACGCCGACGCCGACGCCCAGGTTGAATTCCCAGTTTGGCGACAGGTTGAGATCGATGGCGGGCAAAATCTGCTGCTGCTGCTCGCGCAGCGGGTCGAAGCCGGTGACCGGGCCGAGCGCTCCGTAGTATTCCAGGCCGCCGGTGACTTTCGGGGTGAAATCGTAGCTCGCCTTGAAGTTGGGCGAAAACTCGACGCCTTTACTGACGCTGGGGCCGTGGAATGAACGGTCGAAGGACGGGTTAAACGACCAGTACCACTTGCCAAGTTTCTGATCGATGATGGGCCGGATCTCCCAGGTCCAGGTGTCGGCCGAGAAAACAGCGCGTTGATATCCGATTTCGGTCGAGAGGCTCAGGCCCACCGGCCATTTCCACTTCTCCGGGATGTGAACGCGCGGGCGGATGTGGTCGCCCACCCATTGCCAGCCCTGGCCCGGGCCGGCGCTGCTAAAAACGTACCAGCCGGTTTCGAACCAGTCGGTGAAGCCGTGGGTAATTTCGAGGGTCTCGTGCAACTGATGCTCGGTGGGGTACTGGCCGTCAATTACCGTTTTGGTCCCCTGGAACGTGAAGTTGCTGTGCAGCTCGACCATGGTGTTGTGCGGCTCGACCGTCTCGGAGCCGTACACCTGGACTTCGTAGTTGCCCTGGGCGAAAAGCGGCAGTGAGAGCAGGAAGAGGAACGGGAATCGCAACACAAATTGTAGCTTGCAATATGGCGAACAAAAGACGAAAATAGCTGAATGCTGTTCGAGATTTCGGGCGATCAGCGCTTAGTAGGCATTGCCAGGATGGCGGCGGAGAGCGATCTGCTCGAAGCCAAGCGGCGCGTCGAGTATTTCGAAATCGCGGCACGAAGCGTTTTGAATCGCTGCCGGCCGGGAATGCCGTTCCGCTGGACCATCAATCCATACCGCGGCTGCGAATTCGGCTGTAAATACTGTTACGCCCGCTACACGCACGAATTCATGGAGCGGGACGCCGCCGAGTTCGAGGATCGGATCTATGCCAAAGCGGGCGTCGACGAAATTCTGCGGCGCGAGCTGCGGAAAATCGACAAGCGCGAGGCCATTGCCATCGGCACGGCGACCGACCCCTATCAGCCCGCCGAGCGGCGGTTCGGGCGGACGCGGTCGATCCTCGAAGTTTTCGCCAAAGAGCGCGGCTGGCGGATTTCGATCACGACAAAATCGGATTTGATCCAGCGGGACGTGGCGCTGCTGGCCGAAATCGGGCGCGCCAACGTGCTGGATGTGAACATCACGATCACCACGCTGAAAGCCGACCTGGCGAGGATACTCGAGCCGCGCGCGCCGCGGCCGGATCTGCGGCTGGCCACGGTGACCAAACTGGCGGAGAGCGGGATCTGCGTGGGTGTTTTTCCGAATCCGATTCTGCCGCTGATTACGGATCGCGATCGCGATCTCGACCGCCTGGCTAAAGCCGCCAAGGACGCGGGCGCGCAATATTTCGGCGGCGGCGTGCTGTTCCTGATGCCATCGGCGCAGAAGGTGTTCTTTCCGTTCCTGCGCGAGCGATTTCCGCATCTGGTGCGGCGCTACGAAGAGCGGTTTCGCAAGAGTCCGTACCTCCGCGGGCCGTACACGGACGAGCTGCGCCAGCGCGTGCGCAAGATTCGCGATCGCTACGGCCTTGCGTCGGCGCCGGTCGATTACCGGCCGGAGCTATGGGAAGACGAGCGGCAGCAGGAGCTGTTTCCGATCAATGGTTAGCCGCAGTGCCCGGCCCGCCGATGCCGTACGGAAATCACAACGTGAAACGCTCCCTGCGGTCGCGGCTCGGAAACCGGTACTGAGCCGCGCGCAAAGCAAGGGGTTTAGCGAGTGCTAACGATGCATTGCGACGCCGACTAATTCCCGTGCGGCAGCATGAAATTGACGTCGACGACCGTTGCGACCTCTACGGGATCGCCATTCAGCAGCGTGAGCCGGTAGACCCACTGCTTGACGGCTTCCTGCGCGGCGGGCACCAGCAACGGATGGCCATTGACGAGCGCGATGTTGCTGACGTGGCCGTCTTGCGCAATGATCACGTTGAAGCGTACGACGCCCTGGATGCGGGCCTGCCGGGCGAGCGGCGGATAAACGGGATCGACGGATCGGAGCCGGTTCGATTGCTGGACCGTTGCACCCACGCGGATGCGCTGGACGCCACGCGACGGGGGTGGCGCGGGCGGATTTTCGCGTGCGGCACGAACCCTGGTAAGAGCCGAGGACCACTCCAGATTAGACGCATCAAGAGATTGAGCGCGATTGAGCAGATGTTCAGCGTAGTCGA
>WNFI01238918.1_pt1 | contig 15521 bp, 10 predicted proteins | sample 5400471 | NCBI WGS metagenome assembly WNFI01 (sample SAMN13153348, study PRJNA577476) | soil metagenome | isolation source: 100 cm saprolite on Douglas fir-dominated hillslope | place: USA:California | collected 2013-09-17 | reverse complement strand
CAAGGTTCTTACCTACAACTATTCGGCCGAATACGGCACTCGCTCCGGTCCCACGGTTCTCGTTTCCACAAAGGCGGGCGGCAATAAATTCCACGGATCCGTTTTCGAATTCTTCCGCAACACGAAATTGGATGCAAAAAGCTTCTTCGCCTTAACCAAGGAAAAGTTCAACTTGAATCAGTTCGGAGCCGCCATTGGCGGTCCGATTTAGAAAGATAAGACTTTCTTTTTCGCTGACTACGAAGGCAAGCGGCAGCGTCATGGCATCCCATTTAGCGGAATAGTACCTACGCAGGACATGATCAATGGCGACTATACTTTCGATCCGATCGGAGGGACTCGGGGGGTAACGCAATATGCGAACGGGTTCGCTTTTTCCGATCTGCTCAATCCTTACACGTTCTTTGATGACGGCGGTCCATCTCGATTCTTTTGCGACGATTCAGGCAATCCAATCGCACCAGATAGTACGGGTCACCAGTCGGCCGGTTCGGCCTGCAACAAGATTCCGCGCGAAATGTTCGACCCCGCGGTCAATGCGTCAGTTGATCCAACCGGGTTGGCGATGATGCAACTTTACCCCGCGCCAAATAATCCGAACCCGAATACCGTAACCAATTTTTCCAATGTCCCTGTACGGAAACTCGACGAAGGCAAGTTTGATATTCGCGTAGACCACAATTTCTCAAGCAAGGATTCAGTCTTCGCTCGTTTCAGCTACGACCAGGCGAATTCTTACGTGCCGGGCGGAGGGCCAGGATTCGTGGAGCAAAACGCCTTCGGTAGTAATCAGAACATCAGCAATCACGGACGTAGTGTCGCCATTTCGGAGACACACATCTTTAGCGACCGCAACCTTAATCAGTTCACCGCTGGCTTCAACCGTATTTTCAATCACATTAAGTCGTTCGGCGACGGCAGCTGCCAAGCGGCCAACCTGGGCATTTTAGGCGCCAATCTGAACTCCAAGTGCCCAAATGCTCCTTCGGGCGTTGTCGCGCAGTCGACCAAAGACTGTATGAGTTGCGGAATGACCTCGACACTCATGGGTAACTATTGGGCCATCGGCGATCGCGGGTTTGCTCCGTTTCAGGGCGGAACGAACGTGTTCTCCATCTCCGATACTTTCGACATGATCCGCGGAAATCACAACATCCGTGTGGGCCTCGGTGTCCGTTTGCAGCAGATGAACGTCGAAACCAATGCTTTCCAGGACGGATTTTTCATCAACATCGGTTTGACGGGGGACGCGACCGCTGATCTTCTTCTCGGCCAAGTATTGGGAGGCATTCACGATCAGACCTTCTTTGGGGCCACGACGGGGCGACGTTGGAAAATGTTCCGACCTTTTGTTCAGGATGACTGGCGCGTCACCAAGAATTTGACGTTGAACCTTGGTCTTGCGTGGGCTTTAGTGACGCCGATTACCGAAGCTCACGACCGTCAGGCAAACTTCGACTTTACCGGAGGCAAGTATTACGTTGCAGGCAAAGTAGACTTTGGCGGCTGCACAATCTGCGTTCGTTCGGACTCACGGGCCGGTATTCAATTGGACAAGACAGCGTTCGAACCACGGATCGGCTTAGCTTGGAAGCCGTTTGGCTCTGAAAGAACAGCGGTTCGCGCAGGCTATGCCATTTACCACGATTCATCGTGGAACCAGGGTGCTCAGGGCCTGTGGGAAAATCCGCCGTATTTTGCCGAATCGGACAACTTCATTTTCACATGCCCGTTTAATAATGCGGGCGCTGCCGAACCGGCAAACTGCGGTAACCAGCGTCTGTTTCTCCCCACCATCACTTCTCCCCCTAACCCGCAGACATTCCCAGGAGCGCTTCAGGTTCAGAACCTGAATTTCAAGCAAGGCAGAGTCCAACAGTTCAACTTAAACATCGAACGGCAGCTCCCCGGCAATATCGTGCTTACCGCAGGTTACGCAGGCGCGCGTAGTTCACATATCCTGGCTGGCCAAGTGAACCTGAACATAGGATCGCCCAGTAACTGCGGTGTCGTCAGCGGTTACACGAGGGGTTGCGGCCCGGGCGGCGCTGCATTCACCCCAAGGTGGGGCGCTGGCGACGGGGTTTTCCCCTTCCCATTGAACATGTTCAGTAACAACGACGTCGGTCGCGCGCACTATGATTCCCTCCAAGTAAAAGCCGAGACGAAGAGTGCCCGGCACGGCCTGTATGCTCTCCTGGGCTATACCTATTCGCGCACTTTCGATTCCGGCTTACCCGACGGTCTCGGCAGTTCGCCCGGTGCGACCTACTTCCCGTTACCGGGATATCAGAAGCTGGATTGGGGCCTCTCCCAACTCAATCTGAACCACCAGTTCACTGCCAGCGTTCTCTACGAATTGCCGTTTGGCAAGGGAAAGAAATATGGCGCGAATTGGAATGGTGCAGTGAACGGCGTCCTTGGCAATTGGGAAGTTGACGTTATCCAAAAAGCGACATCGGGTTTCCCCCTTTTTGTGGTGGACAGCTCCAACGGGGGGCAACCCGGAAACGCTGGGGTGTCCGGTGTAAACTTCCAGTGGAATGGCAACAGCTTGAATCGTCCGGATCAGGTTTGCAATCCGACAGCGAGCCATCCCACCATAAGCCACTGGTTCAATACGGAGTGCTTCGCGCAAGCCGCGCCCGGAGAACTTGGCAACGCGAACCGTGCCCCAGTGTATGGTCCTCGCTTTATAAACACTGATCTATCGTTCATCAAGCACTTCCCGCTGCCCTATGAGGGAATGCGACTGGATTTCCGCGCCGAATTTTTTAATGCGTGGAATCACGCACAGTTCTTTTTGCCAGGCGGGAGTAGCGGTATGCAGGACATTGCTTCGTCGAGCAGTTTCGGTGTAGTCAGCGCAACCGTGAACAACCCACGTGTGATTCAGTTCGCGTTAAAGCTGAACTTCTAGGTAGGCTGACGCACTCCAAATCGGGGGCAGACTGAATGCTGGAGTAACAGCCGAGTCAGTCTGCCCCCACTTTGTTGCGGAACTCTTCTCGAGGGAATGATGACAGCGTGCAACAAGATTGTGATCTGCGTGTTTCTTAGCGCCTACTTTGCTGCCTCCGTATCCCCCCAGAAAATCAAAGTCATCGTCGACCAGGACGCTCGCGGCCCCGGCACCAGCGACCAGCAGGCCATCCTGGTATTCCTGAACTCAGAAAAATTCGATGTCCTCGGCATCACCACCGTTAGCGGAGACCAGTGGGTCCGCGAAGAGACGCAGCATGTACTGCGTCTGTCGGAGATCGCCAATCGCGCCGACGTGCCCGTCATTCAGGGTGCGGAATTTCCGCTGCTCAATTCCAAAGAGGAATCCGAGCGCTGGGAGGCTCTCTACGGCAAGCTGGAATACAAGGGTTGCTGGACCGAGCGTTTCGCCGCGAATCGTTCCACCATCTACGACGAGCCCTACCACGCGCCTGATGTGATTCCTCCGATGCAGGAAGGCGCGCCCCACATTCAGGCCGCTCCCGGTACGGCCGCCGAGTTCATCATCAAAATGGTGCACAAATATCCCGGCGAAGTCGTGTTATGGGCAGGCGGGCCACTTACTAACTACGCGCTGGCGTTGAAACTCGATCCCGAAGTGGCTACTCTCGCCAAAGAGTTTGTCCTCATGGGCGGTGGACTCTACGCCGACAAAGGCGCGATCGATCCCGGCGCTCTCGATGCCCGCCGCGAGTTCAACTGGTGGTTCGACCCCGAGGCGGCCCGCATCGTCCTGCGTGCTCCATGGAAGAAAATGACGATCACGCCGGTCGATATTTCCATCAAGACGCGCTTTACTGCAGAGATGAAGGCCACCATCGCCAAGGCCGGTACTCCGGTCGCTCAATACCTCGACAAGTATTCTCTGCCCGGCTACATGTGGGACGAAATCGCGGGTGCGGCGTTGATCGATCCTTCGATCATCACCGGGCAAAAGCAGCTTTACATGGATATCGACATCGATCATGGCCCAAGTTATGGCAAGACTCTTTTCTGGGGCGAAAAAACGAGAGTCACGCCCTACTTGCGGCTGGCTACGGTGCAGTTCGACATCGACGCCGAAAAGTTTTACAAAATCTACATCGATCTGATGACCCGGCCTCCGCACAAATGAACCGACGCTGCACGATCCAATCAGCTCTCCTACTCGTGCTCCTGGCGGTCTTCATCGCCGGAGCGCAGTCGCGCCGCAAGGTCATCATCAATGAGGATTTCTCCGGCCCCGGCGGCAGCAATCTGCAAACTCTGCTGGTGATGGTGCAATCGCCCCAAGTTGAGGTTCTGGGAGTCACGGTCGTGAGCGGCGACCAGTGGCGCGACGAGGAAGTCGCGCACGCGCTGCGGCTGCTCGAGATCATCGGCCGCAGCGATATTCGCGTCGTACCGGGCGCGGCGTTTCCTCTGGTGCGTACTCGCGAAGAAGCGCAACTCTGGCAACTACACTACGGCAAAGCGGCATACGCCGGCGCCTGGGATGATCGCTGGTTTCACGAAGCCAACGTCATCCCGCCGATGGCTGAAGGCGCGCCGACGACCAAGCCCGCCGACGAGGACGCCGCACATTTTCTGATCCGCATGGTGCACAAGTATCCGCACGAGGTCACCATCTACGAAGGCGGACCGATGACGAACCTCGCGCTGGCCATCTCAATCGATCCGCAGTTCCCTGAGTTGGCGCAGGGACTGGTTTTCATGGGCGGCAGCCTCGCTCCGCAAAGCGACAGTCCCGAGTTCGACAATACTCCGCGCCACGAATTCAATTTCTGGTTCGATCCCGAAGCGGCGCACATCGTGCTGCGCGCGCCCTGGAAGAAAATCGTCTGCACGCCGACGGACATCTCGGTGAAGACTCACGTTACGCCGGCGCTGGTGAAGGAAATCGAGGCCAGCGGCACGCCCGTGGCACACTACATCACGCGTTTTGCCAGGTATTCCGCGGGCGCCGACATCATGTGGGACGAACTGGCCGCCGCCGCGTGGATCGATCCCTCGCTGATTACCCGGCGGGAAATGCGGTACTTGAACGTCGATCTCGATCACGGCGCGGCTTATGGGGACACTCTGACGTGGAGCGAGAAAGATAAGCCGGCCCTTTCGGTGCGGCTAGTCGAGATTCAACTGGATCTGGATGCGGCGAAATTCTACCGGATGTTCGTGACGCTGATGACCGCGCCCACTCCCAGGAATTAGGACCCTTCGCTGCACTTCGTAAGGAGCGCCATGAATTCGAACCCACATTTCGGACTCACACGCCGGGGCTTTGTGAAATCGTCCGCGACGCTTTTCGCCGCCACGGGCTTTGCTTCAGAACTGACGGCCTTCGGGCAGTCTGCGAACGCAAGTGCCACGCGCGTCATCATCGACACTGACCCGGGCGTCGATGACGCTCTCGCGCTGCTACTCGCGATGCGCTCGCCGGAACTGAAGATTGAAGCCATCACTCCGGTCGCCGGAAACGTTCCGCTGGAGTTGACGCTGCCGAACGCGCTGCGCCTGGTGGAAATCGCCGGACGCACCGACATTCCCGTCGCCGCCGGAGCACGGACGCCACTCGTGCGCCGCCTGGTGACTGCGACCTACGCGCACGGCGAAAACGGATTAGGGGGCGCCGTCTTCCCCGATCCCACGACTAAGCCCGTCGCCGAACCCGCCGCCGAATATATTCGACGGATCGTCCGCCGGTATCCGCGCGAAGTGACGCTGATCACACTCGGACCGCTGACGAATATCGCCACCGCGTTGAGCGGCGACCCGGAATTGGCAAGCCTGGTTCGCGGTCTCACCATGATGGGCGGATCGCTCTCCGGGGGCAACATCACGCCCGCGGCGGAGTTCAACATGTATGTGGACCCGGAAGCCGCGCGTATCGTGTTTCAGTCTGGCATTCCGATCACCATGGTGGGTCTCGACGTCACGCGCAAAACGTCTTTAACCGACGACCACGTGCGCGTGCTAGAAGCCGCGCAGAATCCCGTCAGTCAGGCGGCTGCGACCATTGGCCGCAATGCCATCGCCCATAACCGGGAGCGCGGATTTCTGGTCGGACCGAACATGCACGACTCTCTGGCTGTCGCGGCTTTTCTCGATCCGACGATTCTGAAATGGCAGGACTACTATGTCGATGTCGAGACGACCGGTGAGATGACCGCGGGCGAAACCCTCGGCTACAGCCCAACTGCGGGCGATTTGAAGAGGCGTCCCGGAGCGGAAAAAGATGCGGCAACGAGCATATCGATTCGCGGTTCGGCGCCGACCTTGGCCAGCACCAGGACTTCGCCTGTCGTGCGTGATAAGTTTGTGCCGAATACTAAAGTTGCAGTGGACGTGGATTCAGCCCGATTCTTCGAGTTCCTGATTGGCCGGTTAGCTGGGAAATCGTGACCGGCACGACGATGAAAGGGGTCGTTCTCGGCTGAGCTAGCTATCGAAACGTTTTGCGCGTTCTCTTCCAGCAAGTCTAAGGGATGGGGTAGATTCATGTACTCGGGCCGACTCCGGATTTTTCTTTTCGCATTACTTCTGACCGCTCGCCTCACTTGCTGGGGGCAGGATAAGCGCAAAATCATCATCGACCAGGACGCCGCCGGCCCAGCCGGAACGGACCTGCAATCCACGCTGCTCCTGATTCAGTCTCCGCAAACCGAAGTTTTAGGGATCACGGTCGTCACCGGCGATCAGTGGCTCAAGTCCGAAGTCGCGCACACCTTGCGAATGCTCGAACTGATTGCGCGTACCGACATCCCAGTGGTGCCGGGGGCGGAGTATCCGCTGGTACGAACGAAGGAAGAGACAGAGCTTTGGGAAAAGCGCTACGGTTCGGTAGCGTGGCTGGGTGCGTGGACTCCGCGTTTCTATCATCCGCCCGACCAGCTGGGCGACATGCCGGAGGGCAGTCCCACAACAAAACCCGCTGATGAAGATGCAGCGCATTTCCTGATTCGAATGGTCCGCAAGTATCCGAACCAGGTGACGATCTACGCTGGCGGTCCAATGACCAACCTGGCACTCGCCCTCTCCATTGACCCCGAATTTGCCGGGTTGGCGAAAGATCTGGTGTTCATGGGCGCCAGCCTGAATCCGCAGACCGCCGACCCGGAGTTCGTCAATACCCCGCGGCACGAGTTCAATATCTGGTTCGATCCAGAAGCGGCGCATATCGTGCTCCGGGCTCCGTGGAAGAAGATAGTATGCACCACCGTAGATATCTCGGTAAAGACAAGAATGACCCAGGATCTAATTGCCCGCATCAAGGCGGGTAACTCGCCGGCAGCGCGCTACGTCGGAACTTATGCGCGTCTGTTTGGCGAGTATAACTACCTATGGGATGAATTAGCGGCAATCGCCTGGCTCGATCCCAGCCTGATTACAAAACGAGAAACACGCTTTATGGATGTGGACCTGAGCCGGGCAGCAAACTACGGCAACATCCTGACGTGGAACGATAAAGATAGGCCTGAGCCGGTGCTGCGGACCGTCGAAATACAAGTGGATTTGGATACGAGCAGATTTTACGAGATGTTTGTCGATTTGCTGAAGGCGGACACGCCAAAGCATTAGAAGTCCAGCGCCCCGCTCATCGCCAGGGCGAATGCAATACGTTGAGTAGCCGGCACAGGTTCATTGCCGCGTGCCGCCGTGTTTGCCGAGACGCTCGGCCTCCCGCTGTTCCGCCGAAGCCTGTGCCGGCCGGCCCGTTTGCGTGTAGACGGCGGCCATCCCGAGATGCGGCTCGGCCTCCTGCGGCCGCATCCTGGCTGCTTCCTGAAAATATTTCAGCGAATCAGAATAGCGTTCGCCCTCCCCACTTTTATATCCAAGCTTCAAAATCAAAAGGAAAAGCAGGTCGGATGTCTCGGAGTCTTCCGGATTGAGTTCGTTGGCATGACGGAGCGTTTGATAGGCGGGAAGATCGTCACCCAGTTTGGCCAGAACCTTTCCGTATAAGGCGGCCAACTGAAACAGGTCGGGCCAGTGTGCGACTGCGGGAGCGATCGCGGTCCGCGCCTCGTCGAAGCGCCTCAACTGGACATATGCAAGGGCGAGATTGAACTGCATTTGTGGAGACTGGGGCGCCAACTCGGCCGCGCGCTGCAGAGGTTTCAGCGCGTCTTCAGTGTCACCGTGCTGGCCGTAAAGTGTACCGAGTGCGGTGAGTTTGTCGGCGTCGTCGGAATCGTACAGTTGCTCACAGAGGGCACGCGCTGCATCACGCGGACCCTGATCAAGCTTGAGTGCGCAATCGAGCCTGAGCTTGCTTTCCGCAGAATCGCGCTGTCGTTGCTCGTTTGACTGGGCCATCAGTTTCTGTGCGTCGTCCGCCCGCCCCTGTTTGCTATAGACGAGGCCGAGCTGATATGTGACGCGAGCATCGTGCGGGTCAGCGCGTTCCGCCTCCTGAAGCCATTTCTCCGCGGCGGCGAGATCTCCCTGCTTAAAGCACGCAAACCCAAGATAGTAAGTCGTGTCGGGAAAAGGTGGATCCGATGCGGCTCTCGTTAATTTGTCGATAGCCCCAGCGAAGTTGCGATCGTCCAGATCGAGCCGGCCGAGATAATACAACACGTTCGGATGCTCGCCGGCTTCGCGCCGGACAACATCGAATTCACGGCGCGCTTCCGCCGGCTTGTGCAATTCGAAGAGTGCGACGGCCAGGGGAAAGCGCGCCCGCAGGACCAGTTTAGGATCGAGGGTCAATGCGGCGCGGAATTCGGCAACAGCTACTTCATAGCGGTCGTTCTTTAACGCGTCGTAACCTTTGCCCACATGTGCTTCCGGCGTGTCCTTCGATGGCCGTTTTGCAAGCCGCCCGGCGACCTGCGCGTTTCCCGGTACGGGCCAAGCCATTAAGCAGATGGCCGCCGTGGCGGTTGGTAGAGAGCGGCGAAATATTTGACGGAATGACGCCATACGACGGCCAGTGTGGCTGACGGTGGTTTTATTTTACCAACGCTGAGGCCCTCTCAGAGCTGACGCAAAGCGCGCGGACCGGCCTTGACGGTCTTCCGTGCGAGTGTTAGATTTTCGATTCTACTAGCGTCAATCTGGGAGCCTTTCCTCTGAGTCGCCGGGAGAAGACGCGTCGTATGGTCGACCTTTGTCCCGCCGCCGCTGGCCGTCGCAACTTTCTGATCCGCTGTTGCCAGGGCATGTCGGCGACTCTGCTGCCGGCGAGCCTGCGAACCTTCGGCTTTCCTTCCCTCGATCCGCGAGCAGTCGATGCGGTCCCGCGGGCTGAGGCTGAGTTCCATCTGCGTCCGCACTATCGGAGCCCGACGACGCTTGATGCCACGCTGCTCAAGGCAAAGGCAGGCTTGGACGAATTCGTCAGCGAAAAATATGCCGATCAGGTCGCGGTCATCCTTGCCGAGTGGAGCGCGGGACTGTTGCAATCGCCCTGGGATCTGGAGGCAATAGCAAAGGTGCTGGCCGAGAATTTCCTTGGGCCTTCCTTGCAGGCTCTCAAGTCGCGATCATTGCGGGCTGGGCCGCCGGTCGAAGCGACCAGGCATACATTTGGGCCAGATCAGTCTCTTCCTCCCGATCGGTTCCTCCGGGAATTGCAATCGTATCTCGATCCACTTTCGAGCATTCTGACCGCTGAGTTTCAGGTGACGGGTATCGAAGTCACTTCGTGGGAGTCGAAGTCGTTGCAGGTTCCCCAGAGTGCGCAAACTCGTGTCCGGTACGAACTCGTCGGAGCGGGCAGAGGCTTTCACCGCGAGCAACGCGTCGGCGATTGGGATCTAACTTGGGAGTGGAGCGCCTCGGGAGAAATTCATTTGCGGGGCTGGCGAGCACTGGATGAAATTCGCAGCCGTGCAGCCGGCCCCGTCTTTACCGATATTACCCATCAATCGCTTGGCACTAACTCGTCCTATAACTCGCAACTACGCCGTGGAACGGACTTCTGGCGTACCGTGCTTGACGGAGCTTGTGGCATCGATATTTATGGACACAATGGAGTTGCGGTCGGCGACATCGACGACAATGGGTTTGACGACCTCTACGTTTGTCAGCCGGGCGGCCTGCCCAATCGGTTATACCGGAATCGCGGGGATGGGACGTTCGCGGACCTTACAGAAACCTCGGGAGTCGGTGTACTTGAAAATACGGCCTGCGCGCTGTTCGTCGATATCGACAACGATGGGCGGCAGGATCTGATCGTGGTGCGCGCGAACGGGCCGCTGCTCTTTCTGAACGAAGGAGGAGGCAAGTTCCACCAGAAGCCGGACGCGTTTCAGTTCGCGACGCCTCCGCAAGGAACGTTTACAGGGGCGGCCGTGGCTGACTATGACCGCGACGGCTGGCTTGATATCTACTTCTGCCTGTACGTCTATTACCAGGGCGCCGATCAATACAAATACCCGTCGCCTTATTGCGATGCGCAGAACGGGCCGCCGAATTTCATGATGCGGAACCAGCGGGATGGAACATTCCGCGATGTTACTCGCCAGACCGGTCTCGATCGTAACAATACACGGTACAGCTTCTGCTGCGGATGGGGCGATTTCAATGGAGACGGATGGCCCGACTTGTATGTCGTCAATGATTTCGGCCGGAAAAATCTCTACCGCAACAACGGCGACGGGACTTTTACGGACGTTGCGGAACGGGCGGGCGTGGAGGATGTCGGCGCCGGCATGAGTGTTTGCTGGTTTGACTACGATAACGACGGCGCCAGCGACCTGTATGCCGCCAACATGTGGACGGCGGCGGGGGAACGCATCGCCGCGCAGGACAATTTCAAGGCGAACGCGCCCGTCGAAGTCCGATCGCTTTACCGCAAGCATGCGATGGGGAACTCGCTATTCAGAAACACAGCTGCGCTCCAGAAACAAAAGTCAGCGCTGGGGGATCGCTTTCAAGACACGTCGCAGTCCGCGGGGGTCGGAATGGGCCGCTGGTCATGGGCTAGCGACGCTTGGGACTTTGATCACGATGGGTTTCCTGATCTGTATGTCGCCAACGGTATGGTGTCCGGCCCTTCGAGCGATGATCTGAATAGTTTTTTCTGGCGGCAGGTGGTTGCCAAGTCGCCGGAGACAGCCAAGTCGTCGCACGATTACGAACAGGGATGGAACGCGATCAACGAACTAATCCGCTCTGACGGAACGTGGAGCGGTTTTGAGCGCAATGTTTTCTACGCCAACAATCGCGATGGAACATTTTCCGATGTCTCCGGCGCGGTTGGGCTTGATTTCCTTGAGGACGGCCGGGCGTTTGCCCTGGCTGATTTTGACCACGACGGGCGTCAGGAAGTGTTTCTGAAGAATCGCAATGCGCCACAATTGCGCATTTTGAAAAACGTGATTGAGGAATTGCCACCCTCGATCTGTTTTCGTTTGCGGGGCACCAAGAACAATCGCGACGCAATCGGGGCGGCCATTACGATAGAAACCGACGCCGGCCGCCAGACACGGTTTGTCCAGGCCGGATCAGGTTTTCTATCGCAACATAGTAAGGAAGTGTTTTTTGGTTTGGGCGCAGCCCACGGTACCGTGAAGGCGTCAATCCGCTGGCCGAATGGGCTAGTCCAGGAGTTGCGCGATTTACCGGCGAACCATCGAGTCTGGGTCACGGAGGGAGCGGAGCCATCGGGGATGGAGCCGTTTTCAAAGCCGACACTTCCGCAAGGGATGACGCCCGCATCTTCGACAGCAGCTGGCCGCATGGCTGAGACGGCGAAGAGTTACGACGCTGAATCTCCGGCGACGATTGAGACCTGGTTGTTAGCGCCGGTTTCCGCGCCGGGCTTTTCACTTCCGGATGTGGCGGGTAGAGTTCACGTTCTCAATACATTTCGCGGCCGGGCGGTGCTTCTTCATTTTTGGGTGATGAAGTCGGAACGCTGCGGGGAAGACTTGTCGGTCTTCCAGCGCGTCTACGAAACTTGGGCCGCTCAAGGTCTACACCTCATCACTGTGAATGTGGACGAGGATGCCACGCCTCCGGATCTGGCAGCGTTTGGACGTGAGCACCATTTGAAGTTCCCGATTCTTGGCGGATCGCAGGATGTTGCGGGAATTTATAACCTTGTCTATCGGCAGGTATTAACGAAGGCGGCGAAATCGTCAAGATCTATCGCGGTCCCATCAACCCCGATCAAGTACAAAGGGACTGTCGCGAGATTCCCCGGACGCCGGCAGAGCGACTGGCCAGGGCGCTGCCATTTCCGGGCGTGACCGACACGGTTGAGTTCGGACGTAACTATCTATCGTATGGTTCGGTTTTCTTTCAGCGAGGCTACTACGAGCAGGCTGAGGCGGCTTTCGAGCGCGCGCTGCGTGACAATCCAGAGAGTGCCGAAGCTCTATACGGTCTGGGGAGTGTCTATCTCAACCAGCAAAAGACTGACGAAGCTCGGGCAAGTTTCGAACACGCCACGAAACTTCGAGCGAGTTATCCCGAGACTCTCGCGAACTCCTGGAATAATCTCGGGCTGCTATCTGCGCGGGCTGGGCACACCGAGGAAGCGATCGGATTGTTTGACCGGGCGTTGCAGGTGAGCCCCGATCACGTTGTGGCGCTGGTAAATCTTGGAAGCGCGCACCGTCAGCTCAAACGGTGGGGCGAAGGTCGCGCGGACTTCGAGCGCGCCCTTGCGGTCAATCCGGGCGATCCCGAGGCGCACTATGGTCTGGCCATGGTCTTTGCGCAGACGGATGATCCCGTGCGGGCACTCGAACATTTTCGGGCGGCGTTACTTGCACGGCCCGTTTATCCCGAGGCGTTGAATAATCTGGGGATTCTGTATCTGCGAACAGGGCGGCGGGACGACGCGGTGGCCAAATTTGAGGAGTGCATCCGGGTCGCGCCGGGATTCGAGCAGTCGTATCTCAACCTGGCGCGAGTATATGTGGTGGAGAGCGTTCCCGAGAAAGCTCGAGGCGTGCTGGTGGAACTGCTGAAACAGCATCCCGAGAGTGCACAGGGTAAGGCGATGTTAGTCGAGTTAGGAATAAAATAGTAACTGCTTATCCGTTCGCCTTCGCAACCAGAGCGATCGCAAGGCAATAAAATGCGAACATTCCGACTAAGTACATCTTAGCCTTGCTGGAAGCTCCGGCAAATTCCTTCCAGATGAAGATTCCCCACAACGCGGCGATCATCGGCGCGGACTGCCCGATGGCGTAGGAAATGGCGACGCCGGTGAAGTTGGCGGCAACAAGGTTGAAGACCAAGGCCGTACCCCAGAGTACTCCGCCGAACAGGCCGAGCAGATGGTTGGGGAGAGAGGTCTTAAAAAAGCCGGAGAAGTTCACCGGCTCGCCGACGAGTGGCTTTTTCATGAAGTAAACGTTCCAGATGGAACACGAGAGCAACGCACCCAGCGTGAGGAATACCGCGGCGGTGTACGGACTGAGAGCGGCACCATTTTGCGCATAGGTCGTGGCCCGGGCCATGAATGGAGCCCATAGGCCCATGAGTACGCCCGACACGATGCAGACGACGATGCTTTTCTTCGACACGGATTTACCGGAGCTGGCCAAACTGCCATAGGCTTTGCCGTCAAGGAACACAGCCAGTAGAGCGCAGGCAACACCTGCGGTCAGGAGAACGGCGTCTCCGCGGGGTTGGAGGGCGTAGCTCAAGATCACTCCCACGGCCAGAGCGATACCGATCGCAAGCGGGAAGGCAATGGCGATGCCGACCATGTCGATCCCGGCCACCAGCAGGAGGTTGGCCAGGTTAAAGATGGCGCCACCGATCATCGCCATAACGATGTTCTGCGAATCGGCCGCGCGAAGGTTGTTGAGAAAACTTGACGGGTCGTTGCCGGTGCTGCCCATGGTTAGCGCGAGGATCAGCGAAATCAGGAAGATTCCGACTGCGTAGTCCCAGTAGAAGAGTTCGAAGCGGTAGTTCTTGACGCCCTTATAGGTATTGGCCCACGATCCCCAAAACAGGGCGCTTCCGATCATCATCAACAGCGCGATTCCCAAACTATGCGGTGTAAACATGGCTTCTCCCTGGATCCGACTTTTGCAATTTACTTTCCGCGAATTCTGGAAATGAACAACTGTAGAAAACGTTCTGCGTCGACCTCGACACAGACCTTTGCGTTGGGCTCGACTTTATCAGCCCCTTCGATTATGTAGCGGTCGCCGTGCAGCACGTTGCGTTCCACGAAACCGCGGCGGTTAGCAACGGTTTCGCCGCGAGTAAAATCGCCGCGTGTTTCCACGCCAACACGCAGGGGCGGCGCTTTCACAAAAGTGGCATCGATGGCGACGCCGACTGCGAGCGGGTCGTACATCGGAGTGCCTCCGGAGCCAAATTTCTCCGAGAGCGTTACCAGAAAGTCCGTGATCTGGACCATGAAGTCGTTGATCGGGCCGTGAGTCTGCCGGAGTTGCGCGAGGTGTTGGCGCGAGAACAGTGTCTTGTCTCCGACGTCGAGGCCGACCATGGTGAGCGGCCAGCCGGCCTCGAAGACGATTTGCGCCGCCTCGGGATCGTTATAGATGTTGGCTTCGGCGGCAGCGTTTACGTTTCCGCCGGTGATCGAGCCCCCCATCAGGATCACTTCCTTCACCAGCGGCACGATCGACGGATCCTTGAGAACGGCGAGCGCGATGTTCGTAAGAGGTCCCACCGGCAGTAGCGTGAGTTCGTGGGGAGCCGCGTGCACCATCTGGATGATCAGATCCGGGCCGAAGCGTGCGTCAACTTTGCATTTGCTGAGGGGGAGTTCGATGTTGGCTAATCCGTTCTTGCCATGCCAGAATTCGGCGGTAATCAGCTTCTGAAAGAGGGGATGCTGCGCGCCGGCCGCAACGGGAATATCGCAACGGTTTGCCAGAGAGGCCAAGCGAAGAGCGTTTTCCAGACCCTGTTGTGCAGTGACGTTGCCGGGAACGACGGTGATGGCGCGTACGTCGAGTTCCGGCGAATTCAGGGCCAGCATCAGGGCCATGGCGTCGTCAGTGCCGGGGTCGGTATCGATGATGACTTTTTTTGTTGCGGACGCAGCGGACGATGCGAGCAGGGCGACGAAAAGCGCGGCCAGAATGACGCGCGGCCAGGTAGTGACCGTATCGACCACGGCTTTCACTTGCATTCGCAGAGCAACCCCCACTAGGGTCAATAACCGCGCCCTAACCTATTCCCGCGTTGGCCGAGTGTCAAGGTGAAAGTCGCGAGGCGAGCGGAGGCGGTCTTCATTCGGGAGCTAGAGAGCAGCGGAATAAAACGACTTTGCGGCACGACGTCCGCAGTGCCTTTTCCACGGGCCAGCCGGCGTACATATTTCCTTCCACGTGCCGTAAAATGACACTGCGATGACGCGCGATACCATACACTCCGCCACACCGGACGGCGCGATCGCCCATCTTGCGGGGCGGCCTCTGCTGCGGAACACGGCGATCCCGCTCGACCTCCATTGGGTGAAAGACGTTCACGTTAATACCAGCGCGGTCGAGCGCCGCGCCCAGTCGCATGTTGCCCGCAGGAGCGTAAAGAAGGACTGGCAGGCCGCGTGGCTGTTGCGCGCTATCACCTGTATGGATCTGACGACG
>WNFI01661471.1_pt1 | contig 15524 bp, 15 predicted proteins | sample 5400471 | NCBI WGS metagenome assembly WNFI01 (sample SAMN13153348, study PRJNA577476) | soil metagenome | isolation source: 100 cm saprolite on Douglas fir-dominated hillslope | place: USA:California | collected 2013-09-17 | reverse complement strand
GGTCATACTCTCGGCAAAGTGTTTGAACTCCTTGATCAGTACTCCACAACTGCAGAGATAACGTTCCATCGCTGCGGGCTGAAACAGCAGCCGCAGTGTCCCTCTAAATCGAATCCGATCGAATCCCGAAAGAATCCCTATGACGTTCTGTCCAAATTTGCTAATAAAGCTCTCTGGAACACCGTGGGCCGCTGGTATTGGTTGAGTTTTCACACACCGCTTTTATCAAGCCCCACGGCGTTCCACCATGATTTGGTTGCGGCTTTGCCGCGCTGTGCTCTTTCGCGGCTATTTTCTCGCGGTTATTCATTCCGCGCCGGAGACCATCTTATCCGCCGGCCACTCGATTGTGTACTCAAGTTCCACCACTTTCTTTTCGTTCGGATTAAGATCCATTTTCCAGGTCAGCTTACCGGTCTCTTTTTCGAATTCAGTCGGCTTCGGAGAAATCTGTCCCTGACTAACCGTGACCTGGTTGTCTTGCGAAACCGGTAATTGATCGTAAAGCACCAGCTTCACAGGAGACTTCCGATAATTTTGGATCGTGATCTGGAACTTGCGGGCTCGCTGTCTTCGACTGTTGAAGAATCCAGTCTCAGCGGTCCGATTAACCAGCTCTTTACGATCGACTCTGATCGCATCATCTCGTCCACCAAACAGATCGAATTCCTGCCCTGACACAATCTGCGGCAGGTGCAAACTCCCGATCAGATCACCGTCGCGGAATAGATTAACATTGCCGGGCAGTAAGGTGTCGTCCGAGGAGTTGGTCAAATGCGCTTTAACAAAGGCGGCTAGTTCCAGTTTCGGAGCGCAAACGTAACTCAACTCACCATTCAATTTGATTTGGGTGAGATTCGTCAAATGCGGTTGACCGTCGCTTGGGACGCTGAGCGGCTGCGCCACGACATAAGTTATCGCCAATCCATTGGTTTCGAGTTTTGCCGGTCCAGGGTTAGCGGCTTGCTCTGGCACCGGCATAGGCGCCGCCTGTTTGGTAGCCGCCCGCAACTGATCTTTCTCAGCGAATGCCTCGGTCGGCATCGGACTGTTGAGACTTAAGTAGACCGGCTTTAGTTCGGGCAATTGTCCATTCTCTGCCGGTCTGGCGGTAGAAACGCTCAGCTTGACTCCGTCCCACTCTTCTCCGGTCTTCTGACTCACATACGCGTTATAACTCAACAGCACCGATCCGTCTGTCGTGTTGAGACGGGCATCGTAGATCGGCTCCCAAGAGGCGTTATGCACCGTATAAAATAAGGTCAGCTCCAGCATGTCCGGTTTTTCCGCTTGTACACTAATCACAACCTTTCGACTCGATTTCTGCTGGGTTAAGCCGCTCATTTCTTGTTTGAGGCGGTCGATCTCCAGCTGTTGAGCGTGTAACTTGGCGTGAGTATCCAGGAGAGAATTAGAAACGGTGGTGAGTTCGTCCGAATAAAAATCGTAAATCTTTTTGAGATCATCGACCTGCGGCGGTCCTTTATCGGAGCGACTGATCCCGGCGCTTAAATTTTCAAAAAAACTTTTCCGGGCGTTCAAGAGGGCGATTTGGCTTTCCAGCGCACTCTTCTGTTCCAGTAGCCCGTCCAACTGTCGTTGGAGCTCAGCCGCTCGCCGATTGGCGTCCTCAGCCAGGAACTCTTGCCGCAGGTCAACGCCGCGAATCGTGACTTGTCCGCTGGCATGACCGCGTACCTCGACCGTGCGTTCGTCGAGATTCGTTGTCAGTCCTCCAATTTCAACCGCTGACGCTCCCGCCGGAACCTGAACCGTCGCCGAGCGAGTCACTCGAGCGCGATCCGCATACACGGTGACGCCGACAATCTTGGCGTCTGCAGCCTCGGTTGGCGATCCCGAGGTATCAGACGCATCTGCGGCTTCCATAGCCGTCAACCCCGCCGCGATCAGCATCGCAGCGATCAGAGGGTAATCATTTAATGTCATTTTGTTTATTTACCGATTCAAAAAGACAAAGTTTCCGTCCGGCAGTTTAAGAATTTTTGCCGAGGGTCGGAAAACCTCGGTAACGCCCCCGAAGAATAAATCTCACGCAAAGACCCGCCCGCATCGCTACGCGAAGCGTTGCGGGCGTGGCGCAAAGGTAAGGCAAAATTCTACAGAAGGACACAGAGGCCACAAAGACGGAGGCTTAAACAAGACAGAAGATTTTTAGACAGAAGCAAACGAAGGTAACGAAGGAAAGCGTGCTGAGGGCTTAGAGACGTTGCCCCTCAGACCTTCGTTGCCTTCGTTACCGTTCGGCTGAGCTCAGGTCGAAGCCTTCTGTCTAAGAATCTTCTGTAGCGGGCGCCCTTTTTTGTCTTCGAGTTACTGAGCCGTGTAGCCGCCGTCGACTCTCAGCACCTGGCCTGTAATGTACGAAGATTGATCCGAAGCCAGGAACAACGCGGCATGAGCCATATCAATCGGTTGGCCAGCCCGGGCCAGCGGCAGAAGCGTAGCAGCTAAGTTGTGAATTGATTGGTCATCGCCCAGCGCCCGTCTTGACATATCCGTCAGAGTAATGCCAGGACTCAGGATGTTGATTCGGATCCCGGCTTTAGCCAATTCCAGGGCGGCGCTACGAGCCAGCGCATTCACACCACCTTTAGTAGAGGAATAAAGCGCCGCTCCGGCGAATCCGACCTCGGCGACAATACTGGAATTAAAAATGATCGAACTACCAGTAGGCATCACCGCAGCTTCATATTTCAAGCTCAGAAAAGCTCCCTTGAGGTTGATGCCAATCACTTCATCAAAGTTTTCTTCCGTCTGTTCAGCCAGCGGCGCCAACTTGCCCTCTATCCCCGCGTTGTTGAATGCGACATTGAGCGTTCCGAACGTAGAAACGGTTTCGTTGATGAGTTGTTCCACCTGGTCCGCTTTAGAAACGTCGACCCGAATAAACTTGGCCGTTCCGCCAGCCTTACGAATCAAGGCGGCAACTTCTTCTCCTTCTTCTTTTCGCCGGCCGGCCACCACCACTTTGGCGCCTTCGTTAGCGAATAATAATGCGGTCTCGCGACCGATTCCGGACGTGGCGCCGGTCACTAATGCGACTTTGTCTTTCAGAATATTCATTGTAAGTTCGATTTGTTTACCAGGCAGTATAAAATACAGAAGAATCGCGCCGTCAACTAATTGTTTACTAATGAGTACAGAAATAAAGACATCGCCAGCCCGTGGTCGTCCGCGTTGTTTTGATCTGGAGCAAGCGCTTGATCGCTCGATGGACCTCTTCTGGGAAAAAGGGTTCCAAAACACCTCCCTCGATGAAATCGCTCAAGCCGTCGGCGTAAAGAAGCCCAGCCTCTATGCAGCCTTCGGGGACAAAGAGATGCTCTTCCGGAAAGTCATCCAGAGATATTCCGGCAAATTCAGTGAACCGATCCAAGCTTTAGATCGATATGACGATATTCGCGAAGCTGTGAGTGCATTCATCGATTTGGGTATCGCTGCCGGTTGCGGCAACGGCAATCCGCGTGGCTGTCTGTTAGCAAGTGCATTCGCTGATAGCGCCCTTCTGCCACCGAATCTGGCTAAGGAAATCAAGGCGCTCGTCGGGCAAGCTGACCACGCGGTGGCTCAACGCTTAAAGAAAGCGGTGCGCGCCGGACAACTCCCTGCTGACTTTGACGTGAAAGGCACCGCCAAATTTCTGATTAGCTTGATGCACGGAATCGCTCTTCGCGTTCGAGCCGGCGAAAGCCGCGCTGATTTACAAAGGGTAAAAAAAGTCGCTCTGCGCTGCGTCGGCCGATAAAACCAACAAAATCTCACGCAAAGCCGCAAAGTCGCAAAGGAAAGACAAATCAGGACTAGCCGCGAAAAAGCGCAAAGAACGCAAAAAAGATACCCAGAGAGCACAAATTTCGTCGTCGATCATGTTGGCTGTATTGGCTGCTTTGACCGGTGCTTAAGATATCAGCAACTCTGATATCAAATCATGACAAACGATGCTGGTCTGGCTCCGGCTCGCGCCATGGTTAGGTATGAAAACTGAGATTCGACCTTTCACGAATCAGCACGCGAGCGAGTTACATCTAACGAAACGCGAAACTGCAGCCGAGAAGCTGGTTTTAGCAGAATACGCTTTTGGTACCCTTGCCGGAGTAATTTCATTTGTAGCTGCGGTCTTCACCACAGTCGTAGAAGTACCCGGTCCTTGGCGATCCTTCTGGTTACTGATCTGTATCGCCACCTTTGCCTGCTCCGTCGGATTAATCGTTGCAGGAACTAGGAATTTTGGGAAACGGGCCTAACGAATCCGAACCTGGGAACGAGCGGAGGAAGAAGGAATAGCCGCAAAAAGGCACAAAAGGCTCAAAAAAAGTCAGATTTTCACAGAAGATCACAAAGGACACAAAGAGGGCATCTTAGACAGAAGCTAACGAAGGCAAGGAAGGGAAAGTCCGTTCTAACCGTGCCAAAATCGTTACCCTCAGACCTCCGTCTCCTATGTTACCATTCGGCTGAGTTCAGGACATTCGGCGAGCTCAGTCGAGTCGTCGAAGCCTGGCTCCTGTTTTTAATCAGTCTTCGTGACCTCTTGGCCGACATAGCCTTGGCGACGTCTGCTTGTGATCTTCTGTGAAAATCTGGACGTTTTGGTGGCTATTCCCTCCGCGTCAATGTTGCAGCGTGGAGAGGAACGCGGCCAAGGCTGTGTTCCAGCCGAAGCCTTGGCGGTCCAGGCCGCAAGAACCTAGTGGATACGGCCAGGCGGGATCCACGGTTGCTATTGCCGGATCATCGCAGAACTGTTACCTGCGACCACAACATGGAACGCATCGGACGGACCAAATGTCAACGAACCCGGATTAGAACCGGCTGTAGCTGTCAGCGTGCTCGCGATGACCAAGCCAGCAGCAAATGTGAGTGCACACAAAGAACCTCTAATGTTGAGGTCGAACGTCTTCCTGACGATGGGAGGAAACATATCCTAAGGAGGGGGTTACTCTGTCCATGAGTTGTGGCGCGTCGGAAGCACATTTGGGGATGACATCGCCGCTGCTGAATTAAGCGCGGTTTTGGGTGGTTGCAAGTTTAAGACTCCGAACGCGAAACCGAATAGCCGCGAAAAGGCACAAAGAGCACAAAAAGGTAGGCCTACTCCAAATGGGCCGAAACCTTGTTCAAGGGCTCAACGGATGACCACCGATCAAATCGGAGGGACGTTGCAGAACTCTGCAAACGCGCCGCCTGCCTGCGATGGCGCTATGCAGACCTCATCAAGTTCACCTTGACGAATAAGTAGGTCGGAAGTGCAAAGTCTTTGCTCAGAGCAAGTCGCCCTATCTCCCAGGTGTCTTATCTTTCTCCGCTGCCTTGGCAAGATCCTTCTCGAACGCACTCTTCGACTTTAGTTCAGTGAACAGCAGGTCGCCTAAGGCCAGACCGGCTTCAGTGTCGCTGGCGTAATGAACTCCGGCCACAACGCGGCTGTCGGCGATTTGCCGGGCACGTTGCAGGAGCGCATCAGTCTTGTCGGGAAATAATTCTGCCAGGATCCGCGCTTGGAGCTCCATCCCAGAAGCGTGGCCACTAGGATAACTGAAATCGGCAGTGGTGAACAAAGGGATGACTAAGGTCGGATGTTGAACGAAAGGGCGAAGCCGGCCGTTCTCATCTTTGATCATCGTGTTGATATAATAGGAATCGATATCAGCATTCTTGAGCACATCGAACACGTCCTTGTAGACATTTTCGAAGTCGGGATTGATCACGCCGGTCATCAGCTTGACGTCGTAACTCTTATCCCGTAGGGCCTCGTTCTTTTGCTCTTCGGTACGGGATGCCTGGAGCGAAAGTGTTATCAGGAGGTCCGCTTCGTCGACCGGCGAACCGAGAGCCGGCTTGGGAGGAAAATTTCGCCAAACGTCTTCGTTTCCTGTCAGGTAATACGGCTTTTGAGGCGGGCCACTATCTGACGAACGTGACGGATTCTGCATCTGCTGGGCCACCGGATCGGCCCAACATGCGCTCCAGCCAAGAGTGGCGAGGATGATGACAAACAGAGTTTCGTTGAATCGTGCCTTCATAATTTCAAATACCCGCACTAGTCTCTTCCAAACATGTTCGCGTCGCATCCAGGAAAACCATAAAGCGTTTTGACGCGACTCTGTATATTAACAGATCAAACGGCAGCCATTTGCCCAAACAGCGTCGCCGCTGATACCGGAAGCTACCGTCAGCTTTGTGCGCGAGCTAACCGATTTCAGTGGCGCGAGCGATAGGATAAACCCTGAAAATCGAATCGGACGGCACCTGACGGAATATGGAGAGTTTCGCTCCGAGCAGCGGATGGGTCGCAGTTCTGATCTCGCTCGCGGCGGCGGTGTTTCTACCCCTCCTCACCATGGGGATCACCGCATTCTGTTTGCCTCGTACGCGGATACAGAATTCGGATGCGCATTGGGCCGAAAACGCCCACCGGCTCTATCCTTTCAAGGCAGTCAGGATCTTTTCCTTGAGTGTCCTGCCGATTCTTTATGCGACCGGAGCCAATTTCTACCCGGATTCGCTGCTGCCGATTCCTAGGTTGATGTTTTGTTCTCTGATCTTTCTGACCAGCTTTGGTTCAACGAACTGGACCATCTGGTTATTGGGGCGACGCTATCAGCTCCAGCCGGAGTCGTACTGGGAACGTCTGCGAAAAATTGCGGCCCTCGCCTTTCTTTACGGGCTGATTATTCTTTTCGCGATCACGGCAGCCTGTCTCCCGGACGAGTGGAACTGGCGGTGTGTAGTCGTTGTATGCGCCGGCCTCCTTGCTTACTTCTGGCTTCAGTTTCATGGTCTTCTCCGGATAGGACGTTGGTTGGGCTTGCTTCGACCCGCTGACCTGCAGGTCTCCGAGATGGCCCGCGAGCTGGCCCATCATTGGCAATGGCCAGAACCCAGTGTCTGGTTGTTTTTCTCAGGCAGCGCTAACGCGTTGGCTCTTCCCTTTGCCCGGGCCATTTTAGTCACCGAGAAAGCGCGTACCCTGTTCAGCCCGGACGAAATGAAAGCGGTGCTGGCACATGAGTTAGCTCACCTCTACGAGGACAAAGTTACTCGTCTGATCCGTCTTTTAACTCCGCTACTTTACCTTCCTCTGATAAAGGTGCTTTTCGAGGTGGTTGTGAACCCGGAACGAGGGTTGCCATTCTTGGCCTTGTGTCCGGTAATCATGGCCGGCTTCATATTTCTTAACCGCCGAAGACGGCGGATGGAAATCAGAGCCGACGTTTTTGGGCGCTGGTTGCATGCGGACAAGAGCATCTATGCGAAGGCTCTGGCCAAGTTATACCAAGCGAATGAAACGCCTGCCGTGATGAGCAGAAAGCGCATGGTGCATCCTCATCTTTATGATCGCTTACTCGCAGCGGGGATCACGCCAGACTTTCCGCGACCGGACACCCTCCCGCCCGTTGGGGTAGCATGGTAGCGATTTTGATCGTCGTGGTGAATATGGCCGGTTTCCTCGGGATACAGTATTTCGCCCTCGACTATTTGGATCGCGCGTAAAGCCACGTCGTCCTCGTCCTCGAATCGGTGCGATGATGTGGAGTCGAAAATATGGGCAGGTGTTAAGGGTCTTTGTCCCGAAGGACTGAATGATCGTAGCCAGGCAATTCATTGCCTGGAATGTGTCCAGTAAGGCGACCTTCCCGTAGGTGACGCTTTGATTGTGGTTCCGATAGGCGTGCCATGCTAAGGGAGACGAATTGGACAAGGGCTAAGATCAGACCGTGCCCTAACGGGACGGATTCTTTATTGGAATTGTTCCAGGCAATAAATTGCCTGGCTACGTTCATTCAGTCCCTTCGTCGGGACAAATACTTGCAACGCCTTTGCGACTTTGCGTGAGATTTTCCGGTTTTTATTCACATCCATTCGGTGAATCCGTCTGAAAATGACAACCCTGACAGGAATCACTGCTACTGTTTTGCGTCGACGCGCATCGTGACGGCAGCTGGGCGAACTGGGGCTCAACTCGCAACACCTTGGCGGTTAAGCGTTTACCAGTGATCACTAACCATCGACAGCTTTGTTATCGAGCGAATGCCGCCGCAACAACGGTTACGAATTCGTTACAGGGCTCCGCTTGTAGCGTTCCTACGCTAATGCCAATTAAGCGGCCTCTATGTATCGTTCTTTAACGAAAGGAATCGTTACTGCCCTACTCCAGGGCGTCGTCGGCGCAGCTGCTCTCGCAGCCGCTGCACCGGGTAAGGCGATCGCGCTGAACCCGAATCCCGCTAACCACACAGGCGCTGTGTTGCAGATGGGCGCCTCCTCCTCTGTCCAGATCTTCGATCTCGTCAGCGGTCAGGTGGTGCAAAGCTTTTCGCCTACCGGCGATAGCAGCGGCTCGTTTACCGGCATTACCTATTCGGCCGATGGCAAAAGGTTGTTGTTCAGTCAGGATAGCAGCCACCTCGCTGTCGCTACGGTTGATCCGACAACCGGTCTGGTGACCGGCGCGACGCAAGTCGCGCTACCGTCGCCGAAATTTGGCAATGCTTATCCTGGGGGTGTTGCCATCTCGGCGGACGGCACCACTGCCTACGTTCTGTTGAATCAGAACAACACACTGGCCGTGATCGACCTGACCAAGGCGCAACCCAAGCTGGTCAGAGAAATCCGGGTCGGTAACGTTCCGAACAGCATTGTGTTGTCCGGCAATCGTGCTTATGTCAGCAACGAAGGCGGACGAGTCGCTAAGTCGTCCGATTTCACCGATCTTTCCGCTGGTACACCGATCGTTTCAGATCCGAAAACCGATACCGCCAGCACGGGCACTGTCTCGGTGATCAATCTCGAGACGCTCGCCGTGGAAAGCAGCATCAAGGTCGGCTTGCATCCAACCGGTCTGGCGTTGGCCAATGGGCTGCTCTATGTCGCGAATGCCTACAGTGATACCGTTTCGGTTGTCGATACAACCAGCAACCAGGTGGTAAACACGATCAAGGTGGGTATCCCGCTGCCCAACACGTTCGGTGCCGAGCCCACCGGGGTCGCCGTTAACGGCAACACACTGTATGTGACCCTGTTTACTGTGAACGCCATCGCTGTCGTGGACGTGACGGACCCGAAAAACAATGCTGTGGAAGGCTTTATCCCTACGGCGTCGACCCCTAGCACCATCGCGTTCGACCAAGCGCGTAACCAACTCGTTGTTTCAAACAACAAAGGGATCGGTACGGACAGTATCACGGTTACGAACGAATATGCCGATACCGGCTACAATTCGCATCCGGATACCGGAACGGTAAATCTCATCCCGATACCGAGCGACACGCAATTAGCCGATGATACCGCCCAGGTTGGACAAAATAATCACTGGGACCTGACGGAGAACGTCCAGGTCGGTCCGAAATACGTTAACCCGAACGCCACCCCGGTCGCTATCCCGGAACACGTCGGTGAACCTTCGCTGATCAAACATGTGTTTTTAATTGTTAAAGAAAACCGCACCTACGATCAGTTGTTCGGCGATGTCTCTACCAGCAACGGCAATCCGTCCCTCGCGGTATTCGCGCCTTACACGCCGAACCAGCACGCGCTGATTCAGCGTTTCGCGACGCTCGACAACGTCTATGCTCCTTCCCGTCAATCCGCGGATGGACATCCCTGGATCGTTAGCGGCATCTCCGACTATGCCGACGAAAGCCAGTCCCCGGACTGGGTTCGGAGTTATCCGGGCGGAAATGGGTATGACGAAATGATTAATACCCCGCGCGGCTTCCTCTGGGACGCTGCAACGGCGCGTGGTCTAACCGTTAAACTGTATGGCGAATGGAGCGGCAGCCAGAACATCAACGGCAATTACAGTTGGTCCGACTGGTATGCCTACTCGCAGTTCCTGGAAGGAAAAATACCGAGCAACCCTACCACGATCAACTCAACCACGGACACCGAGACCAGCACAGTCCCGTCGGTTATCTCGATCCTGGATCCGCACTACCCGAGCTTCAATACTGGTATTCCTGATCAATACCGCGTGGATTATTGGCTAGCGGCATTCAACAATCAGGAAGCGACTCACACGCTGCCTGCGCTGACCGTTATCTGGTTGCCGGATGACCATACCTCGGGCTTCTCTTCGGGTCTTCCGATTCCGGCCGCTGCACAGGCCGACAACGACCTGGCGTTAGGCCGTATCGTACAGGCGATCACCAACAGCTCGGATTGGGCTACTTCGGCGATTTTCGTTGAAGAAGATGATGCCCAGGACGGAGTCGACCATGTGGATGGCCATCGTCAGCCGGTGCAGGTTATCAGCCCTTATGCGGTTCAAAGTCATGGCGCCGGTGATCACACCACCTACACGTCGGCCAGCATCGATCGTACGATCGAACAGATCCTTGGTCTAACTCCGATGACGGAATTCGACCTGGTCGCCTCCCCGATGCGCACCGCGTTCACCGACACGCCGGTGAACATTGCGCCGTATTCCGCGCTACCGGCGACGATCGCGCTGAACACGTTCCCGAGTAACACTGCCAGCACGAGGCCGACCGCCAAGCTGAAGGCCGCTTGGAACCGCGCTTCAAACAAAATGTTCCGCGCTAAGCTGAACAAGGCGGATGCGGTTGATGAAAACTTGCTCAACCATGTGATCTGGTATGCCACCACGGACTTCACCCGTCCCTATCCGGGCGAGAAGAAAGTGTTGATGCCCGGCGATATCAAACCTGCCGGCCGCAGCGAAAAGATCGAAGACTAAAAACGCTTATCCCTCCCCCGGCCAGGGCTTCATCGGGCGGCCGGGGGAGGAGCAGCGGGAGAGCAGAAAAATCTCACGCAAAGCCGCAAAGGCGCAAAGAGCAGAGATTCACAAAGGTCACAAAGACAAATCCTCTGAACAGAAGGCTTCGACGACCCTTCGTTTCCTTCGTTTGCTTCTGTCAAAATCTGTTCTTTGTGACCTTTGTGTCCTTCCTGTTAATTTTTGTCTTACCTTTGCGGCTTTGTGTGAGATTTTCAGCCTCAGGCCCGTTGCAATAGGTAAGTTTCTCCGCTGACGACAGCCGGCGTATCTGGCCAAAGCGAATACTGTACACCGGAATCGACACCTCCTGTTCTCGGGCTGCTAGGAATTCCGAGCGCTTTCGCGGCTGCGATCGAGATTTCACCGATTTGGCCACCGCCGCTTACATCCGCAGCTACCGCATCCACGCTCTGCCCATTGTAAGTCACAACGGCTTTGCATCCGATGACAATTCCCTTTGCATTCATCCTTACCTGTGGGTTCACCACGACATACGGCACGAAAGTGGCATCGACGGCTCGATCCGCGATCGATCGCCCAAGCCAGGTGTAAGTTGACTTCGAATACGCATTGCCGTTGCCGTCGGTTAGAGGATGGCCGCTTCCATCGTCGACCAAGATGTCCCGCCACTTTCTCTTAGGGTATCCAGCCGATCCTTTAATATCGTCCAAACCATCATTGGTTGGATAACGGTACGCAAACGGGTTGCCGATCTGTCCGTTGGCTCCATCGGCATCGACGGCTGCGCCACTCTCCCAGTAAACACGACCATCGGCGTCTTGCGTCACTTGTACGTTTCCAATGGTTGCTATGACGGTGCCGGTCCCTGGCCCGGCTGGGGCTACGAGCCCGAGTCGGAGAGCGCCTGCAGGCGTGGTTTTGTTAATTCGGCCCGATGGCTTGGCTCCGCCAGTTCTGTTCGCGGCCTTAATTTTGATGATCCCGCTCGCGCCCTTGGTTCTGTTAGTTCGGCTTGTGACCTTGGTTTTACTCGTTCTCGTCGGCTTACTTGGGAGCTTTGGTAGTTGCCATATGAAGGAATACTTCTGGTAATCTCTACCCTGCTCCTCTGCTGTTGGAAATACGTCGAATGACGTATGTTACGCAAAATTCTAACCGGCCTGGCGTGAAAGACGAATAGCCGCGAAAAGGCGCAAAAAGCACAAAAAAGAAAACAGAAGAAAATTCACCACAGAGCAGACTTCGCCCGGCATACAAAGAAAATAATCAATAGAGCAGGGGCTACGTCGGCCAAGGACACAGAGAACACAAAGATTCGATTTTTCAGTTTCGGGTTTTGGGCATGATTGACGTTTCTTGCACGCGAAAGCATTGCATCGGGCAAGTTGGATTTGTTCGGAAGTAATTTCATCGCAGAGATACGAAGCGGATGGAGACAGAGACCATAAGAAAACCTTAGTCTTCCAACCTCCTCTCCCTCTGTGTCTCTCTGGTGAATTCTCCTTTTTTTGTGCTCTTTGTGCCTTTTTGCGGCTATTTCTTGAGCTTTGCCTGGATTTCATTCGCGTTGATTCGCGGCCTGTCGCGCCGGAGGCCTTGCGAAAGGCGGATGCATTCGCGGTTGTTCATTTCTGATAAGCCAGCCATTGCGCCGGCTCACGAACTGGCCGAACTTTCGGGCTAGACCCGTCCGCTTCAGATGCCTTGTCGGAACTAGGCGAGGCTGAGGAGCGTAAATCTCAAAGAGGGATGTATTATGAACCAGAATCTGACGTTACTCCGGCAGAACTACTGCCGGCCTGTCGCTGTGGATGGTCCATCCGATCTTTTTCCGTTGGAAAAAGAATCTGAACAAGGGAGAGCCGTCCTGGCGAAAAACCTGAAAAAAGTCCAGCAACTGCAAAGGTTCAATCCGCATGGTCTTTTGCAAACCTACCGGGATGAGCAAACCAAAGCAGAACTTCCGGTCTTCGCGGTATTCAATCTGGAAGGCAGCAATCGCCTGACCAGTGAAATCACCATGGCCTCGGTTTCCACCAACGCAGAACCTGGGAGTCTTACTAGTTTTCTCCCGTTTGAGCGAAGCCTGGATTTTGTGAAGGAGATCAATGCGGCCAGGATGCGAGCTGAACGTATGGCGTTGTTAATGTCTGCGGTCGCCGGAATTGTCGGGGTACTAGTTTTTTTCTTGTCGCATAACCCGGGCGTTAAGCCGGCGGCGCTTCCTTTCCTGGTTATCGGGGTATGGAGTTTCGGCGCATTTCTGCCCTATGTGTTCGCCGAATTTCTTCTAAATCGGATTCGTCCTTGGAAGAAGCTGGTTTTAACTGCGGAGTTTGACGGGATTCTTCCGAAATCGACCCGCGAAATCGCGCTAGCCGCAAAACATCGGTTCAATAATCTCTACCTCATCGTAGACCAGCAGAAGCGGTGGCAAAGCACCGTTTTACGGGACCCAGTGCCGCGGGCGCTCGATCCGCTATTGATTGGCGAACTGAAATACGGCAGCCGCCGCCGCTTTTTTTTGTTAGACCAATTTGATCTGACTGCCGCGGAGCAATACCTGGCCGACGAATTCGCGACCAAATAGCCGAACCGCGAATGCACGCGAATAGACGCGAATAAAAATCCAGGCAAAGCTCAAGAAATAGCCGCAAAAAGGCACAAAGAGCACAAAAAAAGGAGAATTCACTAGAGAGACACAGAGGGAGAGGAGGTTGGAAGACTAAGGTTTTCTTATGGTCTCTGTCTCCATCCGCTTCGTATCTCTGCGATGAAATTACTTCCGAACAAATCCAACTTGCTATCACGTGAGCCGCTTCGGCGCCTTTCAGATTTCACTTTTCACCTTTCACCCCGCTCCCCCTCTCCCCTTTGCGGCATTGCGTGAGATTTTTGTCTTCTTGTCTCCTGTCCTCCTACTCCCGGCTTCGAATTGAAGTGATCGCGCTGGCGATTACGACGCATCCGATGCCGGCGATCTGCCGCAGAGTGAGATGTTGGGCAAGAATGGCGTAACCGAGCACCGCTGAAATGGCGGGTTCCATACTCATAAAGATGCCAAAGGCTCGCGTGCTCATTCTGCGTAGTGCCATCAGCTCAAGCGCATAGGGCAACAACGGGGTGAGGAGAGCCAGTCCGATCGTCCAGAGAACCGGCGTTAGCTTGAACATATTTCCCCCAGCAACAAAACTGACTGGCATCGCGGCGATAGCAGCCACCAACAACGCAATCGATAGACCATGCAGTCCGGGAAAAGAAGCCCCTACTTTCTTCATTAGTAAGATGTAGGCGGCCCATCCCAACGCAGCCCCAGCGGCAAAGCAAAGTCCCCACGCATCGACGCTCCAGTGCGACTCTTCCCGCGTCAATAATAGAACCCCGGCGGCGGCAACGACCGCCAATGTCAGATGCAGCAATCGCCGGGAGCCGGCCAAAGCGACTCCTAAAGGGCCGAGAAATTCGATGGCTGTCGCTGGTCCGCCCAAAAAAGTCGTAGCGCGGTCGTGGCCACGGATCCAATCGCGGACATGACCGGGACAGCCAACGCTGCGCCGAGTTGCACACAGAACATGGAGCCGATGGCCATCAGCTCCGGCGGAACCCAGCGGCTCTGAACGACGGCCGCAGTCGCGCCGGTTAATCCTGCATTTGAATCCTGTTCCATTTGTCTAACTATATCCTCTCGGAGGTGGATGATGGCTTTTAAGAGACGTCAGTTGCTGCGGAGGCTCTTGTTTCTGCTAGGGGCGAGCTGCGTTGTCACCCGAGAGCGAGCCGAGATCGCGGCGGTGGCAGCCGGCGCTACTCCGGTGACGGGAACAGATACTAAACCGGGCACAGCGGCAACCACGGAAGTGGAGAAGGTAACCGGAATCGGAGGCTTCTTTTTCCGAGCCAAAGACCCGGAAGGTCTGGAACGCTGGTACCAGCAACATCTGGGAATCGCGCTTACGCCAACGAGCTACGACGATCCTGTTTGGCAACAAGAAGCTGGTCCCACCGTGTTCAGTCCTTTCCCAGAAACGACTGACTATTTCGAGGATTCTAGCAAGGTATGGATGATAAACTTTCGGGTACGCGATTTGGATAAAATGGCAGCTCAACTGCGAGCGGCCGGCATTGAGGTGAAAATTGATCCGCAAACCTATCCCAATGGGCGGTTTGCTCGCCTGCATGACCCGGAAGGAAACCCGATCCAATTGTGGCAATTCGTAAAACCAGGCAGCTAAACCCACAGACAGGTCTCCACAGAAGATCACAAGCAGACGTCGCCAAGGCTATGTCGGCCAAGAGGACACAAAGACAGTCCTGATCTGGACCATTCTGCCGGTTGAGATACTCGGGAACAAATTAGCGGCGGTCGCTGCTCTCATCTTTCACCAATCACTAATCACCTTTCTCCCGTCTTCGCTTTGCGCCTTTGCGTCCTTGGCCGACGTAGCTAAAGGGGGAGACGGGGCGACTTGTCCGCCATAGTCCGGCGTCTGCCGGACGACGGAGGAAGTCTGCTTTGCGTGAGGTTTTTTTTGCGCTTTTTTGTGCTTTTTCGCAGCCTGCCGCGCCGTAGGCTTGGCGGAGGCGGGGCTATTCTCGTTCTGTTTGCTTTGCGTCTCTCCGCTGTTTAGTCTAACAGATACAAGCGGTACGGTGGCGGCAGTCTAGCGCCGTACCTTCCAACTCACCTTTCCGGAGGCTCAATTATGCCGAAATATCTGACGGTGGCTTCCTTCACCGCCGAGGGCGCAAAGGGCTTGTTGAAAGAGGGAGGTACAGCGCGGCGCGCTGCTGTTGAAAA
>WNFI01645936.1_pt1 | contig 15525 bp, 12 predicted proteins | sample 5400471 | NCBI WGS metagenome assembly WNFI01 (sample SAMN13153348, study PRJNA577476) | soil metagenome | isolation source: 100 cm saprolite on Douglas fir-dominated hillslope | place: USA:California | collected 2013-09-17 | reverse complement strand
CGGATTGCCCGTGAGAAAGTAGGTCATCGCCAGGGCCCCATAAGACAAACGCCCGATCTCCCACGAGATCGGGCGTTTGCGTTTGCGCGGCTCGATCAGAAGCTCATCGCTTCCCGGGCGCGATGGATTTGATCGGCTCCGCGAACAACGTATGTGCTGCCAGGTCCACAGGTCGGTAGCGGACCTTGGCGCTCGGCGGATCCTCGCCGAGGAAGTTGCCGCCCTTCCAGTCCCTCGAGGGCCTTACCGGCCTGGGAACGAAGCCGCCACCGCAGTTCGGACAGACATTTCCCAGAAGGTCGACGCACGCGGCGCAGAACGTGCACTCGTAGCTGCAGATGCGCGCTTCCGGCGAAGACGGAGGCAGCGCCTTGTTGCAGTGTTCGCAGGTGGGTCTGAGCTCAAGCACGGGATCTCCTCTCCATTAGAATGGCCGCAAAGAAGGTGGCTGCCGCCGCCTCAGGGAGAGGCTATCGCAACCGTGCGCATGCGCAGCTCGCCGCGGCTGAAGGGCGGGTTCCTGTATGGCGTCGTCGCCTTGCTGATGATCGCATTTGCGACGGTGCCCAGCCCCTACGAGTCGCCGCTCGCCGACGCCGAGCGCCTCGCATTCGACACGCAGATGCGGCTGCTGCGCGAGATCCATCCGCGCCCTCTCGACGCCGACGTGGTGCTGGTGGGAATCGACGACGAGACGGAAGACAGGTTTGCCGACCAGCCTATCGCCCTCTGGCATCGCTACTACGCGAAAGCATTCCATGCCCTGGCGATAGGAAAGGCGAGAGCGGTCGGAGTCGACATCGTGCTTCCCGCGCGCTCCTTCGAGCACATCTCGCGCGGCATTGACATGGCGATGATGCGAGGCATGGTAGATCTGAAGCGCTCGACCCCCGTGGTCTTTGTGCAGACGGTGAACAACCGCGGCGAACTGGTTGCCATGCAGGCAAACTACGAAAAGGTCCTCGAGCCGGAGAACGTCGGACTCGACCAACACTTTCGCGATCCCGATTCGGTATCGCGCATCTTCAGCGAGCGCCTTCTTTCCAGGACGGCAACGCCGGCCCCGACTTTGGCTGGGCAGATCCTGCGCGGCATCGGGGCGAGCGTCGACGAGGGCTACATCAACTACAGCATCGGCGCTCCTCTCGAGTATGTTCCACTGCACCGCCTCGTCGAGTGGAGCGGCGATGCCGCGCGTCTCGAGAAGCTCTTCCGAGGTCGCGTTGTCCTTATTGGCAGCCTGATCAGGACTACCGATCGCTGGCGCCTGCCCGTGAAGATGCTCGCGCGCGATCCCGGGGCCGCGCTCGAGGCCGGCGGGGTTGTCGCCGGCAAGCTCGCTTACGACCAACCCGGAGTCCTCATCCACCTCCAGGTGCTGCGAAGCCATCTTGCCAACGGCCTGCTGCATCCATTTCCCGAGTGGGCGCGATGGCTCGCGATGGCAGCTGCCGCACTCGCCGTGCTCGTGAGCGCCGGGCCCTTCCTGGTCATAGCGAGCGCGGTCCTCGTGCCCTTGGTGCTCGTCGCGCTGAGCGCAACGAGCATCGTCGCCGCGCAAACGCTGGCCCCGGCCGCTTCGATCATCGCCACCTTCTGGATCGCGCTCATCGTACGAGGGGTCTTCGACGCCGTCGAGGCGGTGGTGGACCGGCTGCGCCTGCAGCAGTCGTTCGCGGGTCAGGTGAGCCCCGCGGTGATGAAGGAAATGCTCGGCGGCAACCTCTCACCCGGCCTGAGCGGCCAGCAGGCCGAGGTCTGCGTGCTCTTCAGCGATGTGCGCGATTTCACAACGCTCACCGAGAATATGCCCCCGACGGTCGTGACGACTGTTCTGCAGCGCTATTTCGACCGCATGGTGCATGCTGTGCATCGATATGACGGCACCGTTGACAAGTTCATCGGCGATGGCATGATGGTCCTCTTCGGGGCTCCCCGGAAATCGAAGGATCCCTGCGGCGACGCGGTGCAGTGCGCGCTTGCGATGATGAAGGCGCTCGATTCCCTCAACGAGGACTTCAAGCGCGAGGGGTTGCCTACACTCACCATCGGAATCGGCATCAACTACGGCACCGTCACCGTCGGCAACATCGGTTCGTCGGAGCGGCACAATTATTCGGCGATCGGCGACGCGGTGAACGTCGCGGCTCGCGTGGAAGGGCTCACCAAGGAACTCGGACGCAAGATCATCATAACCGAGGCCGTGGTGAGCAGGATCGAGGAGGGCTTCCACTTCGATCCGCTGGGCAGCCACAACGTCAAGGGCCACAGCCCGGTCACGGTTTGGGGCATTCGCACGGCGCGCGCTGCGCCGTCGCTGGCCGATACGGCGGAGGTGGTCCTATGGAAAAAATGACGCGCGTGCTGCTTTCTGCTCTCCTTCTCGCCGCCACGGCGGCTGTCGGCGGCGACGGAATCGCATTCATCTCGAACCTCAGGGGCGAGGTCGCCGTCGACGGCAATCCGCGCCCGAGCCTTCTCGCCGAGCTCTCGCGAGGGCAGAAGATCACGGTGGGCAAGGATTCCCAGGCCTCGGTCATGTACATCGCGAGCGGCAAGGAATATGTCCTCAAGGGGCCCGCCGACTACCTGGTGAAGGACACCGAGATCTCGGGATCCGCCGGCATGCCGCCGATGACGCGCGATACCGCGTGGAGGACCAACAGCAAGGTGCTGGTGCAGGTCGCGCAGACCTCGGCCGCGAGCGTGCGCATGCGCTCCTTCGCGCCTCCGAAGGAAGACAGGCAGCCGAAGCTCCTCTACCCCACGCAGGGCAACGTCGCGACGCTGCAGCCGACATTCCGTTGGAGAGCCGCCGATCCCAAGGGGCAAGGCGAATTCGTGCTCCTCGCCGTCGGCCAGGAAAAGCCCGTGCTCGTGGCGAAGGCTTCGGGCGGCAGCTATCGCGTTCCGGCCAAGCTGCGGCCCGATACCGACTACGCGTGGACCGTGACCGTCGCCGGCAACGAGGTCGGCGCTGCGAAATTTCACACGCTCTCTGCGGAAGCCACGGCGCAAGTCGAGAAGCGCAAGCCCGCGGAGAAGGCGGAGTTCTCCGACCGCCTTCTCTATACGTTGATGCTGCACGAGATGGGCGCCACGCAGGATGCGCGCGAGTCGTGGGAGAAGCTGTCGCAGGAACGCGCCGACCTTCCCGAGCTCTCGGCCTTCGCCAAGTGATGCGGCGGGCATTCGCTGCCCTCGCGTTCGCGATCGCGGCCGCCGCCCAGGCTGCCGATCCGGTCGCGTTCGTCGCCGACCTGAAGGGCAATGCCACTATCGAGGGCGACGGCAAGGTCGTTTTCCTCGCCGAGCTGGCGCCCGGCACGCGCCTGCTGCTCGGCACCGGAGCGAGCCTCTCGATCACGTACGCGTCCACCGGAGATGAATTCACGATCGGCGGTCCGGGCGAGTTTCTCGTGACTCCCAACGAAGTCCGCGTGGAAAAAGGTGCGACCCCTACGCGACGCCGCGTCGTGGCGCTGGCCGATCCCGGCATCGTCGCGCGCGTCTCCCGCACTGCGACGGCGAGCCTGCGCATGCGCGGCCTCGTGCCGGGCGCCGACACCAAGGCCCTGCTGCAGTATCCGGTGGAAACGCGTGTCGTCTCGCTGCAGCCCGAGCTGCGTTGGCGCGCCGAGGCGCCGGCCGAAGGCTTCACCGTCGTGCTCCTCGACGCGAAGGGCAAGGAAGTCTGGAAGGGCAACTCGGCGCCGCAGACGGCGCGACCGCCGGTCAGGCTTTCGCCCGCCACGTCCTACAAGTGGACCGTCATGACCCCGAAGGGAGCCATCGGGGAAGCGCGCTTCGAGACCCTGCCTGCTGCGGCCCTGGCGAAGCTCGAGAAGTCGCGTGCTTCCGCGCGGAGTTTTTCCGACCGCGTCATGCACGCCTTCCTGCTCCAGGACCTCGGCGCCACCCAGGACGCCAAGACGGCATGGGGGGCGCTTGCCGCCGAGCGGCCGGAACTCCCCGAGCTAGCCGCCCTCGCCCGCTAGGGGCCGTTTGCGCACGGCAGGGCCCTTTGAGCGATAATTTTTCGCTTGGGGGGTCCATGCAATCGTGCACACGCCGTTGAATCGGTTCCGCTCGCTCCGGGTCTTCGCGGCCGCGGTGTGCGCCCTCGCGTGCCTGGCAGCCGCGGCCGCCGACGATCGGGTCGCGCTCCTCATCGGCAACAACCAGTACGCGACGACTCCGCTTCGCAACGCGGTCAATGACGCCCGCGACCTGAGCGAGGCGCTGAAGGAGCTCGGCTTCAAGGTGATCGTGCGCGAGAACGCATCGCGCAAGGACATGATCGACGCGATCCGCGAGTTCGGCACGGCGATCGACGGGGCCAACGCGGCGCTCTTCTTCTACGCGGGCCACGCGATGCAGTTCAAGGATCGCAATTACCTGATTCCGATCGACGCGGCGATGGGGAGCGAGGAGGACGTGACCTTCTTCTCCGTGGAGATCGGCCAGATCTTCGACCGCATGGAGCGGGCCCGCACGCGCTTCAACTTCATCATCCTCGATGCCTGCCGCGACAATCCTTTCGCGGCGAGCTTCAAGCTGTCGAGCGCGGGCCTGGCGCAGATGAGCTCGCCCTCGGGCACGCTCATCGCCTATGCCACGTCGCCGGGCTCGACCGCCGCGGACGGATTCGGGCGCAACGGCATGTACACCAAGCACATCCTGCAGAACATCAAGGTCCCCGACCTGCCGGTGGAGATCATGTTCAAGCGCGTGCGCGAGGGCGTGGAGCGCGACACCAAGAGGACCCAGACGCCCTGGGACTCCTCGTCTCTCAAGGGCGATTTCGCGTTCAACACCGTGGGCGCGCGCGGCACCGCGGCGGCAACGGCGGCCGGCCCCAGCGCCGACGTGACGCTGCAGATCGAGCGCGAGTTCTGGGTCAGCGTGCGCGACTCCAACCGCCCCGACGACATCCGCGCCTACCTCGACAAGTATCCCAACGGCAATTTCGCCGCGCTCGCGAAGAACAAGCTCGACGCTCTCGTTCGACCGGCGCGCATCGCGGCCGCCGAGCCTGCCCTGGTCGTGCGCAACCCGCAGCCAGAGCTCACCGTCGCGCCGCTACAAGCGCCCGCCGCCACCCCCGCGGAACCCGTCTCGCAGCCGGTCGCGAAGCCGGCGGTGATCGCCTCGACCCAGCCGTCGGCGCCGCCACCGGCGCCCGCGACAAAGACTCCCGCTCCAGTGCCAGCGGCTCCCCAGGTATCGGCGCCAGCGACCCCGCCCAAGGCCGCGGAGACGCTGCCCGGCCGCGAGATCGCTCCGGGAGTGCGCGAGCTCACCTTTGCCGACGGCTCGACGTATCGCGGCGCCATGCGTGGCGCAAGCATTCACGGCAAGGGCGAGTACGTCTCGAAATCCTTCAAGTACGAAGGCGAGTTCAGCGACGGCTTGAAGCACGGTGAGGGCACCTACGCCTGGGAGAACGGCGACCGGTACCAGGGGCACTTCGCCAACGACCGGCCCGATGGGCGCGGCCGCTACCAGTTCTCGAACGGCGACGCCTACGAAGGCGAAGTGAAGATGGGCGTGATCGTCGGGCGCGGCAGCTACGTCGCGAAGAACGGTGATGTCTTCGACGGCTCTTTTTCCAACGGCAAACCCCACGGTGTCGGCATCTATCGATATGCGAGCGGCGACCGTTACGAAGGCGAGATGGACATGGGCAGGCCGCATGGGCGCGGACGCTATTACCTGAAAAGCGGCGATCGATTCGAGGCTCCCTTCGTCGACGGCAAGCCGCAGGGCAAGGGCGTCTACCACTTCGCGAGCGGCGACCGCTACGAGGGAGACATCCAAGGCGGCGCGCTCACCGGGCAGGGCACCTACTTCCACGCCTCCGGCCCGAAGTACGAAGGCGAGATGCGCCTGGGCCAGCCGCAGGGCAAGGGCGTGTTCTGGTTCCAGGACGGCACGCGCTTCGAGGGCACCTTCGAAGGCGGGCTCGCGAGGGCGCGCGGCGAGATCGTGAAGCAGGACGGCTCGCGGGTGCCCGCGGAGATCGTCGACGGCAACGCGAAGATCCTTAATTGAGGAGTGCCTGGGGTATAATTGCCCCTCGATTCCGGAGGTTTCATGGCTGAACGCAAACGAATCCGTCGCAACACCCTCGAGCGCCGCTGCTTGCCCAAGTCGTTCAAGCGGCTTTTCATGGGTTCGCCCAAAAGCATCTTCAAGATGCTCGAGACCATCAAGAAGAACTGACCGGTGACGTAGCGACATCGGGGCGGTCGTTGGAGCGGACGCAAGCGCCGCTCAACGAGGCGTAGCAGAAAAGAGGCCGCGAAGAATAGCGGCCTTTTCCATTTCGGGTCCGGGCGTGCTGCCGCGCGTCTTATCCCAGGGCGCGTCCCACGACCTCGCCGACGTTGGGCGAGAGGTCCGCGGTGGCGCGGATCGATTCCAGAGCCTTGCGCGCATGCGCCTGGCGGCCTTCGTCGTATTTCTTCCAACGGTCGAACGCGCGCGCGAGCCGCGAAGCCACCTGCGGATTGAGACGGTCGAGCGCCACGACCTGCTCGGCGACCCAGCGATAGCCGCTGCCGTCCGCGGCGTGGAAGTGCAGCGGGTTGTCCAGCGCGAACGCGTGCAGCAACGCGCGCGCGCGATTCGGATTCTTGAGATCGAAGGCCGCATGCCCCGTGAGCGCCTTCACGCGCGCGAGCGTTCCCGGCAGCCATGAAGTCGCCTGCACGCGGAACCATTTGTCCACGACGAGCGCCTCGTCCTTCCACTTCTCGTAGAACATCGCCAGGGCCCGCTCGCGCTCCGCGCCCGCCGAATTCGCAAGGCAGGTGAGGGCGGCCATCGCATCGGTCATGTTCTCGGCGCGCCGGTACTCGAGGAACGCAAGGGCGCGCGAGGTCCCGTCGTCGATGGTGCTCACGTACGACAGCGCGGCATTGCGCAATGCGCGCCGGCCGGCCGCGGTGGCATCGGGCGAGTAGGGGCCCGGTACCGCGAAATGGCGAAACGCGCCCTCGAAACGGGTGCGGTACTTGATCGCGATTTCCCGCACGAGGCGCATGCGCGCGATGTGGATCGCGTCCGGATCCGCGACGTCCATGCATTCGGCGAGGTATCCCTCGGCCGGCAGCTGCAGGCACTCGGCCGCGAACGCCGGATCGCGCGAGCCATCGGAGATGACGCGCCCCATCGCTTCGATGAAGGCGGGCGGCACGTCCATCGCGCGTCCGGCGCGCACGCTTTCGATCGCGGCGAGCAGAATGCGGATCGCCAGCGCCTGCCCCGCTTCCCAGCGGTTGAAAGCGTCGCAATCGTAGGCCATGAGGTGCGTGAGCTCGGAATCCGTGTATTCGTACTTCACATGCACCGGAGCCGAGAAACCCCGCAGCAACGACGGCACCGGATTCTCCGGGATATTGGAGAAGACGAAGCGCTGCTCCGCGTGCGTCACGGTGAGCACCGCGGTGTGTGATCCGTTGGCGGGAGGCGATTCATAACGCTGCCCGGCATCGAGCTCGAGCGGCAGGTCGTGTCCGTCGAGATCGACCAGCCCGACCGCGAACGGGATCACGAACGGCTCCTTCGTGACTTGCCCAGGCGTGGGCGGACACGACTGCTTCACGTGCAGCGTGTAGGTGTTGTTCCTGCCGTCGTATTCGCCGCTGCATTCCACGACCGGCGTCCCGGCTTGCGAGTACCAGCGCTCGAACTGCGCGAGGTCGACCTTGTTGGCGTCGGACATCGCGGCGCGAAAGTCGTCGCAGGTGACGGCCTGGCCGTCGTGGCGCTTGAAATAGAGATCCATGCCGCGCCGGAATCCTTCCCTGCCGAGGATCGTCGCGTACATGCGCACCACCTCCGCGCCCTTGTCGTAGACGGTGGCGGTGTAGAAATTGTTGACCTCGACATACGACTCGGGACGCACCGGGTGCGCCATCGGTCCGGCGTCCTCGGGGAACTGGCGGTTGCGCAGGTCGCGGACTTCCTGGATGCGCACCACCGGGCGGGAATATTCCTGCGCGCTGTATTCCTGGTCGCGATAGACGGTGAGGCCTTCCTTGAGGGAGAGCTGGAACCAGTCGCGGCAGGTCACGCGGTTCCCGGTCCAGTTGTGGAAGTACTCGTGCGCCACGACCTTGTCGACCGCGAAGTAATCGTAGTCGGTTGCGGTATCGGAGCGCGCGAGGATGTACTTGGTGTTGAAGATGTTGAGGCCCTTGTTCTCCATGGCCCCGGCGTTGAAGTCCGACACCGCGACGATCATGAAGCGCTCGAGGTCGAGCTCGAGGCCGAAGACCTCCTCGTCCCAGCGCATGCATTTCTTGAGCGCCTGCATCGCGAAGCCCGCCTGGTCGAGCTTGCCGGGCTCGACATAGATCTGCAGCAGCGCCTTCTTGCCGGAGCGCGTCGCGCAGTGGTCCTCGAGCAGCTCCAGGTTCGCGACCACCATCGCGAACAGATAGCAGGGCTTCGGAAACGGGTCTTCCCACTTCGCCCAGTGTCGCTGTTCTCCTTCCCCCCGGGGTCCCCCCTGGGGCAGGGATCCAACGGCAGAGGGCCGGGGAGAGGGTGAGGCGAACCAGCCCGCCGGCTCGCCGTCGCCGGAGGAAACGAGGTTGCCGTTGGCCAGCAGCCGGGGATACAGGACCCTGTCGGCGCACAGGCTCACGGCATAGGTCGCCATCACGTCGGGGCGATCGATGAAGTAGGTGATGCGGCGGAAACCCTCGGCCTCGCACTGCGTGACGAGACCGTTCGTGGTGGCGTAGAGGCCCTCGAGCTTGGTGTTCTTCCACGGATCGAAGCGCACCACGGTCTCGAGCGTGAAGGCGTCGGGGACCTTCGCGATCGTGAGGTGGGCCTCGTCGGCCAGGTATTCGCCCTCGGCGAGCGCGCGGCCGTCGATGGCGACGCGCAGCAGCTCGGGGGAGCGGCGTCGCGCATCGGAAAGAAACGAAGACCCGCGGCGAATGCGCGGGCCTTGGCGTCAATGGGTATACGGCGATTTTACCCCAGGGGAGGCAACGCCGCCCTCCGCCGGGGAGGAATCCTTACGCGGCTTTCCGGCGGAAAAGTGCGGGGACCGCGGTGGGAGAACGCTTCTTCCCGTGGCCTTGCTCCGCGGGCTGCGGCGCGGGTGCGGCCTGCGACGGCTCGTAGGGCTTGTTGAAATCCATCCCCCCGGAGTTTCCCGAAGTCCTGGGAACCGGCGAAGTGGCGTAGCGCGGCCCGCGATCCTCGCGCTTGCTGCCGCGATCGCGCGGCGGGCGCTGCTCGCCGCCACGCCCTTTACCGCCACGCTCGCCCTGGCGCTGCTTGGGCGCGTGCTGGGGCGTTTCCTTGCGCCCCTGGGGTTGCTGCTGCGGGCGCGAACGCTGTTCCTGCGGCGCGGGCTCCGCACGGCGCCCCGCCTCGAATCCCTCGACGTGGCGCACTTCGATCTTCTTGTTGATGAGCCTCTCGATGGCGTTCAGCAGCGGGCGGTCTTCCGCGGAGACCAGCGTGACCGCTTCTCCGGTCGAGCCCGCGCGCCCGGTGCGCCCGATGCGATGCACGTAATCCTCGGGGACGTGCGGCAAATCGAAGTTCACCACGTGCGGCAGCTCCTCGATGTCGAGCCCGCGCGCGGCGATGTCGGTGGCGACCAGCACCTTCACCTTGCCCGCCTTGAAGTCCTCGAGCGCGCGGATGCGCGCGTTCTGGCTCTTGTTGCCGTGGATCGCATCGGCGTTGATGCGGTCCTTCTGCAGCTGCGTGGCGAGGCGGTTGGCGCCGTGCTTGGTCTTGCAGAAGACCAGCACCTGGGTCCAGTCGTTCTTCTTCACGAGGTGCGAGAGGAGCTCGCGCTTGCGGTTGGCGTCGATGAGGTGGACGTACTGCGAGATGAGCTCGATCGGCGAATTGCGCCGCGCGACTTCGACCGTCGCGGGGTCCTTGAGGAACTGCTGCGAGAGCTTGCGGATCTCGTCGGAAAACGTCGCCGAGAAAAGCAGCGTCTGCCGCATCGCCGGGAGGAGCGCGATGATGCGCTTGATGTCCGGGATGAAGCCCATGTCGAGCATGCGGTCGGCCTCGTCCAAGACGAGGATCTGCACCTTGCCGAGGTTCACCGCCTTCTGCCCGACGAGGTCGAGGAGGCGCCCCGGCGTGGCGACGAGGATCTCGACGCCGCGCTTGAGCTCCTCGATCTGCGGGTTGATGTTGATGCCGCCGTAGACCACGAAGGAGCGCAGCGGAACGTACTTGCCGTAGGTCTTGACGCTTTCGTGCACCTGGATCGCGAGCTCGCGCGTGGGCGTGAGGATCAGGCAACGCACCGGATGCAGCGCCGGCGAAAAGCTCTTGGTCGCGAGCGGGGCGAGGCGCTGGAGCAGCGGCAGGGCGAAACCGGCGGTCTCGGGCAGCAGCCCGAGGCTTTCGAAGTTCGTGCTTATGTCTATCTCCTGATGGATCGGCCCGCGAAGGACATTGCCTTCGACACCGGTTCAGGCAGACGAAATGTTGACTGCGGGGATTCGAAGCGAAACTGCCGCGAATAGGTGGAAGCGTTAACCGGATGAGACGCTTTCGGACACCTGGATGACCATTATACCGGAGAGAACCGCCTTTTCTAATTGATTTTTCGGGGGTTTTCTTTCACCCGTCATGGTGGGCTATATTCGCCGTTCCGCCCCAAGAGGCGGGGTCCGCGACAAAACCACACGAGGAGCCCGGAAATGAAGCGCAGCTTACTATCGGCATTGATGGCCGCCGCGATCGCTGGCCCCGCCGTCGCCCAGGAACCCATCGCCATCGGCATCAGCATCGCCCAGTCGCCCCCGGGCTCGGTCGTCCAGGGAGTCCAGGTGAAGGACGGCGTCGAGATCATGAAGGACATGATCAACGCCAAGGGCGGCGTGCTGGGAAGGCCCATCAAGCTCATCTACGAGGACAACCAGGGCGTGCCCGAGAAGGGGCGCGCGGCCACCGAGAAGCTCATCACCAGCGACAAGGTCGTGGCGGTGACCGGCGGCCACCAGAGCTCGGTGTGCCTCGCGGAGATCGAGGTCGCGCATCGCTACCAGGTGCCGTACATCAACACCAACTGCTGGTCGGATGACGTGCGCAAGAAGGGTTACGGCGAGGTGTTCAACCCGTCCAACTACAACACGCGCGTGTCCACGGCCATGGCCGAGACGATCGCCGCGATGGGCGTGAAGCGCGTGGTCGCGTTCGCCGAGAACACCGACTACGGCATCGGGCAGGCCAAGCTGCTGGCGGAGTTCATCAAGCAGAAGTCGCCGCAGACCCAGTTCAAGTACGAGACGATGGACCGCGCCGGGAAGGACTTCACGCCGGCGGTGGTGGCGCTGCGCGCCGACCCGCCCGACATGGTGATCAACGTGATGCTGCCTCCCGCGGCATACATCCTCATGAACCAGCTCTACGAGCAGGGCGTGGCGCCGAGCGCCAGGACCTGGAGCTACGACGGCGCCGGCCTCGCGGACTATCCCGACTTCTGGCAGAACGTGAAGGACGCGGGCAAATACATGATCTCCTTCGGCCTGTACCACCCGCAGATGCCCGCGCCCCAGATCGGCAAGGACGTCGCCGCCGAGTACAGCAAGCGCACGAAGAACGAGCCCAACCGGCTCATCTTCCAGGCCGCCGATTCACTGCTGCTCGTCACCGAGGCGATCAAGCAAGCGAAGAGCGCGGATCCGAAGGCGATCAACAAGGCGCTGCACGAGATGAAGTTCTCAGGCGTGCGCGGTCCGCTCGAGTTCAGCACGGAGCCGGGTTACAAGTTCCAGCAGTGGGTCGACATTCCCTACGTGAACTACCAGCTCACCGAAGTGAACCAGCCGGTGTCGAAGTCCAACCTCATCCAGGGTCCGGGACAGCCGCTCACGGTGAGCAAGCTGCAAAGACCGAAGTGAGCCAGGGCGAACGTAGCCCCGGCGCCCGCAGCGCGGGGCTACGGCCGGGGGCCGATCATGGACTTTCGTGAGGTCCTGATCGGCTTTGCCGACTGGCAGGGCTATGGCCACGGCGACCGCGCCGCGGCGTGGCTGCGGCGCCTCGAGGTGAATCGCCCCGAGATCGAGGCGTTTCGCGATGCACCGACGCCATCGTGCGCCGCGTATGTTCCGCGCGCGGCGCAGGTCGAGGCCGCCGACGGCGAGGTCGCGAACCAGTCGCGGCTTCCCGCCGATGCCGGCGAAGCGCTCGCCCGCGCGCGACGCCACTCCAGCCTGAACGCCTTCACCTGGCTTCCCGACACGGTCGCGTCCGCCGGATCGGGCGTTCTTGCCGGAGTCCCGGTCGCGATCAAGGACCTGATGAACGTGTCGGGCATGCCGCTTACCGGCGGCAGCAAAGCGCTCGGGCGCGATGTGGCCACGACAGACGCCGCGATCGTCGCGCGGCTCAAGCGCGCGGGGGCCGTCGTGGTGGGTCTCACGAACCTTCACGAGCTCGCCTACGGCGTCACGAGCGACAACCCGCACTTCGGGCGCGTGGTGAATCCGGTGGTGCCGTCATGCGTTCCCGGAGGGTCCAGCGGTGGATCCGCGGCCGCCATCGCAGCCGGCATCGTCCGGCTCGCCATCGGTACCGATACCGGCGGGTCGATCCGCATTCCGGCTGCCTGCTGCGGCGTCGTGGGCTTCAAGCCCAGCTACGACGCGCTCCCGCGCGACGGCGTCCTCGACCTCGCGCATTCGCTCGACCACGTGGGCCCCCTGGGACGCACGGTCGAGGATTGCGCGGCAATGTTCGCCGCGTTGCTCGACCTTCCCGCCATCCCGAAGTGGAACCGGCGCAATCTCTCCGGAGTGACGGTAGCGCGGCTCGGCGGATACTTTGCCGCGCCGCTCGATGGCCAGGTCCGCGACGCGCTGCGGGCCGCCATGCAGGCGCTCAGCGCCGACGGCGCGCGTTGCGTCGAGCGCGACGTCGCGGGGATGGAGCTCGCGGCCGCGATCATGCTCAACACGATCGCGCCCGAGGCCTCGGCCTTCCACGCCGACCGTGTGAAGGCGCGCGGGCAGGATTTCGGCGAGGACGTGCGCGTGCGCATCGAGACGGGATTCTTCTTCCCGGTCCACTGGTATCTCAAGGCGCAGCGCATGCGCACGAAGCTCGTCGAGAACATCGAGGCGGCGTTCGGCGATGCGGACATGCTCATCTGTCCCACGATGCGCGCGACCGCGCCGCAGGTCGGAGCCTCGCGCGTCGACATCGAGGGCAAGTCGTTCGCGCTGCACACCTCGATGACCAACCTCACGGTGCCGTTCAACCTCTCCGGGCTGCCCGCGGCCTCGATCCCGTGGACCGCCTCGAAGGACGGCGCGCCGATCTCGCTGCAGGTCGTGGGCCGGCGCGGACACGATTGGCGCGTCCTCGCCATGGCGCGCCGCCTCGAGCTCGCCTCACCCTGGCACCAGCGGCAGCCCCGGTAGCAGTCTTTCAATGCTCGCGCTCGACCTTTTCGTGAACGGGCTCATCTTCGGCCTCTTCTACGCGTTGATGGCCGTCGGCCTCGCGATGATCTTCGGCGTGCTCAAGGTGGTCAATTTCGCGCACGGCGAGTTCTACATGGTGGGCGCGTACACCTACGTGCTCTGCGCCGTGAAGCTCGGCGTGCCGCCGTGGATCGCGCTGCCGCTGGCTGCGGTGGCGGGTGCCGCGCTGGGCTGGGTCGTCGAGCGCTTGCTGATGCGTCCGCTCTACGCGGGGTATTCGAGCTGGAGCATCATGAAGGACGAGTACGCGGTGGTCGTGACCTTCGGCCTGTCTCTGCTGCTCGTGAACCTGGTCGACAAGATGGTCGGCCCCTATCCCTATCGCGGACCCACGCTGATCGAGACGTCGCGTTTCGCTCTGGGCCCGGTGATGCTCAACGGCCAGAAGCTCATCGCCGCGGCGATCTCGATCGGCCTCCTTGCCGGATTGGCGATCTTCATCAAGCGCTCTCTTTGGGGTCGCCAGATCCAGGCGGTCGCGCAGAACCGCCTCGGCGCCTCGCTGGCCGGAATCGATGCGACGCGCACCACGAGCCTCATCTTCGCGATCTCGGGGCTGCTCGCGGCGCTGGCGGGCGCGCTCCTCGCCCCGCTCATCAATCCCTCGCCCGACGTGGGCGCCTTTCCCGCGATCAAGTCGTACGTGATCGTGGTGCTGGGCGGAATGGGCTCGATCTGGGGCGCGATGATCGCCGCGCTGCTGCTGGGCGTGCTCGAGTCGTTCTTCGCCGTCTATGTCTCCTACGACTACCGCGACGCATTCGGGCTGCTGATCCTCATGCTGGTGCTCATCTTCCGGCCCCAGGGCCTCATCGGCGAGAAGGGCCGCGAGATATGAGCGACGCGCGCAACCTCTGGGACAACCGCCTGCGCACCGACTTTCGCGCGGCACTCGCGGTCGTGGCGCTCCTCGCCTTCGTGCCGCTCTTCGTGAGCTCGCCCTATTGGCTGGGCGTGCTCATCGTGAGCATTTATTTCGCGCTTCTCTCCCTCGGCTGGAACCTGCTCGCGGGATTCACCGGGCAGTTCTCGCTCGCTCCGGCCGCTTTCGCGATGCTGGGCGCATATGCCACCGCGCTTCTGAACTACCACGTGAAGGCGCCTCTCGCGCTGGGCATTCCCGCCGCCATCGCCGGCACGGCACTCCTCGGCTGGCTGCTCGGGCGCATCGTGCTGCGGCTCAAGGGTCCGTACCTGGCCCTCACCACGCTGTCCTTCGCCGAGATCGCGCGCGTGATCATCGGCAACTCCTACGAGTTCACGCGCGGCGACCAGGGCCTCAACGTGCCGACACTGATGCAAAGCCGCGTCGGCTACTACTACCTCTTCCTCGCGGTGCTGCTCGCCACACTGGCGCTGCTGTACGTCCTCATGCGCGCGCGCGCCGGGCGCTTCTGGCTCGCCATTCGCGACGACGCGACCGGCGCGGAAAGCCGCGGCATCGACGTGGTGCGCTACAAGACGCTGGCGTTCTCGTTGTCGTGCGCGATCTGCGGGCTCGCGGGCTCCCTCTACGGGACGTTCAGCCAGCTCGTGAGCCCGGAGCTGGGGCTGCTGCTGCAGACCGGGCTCGTGATCTCGATGGTCGTGATCGGCGGCATCGGCACGCTCACGGGCCCCCTCATCGGGGCGCTCCTCGTCTACCTCTCGTCGGAGTGGCTGAGGAGCGTGGGCAATATCCAGCTCATCGTTTTCTCGATCGTGGTCATCGTCTTCGCCCGCTTCATGCGTACGGGGCTCTGGGGCCTCACCCGATGAGCCTGCTCAGGGCCGAGGGACTCACCAAGCACTTCGGCGGGGTCGCGGCCGTGGATGCCCTTTCGCTGCACGTCGAGGACGGCGAGATCCTCGGCCTCATCGGACCGAATGGGTCGGGAAAGACCACGGCGCTGAATCTTCTGTCGGGCTTCCTGCCAGCCGAGCGCGGCGCCGTGTGGCTCCAGGACGAAGACGTGAGCGGCATGACAACCGTCGCGCTCGCGCGCCGCGGAATGCTGCGCATGTTCCAGATGACGCGCGTGTTCCCGCGGAT
>WNFI01090063.1_pt1 | contig 15525 bp, 14 predicted proteins | sample 5400471 | NCBI WGS metagenome assembly WNFI01 (sample SAMN13153348, study PRJNA577476) | soil metagenome | isolation source: 100 cm saprolite on Douglas fir-dominated hillslope | place: USA:California | collected 2013-09-17 | reverse complement strand
CATCTCGTTTGGCTCGACCAGCCGCTCCAGAACCGTCCCATCAATCGGCGACGTGATTCGCTCGTTGGTCTTGGATGCCTGCGAATAGACGACAACCAGCGGCTGGTCCTTCTGGATCGGATCACCCTCGCTGACAAGTACCTGTTTCACCTGCCCGCCCGACAATGTGGGCAGATTCGTCTCAGTGACCTCGATGGTTCCTGAGAGGATGAAGTTTCCGCCGTTCGCGTCTGCCTGCTGGGTGTAATAGACCCAACCGCCTACTGCCACCGCGATCAATACAATGACAATGATAATTCTTGAGCGCATAGTTTCTCCTTGACGAAGCCTCAATGGCTATCGGATATTCAATACCTATTTCTATTCTACGTAGCGATACATTTTTTGTTAGCTGTGGAACTACCTATAACGATACGCCCGGCGCTGTCACCGACGAAATGAACACATCTTCCAGCGTCGGCGCGATCCATTCAATCGCGTAAACCTCTACCCCTACGGCAACTAACAGCGAACGCAAAACTTCCTTGTACTCCTCAGCGTTGGGCACGACGGCGTGAATCTGTGCGCCATACAGGGCCACTTCATCCAGCGGAACCTGTCCGTTTTCTTGAGCGGTCTTCAGCGTGCGCATCGCCAGATCAGGATTGGATGCGTTGATTTCCAGCACGTCACCGCGCATCTGAGACTGTTTGAGCCGGGCCGGGGTGTCGAGCGCTACCAATCGCCCCTGACTGATAAACCCGATGCGCTGGCACAACTCCGCTTCGTCCATATAGTGCGTCGTAACCAGCACCGTCACGCCCTCTTTCGCCATCTCGTAGATCAGGGTCCAGAACTCGCGGCGGCTGATCGGATCAACCCCGGCGGTTGGCTCGTCCAGAAAGACAACTTTGGGACGGTGAACAATCGCACAGCCCAGCGCCAACCGCTGTTTCCAACCGCCGGATAGCGTGCGCGTCAACTCGTTCTCGCGGCCTTCCAGCCCTGCCATGTGGAGAATCTCGGCCTGACGCTTGCGCAAATCAGCATTCGATAGGCCATAAACCCTGCCATAAAAGCGGATATTCTCGGCGGCGGTCAGGTCCGTGTAGAGCGTGAACGCCTGTGACATATAGCCGACTACCGCGTGCATGGCTTTTGTTTGTGTCGCGGAGTTGAGGCCAAGCACATAGGTCACGCCCGATGTTGGACGCAGCAAGCCCAACAGCATCCGAATGGTGGTGGTCTTGCCCGCGCCATTTGGCCCTAGCCAGCCGAACACCTCGCCTGCGCCTACGCTAAAGCTGACATTATCCACCGCCACGAAGTCGCCGAACTTTTTGGTCAGGTTCTGGACGACGATGGGATGCTGAAGATCGAGACCCTCTTCATTTTGGGGTGATTCGTTGATCATGCCGCCGCTCCTGGTGTTTCAGACCTGTGAGTAGCCAGCGCTGTTTGCTTTCCAACAAGACTGATAAATGCTTCCTCCATACGCACCTCTATTTCGCGCAGTTCGTCATGGGCAATTCCTGCTGCTGCCAGCGCCGCCTCAATCTGCGCCTTACGCCGGGTAAAATCGTCCACAAAAATGTGAAGTTTGTCGCCGTAGCTTTGCATCTCTAAAACGCCCTCCATCCCGGATATGGCCTGATGGGCGGGCGTGAACACGACAGGAGTGAACTCGATCAAATGACCTGGAATGAGTGCCTTGATTTGGGTGGGTGTGTCGCTGGCGATCAGCCTGCCCGCGTAGATCAGGCCAACTTGCGTGCAGCGCTCAGCCTCATCCATGTAAGGCGTGCAGACGAAAATGGTCAAACCCTTTTCGGCCCGAAGATTTCCGAGCAAGTTCCAGAACTCGCGACGGCTGACCGGATCGACGCCCAATGTCGGCTCGTCGAGCATGACCACCTTTGGCTCGTGGATCAGGCTGCACGCCAATGCCAGCTTTTTCTTCATCCCGCCCGAAAGCCGCCCCGCCAGACGATCCGTGAAATTACCGAGGCCCGCGAACTCTAAAAGCTCCGGGATGCGCTTTTTCTGTTCCTGCTGGCTCATGCTGTGTACCCCAGCAAAAAACAGCATATTTTCCATGACGGTCAGGTCGCCGGGGAGTACATTCTGCTGGGCGATATAGCCCACACGCTCGCGTATTTGGTAGGTATCGTTCATTGAATCGTAGCCCAGGATGCTGCTCTCGCCCCCGGTCCGAGTCAACAGTCCCAAAATGACGCGGATCGTCGTACTTTTTCCGGCTCCGTCGGGACCGATCAATCCATAGGTTTCGCCATGCCCGACCTGAAGCGACAGCTTATCAATCGCTGTGACCGATGCCTGCCGGGTCTTGAATACCTTGGTCAGGTCTTTCGCTGAAATCGCCAATTCGTTCATCATTAGTCCAACCGTTCCTTGAAACTTCTCGAAGCAATAATCACCACAACCGCCGCGTAAACGACCAGAATCAGAGCATCACTCCACACAAATTCCAACCCGACGCCTTTGACGAAGACACTGCGCGAGGCACGGATGAAATAAGTCGCCGGGAAGAGGCCGCTGATAAATTGGAGAATGGGCGGCATAGCATTCAGTGGATACTGGAAGCCGCTGAACAGGATGCCAAATAGCATAAAGACGAGACCGTAGCCTGTCGCTTCCATCTGCGTCGCTGCACGTGTCGAGAGAAACAGCCCCAACCCCAGGCTCGAAGCGATGAACAGCAAGGCCAGCCAAAAATAAAGGAGCAGGCTTCCGTGGAAAGGCACCCCAAACCAGAATATGCCAAGCCCCAGCACGATGCCCATTGCCACCAGACACAGCACCAGCAGGGGCACGATCTTGCCGACCATCAACTCAAGCGGACGGGCAGGTGTCGCCAGAATTGGCTCAATCGTGCCCAGTTCGCGCTCCCGAACTACGACCAGTGCCGCCTGCGTGATCGCCAATGTCTGCAAGATCAAGCCGACCAGTCCGGGCAGGATAAACCAGATGTCGATCAGTTCAGGGTTGTAGAGAATTTGGGTCGATGCGGTGATGGGCATGTTTGCCACGGTTGTTGCGCTCACATTGATGCCGCTGCGAATAACTTTTTCCGCAGTAAGCTGTAGCGCATAATCTTGCGCGACGAGGGCGGCGGCGCTGTAGCCAGACTGTACGCTGGCGCTATCTGAGCCATCCAGCAGGACCAGAACGTTGGCGTTTCGCTGATCCACATCGGTAGCAAATCGCGGGGGAATGACGAGGCCAGCCTTCACCTCGCCCCTATCAATCGCTTGCATCACCTCGTCCTGGCTTTGTAGCTGCAAGGCAACGTCAAAATATTGCGAATTGACCAGCGCCTGGACAAATTCGCGGCTCTTACGGTCATGGCTCTGATCAACGACGGCGAGCGGCAGATGGTAGACTGACAGACGCGCTGCGTAACCATACAGGATCAGTTGGAGCAGTGGCAATCCCAGGATAAATAGCAGTAAGCGGCGATCCCTTAGAAGTTGTGTCGCTTCTTTCCGGATCAGTACACCTATATGTTGACGGTTCATCGTGGTGTCCTTTCTCCGGCTAATCTAAACTTTGCCGGAACAGACGAGCCGCGATGACGAGACTGGCAGCCAGCAGTACCACCAGCGGCAATGCCTGCAACCATATGTCTTCAAACCCGATCCCTTTAAGAGAAATGCCCCGCAAGATAGGGATAAAGTAGGTCATAGGGAAGATATAGCTCAGCACGCGGAGAACCGATGGCAGCGCAAAGGTTGGATACAGTAGGCCACCCAAAAACATCCCAGACATGTTCACTAATGAATTTAGCTGCCAGGCCTGATTCTGAGTCTGCACGGCGCTTGAAATCATCAATCCCAGACCCAGGCCACAGCCCACCGTGATAATTGCCAGCACCGAGAATAACAACAGGCTGCCTCGGAAGGGCACGCCCAGGACCAGCGTGCCGTCGAGCAACAACAGGAGCGCACTGGCAAAAGCAAGGACAAGGCTTGGGATCATTTTCGCCAGCATTAACTCGAAGGGGCGGATCGGAGTGACCAGCAAAGCTTCAATCGTCCCTCGCTCACGCTCACGCACAATTGCCAGCGCGGTCATATTGCCCGCTATCGCCTGCAAGAGCATGGCGATAAACCCCGGTGTGATCAGCCACAAGTCCTTCAAATCCGGGTTGTACAGTATCTGAACGTGCGCAGTTATCGGGCTGGACGGCTGCTGGACGGGACTGCTTATCAGGCTGACGGCATATTGTTGTGAAATGGCATTAGCAGTGTTGTAGGCAATCTGGCTGGTGAAGGAGGTGGACCCATCGACCAGCATCAGCACTTTCGCGTTGCCGCGTGCCGATTGCTCGGCAAAATCGGGCGGAATAAGCAATCCAAGACTGGCTTTTCCGCTGTCAATCGCGTGCAGCAGGTCTGCCTGACCGGAAACCGTGGAAACGACATCGAAAGCGCCAGAGTCGGTGAAGGCATTCAGGTAAAGCTGACTTGAAACACTCATGCTCTGATCGGCTACGACCATCGGAATATGTTTGATGTCGGTATGGATCGCCGCGCCGAATAGGATTAACTCGACAATCGGGCCGACCAGCAGGGCGATCACTGTTCTGCGATCCCGGAACATTTGGATGAATTCTTTTTGAGTGACTCCCCAGATACGTCTCCACATGGTGTCACCTCACTTGCCAGCCTGTGGCGTCTTTTGTGGAACCTCATTTAGCAGCCCGCGAATGGCAAATTCGACGATGTATTCCCTCGCCGGTGCTAACGCTTCGGAAGAGGAAAAATCCTTGCCTGGTAGAATTGCCTGATAAAGGGGAACCAGCGCTAGATAGCTTGGAATGAGAAATTCGATCAGGATGACCTGTGCCGTCGGGTTGAAACCAGGTCGCAGCAGCCCGGCGTCCTGTAACTTTTGAAGTAGCGGCTGGAAGTCCTGAACATCGTCATAATCACGTTGCGTAAGAATCTTTGAGTAGGTTTTCCAGCCTTCCGCCATTTCCCAGAGGAAAACCTTCATGAAACGTGGATGTTCTACAAGAAAGTCAAAGTAGGCGCTCAAATAGGTCTTGAGTAGTGCCCTGAGTTTACCTGGGTCTAGTAAGGTTTCGTCGTCGATCAGCGCAGCAATCACTTCCGACTGGATACTACGGGTCTGGTCGTCGGCGCGCCTAATCATGGCGGCGTAGAGGCCAAGCTTATCCTCGAAGTATTGGAAGATCAGGCTTTTGTTGTAACCTGCGGCGGCGGCAATCGCATCCACGCGCGCCCCATCGAATCCGTGTTCGGCAAACACTTCCTCGGCTGCATTCAAAATTGCCTGACGCGCTCCTTCTGCATCATGAGTACGTCCGCGTTTACGTTCAGGCTCTGTCATGTTCCACTCTTTCTAAACTAATCAGTTGGTTTTATAACCAATTAGTTAGATTGTATGGTGAAAGTGGCAAGATGTCAAGGCACTTGTGACCAATCACGCGGATGTGGCTCATCGCTAATCCAACCGTTTCTTGAAAGTTCGGGCGGCGAGGAAGACGACAATCGCGCCATAGATAACCAGAATCAGCGCGTCGCCCCACACGAATTCCAGACCGACGCCTTTGACAAAGATACTGCGCGAGATACGCAGAAAATAAGTCAACGGGAACAGATTCCCGATGAACTGGGGAATGAGTGGCATTGAACTGCGCGGATAGATCAGCCCGCCTAACAGCAGACCAAACAGCATGGGCAGCAGCGCCATTTGCTGCGCCTGCCGCTGTGTCCGTGCCCGCGTTGAAATGAGCAGACCCAGCGCCAGACTGCCCACAACAAAGATCACGCACATCCAGAAATACAGGAATATGTTTCCCTGGAAGGGCACCTGAAACCAGAGCACGCCTATGCCAACCGAGACGCCCATCGCCAGCATACACAGAATGAGCAGCGGGATCATCTTGCTCAGCACTAGCTCAACAGGCCGTGTCGGCGTCACGAGAATTTGCTCGATGGTTCCCAATTCGCGGTCTTTGACCACGATCAGCGCGGCTTGCTGCACCGCCAGATTCTGCAATATCAGCCCGACGATTCCGGGCAGGATAAACCATACGCTCAGCATGTCGGGGTTGTACAGGACACGGGTTGACGAGGAAATCGGCAGCGTGGTCGCGCTGGTGGAAACACTGGTGCTGAACCCTTTACGAATGATTTCCTCGGAAGTCAACTGCAACGCGTAGCTTTGACCGATCAGCGCGGCGGCACTGAATCCCGACGAGACGCTGGCACTATCGGAGCCATCCAGCAGGATAAGTACATTGGCTGTGCTTCGATCCGTGTTGGTCGCAAAGTCGGGCGGGATGACGATGCCAGCCTTTACGTCGCCACGGTCAATCGCCTTGATGACCTCGGCCTGACTTTGCAATTGCAGGGTCATATTGAAGTAGGTTGAATTGACCAGCGCATCAATAAACTCGCGGCTTTTGCGGTCCCGGCTCTGGTCAACGATGGCTGTAGGGATGTGATACACCGTAGAATTCGTCGCATAGGCGAACAGGAACAACTGAAGCAGTGGCAGACCCAGCATAAATGCTAACGATCTGCGATCTCGCAGCAGTTGAATAACTTCCTTGCGCACCAGTGCGCTGAAGCGTTGAAGACCTTTTGGCACAGCAATTCTCCGGTTAATCTAGACGCTCACGGAAGAGGGGGGCCGCCACAAAAATGATGACGACGAGCACAACGCTCATGGCAATCACATTTCCCCATATGGAGTCCAGCCCCACTCCTTTGGTATAAATGCCCCGCGAGATGGGAATGAAATAGGTCAATGGGGAGATGTAACTGATGATTCGCAGCACTATCGGCAGCGCGTACTGCGGAAATAAGAAGCCTGACAAAAATAAGCCCGAAAAGGCGAACACCTGGGTCAGTTGCTGCGCCTGTGCCTGTGATTGCGACCCGGCTGAAATTGCCAGCCCCAACGCCAGTCCAGACGCGGCAAACACCAAACACAAGGCGATGTAGAGCGGGAGATTGCCCTGAAACGGCACGCCGAAAAGTAAACTGCCGATGATCAGGATCGAACTCATATTCACGAACGCGATAATGAGATTGGGCAGCGTCTTGCCGAGCATTAACTCGATGGGCCGAATTGGAGTGACGAGCAGCGCTTCAATCGTCCCAACTTCGCGTTCGCGCACTACCGCCAGCGCGGTCAAGGCCAGCGTCTGGGTCTGCAAGAGCGACGCAATCAGCCCGGGAATCAGGAACCACAGGTCCTTGAGATCGGGGTTATATAAAATCCGAATATCGGTATTGAGTGTGCTAACCGGCTGTCTGATCAGGCTGATGGCGTAGGATTGGGAAATGCTGTTCGCAGTGCTGAAGGCCGAATTGGTGGTGTACGAATCGGACCCATCCACCAGCATCAGCACCTGCGCCTGGCGGAGCGTGACGTTCGACGCGAAATCCGGCGGGATGACGATGCCCAGGCTGGCTTTTCCGCTGTCAATCGCCTTCATCACATCGTCCTGGCTGTTCGCCGTACCGACGATATCGAAGTAATTCGAGTCGACCAGCGCATTCAGGTAGGTGCGGCTCGCGGTGCTAACACTCTGGTCGGCGACGACCATCGGGATGTGCTTTACGTCCGTATGGATCGCCGTAGCGTACAGGAGCAGTTGCACCAGCGGAATAGTCAACAGAATGATCAGGGTCGCCCGATCCCGCACTGTTTGAATGAGTTCTTTTTGTGTGATTGCCCAGATGCGTCGTAGCATATTGGTTCACCAGATTTGGTGCCTCTTGTGATTAATCTGGCAGTATTTGCAAAAATTTTCGTAAAGTGAACTAAATCTACTTGATCACGTCTTCCAGACTGCTTCCCAATTTGTGGAGCAGCCGGATTAACTGCGAGCGTTCTTCCGCAGTAAAGTGACTGAGCACCTGCTCGATGCGCCCTCGTATGAAATGGTACATCGCCCCATACAGAAGCGGTCCATCGTCAGTGAGCGTGATACGTACCACACGTCGATCATCCGGATCATTGATGCGTTCGGCGTACCCGTTTTCCACCAACCCATCGACGATTCGGGTCGCCGTGCTGACTGGCACGTCCAGCGCTTTGCTGAGTTCGCCCATGGGCGGCGGCGATTCGGACCGGGAAAGTACCATTCCAATCCGGTAAAACAGATCGTGGTAGTGGAGGCGTTTTGACCCGTCGGTCATGTACATCTTCTCGATCTTTTCCTTCTGGCGGGCCAGCTCTTCGGGAAGCATCGTCATGACATAGCGCCGGTAGCGCATTGCGCTAATCATGAAGTCGATGATTTGATCGGTTTGTAAGCCTTGTGGGGACTCGCTCACGTTTCATTTCCGCTACGAAATATTTCTATTGCGGAAATATCCTACGTCGGAAATTTTGTTATGTCAAGCGCCGAGTTCGCTTCGTCGCCTGTGATAAAAAGCCGGGACCTCCATTTATACGAATAGACGGGACCCTACTTTTGGCGGGTGAGTCTCGACTGAGTAGTCTGTACGATATAAAAATCTCGGCAATAAATGTAATTCCCCCTCTCCCACGCAAGCGGGGGCCTACTTCGTAGGGCGAGGGGTGATCCATCTGGTGTTCGTATTTTCCCTTTCCCTCCGTTTGCATGGGGGAAAGGGTTAGGGATAGGGGGTGGTATGCCTAATAAGACAAAAATCGTAAACGGCTGAACTTGAATTTATCAAAATATTTTTACTAAAGATCACAGCGCATTAACCAGGAGATAGAAGTCAACTACGCCCGGATAAAACCGGGAGCTTGTCCCCGACGCACTGGCGATAGTCTGTCAGTGTCGAGACGTATGGCCTATTGACTGAGGCCCGCTGGCCCGAAGACCAGCGCGAGTTTAAGTCGGTGTTTACACCGGACGTTGAATGTTTTACGTAGGACACGCCGATCATGCTCAACTCAGGACACAATCTTTCGCCTACAACTCCATACATTCAGTTGGTAAAGAGCCACTCCGTTTTTGAGTGCTACTCTGGCTTCGCCAAAATTTTAACCGTTAACCCACCTGCGGAGACAGGTTGCGTGCCTTGCACTCGTCAAATTTCTACCGTCTACTATAGCACGAAACAAGGAGGAGTGTGCATTCCTCCCCTGTTTAAAAACAGGGGTCTCCTGCACAATTTTTTATGAATTCATCGGCATTCCCCACGGTTATTGGTCATCGTTATTACTTATCAAATCTACTGGGCGCTGGTGGCATGGGCAGCGTTTATCGCGCTTTGGACCGCCTCACCGGGCAATCAGTAGCACTCAAGCGCGTGACAGCGGCTCCCGATCAGCTACAGTTTGGCACGCAAGACGAAAGCAGCGATCTTCGCGTCGCATTGGCCCGCGAATTTGCCGCCCTGTCGTCGCTAAAGCACCCGCACATCATCAGTGTGCTCGACTACGGGTTTGAAGAGGACGGCCAGCCGTACTTCACCATGGATTTGCTCGAAAATGCGCAACCCCTCAACATCGCTGCTGAGAATCAACCGCTCGACGCCCGGATCAACCTGCTGGCCCAGATGCTACAAGCGCTCGCCTATCTGCACCGTCGCGGTATTCTGCATCGTGACCTGAAGCCAGGTAATGTTCTGGTCGCCAACGGGCAGGTCAAGGTGCTGGATTTTGGTCTGGCGGTTGCGCGTGAACAACTCAACGATACCGACGCCATTGCGACTGGCACGCTCGCTTATATGGCTCCTGAAATCCTCATGGGCGATCTTGCCCGCGAAGCAAGTGACCTGTACGCGGTGGGCGTCATCGCCTATCAGGTTCTGACTGGAAATCACCCGTTCGATACATCAAATATCAGCCTATTACTTAACGATATCTTACATAAAATTCCGGATGTCACGCATATTGAGAATTCAGCGCTGGCTGCTGCCATTGCGCAGTTACTTGACAAGAACCCGGCCCAACGCTTGATCACCCCGACAGAGATTATTACATTGCTCGGCAATGCCACGGGCCAGCACATCCAGACAGAAACTGCCGCCACACGGGAAAGTTTTATTCAGGCTGCTGAATTTATCGGGAGGAGATGGGAATTGGGTCAACTGAAACAGGCCATGAGTGACGCCATCGACGGACAGGGCAGCGCCTGGTTGGTTGGCGGTGAAAGCGGCGTGGGCAAGTCTCGGTTGCTGAACGAGGTACGCACAATCGCTTTGGTACAGGGCGCGCTTGTCCTGCGTGGTCAGGCGGTAAATGAAGGTGGGGCCGTTTACCAGCTCTGGCGCGAACCGCTGCGCTGGCTCAGCCTGATCAGCGACTTGAGTGACCTGGAAGCGGGCGTCCTGAAGAACCTTGTGCCCGACATCGCCACACTGCTGGAACGCGATATCATGGATGCGCAGCCACTTGATCCGCAGGGTACACAGCGTCGGCTGTTCAACGTCATTGAGCGTGTCATTCGTCGCCAGAGGCAGCCCCTGGTCCTGCTACTGGAAGACCTGCACTGGGCCGACGACAGCCTGAGCATTCTCAGCCAGATCGCGGCACTAACGCGCGATCTACCCATACTCATTATCGGTACCTTTCGCGATGACGAACGGCCTGATCTCCCGGCAAACCTGCCCGGTCTGGTATTGATCAAACTCAGTCGATTGGTCAAAGCGGAAATTGCCCAACTCAGCGAATCCATGCTCGGCATCAACAATCCCGCCGTGATTGCACGTTTGGAGCAAGAGACAGAGGGCAATGTATTCTTTCTTGTGGAAGTCGTGCGGGTACTGGCTGAGGAGGCGGGACAACTGGGCAAGATCGGACAGGTGCCGCTGCCTGAATCAGTTTTTGCCGGTGGCGTGGAGCAAATTATCCAGCGGCGTCTGCACCATGTCCCGGCAGACGGTCACGCGCTGTTGCAATTTGCGGCAGCCACTGGTCGCCAGCTTGATTTAGACTTGCTGCGCGTGGCTGAACCAACCGCCAACCTGGAACAGTGGTTGACGGGTTGCAGCAACGTCGCCGTGCTGGAATTCCAGGATGATCAATGGCGGTTCAGCCACGACAAGCTGCGCGATGCTGTTCTCGTCAACTTGCAGACTCCGGAGCGGCAATCGCTTCACAAACAGGTTGCCGAGGTCATCGAAGCGGTTTATCCAGATGTGGTCGAACAATATGCGGCGTTGGCATACCACTGGGGCAGCGCCGCCAATCTCCCCAAAGAAGTAGACTATGCTCAGAGGGCGGGTCAAGTGGCACTGCGTAACAGTGCATATCTGGATGCGGTGCGCCAATTTACCCGGTCACTCACTGCGCTGGCGAAGCTGCCCGGTACGCCCGAACGAACGCAAACCGAGCTAACGCTGCAAATCAGTCTCGGCGTGGCGCTGCTCTCCATCAAGGGCTACACCGCGCCCGAAGTCAAACAGGCCTGGACACGGGCATACGAGGTAGCGCGTGCAGTTGAACATGCGCCGGAACATTTCCAGGCGCTGTGGGGTCTGTGGTCATTTTATGTGGTCCAACCAAACTTCAAACAGGCCCTTGAACTGGCGCAGCAAATGTTTACATTGGCAGAGTGCACTCAGGATCGTGTGTTTTTCCTCGTTGGACACTGGGTATTAGGCGTTACCTATTACGGTTTAGCAGACTTTGAATTAGCTCGCACGCATCTGGAACAATCCATTGCGCTGTACCGGAGCCAGGAAGACCGTTCACTGAGCTACATGTATGGGCAAGACCCGTGTGTGACAAGCCTCGGCTGGCTAGCTCATACCCTGTGGCGGCTTGGCTATCCCGACCAGGCGCGTCAACGGATGCAAGAAGCCGTTGCGCTGGCTGAAGGGCTACAGCACCCATTCACCCTGGCCTATATTCAGGGCAATGCTGCCCTGTTCTATACACTGTTGCCTGACATCCAGATGGTTTCCGACAGCATCCAGAAGATGGTGACATTATCGACTGAACAAGGTTTTATCCTGTGGATCGCCTGGGCGCACTGTTTACGGGCCTGGGTACTCACCGAAAATGGTCATCCTGCTGCTTCGGTTGCGGAATATACACAGGGACTGGCGATCATACGGATGATAGGCGCTGAAATAGAGCTTCCCTATGTGCTCTCGCTAGAGGCAGAAGCACTCGGTTTGGCGGGCCAGACTGACGAAGGCTTGCGGGTAATCGATCAGGCGTTCGCCATTATCGCCCAAACCGAAGAACGCTCTAGCGAACCTGAGCTTTACCGGATCAAGGGCGAACTCTTGATGCTGGACAATCGCCCTCACGCCGAAGAGTTTTTCGAAAAGGCGATCACAATCGCTCGCCAGCAGCACAGCAAGAGTTGGGAACTGCGGGCCACCACCAGCCGCGCTTACTATTGGGAGATGCAGGGCAAAAAAGATGCGGCCCAGCAATCCCTTCAGGCCATTAGCGAATGGTTCACGCAAAATGTCGGTGAGGCGGTCTCAAGTTAAGGAGGAACTTTCGCGAAAAGAAGTATTGTTGAAACTGGGTATATCGGTGCCCAGTGGATATCGCGGAATGGGTCATGCCAACTCCGTAACAATTCTTGACTTCACAGTTTGCGAAATTTATACTTGGCGCGTTTTACCCTCGTATAGTCAATGTGTTATGGATACAACAAATCGATGCAGCGTGAGCGTGTTGCCGACGATATTTACGTGTTCACCAGCGACATCTACGCCCAGGTTACGGCGGGAGTGATTCTGACCTCCGAGGGCGCAATCCTCATCGACACGTTAGTCTTCCCCGAAGAAACGCGCGCGATCCGGAATTTTGTCGAAACGCGGCTAGAGTGCCCCGTGAGATATGTCATCAATACTCACTACCACGCCGATCACACCTATGGCACCTGTTTCTTCCCGAACGCCATTGTAGTGGCCCATGCCCGCTGTTATGAGCTTTTGGATACGCGGGGGCGCGAAGGGCTGCAACAATCCCGCAGCAGTATGCCGGAATTGAGCGATGTCCAGATCGTGCTGCCGCACCTGATCTTCGAGTCGCAGACAATGGACCTTCGCCTGGGTGACAAGACCCTTCAGCTTACCCACACGCCCGGTCACAGCGCCGACCAGATCGTGTGTCTGGTCAAGGAAGATCGCATTCTGTTTGCCTCGGATATGCTGATGCCGGTACCCTATTTCGTGGATGGCGACTACGACGATTTTGTGGCGTCCCTGCAATCACTGCGCAACAACAACTTTGAGAATGTCATTCAGGGGCACGGCGAGGTTATCCTGCGCGGCGAAATCGAAGAGAAGATCGAGGGCGATCTGAACTACCTGGCTGAGATTAAAAAGCACGTCGAAACGGCGCGCGGCAAGGCCGCCCCGGAACACTATCTTGACCACGTGGACATCGAGGACTGCGGCAAGAGTCGCATTGCGCTGCATGGCAGCGTGCAGCAATTGCATCAGGCCAATTTGCGGGCGCTCTATCACCACGTCACGGGCGAGATGATTGAAGTCAGCAGCGGACGCGTCAGCCGCCCTGCAGATAATTGATCAGCGGCGCGCGCCACAACATCATAATGATCGTGCCAATGACGATGTACTGTCCATACGGCAGCGCCGTGAACAATTCATATTTGCCCTTGACGAGCATTCGCGCCCCCAGATAAAGCAGTGCGCCTGCCGCTCCCGCAAAGATGGCGATGAACATGGCAAAAATCAACGCCTGCCAGCCCAAAATCAGGCCGCTTAACGTCGCCAGCATCACGTCACCGTAGCCGAAGGCAACCTCTTCCATTTCTTCGTGGCGCACATTTTCCATGATGACCGTAAACAGGATGCCGCCCAGGTATAAAACGAAGAAAATGAGGAAGCCGAACAGTCCGCCGAACAGATAGTCACGAAAGACGATCTTGTCATTGATTTGCTGGTTGAACAGCGCCGCCCCGATGAAAGCATAGATATAGGCCGGGATCATCACCACGAACAGGATCAGGCGGTGTTCAAGATCGATGACCGTGATGAGCACCAGAATCGCCAGAATGCCCATCCAGAAAACCGTCATATCCGAAAAGCCGTATTCGGCTGCGGTTTCGGCAAACAGCAGCGCCGTGACTGCCTCCACAGCGGGATAGCGCCACGACATCGCTTTGCCGTCAGGCCCGGCCCGTTTGCCGGATATAAAAGCCGATAATCCTAACCAGGCAACCAGCGGACGCGGCGTGCCATCGGCATAATGCGGCAGTCGCAGTAGTCCTGACTCCGGCAGGTCGTCCGCCAATAAATTGATTACGCCGCCGATCAGCAAGCCAGCCAGGGCTGCGACGAAGACAAAGATGTTCATGCTCTATCCTTTTACGGTTGGGTAATGCGGTGGAGGGTAACTGGCAGGTCGACGCCAATCGGCCACGTTGGAGTCGGCGCTGTGGGCGGAGCGGGCAGAATATTAACTGAAGTGATCAGGGCCAACAGCATCACCAACACGGCTGCGAGAATTAATAACAGGTTGCGTTTACGCATCGGTTAATCTCCGGCCTGCATTATAGCACGCCTTCGATGTAAATTGCGTCAGGCCACGTCGCCTGTGCTATATCGGTTTCCGACGGGACGGCAGCATTTTGCGGGTGGCTGTGGTAGATCGCGACGACCTCTTGCCCAGCCCGCTGAAACTGGATGATGCTGTCCACCATCGCCTGGCGCTCCATCTCAAACGAGGTCTGAGGGCTGCGCGAGGCGTTTGGCACGGGCGCAATCGCCTCAACTTGTCCATTCCGCCCACCCATCAGGCCGCACGCCTCGTATGGCTGTTCGCGCCGGGCGTGTTCGATGATCTGATTCAGATGAGCACTCTCAAGCGTCAACGTTACGACAGCCATCCCAATAAAGCGCCTGTCAAGCGTACATCTGTAAAGATGATAGGATAACGTGCCGTTGGTGTCAATTTCGCGGAAATGTGTACCTCACCCCGTCCTTTGGGGTCGATTGATAGCTCGTTAACTCGATCAGTATCCGACCCCAAAGGCGACCCCCTACGGAAATAGGATGAGGGGCGGCTTGTCACATTGTTGGCTGCGAGGCATCGCCTTGTTAACTTGAAAGGAATTCCATTTACTACTGGCGATTGACGTGCCAAAGGCTCGGTCGGACTGTAATAAATGGCTCTCTATTATTCTCAACGCGTAACAACTCAACCCGACACAGGATTGCCTTAACCTTGAATATCAACCCAAATTGCTCATTCAGGCACCTTTATAATTGCGGTGCCGCTCGCATTTTCGGTTCACGATCATTTTGCGATGGGTTTGCGAAGCCCCTGTATGCTGAGATAAATTTCACTGCCGGATTGAGACAATACAATTACAACTCTGGGGAGGCTCTGATGATTGATCGCCGCCTGAGCGCTGGCTCCTGGTTATGTATTCCGTTCGCCCTTTATGCGATATTGGCACCGTTCCTGCTCCTACTGCCCAGCCATGCTTTCGACAAGTCCTGGCCTGATCACGCCAGATTTCATCTGTTGTGGGCATCGGGTAAGCTGTTTGCGATTGGTACAAATCAGTATTTGCTGGTGCGCTATGGTCTTCGGTCGGGGAAACCCTGGGTTTGGTACGCACTGGCG
>WNFI01418981.1_pt1 | contig 15528 bp, 10 predicted proteins | sample 5400471 | NCBI WGS metagenome assembly WNFI01 (sample SAMN13153348, study PRJNA577476) | soil metagenome | isolation source: 100 cm saprolite on Douglas fir-dominated hillslope | place: USA:California | collected 2013-09-17 | reverse complement strand
TTTACCGCCGCCGCAATGTTTACGGTGAGTTCCCCGCGCAGGACCAGCCGGCTCTGCGCGTTGAGCGACAGCACCGGATAGCCATCCTGAGTTTCCTCGATGAGCCCTTGATGGAGCAGGGCGCGGGCAACGCTGCGCCATTCGTCGATCGACCGCTGTTTCCCGATCCCGTAGACGCTCAACGTGTCATGTCCGCGCGAAAGCACTCTCTCGGAGCGCGCGCCACGCAGGATGTCGATGATTTGGGCTGCCCCGAAGCGCTGTCCGCGTTGCGCCAGGCGCGCGATGCAGGACATGAATTGCTGGGCTTCCATGCTCCAGTCCTGCAGCGTTCGCGGCTCGCAGCAGTTGTCGCAGGCCCCGCACGGGCCCGTGAAAGTCTCGCCAAAATAGCGCAATTGGATCGCTCTGCGGCATTCGGTCGACTCGGCATAGCTCAGCACCTGACGCAGCTGCTGGCGCGCAACGCGCTGTTCGTCCTCGAGGGCCGCGCCCGTATCCGGATCGATCTTCTGTTGAATCAAGAATTCCGACGTGCGGATATCGGCGGCGCCGAAATAAAGAGTGCAGCGCGCGGGATCCCCGTCACGTCCGGCGCGGCCGGACTCTTGATAGTAGCCTTCCAGAGTTTTAGGCAGATCGTAATGCACGACCCACCGCACGTCGGGCTTGTTGATGCCCATCCCGAAGGCGATGGTTGCGATGATCACTTGGATATCATCGCGAATGAAGGCTTCTTGATTGTCGCGCCGGACGCCGGCATCGAGCCCCGCGTGATACGGGCGTACCCGCACCCCATCGCCGCGTAACTGCAGCGCCAGCTCGTCGACGCGCCGGCGCGACAGACAGTAGACGATGCCGGCGCCGCCGCCGCGGATCTGGGTCAGCAATTCCGCGTAAGTCTGTTTGCTCTTGGCGCGCACCCGATAGAAAAGATTCGGTCGATTGAAACTGGAGACGTGTATCGCCGGATTGCGCAACGCGAGCTGTGCCACGATGTCGGTCTGCACTCGCTGGGTGGCCGTGGCCGTGAAAGCCAGCACCGGGACCTGCGGATGACGGCGGCGCAACAGGGACAGCTGCCGATACTCGCGCCGAAAGTCATGGCCCCACTCCGAGACGCAGTGCGCCTCATCGATGACAAAGGCGTTGATTCCGTGAGTTTCGCTCAAGGAGCGCAGGGGGCCGTCGAGAAACTCCGAGAGCAGCAGCCGTTCCGGCGCCAAATAAAAAAGCTTGTAGTCGCCGCGCAGCAGCGCCGCAGTGCGACGAGACACTTCGAAGGGTTCCAGGCTGGAATTGATGAAGCTGGCGGCGATATCACTATCCTGCAGCAGACGTACCTGGTCCTGCATCAGGGCAATCAACGGCGAGACAACCAGGGTAACGCCTGGCTGCAGCAGCGCCGGAAGCTGAAAACACAGGGATTTTCCTCCGCCGGTGGGCATCAGGGCCAGAACATCGCGGCCCGCCAAGGCGTCGCGCACCACCGCTTCCTGTCCGGCGCGAAAGTGATCGAAGCCGAAGATCCGTTTCAGCGCCGCCGACAGTTCCGACATTACATACCCCGTTGAACCGATGGCGCATTCTAATATGTGTGCAATGCCATGAGTGACTTTGTCAGCCCGCCTTTTCTGGTGGCTTTGAGTCCATATGACTCTGCGTACAGAGGTGCAATGCCCATCACCTGCCAACGGCTCATCGGCAGTCCATTGACTGGAGCCTGCCGCGTCAGTTCGTCGGCGCCCCGCAACGCAAAGGTGACGGTGGCGATCTAGCAAACTGAAGGCGGATAAGGATTGCGTTGGACCTCAGTGAAAAAGAGTGAAAATGCCGGCGCTTAGATCAAAATGCCTCCAAGCTCAAGTAAGCAAATTCGGAAATTGAGCAATAAGACTGGAACATAACCGGTCTTTGACTGTATAAGCCTTAACTGAGGAACCGAATTCCAAGCTCTCGCCAGGTTCCACGATATGGGTCATGAAGCTGAATAGACTATTTACACTTCTCATGCTTTGCGCCGGGTTGGTACTCGCCGGAGCGCCTGCTATCGCGTGCTGCACTGGAAGCACGCCGACTCAGAATTGTTGCCCCAATGGGCCCGAGCCAACGACTGCTCAATCGACTCGAATCGAGGCTAGCTCAGTGGTCTACGGTTGTTGCGCGGCCGAGGCTCAGACGGTCCTAGCGACGAGCGCTATGGTGGCGGCGCGCCAATTGGACTTCGATTCGACGCGGGCTGACCCGCCGCTATCTCCCACATTCCTCGCTGCGTTGATCGCCGTTCACTCGCCTTCTCAAATCAGCGATACCTTCACGACATCGCTGTTTGTCGCACTCCAATCTCCGCTCTATCTGCGTACAGGCCGCCTGCGCCTTTAAACCTCGATTCCCGTAGAGGTTTTCTAGTTGCCCGCGCTTAGCGACGGGTTTACCACGATTGTTCGATGGCCATGCGCGCTCTCCCCCGGATGGCTATGCAGCGGAGCGAAGCCATGCAGGCTATTCGGCGCATTCTAATTTCGGCGGGTCTCATCCTGTTCCAGGCATCTTGTTGGCTTCTGATTTTGTTCGCCGCACAGCCGGTGCAGGCTGCATCCCCAGCTGCACAACTCGAGCCGCCGCCTCACACGGCCGATTCATCGTATAACGATGGGGGAATCTCCTTGTCACTAGAAGAAGCGGCGAAATTGTCGCTCGAGGATCAGCCCATCCTGAGCGGCCACGAGGCGGTGATCAACGCGAACGAACGGCAGGCCATCGCCGCGGCGCAATTGCCCGACCCAAAACTCTCCGGCGGTCTGAAGGAGCTGCCGGTGGATACCCGTGAGGCTTTCAGCCTACGTCGCGACAACTTCACTGAATTCACCGTCGGATTGAGTCAGGAGTTGCCTCGCGCCAATAAGCGTCGGCTCAAGGGCGAGCGCAAGCAACTCGATGCCGAGACCGAACGCGCAGCGCTCAATAGCGACCGGCGCGCCATACGTCGGGATGCCTCGCTCGCCTGGCTCGATGTTTACGAAGCCGAACAAGGACTGGCGTTGGCCCAGAAGCTCGCTGCGGAAGCCGCTCTGCAAGTGCAGTCGCTTGAAAAAGACTATGGCAACGGTAAGGCATCGCAGGCCGATTGGTCGGCAGCCAAAGTCGAAGCGGGTTTGGTTGCGGATAAGGAACACGACTGGCTGCACCACGCCCAGCGAACGCGCGCAGGGCTTGCGCGCTGGATCGGCAATGACGCGCAGCGGCCGCTAGCCGGCACTCTGTCATTGCCGCCACCGCCCAGTGCGCTGCCGGAACTCATGGCGGCAGTCGATCATCATCCGGTGATTGACGGGGTGGACACGCAGATCGAGGCCTCGGCGACGGACATCGCTCTCGCACGACAAGCCTACAGACCGGACTTTTCCGTGGAAGGGTATGTGGCTTACCGGCCCGGTTTTTCCGATTTCGTCGGTATCCAGGTGAGCATTGGACTGCCGTACTTCACCAAGAACCGTCAGGACCCGGAACTCACGGCCGCATTTGAGCGATCGCGCGCAAGTAAGGATCGCAAACGAGATTTGTTGCGTGAGATGCATGCTCGGGTAAGCCAGGACTATCTCGACTGGCATCACTACCGGGAGCGGGTGGGCGAATTCGACACCGCGATCATTCCCAATGCAATGCGCCGCATCGAAGAGGCGCGCGGCGCCTACCAGGCCGGACGCGGCAGCTTTGATGCCGTGCTATTGGCCCGACGGAGCCTCCTCGATATTCAACTGCAACGCCTAGGCCTAGCCGTCGAAGCGGCGCGCGCCCAGGTTCGCCTTCAGTATTTCGCCGCCCCTCAAGATCGTGCGGGAGAGACACCGTGAATCGCAATACCAATTTTCTGTTGCTGGGCTCCCTGATCGTGGGGGCCGTCGTTCTTGGCGTGGGACTGTTGAAGCACGGTCACATGGAAAAGCCAAAGGTGGGTGCCTGTGGCGACACCGCGCCCGCCTATTGGTACGACCCGATGGTGCCGCAACAGCGATTCGACAAACCCGGCAAATCACCCTTCATGGACATGCAACTGGTGCCGAAATGCGCCGCCACCGCGGAGGCGCCCGCGGGTAACGCGGCGCCGGACGCGGCGAGCAGCGAGCGTAAGCCGCTCTACTGGTTCGATCCTATGAAGCCGCAGCAGCACTTCGACAAGCCGGGCAAGTCACCTTTCATGGACATGCAGCTGGTTCCAAAATATCCAGACGACGCCGCAGGTTCCGCCGGTGCGCCAGCCGGGAGCATCGCCATCGATCCGCGCGTCGTACAGAATCTTGGGATTCGGCTCGGCGCTGTTGAGCGAGGCAGCTTCGCCCGCGCTGTCGATACCGTTGGTGTGGTCGCCGTGGATGAGCACCGGATCGAGGCGATCGAAGTGCGTCAGCCGGGTTGGGTCGAGGAGCTCAACGTGCGTGCGGTCGGCGATTCGGTCCGCCGCGGACAGCGGCTCGCGGGGGTCTACGCGCCGGATTTGCTGGCGACCCAGCAGGAGTTGTTGATCGCCCGCAACTCGGGGGACCCGCAGCTGATCGAGGCCGCGCAGCATCGGCTCGCCTTGTTCGGTCTGTCGGCGGCGCAGATTGCGCATATCGAGAAAACGGGTCAAGCCGAGCGGCGCGTCGATTACTTCGCACCCTTCGACGGCTACGTCATGGACTTAGGCGCACGTCAGGGCGCGGCCGTGGCACCGGGAACCATGTTGTTCCAACTCGCCGATTTGGACAGCGTCTGGATCAACGCCGAAGTACCCGAGGCACAGGCCGCGTGGATCAAGACGGGTGATCCGGCGACCGCTGAGCTATCGGCCCTCCCCGGTGAACACTTCCAGGGCCAGATCGACTATCTCTATCCGGAGCTGATGCCGACCACCCGCACGCTGAAAGTACGAGTCGTAATCAAGAACCCCGGCAAGCGCTTGCGCCCTGGTATGTTCGCCGCGGTGCGTCTACGCGGGACGACACAAGATCAGGTGCTGACGGTGCCCACGGAGGCGGTGATCAAGACTGGCGTGCGCAGCGTCGTGATCGTCGCCGACGATGGCTCGCATTTCCGACCGGCGCTGGTGCGGGTCGGCGCGGAACACGCCGGCCGCTCCGAGATTCTCGAGGGCTTGAGCGCCGGCCAGAACGTCGTCGCCTCGGGACAGTTCCTGATCGACTCCGAAGCGAGCCTGCGGGGGGCTTTCGAGAATCTCGCCGGATCGAACGAGGCCCAAGAAATAAGCGCAAAACCGGAACTCATGCCCGCGCCGTCGGCGCAAGCGCCGGATGGAGCGCACTGACATGCTAGGCGCCCTCATTCGCTGGTCGATTCAGAACCGCTTCCTGGTGCTGATGGGCACCCTGCTGCTGAGCGCCTGGGGCGTTCATGCAACGCTCTCGACGCCCCTCGACGCACTACCGGACCTGTCCGATACACAGGTGATCATCCGCACCGAGTTCCCGGGCCAGGCACCGCAGGTGGTCGAGGACCAGGTCACCTATCCGCTGACCACGACGATGCTGTCGGTCCCCGGCGCGCGCACGGTGCGCGGCTATTCCTTCTTCGGCGATTCCTATGTGTACATCATCTTCGACGACAAGACCGACTTGTATTGGGCGCGCTCGCGCGTGCTCGAATACTTGAATCAAGTGACCGGCCGACTACCGCCATCGGCAAAGCCGACGTTGGGGCCGGATGGTACGGGCGTCGGCTGGATTTACGAATATGCGCTCATCGACCACACTGGGCAGTACGACATCTCGCAACTTCGCGCCCTGCAGGATTGGTTCTTGAAGTACGAGCTGAAGAGCGTGCCCAATGTCGCCGAAGTGGCCAGTCTCGGTGGACTGGTCAGGCAATACCAAGTCGTGCTCGATCCGGATCGCATGCGCGCGCTCGGCATCACCATCGACAAGGTGAAGTCGGCACTGCGCGATTCGAACAATGAAACCGGCGGGTCTGTCCTGGAGATGGGTGAGGCCGAATACGCGGTGCGTGCTACGGGATACCTCAAAAACCTGGACGACTTCCGCAGCGTCCCGGTCGGCCTAGGGTTAGGTGGCACGCCGGTGCTGCTCGGCGATGTCGCCCGCGTGCAAATTGGTCCAGAAATCCGTCGCGGCATCTCCGAACTTGACGGCAAGGGCGAAGCGGTCGGCGGTGTCATCATCATGCGGGCGGGGAAAAACGCGCTCGAGACCATTGACACGGTGAAATCCAAGATCGCGAGCCTACAACAGGGACTGCCGAAGGGTGTGGAAATCATCGCCACCTACGACCGCTCGGAACTGATCCACAGGTCGGTGGCCACCTTGCGTGACCGACTGATCGAGGAATTCATCGTCGTCACGCTGGTCTGTGCGCTCTTCTTGTTCCATTTTCGGTCTGCGCTGGTCGCCATCGTCAGCTTGCCGTTAGGTATTCTGGCCGCCTTCTCGGTCATGAATTGGCAGGGTGTTAATGCGAACATCATGTCCCTAGGAGGCATCGCGATTGCCATCGGCGCAATGGTCGATGCGGCCGTCGTCATGATCGAAAATGCGCACAAACACGTAGAGGCCTGGAACCATGCCAATCCGGGCCGACGCGCGACTATCCCTACGCAAGCGAAGTTGATCGAGGAAGCCGCCGCCGAGGTGGGGCCGGCGCTCTTCTTCAGCCTGTTGATCATCACCTTGAGCTTTGTTCCCGTCTTCACCCTCGAGGCCCAGGAAGGCAAACTATTCGGTCCGCTGGCGTTCACCAAGACCTATTCGATGGCGGCGGCGGCAGGACTCTCGGTAACGCTGATTCCCGTCCTGATGTTCTACTTCATCCGCGGGCGAATCCCGGAGGAGCGCACCAATCCCCTCAATCGCGTGCTGATCGCGATCTATCGGCCGCTGTTGGACGTCGTTCTGCGTCACCCCAAGACGACGCTGGGGCTCGCGGCGCTGTTCGTCGTTCTGACCATCGTCCCCCTCACTCAACTGGGCAGCGAATTCATGCCACCCTTGGTCGAGGGTGATTTGCTTTACATGCCATCGGCGCTACCCGGACTATCGGCCGACAAGGCCTCTCAGCTGTTGCAGCAGACGGACAAGATCCTGATGCGCTTTCCGGAAGTCGAGCGTGTGTTCGGCAAGATGGGCCGCGCCGAGACCGCGACCGACCCGGCGGGCCTGGAAATGTTCGAGACGACGATTCGTTTCAAACCGCAATCGCAATGGCCGAGCGGCAAGACCCAGGATCAATTGATCGATGAGATGAATTCGGCATTGACCATACCGGGGCTCTCCAATCTATGGGTGCAACCGATCCGCAATCGCATCGACATGCTCTCCACCGGCATCAAGAGTCCGGTCGGCATCAAGATCGCTGGACCTGACTTAAAGGTGATCGAGCGGATCGGCGAGCAGGTTGAGGCGACGGTCAAGGCCGTGCCGGGCACGCGCTCGGCGTACGCCGAACGCGTCCGCGGCGGACGATATATCGAAGTGCGTATCGACCGCATTCGTGCGGCGCGCTTTGGCTTGAGCCTCGCCGACGTGCAGCAGGTCGTGGCCCTAGCGATCGGTGGTGAGAACATTGGAGAGACGGTCGAGGGCTTACAGCGCTTTCCGATCAACCTGCGCTATCCCCGTGAACTGCGTGATTCGGTCGACAAGCTTGAGGTGCTGCCGATCGTTACCGCAGCGGGTGCAACGACGACGCTCGGCGCCGTGGCGGATCTTGTCGTCACCGATGGTCCCCCGCAGTTGCGCAGCGAAAACGCACGGCTCAACGGCTGGGTGTACGTCGACATCAGCGGTCGCGATCTGGGGCGGTATGTGGCACAGGCGCAGAAGCTCGTGAGTCAGCGCGTCAACCTGCCCCCCGGATACACGATAACCTGGTCCGGACAATTCGAGTACTTGGAGCGTGCGGCCAAGAAGCTGCAACTCGTCGTGCCGTTTACGCTGGTCATTATCTTTATACTTCTCTATTTGACCTTCAGAAGTTTTGCATCCGCGGCACTGATCATGGGCACATTGCCCTTCGCGCTGGTGGGCGGCTTCTGGCTGCTGTTCTTGCTCGGCTACAACCTCTCCATTGCCTCCGCCATTGGCTTCATTGCGCTCGCCGGGGTTGCGGCGGAATTCGGGGTTATCATGCTGATCTATCTCGATCATGCGATCGCCAAGCGGCGCACGGCAAACCAATTCCATACCCTCACGGATTTGATCGAAGCGATCGAAGAGGGCGCTGTGCTGCGCGTGCGGCCCAAGGCCATGACGGTTGCGGTCATTATCGCCGGGCTCTTGCCCATCATGTTCGGCGGTGGCACGGGTTCGGAGGTCATGCGCCGGATCGCAGGGCCCATGGTCGGCGGTATGATCACCGCCCCAATGCTCTCGATGCTCGTGCTGCCGGCCGCGTATCTACTAATTCACCGGCGTGCACTCGCCAAAACGGTATCTTGAGTCACTCACCCGCACCCCATCAAGCCGTCGGAAATAACGACGGAGACACTGTATGCGGACCGCCGTCGCTTTCTTCTGCAAATGGGTCTTGCGTCATACTTGACTCCGTACCTTAGTACATGGTGTAGGCTACACCCCATGCAAACTGCAACCAAGCAATTGTGGGCCAGCGTGTTGGCAGCCATCGTCGGCTCGCTTTGCTGCGTCGCGCCGTTGGTGTTGCTGACACTTGGAATCAGTGGTGCGTGGATCAGCCAGCTGACGGCGCTCGAACCCTATCGGCCGATCTTCATTGGCGTGATGGCCGTTTTTATAGGACTCGCATTTCGGCAGCTCTATATCGTTCCCGCTCGATGTGCCCCCGGTGAGGCGTGTGCGAATCCGCGGCTACAACGGCGGCAGCGGCAGATATTTTGGGTCGTTGTTGTCGGGCTGGCGGCGCTCATCGCATTCCCGTGGTACGCCCCGTTACTGATCAGCTAAAGGAGAAAACGTCATGCGTCGCTTCACTCTCGGTTCTTTGTCTCTGGTCACCCTGTTGGTCGCAGCCGGCGTCGCCTTCGCCGCTCCCCCGCAGACCGCCACTTTGGCGGTTGAGAATATGACCTGCGGCACTTGTCCCATCGTAGTCAAAAAGGCGCTTGAGCGTGTGCCCGGCGTAAGCTCAACGACGGTCGATTTCGATAAGAAAACCGCAACTGTTACCTTCGATCCCGACAAGGCTACCTCTGCGAAACTCACTCAGGCGACGACAGAGGCAGGCTTTCCCTCGAAGCTCATCACCAAGCCGTGAGCACGGTCATCCTGGAGTCCGTCCTAACCTGCCCAAGCTGCGGCCATGAGCAACAAGAGGTCATGCCCACGGATGCTTGTCAGTATTTTTACGAATGCACCCACTGCAAAACGTTGCTTAAGCCGAAGGTCGGCGATTGCTGCGTGTTTTGTTCTTACGGATCGGTAGCCTGTCCGCCCATTCAAGAGCAGCGCAGCTGCTGTCACTAGTGGGCGGGGGCGTAAAGATTCCAGCCAGGAGATAGCTACGAGAGCCCCTCGCTGCGAATCCTAGCGACTGGACCGCTGGGGAACATCACTCCGCTGCGTTCTCCAGCGACGCGATCAGTGGGCAGCGAAGCTTTCCCCGGTTACCGTGGCACTTTCCGACAAGCACCGCGAGTACGTTCTCGATCTTGCCGAGTTGCGCCATCCGCTCCCGCACGATTGCCAGCTTGTGGCCGGCGATCTCTTCCACCTGGCGGCAGTGCAGGCCATCCTCCAATGAAAGCAGGTCGCCGACTTCATCCAGGCTGAAACCCAGTTTCTGCGCCTCCTTGATGAAGCGCAGCCGCCGCGCGTGTTCCTCGGTGTAGTGCCGGATGCCGCCCGGTGGTTTGGCCGGCTCCTGCGCGATGCCGCGCCGCTGGTAGTACCGGATCGTTTCCACGTTGACGCCGACCTGCCGCGCCAGGCTGCCAATGGTGTATGACTGAGGCATGTTGACTCCGTACTTGACTACGGGAGTAAGGTTACGCCGTTCTGGAAATCCGCAACAGGGGGTGTAACTGATGTCGCAACCACAGACCGGGACTGTTGCCGATCTCGCGGTCCGGCTTTTCGCCTGCCGTCGGTCAGCCGGTTTTTACAAGATCCCCATTTGCGTGAGAAACCATTGGAGAGACATCATGTCGAAACATTACGATCTGGCGATCATTGGCAGCGGCACCGCCGCCCAGGTGGCAAGTGGGCGCGTGCACAGCGCCGGCTGGTCGGTTGCGGTGATCGATCACCTACCGTTTGGTGGAACCTGCGCGCTGCGCGGCTGCGACCCGAAAAAGATGCTGATCAGCGGCGCCGAGGCGATCGACGCGGCGAGTCGCATGCGCGGGCATGGTATCGAGGGTTCACCGCGCGTCAACTGGCGCGAACTCATGGCGTTCAAGCGCAGCTTCACCGATCCGATTCCGCACAAGCAGGAGCAGCGTTATACCGAGAAGGGCATCGACGCCTTTCATGGGCTGGCGCGCTTCACGGGACCCGATACTGTCGCGGTCGAAGGGCAAGAACTCAAAGCGCGTTACATTCTGCTCGCGAGCGGCGCGCGTCCGGTGTCGCTGCATATCCCTGGTGAAGAGCATGTCATCACCAGCGATCGCTTCCTCGAGCTCGATGCTCTGCCTGCAAGCATCGCCCTGGTGGGCGGCGGCTACATTGCCGCGGAGTTCTCCCACCTCGCGGCGCGCGCAGGCTCTCGAGTCACCGTGTTGCAGAGGGCTGAGCGCATGCTTCCGGCGTTCGATGCGGATCTGGTCGGCTGGCTCATGGAGAAGTTTCATGAACTCGGCATTGATGTACGGACCCGCTCAACCGTGCAGCGGATCGAGAAGACCGCCGATGGCTACCTTGTTTATGCATCAACCGATGGCCGTACCCAAACAGTCACTGCCGATCTTGTGGTGCATGCCGCCGGCCGCACTCCGGATCTCGAGTCGCTGCATCTCGATGTTGCGGGTGTGACAATCGAGAAGGGTCGACTAAGACTCAACGAGTACCTGCAGAGCGTATCGAATCCCAGGGTCTACGCGGCTGGCGATGCCGCAAGAACCGGACCACCGCTGACGCCGGTGTCGAGCCATGATGCCAAGATCGTTGCCGGAAACCTGCTTGACGGCAATCGGCACAAGCCCGATTACCGCGGAGTGCCGAGCGTCGCGTTCACCATTCCGCCCATCTCGGCGGTGGGCTTGAGCGAGCCGCGCGCGCGATCCCAGGGACTCAAGTTTCGAGTAAACGCGGAAAAGGTTTCAGGCTGGTACACGGCCCGACGGCTCCATGAATCGGTCTATGCTTTCAAGACGTTAGTTGAAGAAGGCACCGACCGCATCTTAGGCGCCCATCTGGTCGGCCCGCATGCGGACGAAGTCATCAATCTGTTCGCAATAGCGATCCGCAATGGACTAACATCCGAAAATCTGAAGTCAATGATGTTCGCCTATCCGACCGGTGCTTCAGACATCGGATACATGCTTTGAAGGATGCTGGGATGGTGAGCAGAAACTTGTGGATTTGGGCAAAATGATGAGCGACGAACTTCGCTGTCATCCCAATCACCGCACCGGCACAACGATGCCGTCTGTCGTTACTCCCAGCGTATCCGCATCCCGACCCAAATCGCCCTCGGCGCCGCGGGAGCCACTGCATTCTCATGGGGCCGATTATCTGGATTCGGAATGAACGTGCCGTACGGGCTGAACGAGCTCGTGGTCAAAAATCCGGCGGTAGCGTACTGCTTGTCGAATAGGTTGATGAGTCGAGCGAAGATTTCAGCGCGTTTCGTAACGTGGTAGGTACTTTGCAGATTGACCACGGTGTATCCGGGAATCCAGCCGGTTCCTGAGATATATGCTCCCCCACCATTCGTGCCCCCGGCCTGATTGGCGTTGTTCTCATCTCCATGGAGGTAAGCGCCGGAGGCCGCGATCAGGTTGCCTCCGATATCCCACCGCTTGGTTAGCGCGTAGTCGAGCACGAGCCGACCGGTATGTTTCGGGATTAAGGGGATCCGATCGCCGGGGCGAACGAAAATGCTCCCGTTGGCATTGGCGGTGCTGTTTGATCTGGCGCCGATCTCAAAATTTGACTGGAACGTGGCATCGACGAAGCTATACGTGAGGTGCCAATTCAATCCGCCTTCCTTGCCGCCCAGCGACAAGTCAAGGCCCTGTCGGCGCGTATTGCCGACGTTGTCGAAATAGCCGGCATTGGTGCCAGTCGCGACGAACTGGATGTCATTGCTGTTGACGGTGTGGAATACATCTGCGCTCCACACCAGCCGTTGATCCGGAAGATTGCCGCGTGCGCCCACCTCCACTGTTCGGGCGACCACTTGCCGCAAATCCGGATCGCTTGCGAAGGCATTGGGCAGTCCGCAGGGAGCTGCGGGATTGGCGCAGCCGAGCTCAATGACCGTTGGCGCACGGCTCGCCTCGTTGTAGTCGGCATAAAAGGTCAAAGCGTCGGTCGGCGTCACTGTCAATCCGAAAGCAGGATTCAGTCGGCTGAACGTGTGATCACCCATCAGGGGACTCGCCTGATCGAAACCCGCGCCGAAATCGCCGATGTCGGTATCGATGCTGTAGCCGTTGAGCGTCTCCGTGTTTCGGTTGTAGCGGACCGAGAGCGTGAAGTGTAGTAGCTTGCCCGGCGAGAGCGTGTCGGTCAGATAAGCCCCATAGATTCTGTTGCCGCCGGTGAGCGAAATGACCGTTTCATCATTGAAGGGACTCGCCTCGTAAATGAGGTGTCGATCCGGCGTCAATTTTCCGAAGAGGTAGGACTGGGAAAACGTATCGTTCGAGTCATTGTAGTCCGCGCCGAGAATGGCTTGGTTAGTCCAGCCGAATACATCCTGCGAATCGGTGAGCTGCAGGCCAAAACCCTTGGTGCGTTGGAGCAAGCGCGACGTTGCATATTGGGCCGGCGCACAGTAGGTCAGACCCGCTCGACTCGCGGGCGGTGCGGTGCAGTCGAACGGCGGTCCGGTGTAGTTGGCCAGGTAGTTATCGTTGATGTTGCCGTTGGTGGCGCCGGTCATCAAATGACGATAATAGACGTTGCCGGATAAGAGCAGCTTGTCCGTCAAAAACTGCGTCCCGGATCGATATCGGTCTTGTCGTTCTGCCAGCCGACCTTACCGAAGCCTTGATAGACCCGGGTCGGGGAGTTATCGCGCCAACCGGTCTCATCGAAGTAATTACCGGTAAGAAAATAATCGAAGTTGCCGAACTCTCCGCCGGTTGCCCCTTCGAAGGAGCGCCGCCCGAAAGATCCACCGTATGCTTCGAACTCGGTTCCCGGATCATCATGTCCACTCTTGGTCTTGACCGAGAGGGCGCCTCCCAACGAATTGAGGCCGAATACAGGATTGGAGCCCGACATGAGCGTCACGGTGGAAATGGCCGACTGTGGGATCAAATCCCAGTTCACGGTGTCGCCGAAGGATTCATTGACACGCACACCGTCCACGTAGACGGATAGTCCTTCGGGCGTGCCCAAGAGCGGCGAAGCCGTGAACCCATGGTAATTGATATCGAGTTGAAACGGGTTGTCCGCACTTTCGCTGACATTGACGCCGCTGAAGTTATTATTCAGATAGTCCGCGAGATCCAATGTCTGCTGGCGCCGCATGTCCTTGCTATCGGCGGTCTGCACATTCGACGGGATTTGGTTCAAGGGTAGGCCGAGACCCCCGAGCGGTGTGTTGCCGATGACGGTGATCTGCGGAAGCTCTTGGGCGGTCGCGGGATTGTTCGGCGGCCCTCCCGACGTGTCGGCCGATGCGGAGATTGGGATCGCCGCGGCCGCGAGGTACATCAACAACCCGAATTGCAGAATTGGTCTCTTGTGCGCCAACAGTTTCCCCGTTCAATACACACGCAAGGGGCGGACGTGTAGCAACCGGCGTACTTGCCGACATCTATTTTTAGTTGCTTTGAGTGCACCGACAGCTCACGGTCAGCCCCGTTGTCGGTGCGTGAATCGAGTCTAGAGAAGCGCCGTAGAACTCGTCCAGAGAAATTCCCTGCAATACCGGGAGTTTTCCCTATTTCGGGAAAAACTCCCGACTTCAACCCGGAATAACTCCTGGTCGGAGTTCTCGGCCTACGGGCGGGTGGAATTCCTAACGGATCTTGAGAATCTGCAACCGCTCTCGAATCGGCTCGATGTCGGAGTCCGGGGTCCCTCCAACGCATGTTGCTATGGAAACATCATTTCTATATAATTGAAATCATGAAATCCACTGATGTCATTGCCGGCCTTGCCGCATTAGCCCAAGAATCGCGCCTGGCGCTTTTCCGGCTGCTCGTAAAACGCGGTCCTGAAGGCTACACGCCAACCCAGCTCACCGAGAAGCTGAGCGTGCCGGCGCCGACCTTGTCTTTTCACTTGAAGGAACTGCAGCGGGCGGGCCTCATCGAGGCCCGCCGCGAAGGGCGCTTCTTGTTCTACAGCCCGAATTTTCCGCATATGCGTCACTTGATCGAATTTCTGACCGAAAATTGCTGCAGCCTGGCCGACAAGGACTGCGGGCCGGCGTGTGCAGTGCCCGTCGCCGAAGCGGCATTACCCAAGAGGAAACGCGCATGAAGAGATTTCACGTGAATGTGTCCGTTGGAGATATTACCGAGGGTGTCCGCTTCTACTCCGCACTGTTCGCCACGGAGCCGACGGTCCGGAAGGCCGACTACGCCAAGTGGATGCTCGATGACCCGCGCATCAACTTCGCGATTTCGCAGCGCGGCTACCCCGTCGGTGTCAACCATTTAGGGTTCCAGGTCGACTCGGCGGAAGAATTGGCAGCCATGCGCGCCCAGCTCACAAGGGCCGACCACGCACTGGTCGAACAGAGCGGCGCTGCCTGTTGCTATGCGAACTCGGATAAGTACTGGGTCACCGACCCCACCGGTGTGGCGTGGGAGACGTTCCATACCCTGGATGCCATACCGATCTACGGTGGGGATACTGAAATCGCTCCTAAGACGGGCGCGTGCTGCGTTCCGCCGGCGGCGACAGTGAACGAGCCGTGCTGTGAGCCCGAAGCCGCCGCCGGGCAGGCGTGCTGTGCAAGCTGAACGCGCCTTGGGGTCGTCGCCTGCGACTCTGGGTGCGATGACCGAGGCCCACTGGCCCGAAGTGCAGGCCATCTACCAGGCCGGCATCGACACGGGACATGCGACGTTCGAATCCTCGCCTCCGAAAACTTGGGGCTTGTGGCAGCAACATCACATCAACGAGCTGAGCTTGGTTGCCCTGGACGGCAACGCCGTTATCGGATGGGCATCTCTCACACCGTCATCAGGCCGCTGCGTGTATGCCGGAGTGGCTGAGGTCAGCGTGTATGTGGCGCCCGACGCGAAGGGTCACGGCGTCGGCCGGCAATTACTCGCTGCATTGATTGAACGTTCGGAGGCTAAGAATATTTGGACGCTGCAAGCGGGGATTTTTCCCGAGAATCTGCCGAGCGTGGCACTTCATGAAGCGTTGGGATTCGAGCGAGTCGGCCTGCGGCGCCGGCTCGGCAAGATGA
>WNFI01085773.1_pt1 | contig 15531 bp, 13 predicted proteins | sample 5400471 | NCBI WGS metagenome assembly WNFI01 (sample SAMN13153348, study PRJNA577476) | soil metagenome | isolation source: 100 cm saprolite on Douglas fir-dominated hillslope | place: USA:California | collected 2013-09-17 | reverse complement strand
GACGAGTACGATGACGAAAACGCACAGCGAGCGTGTGCGTGCGCACGTTGGTGACATAACGGGACCTCCGACGGTGAGCTCTACATTGAACCCCGTACGTTCACTTCGCGTCTTACTCGGCTGCGAGCGCTACGAGCCGGGCGGGGCGCGAGGGCTGCCGGACTCGTACGAGGCGTGCACGACGACGCGTGCCGCATGCTCGACGACGTCCTGGACCACCGCTTCGGAGGCCGAGACCGCGGGGCGCGCGTCGGTCTCGAGGAAGTGCAGGTGCGACGTCAGGAAGATGATGACGTCGTCGAAGTCGCCGGCATCCCAGAAGCCGGGCGTGCTCGGATCGATCGGGCTCCCGTGGGCGAGCGGTATCAGAACGATCAGGACCGCCCCGACCACCGTGGCGAGGAGCCTCACGCCGGGGAACGGTACCCCCGGGCGGACCGTTTTACAACAAGAGCGCGCCGCGCACGCTAGCCCCTCCGCAGCTCGGCCGCCGCCTCCACGATCGCGTGCAGCTTCGCCTCGGCCACGCGCGCCGAGGCCACCGGGTTGTCGGCGAAGGTGGCGAAGCCGCAGTCGGGCGTGAGCAGCACACGGTCGGCGCCCACGAGATCGATGGCGCGGCGCGCCCGCGCGACGATGTCCGCCACGGGCTCCACGTCCTCGCGCTTCTGGTTGACCACCCCCACGCCGAGCCGGACGGTCGCGGGCAGATCTTTCAGGACGGCGAGGTCGCCGGCGCGCGGCGTGCTCGTCTCGAGCATGAGCGTCCCGACGGCGAGCCGCTGGAAGACGCCGAGCAGCGTCCGGTAGTCGCCGCTCAGCGCCGCGCTCTCGTCACGCGTCCAGTTGCCGCGGCAGACGTGCAGCGCGAGGCGCTCGCGCGGCAGGCCCGCGGTGACCTGGTTGACGAGCTCGGTGGCAAAGCGCAGCTCGGCCGCGGCGTCGCCCTTCTCGCTCAGCGCGCCGCACATGAAGCTCCGCGCGTTCTTCGCTCCCGTGAAGACGACCTCGGAGAGCACCGGCTCGTCGAGCTGGACCAGGGCCGCGCCCGCCGCCAGGAGGAAGTGGATCTCTTCGCGCAGGATCCGCACGACGTCGCCGGCCAGGTCCTCGCGCGAGCGATACGCGCGGTCGGAGATGCACTCCATCCACATGATGCGGGTGAGCAGATAGGGTCCCGGCAGCGCGATCTTGACCGGCGCGTCGGTGAGCGCGCGCACGGCCTCGAGCTCGTGCACGGCCAGGGGACGGCTGCGGCCGAGCCGGCCGAAGAGCGCGGGGTGGCGCACCTGGCTGGCCGGCACGTCCAGCGATCGCATCTCGGCCTCGAAGGTCGCGGGATCGTCGACGAGTGGCAGCAGGTCGGTCAGCGGGATCAGCTGGCAGTTGTCGAGACGACTGCCGACGAAGCTCGCGTAGTTGTCGCGGCGCTGCTCGCCGTCCGTGACCACGTCCACGCCGGCGCGGAGCTGCGCCTGCACCGCGAGCCGCGTGGCATCCTCGGCGGTGGCCTCGAAGTCCGCCTCCGACAGCCGCCCTTCCAGGTGCTCGTGGATCGCGGCCAGCATCCAGCGCGGGCGCGGCCAGCTGCCGATGCCCATGACGGCCAGCGGTGGAATCGGGGCGACACGCGCGGGCGGCGGCAGCGTCGCGGGCACGTGCACGGGCGTGACGGCGCGCGGCGCCACCGCGGCCGGGCGGGCGGCGGCTCGCTCGCCGCGCGCGGCGAGCGGGCCCTTGCAGACGAGGAAGCTGCGCTGCCGGTCCCGGCGCGTGACCGAGACCAGCTCGTTGCCGGTCATACGGCACCACGCGGGAAAATCCGCCTCGACCGAGATCTCGGTCGAGGTGAACTCGAGCAGCTGGCCCGGTGCCAGCGGGTCGATGTGCTGCCGGATCAGCAGGAGCAGGCCGTTGCCGCAGTCGAGGTCGCCACCATCGAAGCGGGCGTCGGGCGGCAAGCGATGGCGTTCGGCGTGCGGCACGGCCTGCTCCACTGCTCAGTAGCTCACGCAGGGGCTGCCGTCGGAGAGGAACTCGACCAGCTTGGCGCCGCCGACGATGGTCGCGCCGTCGACGAGATTCTTTTCGTCGAGGCCGCGCTTCTTGAAACAGGGAGAGCAGACGTAGATCTTGCCGCCCGCTTTCACGAAGTTCGCCATCAGCTCGCGCAGCGGCGCGAAGCCCGCTTCGTTGATGTCGTCGGCGTACCCCTTCACACCGAGGCGCACGCCCTCGGTGCTGAGGAACACCAGGGTCTCCTTGTCAGAGGCGGCCGCGGCGTTGGCGATGACGAAACCAACCGTGGCCTTGTCGGTATCGTTCTTGGCGCAGGTGAGACTGACGCAGAAGCGCTTGTTCATGGTCGGCTCCTTCTTTCGAGGATGTACTGGGGGTGATCGGCGGACAGCAGCCGGTGGCCGGTCATCCGGCACCAGGCGGGAAGATCTTCGGGCGCACCCGGATCGCTGGCGATGAGGCGCAAACGCTCTCCAGCGCCGAGCGCCAGCATCCGCACGCGCAGCTCGAGCACCAACTCGCCGCAGCCCAGCGCGCCCGCGTCCCAATCAGTGTGGACGGTCAGTTCGGCGGCGCAGCCCGGCGCCGCAGGACGGTCGGTCATGTGGACCCTCCTTCCCGCGGGCGAAGATGCATGTCTCTCTGATACAACGCCAGTCCACGCCGCGCCGCCGCGGCCGGGCGCCTGGCGCGCCCGTACCTCGAGCGCGCCAGGGCCTCCTCACGAGCCGTAGTTTGGCAGCTCGTACCGCAGCTCGTCAGCCGATCGCTCATCCAGCATGCGCCAGCGATGGCTTCCGCATCACGCAGAATACGGCCCGCGAGAAGAACTCGTCGAGACCGGGAATGCTGGCGAGGCCGCTCAAGTATCGCCCCAGTCGGAACCTTCGCCCCCCGAATCCGATCCGCTGGAAATGTTCGCGCTGGAAGGAGGTGGTTGCGAGAACCTTGCGGAACTCGCGGATGGTGATCCGGTTGAGGAATTCGCGCCAGTACTCGACGTCCCGGTATGGATTAGGACTGCGTTTCCCGGTTTCGGCGTCGAACCAGTAGAACGCGGGCACGTGGTCGTCGGAGTCGTAGATGTCCGCGGCCGTTGCGAGGAGCGTCTTCATCGAAAACACCACGTGCGGCCACGGGAATGGAATAATGTCCTCCAGGTGGGCGCCGTACGGGCCGAGCCATGGATGGAAATGGATGAGATATTGGCCGCCCGGCCGGAGCACGCGGTAGCACTCCCGGAAGATCTCTTGCGGGCGGCTGAGGTGCTCGACGGTGTCGATGGTGTAGATGACATCCAGGCTCGCATCGGGGAGCGGAATCGAGGTCGCCGTCGATTGCACGAAACGGATGTGCGGATATTCCCTGGTTCCGACACGCAGCACTTTTGGGTCGCTTTCGATCCCGATGGGCGTGAATCGCTCCGATTTCAAGAACGCGTCCAGGATATAGCCCCTTGAGCACCCGAGCTCCGCGACGACTTTTCCCCGGAAGGAAACGAATCGCGAGAACAACTTGCGGTAGTCCGCAATCTGGCTCGTGCGATCGGCGATGTATGCAGCAGGGCTCGAAAAGCGCTCCGTCGTCTCATTTCGGAGCGCCACGCGGCGGAGCGGGGTTTCATGAAACAGCCTGACCAGGCCTCGACAAGCACGCTCTGCCAAAGCCAGCATTTGCGGTCCCCTTCCGGTGCACCCCCGCTCTCCCGGGGATGATGTGGCGGCGAACGCGGGCCCGCAACGGCAGCTCGTCCCGCAGCTCGTCAGCCGGTCGCTCATACGAGCACCGCGCCGCCGCGTCTTGCGCACAGCCGCATGGCCGCCCAGACATGACTGGACTATCGCGCTGCCGCGCGGCCCGCGTCAGCCAGGCGGGCTTCCGCGGCGCGCGGCAAGGGCCGCGGATCGGCGAGGCCGAGGGCCCTGCGGTAGAGCTCCCCGTGCCCGCGGGCCATGGCCTCGAGCGTCAGCTCCGCCTCGATGCGCGCGCGCCCCCGCAACCCCATCTCCACCGCGCGTCGGGGCTCGCCGCCGAGCAGATCGTGCAGGCGCGCCGCCAGCGCAGAGGCGTCGCCTGAAGGCACGAGAAAGCCGGTCTCCCCGTCGCGCACCAGCTCGGGGTTGCCGCCCACCCGGGTCGCGACCACCGGCAGCCTAGCCGCCATCGCCTCCATCAGCGCATTGGAGAGCCCCTCCGCGCTCGAGCAGAGCGCCGCTGCGCGCGCGCGCGCCAACACCGCAGGGACGTCGAGGCGATGTCCGATCAGCAGCACCCGGTCTTCGAGCCCCAGCTCGGCGATGCGGCGCATCAGCCACGGCCGCTCCGGCCCGTCGCCCGCGCAGAGGAACCGCCAGCCGGGCAGCTTGCCGGCGAGCTTTCCCACCGCCTCGACCAGCATGCGGTGTCCCTTCACCGGCCAGAGGTTGCAGATCACCGCCACGAACGGCGCCCCTTCCGGGATGGGCAGCGGCGCCTTGAGCTCCTCCGCGGCTGCGTCGAAGCGCCCCAGGTCCAGCCCGTTGCGCACCACCAGCACGCGCTCCGGCCGGCAGCCTTCCTCGTCGATGCAGACGCGGCGCACAGCCTCGGCGTTTGCCACCACCATGTCGGCGTGGCGCGCGTTCCACTTCTCCGCCTCGCGGTTCCACTTCTGGAAGTCCCCGCGCAGGTGCCCGAGGTCGAGCCGGCTGACGACGCAGCGGACGCCGGCGAGCCGCGCCGCCGCGAAGCCGAGCAGGTTGGTGATGTAGTCCGTCGAGTGGACGAGCTTCACCCCCCGGTTGCGGATCAGATTCGCCATGCGCGTGATCTGAAGAGCGGTGTTCGCCTGCAGCAAGGAGCCGCGGAGGGGAAAGAGGAAGGGCAGGTGTCCGAGCGCCCGCACCTCGTCGAGCAGCGCCCCCGACAGCTCCAGGCAGGCCACCACGGGCGTGAATCCCTCTGGGTGGCAGCGCAGCCGCTCGATGAACTGCCGCTCCGCGCCGCCGATCCAGAATCGATTTACGAGGTGCAGCACCGGCAGATCGGTCTGCGTCCGGGCAGGCATGGCGGTAGGGTGTGCGTCCGCTGACGCGGCGGCGAGCCCCCGGCCCCCAGCGACCCCGGGCGCCGTCGGGGAGGACAGCCTCGCATCCGGGCGCCGGGTGGAGCGACCGTCTGAGACCGAGGATCGCCAGCGGGCTGCGCTCCCAGAAGCGCACGATGAATGCCACGGCGAGCGCGACGAGCACGAGGCAGAATTGCCCAGCGAGGTTGGGCGCGAGCATCAGCAAGCTCATGGAGCGCTTTCTTACGGGCCGCGAATAGTGCGGTGAATCGCAAGCATCAGCGACAGTAAGTACCTTCCTGTGTTCCCGCCGAGACTGACCGGCTTCCGCGTGCGATAGTTGCGCTCTTCGTCTCGCCCTTCGCGAGGGCGCGAGCGCAGAGGGCGCGCCGCCGGACGGCATCGGGTCCGCAGCGAGTCCCCGCAGGCGACCACCAGCTCGACCTCGCCGCCAAAACGAGCAAAGTCGTCCGCCGAGGACCTGTTTGAGCGGCGGACCCGATGCCGTCCGGCGGCGTGCCCGATCGCTGGGCGCTCACGCGCCCTTCACGACCAGCGCCTCGAGCGCCGTCCGCACCTCTGGGGGCACCGGGACCGGCCGCCGCGCCGCGCGGTCGACGTAGACGTGCACGAAGTGCGCGCTCGCAGCCACCAGCGGGTCGCCGCGGCGAAACAGGCCCAGCTCGTAGCGGACGCTGGAATTCCCGATCTTTGCCACGCGCAGGCCGGCGTCGATCGCATCGGGAAAGACCAGCGGCCGGTGGAACCGGCAGCCGGTCTCGACGACGATGCCGATGGCCGCGCTCCCCGCGAGATCGAGCAACCCTCGTTCGATGAGGAAGCGATTCACCACCGTGTCGAAGTACGCATAGTAGACGGCGTTGTTGACGTGGCCGTAGACGTCGTTGTCTCCCCAGCGCGTCGCGATCTCGACGAAGTGCGCGAACCGGTCGCGGGTCTCCAGCGCGGCGTCGGCCATGTCTTCCTGTACCCGATCGAGCTACATTGCTGCCAGCGGCGCGATCACGACACCCGCGCTCTCCAGCCTCCCGCGCACGGCGCGCGCGATCTCGGCCGCGCCTTCGGTGTCGCCATGGAGGCAGATCGTCTGCGCGCGGACCTCGAGGCGGGAGCCGTCCGAGGCGATGACGAATCCGTCGCGCGCGATGCGCACCGCCTGGTCCGCGGCCTCGCCGGGATCGCGCAAGACGGCGCCGGGCTGCGAGCGCGGCATCAGCGCGCCGCTCGCGAGGTAACGGCGGTCGGCGAAGGCCTCGCCCGCCGCCGGAAGCCCGGCCCGCAACGCCGCCAAGATCTGGTGAGAGCCAGCGAGGCCGACCACCATTAGGTCCGCGCGATAGCGGCGCACTCCTTCTGCGATAGCGGCCGCAAGCGCCCCGTCCTTCGCCGCGCGATTGTAGAGCGCGCCGTGCGCCTTCACGTGCGCGAGCGTGCCGCCGCGCGCGCGCACGAAGCCGTCGAGAGCGCCGATCTGGTAGAGCACGAGGCTCTGCACCTCCGCGAGCGGCAGCTCGACGTCCAGCCGGCCGAAGTTCTCCCGGTCCGCGTACCCGGGGTGCGCGCCCACGTGGACGCCGCGCTCCAGCGCCAGCGCCACGGTCCGCTCCATCAAGGCCGGGCCGCCGGCGTGCAGGCCGCAGGCGACGTTTGCCGAGGTGAGGAACGGCAGGAGGGCGGCGTCGTCCATCCCCTCGCCCAGATCGGCGTTCAGATCGATGCTCATCGGGCACCCTCCTCTCCCGCGAACCGAGCGGCCAGCGCTTCCAAAAGCGTCGCCGGCCGAAAGCGGAGCTTCGTCCCGGGCCGCGCCTGCGCGAGCAGCGGCAGGTCCGCGGAGATCACGGTCGCGATCTTCGCGTAGCCGCCGGTGACGGGCCGGTCCGGCCCCAACACGATGGGCTTGCCGTCGCCCGGGACCTGCACCGCGCCCGGGGCCGTGCCCTCGGAGGGGATGTCCGAGGGCCGCGACAGCTCGAGCGGCGGCCCGAGCAGGCGCATCCCGCGGCGGTCGCTCTGCGGCGACAGCGCATACTCCGTGGCGAAGAAGGCCGCCCGGCCGGCCTCGGTGAAGTGCTCGAGCTGCGGGCCGGGGACCGCGCGGATCTCCAGCTGCGCCTCGCCGAGCCGGGCCGAGATCCTTGTCGGACGCGGGCCCGCGGCGTCGACACCTCGCGCGGCGCGCAGCAGATCGTCGCCGCGCTCGAGCCGGCGCGACGGCTCCCCCGGCAGCGGCTGCGCGAGGCCTCCTTCGACGGCCAGGTACGCGCGCAAGCCCCGGGACAATGCGGAGAGCTTGAGCCGACCGGCCGCGCGGAGCTGGTGGGGGCCCCTGCCTTGGAGCTTGTGGCCCTCGACGCTCAGCTCGAGCTCGCCGCCCCCGACGGCGACCTGCGCCGCCGCGAGCAGCTCCAGCTCGAGCCCCCCGAGCGTGACCTCGATGCCCGCCGCGGAGGGCGCGTTTCCCACCCGCACGTTGGCGGCCGCGAGAGACGGGAGGTCCATGGCGCCCCCCGCGGGCACGCCGGACGCCGCCATCCCGTGGCGCGGGCCCCCCTGCACGCTGCTGAACGGACCGGGCGCGAGCACCCGGGCAATCGGCGTCCCCGCCGGGCGCGCCCCGGGCGCGTCATCCGGGAACCGACCCAGCGAGGAGGGATCGACCGGTTCGAAGATCACCCGGTCGCCGGGCTGCAGCAGAGCGGGCGGCGTCGCCGTGGGATCGAAGAGCCGGGTGGCGACGCGCCCGATCAGCCGCCACCCGCCGGGCGTGGCCGCCGGATAAATGCCGGTGAAGCCGTCCGCCAGCGCAACGCTGCCCGGCGGCACGCGCACGCGCGGCGTCTTCAGCCGCGGCACCGCGATGGCGCGGGGCGCTCCGGACAGGTAGGCGAAGCCTGGCGCGAAGCCGAGGAACGCCACCCGGTGCTCCGCGGCGCTGTGCAGCCGCACCACCTCGCCTTCGCTGAGGCCGACCTCCCGCGCCAGAGGCGCCAGGTCGGGGCCGTCGGCTCCGCCGTAGCTCGTCCGCAGCCGGACGGTGCGCGCTGCGCTGACCCGGGCAAGCGTGCCCACGTTGTCCAGCAGCTCGGGCAGCGCCTCGTGATCGAGCACCGCGGGGTCGAACAAGACCAACAGCGTGCGCGCCCCCGGCACCGCATCCAGCAGCCCCGGCGGAGGGCGCGCGGCCAGGCCGGCCGCCAGGTCCAGCGCGGTCTCGTTGGACGCCTCGAGCAGCGCCGCACCGTCCGCGAGGTGGCGGAGCTCCACGATGCCCTCCACGGCTAGTTGTAGCCGTAGCGGCGAACGTAGAACGTTTTCACGGCCTGTGCGAGGCCCGCGTAGGCGATCAGGATCAAGACCAGCCAGCCGAAGAAGACGGGCGGCAAAGGCTGCAAGCCCAGCGAAGAGCCGAAGCGGGTGAAGGGAAGCAAGAGGCCCACCACCATCACCGTCGCGGTGGTCAGCGCCAGGGGGAGAGAGGGGCTCGATTGCAGGAAGGGGATCCGCCGCGTGCGGATCAGATGCACGATCAGCGTCTGCGAGAGCAAGCCTTCGACGAACCACGCCGACTGGAACAGCGACTGGTGCGCGGGCGTGTTCGCCCGCAGCACGAAGTACATCAGGGCAAAGGTCGCGTAGTCGAAGACGGAGCTGACCGGCCCGAAGAAGAGCATGAAGCGGCGGATGTCGTCGATGCGCCACCGCCGCGGCTCGACCAGGGAGTCCTCGTCGACGCCGTCGAAGGGGATGGCGAGCTGCGAGAGATCGTAGAGCAGGTTCTGGGTGAGGAGCTGGAGCGGCAGCATCGGCAGGAAGGGGAGGAACGCGCTCGCGCCGAGCACGCTGAACATGTTCCCGAAGTTCGAGCTGGTGCCCATCTTGATGTACTTGACGATGTTGCCGAAGACGCGTCGCCCCTCGAGCACGCCGTGCTCGAGCACCAGTAAGTCTTTCTCCAGCAGGATCAGGTCGGCCGACTCCTTGGCGATGTCGACCGCGTTGTCGACCGAGATGCCCACGTCGGCCGCGCGCAGGGCGGGCGCATCGTTGATCCCGTCGCCCATGAAGCCCACCACGTGCCCCCGCTTCTGCAGCGCGCGGACCACCCGCTCCTTGTGCGCCGGCGAGAGGCGGGCAAACAGCGTCGCCTCCTCGACCAGCTCCTCGAGCCGCGCCTCGCTCGCCGCCTCGACGTCGTTGCCGAGGACGACGCGGCCGGCGGCGAGGCCGACCTCGGAGCAGATCTTCTTCGCCACGATGTCGTTGTCGCCGGTGAGCACCTTGACCGAGACCCCGTGGCGGGCCAGCGCGGCCAGCGCCTCGCGGGAGGACTCCTTGGGCGGGTCGAGGAAGGCGACGTAGCCGCGCAGGATGAGGTCCTGCTCGTCCTCGCGGGAGAAGACGCTGCGCGCGCGCGGCACGTCCTTGTAGGCGACGGCGAGCACGCGGAAGCCCTGCGACTGGAGGTGGTCCAGCTCCTCCACCAGATCGGGGAGCAGCAGCGGGTCGAGGTCGTCGATCTCGCCTTCCAGCTCCATCCGCCCGCAGCGGCGGAAGATCGCCTCCGGGGCCCCCTTGGCGATCAGCGTGCGGCGATCGCCGATGTCGAGCACGACCGACATGATCCGGCGCGAGAAGTCGAAGGGGATCTCGTCCACCTTGCTCACCCGCGCGGTGGGGATCTGCTTGTGCGCGAGCACCGCCTTGTCGAGCAGGTTCTTGAGGCCGGTCTGATATTGGGAATTGTAATAGGCGTATTCGAAGACGCCCTCGTCCTCCTCCCGCACGATGTCGCAGTACTTCTCGAGGACGATCCGGTCCTGCGTCAGCGTGCCGGTCTTGTCGGTGCAGAGCACGTCCATCGCGCCGAAGTTCTGGATGGAGTTGAGGCGCTTGACGATCACCTTCTTCTTCGCCATTGCCACCGCGCCGATGGCCAGCGTGCCGGTGACGATCATCGGCAGCATCTCCGGCGTCAGGCCCACCGCGATGGCGAGGGCGAAGAAGAAGGCCTCCTTCCAGTCGCCCTTGGTGACGCCGTTGAGCACGAACACGATCGCGGTCATCACCGCCATGAAGCGCAGCAAGAGCAGGCTGACCCCGCGAATGCCGCGCTCGAAGCTGGTGACCGGGCGCTGGCCCGCGAGCGTCTTCGCGATGGTGCCCAGGTAGGTGCGGTCGCCGGTGTTGATCACCACCGCGGTGGCGGTCCCGCTGGTGACGTTGGTGCCGAGGAAGGCGACGTTGGGCAGCTCGAGCGGGTTCTGCGGGGGCAGAGGCACCGCCGCGGCGCTCTTCTCGGTGGGGAGCGCCTCGCCGGTGAGCGCCGACTGGACGACGAAGAGGTCCTTGGCGGCGAGCAGGCGCACGTCGGCCGGCACCATGTCGCCGGCGGAGAGGCGCACGACGTCCCCGGGCACCAGCTCGCGGATGGCGATTTCGCTCTCGCGTCCGGCGCCCGCATCGTCCTGCCGCACCACCGTGGTGGTGACCCGGACCATCTCCTGCAGCTTCTCGGCGGCGAGGCTGGCGCGGCGCTCCTGGAAGAAACGGAGGAAACCGCTGAGCAACACCATCGCCGCGATGATGCCGGCCGACTGGAGGTCCCCGGTGGCCCAGGACACGCCGGCGAGGACGGCCAGCAGGGCCGAGAAGGCGTTGGCGAACCCGTGCCAGAGGTGGACGTACCAGGCCGGCGGCCGCTCGTGCGCGACCTGGTTGTCGCCGTAGCGCGCCCTGCGCTCCTCCGCGGCCTCGGCGGTGAGGCCGGCGGCGCTGGACTCCTGCGCCCGGAGCATCTCGTCGGCGCCGAGCTGCGCGGCCTCGCGCAGCTCAGCGCCGGCGGTGGCCCCGGCGCGGCCGCGGGCGGCGGGTCGTGCGCCCGAAGGGCCGTTCACCCAGAACCTGACGTCAGCGAGCGCTTCGCGCAGCATGCGGCCTCTCCATCGTGGCGGCGGGCCCGAGGTCCGGCTGCGGACCAAGCAGGGTGTTGAAGAGCTCTCCCGGCGCCAGCGCGAGGCGAAGCGCACCCGCTTTGTACGGAGGTTGCGCTCCGGGTTCAACCGGCTTGCGCGGCCGGGCGGCGCGCGCGGCGCCGCGCCCGGGGTAGGACGGACGGGGCCGCGGCCTTCCCCGCGAGGAAGGGGGGGTGGGTGCGCGGCGCCCGGCATGGCTGCGACCGGGCCAGCATCTCGCGCGCGCCCTCATCGAGGCCGAAGGTGCCCACCCGGCCGCGCAGCCCGCCGAGCCGCACCTCGAAGTCGACGCGGTGATCGCGCGCGCAGCGAGCGAGCTGGCACAGCACCCAGAGCAGATCCTCGGGTGCGGCCTCCGCGGCGCCGAGGCTCCCGGCGCAGCAGCAGGGCTCGCGGGAACCGATCTCGGCGGCGATGCGGGGCGAGGCGCTCGCCCAACAGCGGTCGCGGCGCGGACGGAGCATCTCGGCAGCCAGTGCGGCGGCGACGTCCTCGGGCACTGGCCCGGTGCTGCGGTACGAGAAGATCTTGAGCTCGGTCATCGGCAGAAATCCAGATCGACACGATGGCGGCGCCGCGCAAGGGCGTCCGCGCGCGTTCGGCTGCTGGTCTATCGCGCTGGTGGCGACCGGTGCGCGGGAGGGTGGAGGCCGACGATGGCCTTGGCCGTCCACGCGTCGGCCGCGCCCAGGCCATGCCCCACGCCGACGTTGAGGTCGAGGTAGTCGAGAGCGAGGTCGATCACCGCGTAGAGCTTGTGGCTCTGCTCGGCAGCGGGAGCCGGCGCATCGACCGGGCCGTAGCCTCCGTAGTACTCCGTCCCCAGGGACACCCCCGGCGACGTGAAGAAGGCCAGCTTGGCCGCCGGCTGAAGCTGGACATGTCCGGCGAGCGGACCGCCCAGGTCGATGGAGACGATCGGGTTCACGGAGGCGTAGACGGGACCCACGCGCGCGTCGACGATGGGCCGCAGCTCGGTGCCCCACTTGCTCGGCTCGTACCTTGCGGGGACCCGCGAGAGCTCCCCGTTGACCGCCAACCCGACGATGCCACCGAAGAGCTTGTCCGGCCACTTGGCCTTGAGGCGCAGCTTCAGGCCGGCGTAGTCGAGGCTGCCCTCGGGGCGCACCGCGGTCTGCAGATACGCGCCCACCTCCGCCCAGCCGAAGAGACCGAGGTGGGGCTCGAAGGTCAGGTGGAGGACGTGCTCGGTGGGCAGCTCGCCGTCGGGCGAGACGGTCCGCCTGCCCTGGAAGGTGTAGTTGGTGTGCACTTCCACCCCGGGCTCGCCAGCGTCGGCGACTTCGGAGTCGTAGACCTGGATCTCGAAGCGGTCCTGCGCGCGCGCTGGGGCGGAAGCGAGCACGACCCAGGCCAGCGCCACGGCGGCGACCCGCGCCAGCGCCGCCGCCGCGACGGGCCAGGCCGCCCGTCGATCAGAGCGCAAGGGAGAGCGCCACCTCGCGCAGGAAGCGGACGCCGTCCCCGAGCCAGCGCACCGGCCGCCGCTCGTTGGCCCCGTGGGCGCCGAAGCCCTTGCGCTGGTCGCCCAGCGTACCGGGCGCGGTGTGGATCCCATAGGCGGCGATGCCGGCCTGGCGCAGGTAGCGCGAATCGGTGGCGCCCGTGCTCAGCACCGAGAGGACCGGCACGTCGCCCCACAGCTTCTTCGCCGCGCCGTGAACCGCCCGCTCGATCTCCGGCCGGAGGGACGTCTCACCGCCGGCTCCGAAATCGGTGACGCGCGTAAGCTCGATGGCCGGATCGCCGATCGCCTTCGCCAGCGCCGCCTGCGTCCCCTCGATGGTCTCGTCGGGCAAGATGCGGCAGTTCACCTCCGCCTCGGCCACCGTGGGCAGCACGTTGTCCTGCGGCGCGCCCTTGAGCATGGTCGCGACACAGGTGGTTCGCAACCAGGCGTTGTAGATGCGGTCCTGGGCGATCAGCTCCTCGTCCTGGGGCGCGATGCGGGGAGCTGAAGCGACCGCGTTCCGCAGCGCAGCGGCGATCGGGCCCTGCTCGTTCCCCGCCGCCTGGAGGAGCTGATCCTTCGCCTCGGGCAGCACGCGCGCGGGGAAGCGGAGCTCGCCGACCTTGATCAGCGCCCGCGCCAGCGTCGTGATGGGGTTCTCCTGCGGCGGAACCGAGGAGTGTCCGCCCTTCCCGCGCGCCGAGAGGCGGAACGTCTGGAAGGTCTTCTCCGCAAGCTGCAGGCCCACCGACTGCATCCGCTCGCCGTTCTCGGCGAGCAGCAGGGTGCCGCCCTCGTTGAAGGCGATCTCGGCATCGATCAGATCGCGGTGGTGGGCGACCAGCCAGCGCACGCCCGCGTCCCCGCCGGTCTCCTCGCCGGCGGTCAGCGCCACGATCACGTCCCGGGAGAGCTTCGCGTGCGAGCGGGTCAGCTCCAGCGCGAGCGCCGCGATGGCGGCCGCCATGGCCTTGTCGTCGGAGACGCCGCGCGCCCAGAGGTAGCCGTCGCGCTCAGTGGGTGTAAAGGGCGCCGTGGTCCAGTTCTGCCCTTCCACGGGTACCACGTCGATGTGTGCGACCAGCAGGAGCGGTTTCTTCGCGCCGGAGCCCTTCAGGCGAGCGATGAGGTTGCCGCGGCCCGGCGCGGATTCCAGGATCTGCGAGGCGAGGCCGACCCGCGCGAAGCGGGCCTTGACCAACTCGAGGGCGCGGGTCTCGTTGCCGTGGCTCGTATCGACAGCGAGCAGCTGGTCGAGGATCTCGCGCGCCTCGGCCTCGATGGAGGGCGCTTGGGCGGCGGCGGGCAGCGCCGAGGCTGCGGGGGCCGCGGCAAGGGCGAGGAGCACTGCGAAGAGGGTGCGCATGCCCAACCGCTTCGCATGGAAGCGACCGCTCGACAACTGGCCGTGGGGGACGGCGGCCTCCGACCCGCGCGCTGAACCTTCGGCAGCGGACCCCTTGCGCAGCCGCCCAGCGGTCAACAGCGTTCCCGCAATGAAGATCTGGCCGGGCCAAAACTATCCCCTCGGCGCCACGTACGACGGCGCCGGCACCAACTTCTCGCTCTTCTCCGAGGCGGCGACCCGGGTGGAGCTCTGCCTCTTCGACCGCGAGGGGCGCGAGACCAAGGTCGACCTGCCCGAGGTGACCGGCTTCCGCTGGCACGGCTACCTGCCCGCCATGGGACCAGGCCAGCGCTACGGCTTCCGCGTGCACGGGCCCTGGGACCCCGCGGCTGGCCAGCGCTGCAATTCCGCCAAGCTGCTGCTGGACCCCTACGGAAAAGCGGTGGCCGGCCTGCCGCGCTGGGACGAGGCGGTCTACCCGTATCGTTTGTCCGACAAGGAGGGAAACGAGGCGAGCGGCGCCGACAGCGCCCCGTTCATGTCGCGCTCGGTGGTGACCACGCCCTTCTTCGACTGGAGCGACGACCGGTCGCCGCGCACGCCCTGGAACGAGACCATCGTCTACGAGATGCACGTGAAGGGCTTCACCGCGCGGCACCCGGACGTGGCGAAGGAGCTGCGCGGCACCTACGCGGGCCTGGCTTCGCCCGCCGTCATCGATCACTTGAAGTCGCTGGGGGTCACCGCGGTGGAGCTCCTGCCGGTACACCAGTTCGTGCACTCGCAGATGCTGCAGTCGAAGAAGCTGCGCAATTACTGGGGCTACGATTCCATCGCCTATTTCTCTCCGCACAACGAGTATTCGAGCCGCGGCCACGGCGGCGAGCAGGTGCAGGAGTTCAAGCAGATGGTGAAGAGCCTGCACAAGGCCGGCATCGAGGTGATCCTCGACGTGGTCTACAACCACACCGCCGAAGGAAACCACCTGGGCCCGCTTTTGTCCTTCAAGGGCATCGACAACACCGCCTACTACCGCACCAAGCCCGACGAGCCGCGCTACTACATGGATTACACGGGTACCGGCAACACGCTGAACATGCGGCATCCGCACGTGCTGCAGCTCATCATGGATTCGCTGCGATACTGGATTTTGGACATGCACGTCGACGGGTTCCGCTTCGACCTAGCCGCCGCTCTCGCCCGCAGCCTGCACGACGTCGACCGCCTCTCGGCCTTCTTCGATCTGGTGCAGCAGGACCCGGTGGTCAGCCAGGTGAAGCTCATCGCCGAGCCGTGGGACGTCGGCGAGGGCGGCTACCAGGTCGGCAACTTTCCGCCCCTGTGGTCGGAGTGGAACGGCAAGTACCGCGACGTCGTGAGAGATTTCTGGCGGGGCGAGAACGCCGCCCTGCCGGAGTTCGCCTCCCGCATCACCGGCAGCTCCGACCTCTACCAGGCGGACGGGCGCCACCCGTCGGCGTCGATCAACTTCGTCACCGCCCACGACGGCTTCACGCTGGCCGACCTCGTGTCGTTCAACGACAAGCACAACGAAGCCAACGGCGAAGGAAACAACGACGGCGAGAGCCACAACCGGTCGTGGAACTGCGGCGTCGAGGGCCCGACCGACGATCCGGAGATCCGGGCGCTG
>WNFI01668086.1_pt2 | contig 15532 bp, 14 predicted proteins | sample 5400471 | NCBI WGS metagenome assembly WNFI01 (sample SAMN13153348, study PRJNA577476) | soil metagenome | isolation source: 100 cm saprolite on Douglas fir-dominated hillslope | place: USA:California | collected 2013-09-17 | reverse complement strand
GGAAGCGCACAGCTCCCTGGCCATGGTTCATCTTCTTTATGACTGGGACCTGGCGGCCTCCGAGAAGGAGTTCCGGCGCGCCCTCGAGCTGGATCCCGAGTACACGACCGCGCATCACTGGTACTCGCACTGCCTTATTGCGCTCGGACGGACCAATGAGTCGCTGGCCGAGAGCAAGCGCGCGCTCGAGCTGGAACCGCTGAACCTGATCGTTGGCGTTCATCTCGGCTGGCACTACCTCTACACACGTCAGTACGACCAGGCCATCGAGCAGTTTCGCAAGACGCTCGAGCTGGACCCGGCCTTTCCCCAGGCCCAGCGCTATGCGGCCTGGGCCTACCTGCAGAAGGGAATGCATCAGGAGGCCATCGCGTCCCTGCGAGCGGCCCTGGGTGGGCTCGGGCGCAACCCCGAGGTCGAGGGCGAGCTGGGATATGCCCTGGGCGTGGCCGGCCGGCGGGCCGAGGCTCTGGCCATGCTCGAGGGCTTGAGGCAGCTCTCGTCGACCCGGTACGTGTCACCCTACTCCGTCGCCCTGGTCCACGCCGGCCTGGGTGACCGCGACCAGGCCCTGGCCTGGTTGGAAAAGGCTTACGTCGAGCGGTCGGACTACATGCCGTACCTCAACCGGGAGCCCATGCTCGACGGCCTCCGCTCGGATCCCCGTTTCGCCGCTCTGGTCCGGCGCGTGGGCCTGCCGAACTAGCGCGTAGCAACGCAACGGAAAGATGCTTTCTCTGCGCCGAACCGTTGACCTGACCGCCCGGACTCTATACAAAGCGACGCGTGATCGATGCCCTCATCGCCGGTGTGCTGGCCCTTGCGTGGGCGGCTGCGGTCTGGGGGGGCGCCGAGCGCCGGGCGGTCGTCCTCGCCGTCCTCGTGGGAACGACCGGGCTCCTGTACTGGCCCGCCCTCGGCTACGGCTTCATCCTGGATGATTTCTTCTTCGCGCGACCGGTCACCGCCAGCGAGCTCCTTTCGACCCTGTGGAGCAACTGGCACCCCGGCGGCCTGGGGAACGCGCAGTACCGCCCGGTGCTGGCGCTGGTCCTCGCGATCGACTACGGGCTGTGGGGCGCGCGGACCTGGGGGTATCACCTCACGAGCCTGCTCGTCATGCTGGCCGCGGGCATGCTGGCCTTCGAGTTCCTGCGGCGCCTCACCGGGTCGGCGCGCGCGGGCCTCGCGGGCGCACTCGCCTGGATCGCGCACCCGATGAGCACCTCCGTCGCGGGATGGTGTGCCGAGAAGACCGATTCGGTCATGGCGGCCTTCTATTTGGCGGCGCTGCTCGCGCTGACCCATTCACCCTGGAACAGGCGCTGGCTGGCCGCCACAGTGGTCCTGGGCGGAATGGCCCTGGGGTCCAAGGAGATGGCCGCGACGCTGCCTCTGGTCGCCGGTGTGGTGGTCCTGTTGTGTACGGAAGACTGGCGCCGGCGCCTCCCGGCCGTGGTCATGCTGGCAGCGCTCACCGGCCTTTTCGTGTTGTGGTGGGTCCGGCTCTTCCCGTCCAAGGCGAGCCTGAAGCTGGATCAGGTGGGTCCCGCGGCGCCTCGGCTATTGATCCCCGTCTTCGCGCCCACCTCGTACGAGCGCTGGTGGAACAACGATCCCGGGACCTGGATTCACCTGATCGTCCTCCTGCTGGCCGGCGGCGGCGTGGTGTGGGCGCTGTGGCGCCGCGCGGATCAGCGGCCGGCGCGGACCCTGGCTCTCGCTCTCCTCTGGCCGGCGCTGGCCATGATTCCGATCTTCGGCCTGCGCCCGCCGGACGTCTACCGCCTGGGGTTCCTGATCTGCTTCGCCTTCGCCCTCGTCGTCGCGGCCGTCGTGGCCGCTCTCGACCACCGTCGCTGGGTGCAAGTGGCGCTGGTCACGCTCCTCGCGGTCTGGTTCGCTCCCCTCGCCCGCGCCAGTGTGGCCGTCTGGGGACCCGGGGGTTTCCAGTACTCGTTGATCATCCGATGGAACCTGCAGGATCCCGGCTGGGACCGGCAGCTCACTCCGGAGATGCAGCGGGTGTTCCGGAAACAGATGCGACGGCACCCGCCCTAGCGCGCCCCTTCACCGGCTCAGCCGAAGCGGCCGCCGGTCGTCCCGCCACCATGCGTCACGTACCGCGGGTGGCGGCCGGCGCCCGACCCCGAGTAGGCGGACCAGCACCGCGCCGGCCACGAATCCGCCGATGTGCGCCCACCAGGCGACGCCACCCGTCTCGGCCGTGCGCACGCCGAGACTCATGGCCCCCATCAGGAACTGCTGCAGGAACCAGAAACCCAGGAAGAAGACGGCGGGAATCTTCACGATCTGGGTGAAGAACCCGAGCGGGATGAGGGTGACGACGCGCGCCTGGGGATGGAGCGTGATGTAGGCGCCGAGGACGCCCGCGATCGCTCCCGAGGCGCCGATCGAAGGGAGCCGCGAGGCGGGGCTGGACCAGATGTGGGCGTAGGAGGCGAACCAGCCGCAGGCCAGGTAGAACAGCACGTACCTGAAGTGCCCGAGGCGGTCTTCGACGTTGTCGCCGAAGATCCAGAGGTAGAGCATGTTCCCGAGGATGTGGGCGAAGCCGCCGTGCAGGAACATGCTGAAGAGGAGCCGGAAGCCGAGATCGGGATTGAGCGTGTCGAGCAGCGCCTCGACGATGCCGAGCGAGCGGTCGCGGCCGGTGTAGAGGATGGGCACGACCGAAGCCTGGGCCAGGAACCGGGGGAGCTGGTCGCCCAGGCTCAAGAACGGAATAGAGCGGACGCCGCGCCGGAGCCGCGAGCTCCGCGCTCGAGATGCGATCCACGGTCGCGGGCAGGTCGGCCAGCTCCAGCGCCGCCCGGGCCAGCTCGTACCAGCTGCAGGCACCCTCGTTGGTCACGTGGACGGTGCCGGTCGCCTTCTCGTCGACGAGCGTGACGAGGGCGGCGGCCAGATCGGGCGCAAACGTGGGCGCGAAATGCTGGTCGTCGACGACCCGGAGGGTGGCCCCGGTGCGCGCACGCTCCAGGATGCGGTCCACGAAGGACCCTCCCTTGGCCCGGCTCCCGCCCGGCCCGAACACGCCGCTGGTGCGCACGAGGAGCGCGGGGCCTCCCACCGCCTCGACCATCATCTCCCCCGCCCGCTTCGAGCGACCGTACGTGTTGATCGGCCGCGGCACGTCGTCTTCGACGTAGGGTCGCGACTGCGCGCCGTCGAACACGTAATCGCTGGAGACGTGGACGAGCCGCGCGCCCACGCGCTGGGCGGCCAGCGCGAGGCTCAGAACGGCGGCGCCGTTCACCGCGAAGGCGGCCTCCGGCTCCGACTCCGCGACATCGACCTTGTTGTACGCGGTGGCGTCCCGCTCGCGCCGATGCCGAGCGCCTTCAAGCGTCGATGCGAGCGGCCAGCGAGAAGTCGCGCGCGGTCAGCCCGCCGGAGTCGTGCGTCGTCAGGGTCAGCGTGACGTGCCGGTACTCGATGAGGATGTGGGGATGATGGTCGGCCGCCTCGGCCAGGCGGGCCACCCGGTTCACGAACGCCACCGCCGACGCGAACGAATCGAACGCATAGCGCTTGCGCAGGCGGTCGCCGTCGATCTCCCAGCCGTTCAGCGCCGCCAGGCGGGTGCGCGCGTCCTGATCGGAGAGACGCGCCATGGTCAGGCCGACGGAACCGGAGTGGACGAGGACGAGCCGGGCCGGCGGCGCGGGCGCCGCCGGCGCCGTCGGCGCGAGCGCGTGGGCCGGGGGGCGTCATCCTCCGCCGCCGGCCTCGCCTCTCCGGGGGCCCCGGCCGGCGGCGGCTCCAGCTCCAGGCGCCGCCAGTGGGTGGCCAGCTCCTGCCCCTGCACCCCGCCGTGGATCTCCATCCAGCGCAGCGCCTCCTCCAGGTATCCGCGCCCGGCCAGGAGATGCTTCACCTTCGGCGACGTGTGGACCTCGCGCAGCCGGCTCTGGGCGGCGAGGATGAGACGCAAGCGGTCGAGGTCGCGGCGCGCGAAGGGCAGGACGAGCGCGGCCGGACCACCGACGGCCGGCGCCTCGTCGGGTTCCTCCTCGCCCAGGGCGGCCATCTCCGCGGCCAGGTCCAGACGATCGTCGGCATCCACGGGCTCCGTGTCGCCCTCGCCGCGACGCGGCCTCGCGGCCACGACCGCGCGCCGCAAAGGAACGCCGAGCGGAACCACCAGCGTGCCCATCAGCAGCGAGTTGGTCAGCTCGTCCGGCGCGGCCAGGCCCGCGTTCCGGTAGTCGTCGAGGCGCGAGAGGCTGCCCAGCAGCCGCTCGCCCTGCTCGGCGATGGCCTGGTCCGCCTCGGGCAGCAGGTACGCGAGCAGGCCGACGTCGTGAAGGAGCTGGAACGTCTGCCGGGAAGCCCCCTGGCGCAGGATCTTGTACAGCTCGTCGAGGATGCGCGCGGGGCTGCTCTTCACGATCTCGCCGCGGAGGAAGCGGATCGCTTCCAGCGTGTCGCGGTCGATCGTGAAACCGAGGCGCGCGGCCAGCGCGACCGCGCGCAGCATCCGCACCGGGTCCTCGCGCAGGCGCACGGCCGGGTCGCCGATGGTGCGGATGAGCCGGTCGCTGAGGTCCTCGAGGCCGCCCACGTAGTCGATCACCGAGAACGTCGCGATGTCGTAGAACAGGGCGTTCACGGTGAAGTCGCGGCGGAACGCGTCCTCTTCCGACGTCCCGAACGTGTTGTCCCTCCGGATGAGCGTGTCCCCCTCTTCGGCGAGGGCCTGGCGGCGGAACGTCGACACCTCGACGACCTTGCGTCCGAAGCGGACGTGGCAGAGCCGGAACCGCCGGCCCACCACGAAGCAGTTCCGGAACAGCTTCTTCACCTGCTGGGGGTGGGCGTCGGTGGCGATGTCGAAGTCCTTGGGCTTGCGCCCGAGCAGCAGGTCGCGTACACCTCCCCCGACCAGATAGGCCTTGAACCCGTGATTCTTGAGACGGTAGAGCACCTTCAGGGCATCCTCGTCGATGTCCTTTCGGGAGACGTTGTGCTCCGGCCGGGGCAGGATGCGGGGCATGATCAGGCGAGCGTCCCGCCTGCAAGCGGCGGCGGGATGGTCAAGGGCGCGGCTTCAAGGCCTGGATTATGACTGGTTTTGGCAGCCCAGGCTACGCTGGGCCGGAGCGCGCCTCCCGTCTCGGATACCTCGACTGGGCGCGGGGCCTGGCCGTGCTGCTGATGATCAACACGCACGCGTTCTCCGCCTGGACCGTTCCGGAGGACCGCGCCACGCGTCTGTTTGGCGTGGCCCGCCTCTTCGGGGGCTACCCGGCCCCCCTGTTCCTGTTCGTGGCCGGCGTGTCCGCGGCCCTCGTCGCGGAGAAGGAGCGCACGAAGGGCATGGACAGCCGCGAGGTCCGCCGGCGCGCGCGGCGGCGCGGCCTCACGGTCCTCGGTTACGCGTTCGTCTTCCGCCTGGCCATGCTCGCGAGCGGCGGGTTCGGACGGGCGGCCGACCTGCTGCGCGTCGACGTCCTCAACTGCATTGCCGTCTCCCTGATCCTCGCCGCCTTCGCGCTCGGCCGCCCTTCTCCCACCGACCGCCTGGTCGCGGCGCTGGGTCTAGGTGCCGGGGTGGCGCTCCTGACCCCGCTCGCCTGGGACACGTCCTGGTGGAGGGGATGGCCGGTGCCGCTCGCGGGCTACTTCACCGGCCGCGTGCCCGACGCCCTGTTTCCCCTCTTCCCGTGGACCGCGTTCCTGGCGTTGGGCGCCGCCTGCGGCCTCGTGCTGGCCCACGCGCGCGCACGGGGAAGAGAGGCGGCCACGATTGGCCTGATGGCGGCGGCGGGGGCCGCCGCCATTCCGATTGCGCTCTGGGTCGACCGGCATGCCCCTGCCGTCTACCCCGCGTATGACTTCTGGCACACCAGCCCGTCGTACGTCGTCCTCAAGGGCGGCGTGCTCCTCGTTCTCTTCGGCCTGGCCTTCCTCCTCGACCGGCTGCCCGGCCCGAGCCCGCTGCGGCAGCTCGGGCGCACCAGCCTGCTCGTCTACTGGGCGCACCTCGAGATCGTGTACGGCAAATGGATCGCCCCGGGCCTCCGCGGCGTCCTCTCCGTCGAGGAGGCCGGCGTCGGCGTGGTCATCCTGGTCCTGACGATGCTCGCGTTGTCGGTCGCGCGGACGCACGCGCGCGGCGGATGGCGTCTGCGCGGAGGCGAGCTGGCCAAGGCCTGAGGACGGGCGTCACACGCGCCGGAGGAGCACCCGACGGCCGATCGGCGTCGCCGTGAAGCGCTCGCCCTCGGGGAACGGGTCGCCCGCCCGGAAGGGCGGCAGCGGGCGCGAGGGGTCGCGGACGAACGTCTCGCCGTCGCGCCGCAGCGCGCCGATGAAGAGCAGCTCCCGCCATTTCAGCTCGGGGAGCGAGAAGCCGTCGACGGTGAGGAGCACGTCTTCGAACGGACGCTCGTCGACCATTCTCAGCCCCCCTCGCGGTGTGACCCGCGCGGCTTGGCCATCTTGCGGCCGAGGTGCTCGAGGAGGCGCACCTCCTGCGGCGTGAGGTCCGCACGCGCGAAGAGGGCGCGCCAGTCCTGCAGATGATCGTCCGTGTTCGTCTCGGGCAGGGCGCCGATCGCGATGAGCCCGTCGCGCAGGCATTCCAGCATGGCCGCCTTCTCCTCGAGGGTCGCGCGGCGCGGCCCCGGGGCGGGACGCGCGCGCGCGCGGAAGACCTCGTAGGCCGCAACCATCACCGCGTGCGAGAGGTTGAGCGAAGGCTGGTCGTGGTGGGCGGGGATCAGGACGCGATGGCCGCACGCCGCCAGCTCGTCCTGGGTCAGGCCGGAATTCTCCGGCCCGAAGACGAGGCAAGCCGTCTCCTCCGCGCGTCCCGCGATCGCCGCCGCCGCCTCGCGGACGTCGAGCCACGCGGCGGCCATCTCGCGCTTGCCCGAGAAGGCCATCGCCACCTGGGCGTCGGCCACGGCGGACGCGAGATCGTCGAAGACGCGGGCCTGCTCGAGCACCTCGTGACTTCCCCAGGCCGTACGCCAGCATTCGACCGTGCGCCAGTCGCCGGGCGCGACCAGGCGCAGGCCGTCGAGACCGGTGTTGCGGACGACGCGCGCGACGGCGCCGACGTTGGCCGGCGACTCCGGCCGCACGAGGACGACCTGGACGGGCAACGAAGGCCTAGGAGGTGCCTTCCCTCACCGGCGGGATGAAGTGGATGTAGGCGTTGAGCCAGCGGATCTCCTCGTCCTTCTCGGAGAGGTCGATCTGCAGCAGGTCGCGCTGCGACACCATGCCGACGAGCTGGTCCCCCTCGACGACGGGGAGGTGGCGGCACCCGGCCTGCTTCATCTTGCGCAGGCCCTCCTCGTGCGATTCGCTGCCCTGCGCGACCACGAGGTCCTTGGTCATCACGTCCCCGACCCGCGTGCGGTCGGGGTCGAGCTGGCGCGCGACCACGCGCGCCATCACGTCCCGCTCGGAGAGGACGCCCACGAGGCGCGTGCCCTCCAGCACGGACACGGCGCCGACGCGGCGATCGGTCATGTACCTGGCCGCCTCGCGCACGGATTGTTCCGAGCGCACGTGGAAGGTCTCGCGTCCGGCCACCAGTCCTCCGATCGTCTTCATGCCTCCTCCTCCGCCTCCTCCGGATGGCGCAGGAACCGACGCTGACGCGGGTGCCCCTGCAGGTACTCGAGGAGGTGCCGGCGCAGGCGCTCCGTGTCGCCGTCCGAGATCTCCACGAACTCCACACCGATACCCGCGGTGGTGCGCGATTGCGCCGCCGCTTCCGCCGACCGCCACCAGGCGACTCGGCAGCGCGCGCGCACCGGGATTTCGTTCCCCGGGAGGGGAAACCAGAGCTCGATCTCCTGGCCCGGCGCGAGGGGTTGCGGGCGCTCGATGAAGACGCCCCGCAGCCCCAGGTCGACGACGAAAAGGTGCTCGCGAGCGCCGGCGACCGCGACCGTGCCGCGCCGGATGAACGGGATGCGGATCTTCCTGAGAGCGGGCTCGGTGGGACCTGCCTCCGCCGCCGCCGGCGGGGCCACCTTCTCCATCGCGAGGGACCTCGAAGGGATGAGCTTGCACCTCGCGCCCCGGGTGTGTCAACGCGCACCCGGCGCTTCGCCGTCGTTGACACCATCGCGCGCCGTGTGTTTGAATCCGGGCCAAATTACGCGAGGCAAATGAGTTCCTCGGCAAGTGGCCCCCTGCTTCCCACGCTGATCGTGACGGGGGGTCCCTCCGACGGACTCGCGGTCCCCATCGCGGCGCCCGGAGCCGAAACGGTCATCGGGTCGGGTCCCACCTCGCACCTCCGCCTCACGGGTCGGAACGTCGACTCGACGCACGCGCGGGTCTCGTGGGAGGACGCCGCGGTGATCCTCAGCGACGAAGGCAGCGCGACGGGCACGTTCGTCAACGGGGAGAAGGTCGGGACCGGACACGTCCTCTCGGATGGCGACCGCATCTCGATCGGCCCGCCGGGATCGCCCGAGAGCGTGAAGCTGCTGGTGCGCGTTCCCGGCGACCTGGCCGCGGCCGCGGCGATGCCGATCAGCCTGGCCTCGCCCCCCGCCCGGTCGCCGGCGTTCACGGTGCCCGAGGACGATCCGCTCGTCTTCGCGGATCCCGCGGTGCCGGAGACCTTCAAGCCCGCTTTCGCCCCTCCGGCGCCCGAGAAGTCGACTCCGGCCGGGCCCGCCATCATCGTCAAAGAGAGTCCCGCCGTGCCCGCGGCGGCACCGGCCGGACCCGTACGGACGCCGCGCGCCGCGAGTCCGGCCGTGCGCCCGGACTACATGACGGAGATGCCCAGCATCGGGGGGGACCGCGTGCGCGGGACTCTCGAAGTTCCGGCCGGCGCCCCCGCCGCCCGCCCCGCCGCTGCTCCGCGCGCGCGGAGGCGGGGGCCCAGCCTCCCCGCCGCTGCGCGCGCCGCCATCGTCGCCGTGGTCGCCGCCGTCCTGACCGCAGGCGCGTTCTACGCGTACTCGCACTCGAAGCGGCCGCCGCCGGTGCTCTCCTCGATCACGCCGCCGAAAGCGGAGGTGGGCGCGACGATCACGATCAACGGCACCGGCTTCGAAGACTCCGCGTCCGACAACACGGTCCGCTTCGGCGATGCGGTGGCGACGGTGACGAACGCCTCCGCGACCTCACTGGCCGTCACCGTGCCCGAGGTGGCGGTTCCCGCGGCCAAGGGAATATCGATCACGGTGCAGGGCAAGGGCGGACGCTCGAATGCCCTGTTCGTCAAGATCGCTCGCCTGCCCCGCATCACCCGGCTCGAGCCGGATGTCGCGCTGCCCGGGACCGAGGTAACCGTCCACGGCCAGCACTTCGACGGCGGGCCGGTGACCGTCCGCGTCGGCGGCGAGAAGGTCGAGGTGAAGGACGCGACGGCGGAGTCGTTGCGCGTCAAGGTGCCGGACGGGGCGGGCACGGACGGGAGCGTCTCGGTGACGGTGGAGATGGGCACGGACACCGCCCGCGCCGTCCCGCTGCTCCTCGGCCGCCTCCCCCTGGTCGTCGAGGTCGCACCTGACTTCGGGGCGATCGGGCAACGTGTCACGATCAAGGGTCGTGGCTTCGATCCCGTGGCCACCGGCAACAAGGTGACGATCGGAGGGACGCCGGCCCTCGTGCTGGCCGCCGGCCCGAACGAGCTGCAGGTGGCGGCCCCCGCCGCGCCCACGATCGGATCGCAGGAGACGTTGCCCGTCATCGTGGAAGCCCGGGGCGCGACGTCCTCGGGGCGCTCGACCTTCGCGCTCGCGCATCCGTTGTCGGGCAACGCGCGCATGCGTTTCTTCCCGGCGTCCGCGCCGCAGGGCGCGCCCGACCGGTACGTCTTCGTCTCGACGGAGATCGGGCCCGTCCTGCTCCTCACGGGCAAGGCCGACGCCGGCACGACCGCCGAGCGCGCGGACCGCGTCGCCACCGCGCTCACCGCCCTGATGGAGTCGGCGCTCTCGCGTCCCGTGTCGCTCGAGGTGCGCGAGGCTCCCGCGCCCGCGGTGGCCGTCACCGGCGGTCCCGTCGTCGTGAGCGCCACCCCCGACGACGTGGAGGGATACGCCCAGGCCTGGGATCCGGGGGCGAGGCCCACCCGTTCGACCCCGCGCCAGATTGCCGGCTACTGGGCCGCGCTCTTGCAGGACTACGTGACGCTGTTCGGCCAGGGCCAGCGCCCCAGTCGCACGGCCGAGATGACGCCGCGGGGCAAGGTCCTCGTCGACCTCTTCGCCGAAGCCCAGCGTCGCGGCGCGGTCGGCGGCGTCCCCGTCGCCACCCTGTACGAGCTCCCCCCCGCCGCCCTGAAGAACGTACGCGAGCTGGCGCTCCTGCTGCCCTCGGGCGGGCCCACGTCGGCCGGCATGGCCGTGGCCGGGCGCTGGGAAGGAACGATGGCGGACGCCGAGGCCGAGCGCAGCATAGAGGTGCAGCTCCAGGTGGACGGCGGACACCTGGGCGGCTCCCTCACGACGAAGACGGGAGGGATCGCGGTCCGGACACCGCTCCAGCAGGTCACGTACGAGAAGGGCCTCCTCAAGTTCGTCACCGCCTCGGGCGGCGGCACGCGGCAGTTCCGCGGCGCGCTCGAGGGGGGCACCCTTGCCGGCTCCATCTTCAAGGATGCGGCGGCCAAGGACGCCGTCGGCCGCTTCAGCCTTCGCTACGTGGAGTGAGCTCGGGGGCGGCGGTGGCCGCCGGAATCCTGATCGGTCTGGTCGCGGCCTGGGTGCTCGGGGCACGCGACCGCCGCGCGCGCGCCGCCGCGGAGCACGACCACTACCCCCTGCCCGACGTCGCGGACCTGATGGGGCAGATGCTCGCGGCCTCCGGACGCCGGACCATGGTGCCCGTCATCCTCAAGCTGGCCTACGAGCTGCTCGAGCCCGAGCAGGCGGCGGTATTCGTCCACCGGCCGGACGGCAAGCTCGCCCTCGCCGAAGGCATCGGCCTGCCCGAGACGCTCGCGCGCGGCGCGGAGGTCGCGCCGGGCGAAGGCCGGATCGGACGGCTGGGGAAGGCCCGGCGCGCCCTGGCCGAAGCCGAGTTCGACGCCATCGGGGGGGCGCCCGAGCCGGCGTCGCTCGCCGGTCTGCACGTGGACGTGGGGGCGCCGATCCTCGCCCGCGACCGCCTGTACGGCGTCATCGGCGTGGGCCGGCCGCGGCGCCGGCGCGCGGAAGCGAAGACGGTCGTGAAGATGCTGGCCGACCTCAGCGGGCTCGCCATCGTGCAGGTCGAAAAGCTCAAGGCCATCCAGGAGACCGCGAACAAGGACGGCCTCACCGGCGTGTTCAACAAGCGCCATTTCCAGGAGCGCCTCTCCGCCGAGATCCGGCGTGCCGAGCGGGACGGCCTGGGCGTCAGCCTGTTCCTCCTCGACATCGACGACTTCAAGAACTACAACGACACGAACGGCCACGTGGCCGGGGACGAGGTGCTCAAGAAGATGGGCGAGCTCCTGCGCGGCTCCGTCCGCGAGGATGACATCGTCGCCCGCTACGGCGGCGAGGAATTCGTGATCCTCTATCCGCGCCGCCGATCACGCGCTCTATCAGGCCAAGAACGCCGGCCGCAACCGGATCATCGGCGCTGGCGGCAGCGACCCCGGAGTGGCCGGCGGACGCTGAGGGCTAGGCGTTCTCGGCGGCGGTCAGCGGCGAGGGATCGCCGCGGACGGGCGCGGGCTGCGCACGCCGCGCGCGCGTGGTGAGGAGCACGGAGGCCAGGATGAGCACGCCGCCCGCGAGCAGGCCCGGCGTCAACGCCTCCTTCAGGAAGACGCGGCCCAGGATCACCGCCACCACCGGGTTGACGTACGCGTAGGTGCCGACGGTGGTCGCGGGCAGCTCGTTGAGGGCGTACGCGAACGCGGTGAACCCGATCAGCGACCCGAAGATGGCCAGGTAGCCGAGGCTCAGCCAGGTGTTCGCGCTGGCCACCCGGAAGGCGCCCCAGTCGTCCCGGAAGAGAACGAGAGACTCGAACAGGAGCACGGCGGATCCGGCCAGCATCTCGATCGCGGCCGCGGTGAAGACGGGCAGGCGCACCGGCACCGACTGCGCGTAGAGAGACCCGACCGCCCACGAGATGGTCCCGATCTGCAGGGCCAGGATGGCGCCCCAGTGGCCGGCCTGGATGCCGCCCTCCGGCCGCGCCACGAGGGCGACGCCGCCGAGGCCGATGAGCGTCCCCACCCACAGCGCCGGCGTCCAGCGGTGGCCGCCCGGACGCAGGCCGTCGAGGAAGGTGAGCCACAGCGGCGTGGTGCCGACGATGAGGGCGGCGATGCCGCTCGGGATCGTCTTCTCCGCCCACATCACGAGGACGTTGCCGATCGAGAGGAGCAGCACACCCACGAGCGAGTAGTCCGCGACCTGCCGCCAGGTGGGCCACCCATGACGGCGGTCCACGATCGCGGCCAGCCCGGCCATGGCGACCCCGGAGGCGAGGAAGCGCACGGCCCCCGCGCCGAAGGGCGGGACCTCGCGCACGGCGATGCGGATGGCGAGATAGGTCGAGCCCCAGACGACGTACACGACGGCCAGGGCGATCCAGGGCAGCAGACGGCGGTGACGCGGAGACATTTCTAGCCTTTCGAACGCGCCGGCGCCCCCGCCGGATCCTCGAGGAGAAGGCCGGGCGGCAGCGCCCCGAGGGTGCCCTTGTCCAGGACCGTTTCCAGCACGAACGCCGTGCGCGAGGACTGCATGGCGCGCGTCGACTGCAGGTCGAGCAGCAGCGCGTTGACGTCCTCGATGCGGCGGCAGATCACGTCGGCGACGAAGCAGTCCTCACCGCTCACGCGGTACACCGAGCGGACGAGGGGGCTGGCGGTGAGCCGCCGCAGGACCTCCTTCTCCTTCTGCGGCGTCTTGCCGTCGAGCGTGATCCGCAGTTGGGCGCGCACGCCGAGGCCGACCGCCCCGGGGTCCACGTCGGCGCAATAGCCGCGGATGACGCCCCGCCGCTCGAGCTCACGGATGCGCTCCGTCACCGCCTGCCGCGACAGGCCGAGCTCCTTGGCCAGGTCGGCCGCCGGGCGCCGGCCGTCCCGGGACAAGGCGAGCAGGAGCGCGCGATCGGTGCGGTCGAGCCGGGGACGATCCGATCCTGTCGCCATAAGGCAATGAGACTACCGGTTAGTACAGACGAATGTCAATCGATCTTCGTTCCATGATTGACATATGACGAAATCCGATGGCGCCCATGACCGCGCGTGATCGGCCCTCCGGCGCACGGGTCCGGCCTTCACAGGAAATGACGATTCAACCCTTGACCGCCGCGCGAAGAGGGATCAAGAATCCGGAAACGTCCGACCGCGCTCGAAGGTGGGCGCGGCTCCCCTCGAGGTCGCCATGGCCAAGCCTCCGGACGACGACTCTCCCGCCGCGGGAGTCTCGCGACGCACCTTCCTCAAGACCGCGGGCGTGGGCGCCGCCGCGACCAGCCTCATCGGCGCGGCTCCGGGCGCTTCCGGACCGACCATGCTGGGTCCGGACGCCGTCCCTCTCGCCCTCAAGATCAACGGCGCCGCGCGCACGGTGACGGTGGAGCCGCGGGTCACGCTGCTGCGGGCCCTGCGCAATCACCTGGACCTGACCGGGGCCAAGGAGATCTGCGACCGCGGCGCCTGCGGAGGGGGCACGGTGATGCTGGACGGCAAGCCCATCGCGTCCTGCCTGATGCTGGCCGCGGACGCCGTGGGCCACGAGATCACGACCGTCGAAGGCCTGGGCACGCCGGAGAAGATGAGCGCGGTCCAGGCCGCGTTCGTGGAAGCGGACGCACTGCAGTGCGGCTTCTGCACGCCGGGCTTCGTGGTCGCCTCCACCGCGCTTCTCCGCCAGAACCCCAGTCCGACGCTGGAGCAGGTCAAGGATGGCCTCGCCGGCAACATCTGCCGCTGCGGGACCTACTCCCGTGTGTTCGAGGCTGTACTGAAGGCGGCCAAGAGCTCGCCAGCGAAAGGCCGAGCCGCCGAGCTGGATTCACTCCAGCGAGGCGGCGGGGGTCTGGGGGCCGCGACGCAGCGGCCCCCAGCTCAAGAAGGAAGGAAGGCCTGACATGACGCAAGAGGCCTCTCCGAAGCCGCCGGAACCGACCGTCACCTACGTCGTCAAGGTGGGGCATGCGAGCGCGCCGCAGACGCTCGAGGTCCACGCCGCCGAAGGCGACATCAAGCCCTGGGACCTCGACTCGAAGCTGCGGGTCGTCAAGGGGCGCCAGCCCCGCCTGGACGGCCCGCTCAAGGTCACCGGCCGCGCCAAGTACACCTTCGACATCACCATGCCGGGCATGCTCTGGGGAAAGATGGTCCGCGCCACCGTGCCCGCGGCGGAGATCGTGAAGATCGACACCTCCAAGGCGGAGAAGCTGCCCGGCGTGAAGGCGGTCTGGACGACGGAAGCGCGCGCGGTGCGCTTCGCGGGCCAGGACGTGGCGGCGGTGGCCGCGATCTCGCCCGAGGTCGCGGAGGACGCGGCCCGGCTCGTCGAAGTCACCTACGACGAGCGCCCGTACGTGACCGACCTCCAGAAAGCCATGGAGGAGGGCGCACCGCTCGTCTACAACGCGGACCAGGTCCCGGGCAGCCCGAAGGCGCCCGTCAAGGGCAACGTCGTGGGGCCGATCCTGCCGCGGCGCGGCGGCCAGCGCGGCGACGTGGCCAAGGGATTGGCCGAAGCGGACGTCACTATGGAGAGCACGTACTACGTCCCCGTGCACACGCATTCCCCGCTCGAGACGCACGGCGTGATCGCGAAGTGGGAGGGCGACCAGCTCACGATCTGGGCCTCGACCCAGAGCATGTCCACCGTGCGCGAGGGCATGGCGGAATACCTCGGCATCGACCGCAAGAACGTCACCGTCATCACCGAGCACATGGGCGGCGGGTTCGGCAGCAAGCTGGCCGCCTCCGCGGAGGGCACGAACTTCTCCGGCGTGGCCTGCAAGCTGGCCAAGCAGGCGGGCGCGGCGGTCAAGATGATGCTGGACCGGCACGAGGAGCACCTCTGCACCGGCAATGCGCCGGCCGCCCTCATGACCGTGCGCCTGGGCGCGAAGAAGGACGGCACGCTGACCGCGATCCACCACCGGTCGTTCGGCACGGCCGGGATCGCGGGCGGAGCGGGCACGGGCGGGCCCTCGGGCAACCTCTACGCGAACACGCCCAACTGCCTGGTCGAAGAGCACGACGTCTTCACCAACGCGGGGCCGGCGGCTCCGCTGCGGGCGCCCGGCCACTCGCAGGGCGCGTTCGCGCTGGAGTCGGCCATGGACGAGCTGGCGGACAAGCTCGGCATGGACCCGCTCGAGCTGCGGAGGAAGAACGAGTCGAGCCCGGTGCGGCGGATCCAGTACGACATCGGAGCGAAGGCGATCGGGTGGGAGCGCCGCAACAAGAAGGCCGGGGAGACGGCCGGACCGCGCAAGCGCGGGATCGGAATGGCCAACGGGAACTGGTACGTCTTCGCGCGCGGCAGCGGCGTGGGCGCGGAGGTGAAGATCCATCGCGACGGCTCGGTCGAGGTCTTCCAGGGCTCGC
>WNFI01002950.1_pt1 | contig 15532 bp, 16 predicted proteins | sample 5400471 | NCBI WGS metagenome assembly WNFI01 (sample SAMN13153348, study PRJNA577476) | soil metagenome | isolation source: 100 cm saprolite on Douglas fir-dominated hillslope | place: USA:California | collected 2013-09-17 | reverse complement strand
CCCGTGACGATGCCCCGATAAGCACCGCTTAACTGTTCGCCTTCCACCAAGGTCACATATAAGAGGTGCTTGGGCTTTGGCGGCGGCGGAGTTCGCTGCAAAACGAAGTCAACGCGCGTGTCCGCGGCTACGGTGATCTGCCGCTTGAGTGTGTCGTAGCTGACCGCCGAAAGCGATAGCGTAAACGTGCCTGGCGTGACTCCACTGAGGGAGTAGGTGCCGTTCCCATCCGTCCTCACCGACTGACCCGCATTGGCACCGTCGGTGACTTGCACAAGGATGTTCGGCAAGATGCCGCCCGACGTCCCATCGGTCACCGCACCAGTCACGGTGACCGCTCTCCGCGTGAGTTGAAACGCGAGCGTCTGGCTCGAGGTGAGCTTCACGGCCTTGGATTGCGACACGTAGTTGGTGGCAGAGACGTTGAGCGTAAATTCTGCTGGCTGCAGACCCGTGAAACTGTAGTTGCCGGAACCATCGGTCGTCGCGGACTTGCCAACGTTTGCACCGTCAGCGATAGAGACGGTTGCGCCGGAAATACCGGTGGACGTCGTGCTGTCCATGACTTGGCCGGTGAGTGAGAACGTCGTCGCGGTCGGGGTAGGCGTAGGCGTGGCCGTCGGGGTGGTAGAGCTGCCGCACGCCGACGCCGAGGTCAGAAGGACAATGATGCATCCGCGTTTGACAATCGACATCGGTGCCTCCCGAACAGATTGGATCGCGCCGGATTGTACCATTCACAAGTCTCAGCCGGTGAGCCAAAAGAGATGACCAACCGCAAGTCCTGAAATCAGCGCCTGAGGCTCAGCCGCACAGAACTCAAGCGTGACGATTTCCGCCAAGTGAACCAACGTCCGCGCCCGGAGTCGGAGTGGCTACGCGCCGACGCCCCGCACCTCCGCATCATCGACGAACCGTTGTGGCGGCGCGTCCAGTCACGCCGACAGGACGCCGAGACGCTGGCCGCGCGGCTAGCCGGTGGCCGCTTGTCGGGCCGCCCGCCGAAGACCGCCACGCAGAACCTCCTGGCAGGCTTGGCAACCTGTGCCATGTGTGGCGGCGGGCTGGTCGTCGAGACGAGCTCGCGCAAGCGCGGGCGGAAGCCGGAGTACATCTGCTACCGACACCGCGCGAACGGTGCCTGCCCGAACGCGCTCAGGATGCCGGTCGAGGACATGAACGAGGCGGTCCTGCAGGCCGTCGAAGAGCACGCGCTGACGCCAGAGGCCATCGAACAGGTGATTCACCTCTCGGAGCGTGACGACGTGACGGAGCTACAGGGCAAGCTGGTACGTGAACGGGACGTCGAGAAGCGCATCGCGCGGCTCGTCGCGGCCATCGAGACGGGGGCCGATGCCGCATCGCTCGTCGCCAAGCTCCGCGAGCTGGAAGCGCGACGACGCGGCATCGACGTCGAGGTCACGAACCTTCAGCCCGTGGCACGGCTGGCTCCGGCCGTCATCGAGGACCGACTGGCTGAGTGGCGGCGACTGCTGCGCGCCTCGACCACGCAGGGCCGCACCGTGCTCCAGCGGATTCTTCGGGGGCGGTTGACGTTCACGCCACGGGTCAACCCGATCAGCGGCGAACCGGACGGCTACGACTTCACCGGGCCGACGCGCTTCGACAAGCTGTTCACGGGGATCGCCGTCGAGCGACCGGCATGGCTCGTTCCGGGTGACATCACCGGCTGCGAGGACATCGGCCCCGAGGACACCTTCGATGGTGACTATGGACGGCTGCGCGATCGCGCGTATGAAAGGAGCGTAAAAATACTGGCGTTGCCAACGGCGCTGGACCGACTGTATTTCGGGCCGTTTAGAATGGCGGCCTGAAGAACAACGGAGGGCCGTCGCTGACGACGGTCCTCCCGCACATGGCAACATCGGTGCAAGGCAGGTGTCTTAATGGGCATGAACCCGCTGTTCGTCTACTTTTTCGTGATCTGGCTGCCATTTGTGCAAGCGATCACCTCGACGTCACCGGTGGTACCACAGGAGCCGCTTGATGCGACCTCGGAACACGAGGCGTATGCGATTTACGCAAGGGTGCTTCCGCACCTGTGGGCTCAACGTCTGGCGGGAAAGGAGTCGACCAACATCATGGTCTTACAGCAGGAAACTGACCCGCCGTCGACCACGATTGACTCGTCCTGTTCGACAGTGTTTTCGGGTCAGACTGGTGAGTGGGCAGACGTCCTAACGGACTTCACACTGCAGAACAGCCGCGTGTGGGTTCTGCAGCCCGCCTTAACGATGAGCGTGCCATACCGGCTCATTCACCGGGCGGACATTGATCACCCGGGGATGTGGTCGCCTTCGAGGGAATGGCCTGAGTATGTAGCGGTATCCGCCGTCGGGTTCAATCGCGCCAGGACCAAAGCCATCGTGCATGTGCACCTTCGGGGTCAGGGTTCGATCGAAAGCTTGGAATTGAAGGACGGACAGTGGGTCGGACTAGGTGAATGCAGTTGGATCGTCTGACGATTTGAAGCGCATCGCCACTCGCCGGTGTCTCGCAGCCGTCGATCACGGTCGATAGACGAGCGTCTTTCGTCAAGTCGAGCCAAACGCAGGTGTCGATCAGGAGGTTGAACATTCTGCTAGATCTTACCGCGCGTGCCGGATCGATTGGGCAATTACACTTCGTCATCCCTTGGAGATCTCGCGACTACCGAAAGGGTATGAACAATGTTCTTCCTTCACAGTACCGTGATCGCCCTAGCATTTCTTCAAGTAACACCTCCAGCTCCGCAGACGCTCGACGCGAAGACCGACCACGACGCGTATGCGATCTACGCCACTGTGCTCCAGCCGGCCCTGGACAAGGATGGGCGCATGAAGGGGCCGTTGTTGCTGCAGCGAGAAACCGAGGGTCCGGCTCCGACCAAGTGTCCTGAGTTTCTTGCCGGGATGTCGGGAGAATGGTTGGAGGTCGCGAACAGTTTCCGGAGAGAAAACACTCGTGTGCGACTACTCCAGGCGGGCTTCCCGATGGGATGTCAGACATGTCAGACGCCGTCCTGATGAAGGAGCTGAAAGAAGGAACATGGGTCACCGGGCAGCAGTCGTGCGGCGGCGTCGCGTGAAGTAGGGTTTAGTGCCATCGGCCCGGCTCTCGTTTGGATGATTCCCCCTTCGGGAACTGCCCGTGGACGGGGCACGCCCGCGCATCGGGTCACACGCCAGCCCCTCCCTTCGCCGATCAGAGAAATTCTAATGTGTTGCAAAGCTGGCGTCCCCAACGGGAACCGGACGCCATTGGCAATCGGTGATCCGCCGGGAGGTGAACCTTGCGGCGTGATCGGAGGCGTTCCAGCACTCCCCCGCCATTGCGTTCGTCTGAGCCTGGTAACAGGCCGGAAACAGGCACGCGGGAACACAACCGCGGGCAATTCCCGCCCGGCGTGTCTGGGAACCCTTCCGGCCGTCCGAAAGGGACCGCTGGCATCGCCGCTCGCATTCGCGAGCACTGTGGGGACGATTTCGCGCAACTCGTCGACGCGTGGATGTGCATGGCCTTCGGGAATGCCGCCGACCGGCGCTCGTTCTTCGGCGAGGTCGTGACCGTGACAGCAAAGGACCGTCTCGCAGCCCTCGCAGAACTCCGGGATACGGCCATCGGGCGCCCGCGGCAGACGCTCGAGCATGAGATCCCCCAGGACAAGCCGCGGACGCAGTTGGTCATTGTCGTCGAGCATTGGGGGCCGGACGGGCTGCCGCTGCCGGAGCCGCTTACGGGGGAGTTCACGCCGCTTCCACCACAGCCGAACGGCTCGCACGGCAACGGGCACGCGCATACCTCGCCGACGTTCTCATCCGACATCCCGGACTTATCGGACAAGAGGAGAAACTGATGCGTCGTCGCTTCGGCGTGCCTTTGGGGCGGGTGTCCGAGCTTTCTATTTGTTTCTATTTTAGAAAGGTCACGCTGAGACGATGTCCCTGCTGATTGCGGTCGATTGGGACGTTCACGAGATGTGCGGGACGTCGGCCACGCTCGCGGCAACGAACGCCCAGTCCGACCAGGTGCATTGATGGCGAACACGCCAGACCCCGAGTGGGATCTCACCGGTATCCCGCGCCGAGAATTCGAGGGTGTGCCCGTTGACGCGCGCCTGGCCGCGATTCGTGAGGCCCTGTTGAACGCCTCGCGTCGCGGTGACCGCGACGCCGTACTCGCCGCGCTGCCGGCTGCCGCGGCCTTCTTCGGCGTCACCGAGCACGAGGCGCTGGCGGCGTGGGTACGGTGGCTCTTTGAGACCGCGCTCGAGCGACGCGTGGACGACGAGATCGAGGTGTGCCCGACGGACTTCCTCGTGCAAAAGGCGATCGATCTGGCCCAGCGACTGTACCTGGATGCCTCGTCGTCCGGTACGCCCAACTGAAAGGGATCACCATGCCATTCTCATTTGAACCGCAAGGCGGCGGCGACTACGGTCCGGCGATCGCGGGCGCGATCGGCGGGGGACTGCAAGGGCTCGTCGACGCGCACAAGTGGCAGAAGGAACAGGACACCCGCAACCGCGCGATCACAAGTCGAGAAGATTATGAGCGGGTGAAGGAAGAAGTCCGCCAGATGATCGCCGGCATGAACGTCGGCGAGAAACACTTCGAGTGGACAAACCCGAGCGCGAACACCACGGCGAACAACGAAAGCAAGGAAAAGAGACATCTCTGGTCAGCGGAGGAGATGGCGAAGAACTTGGACGCGAAGTTCCATTTCGAGAGATGGAAATGGGAAACGCCGTCTGGAAACGTGCTCACGCAGACGAGTGAAAAGGCGCGTGAACACAACACGCCGAGCGGCACCGCGGTCCTACAAACGCGCGAAAAGGCCCGTGAATGGAACACTCCGAGCGCTAACACGAAGCTGCATATCGACTTCTTAGGAAGAGAACTCTCCACCGATGACGCAACCCGCCGCCGCGACCAGGACATTCGATTCGATCTCGGCGACCGTCGCCTTGGCCTTGACACCACGCGCACGCAGAACACCCTCGCGCTCCGCACCGAGCGGAATGCGATCATGCGCAACCGGCCGTCGCCGTGGAACCTCAAATTTGGGCAGCCGGCAGGGGTGAGTCCGACACCTGTGACGCCGTATCAGCCTGGTGGCGGCGGCGAGGTGCCTCCGGTCAACCCACAGGCCACGGCGCCGTCTCCGACACCTGAGCGCGCCGCCAACCCGTTCCAGTTTAGCTTTCAGCAGCCCAGCGCCACGCCCGTCACCCCGGCGGCGGGGCCGGTGGCGCCGGCCGCGCCCACGCCCTCGCCCACACCCGTCACGCCGATCAAGCCAGGGGGCGGAGGCGGGGGCGGCACCGACATGGCGCAACTCGAGGCGACGGCGACGGCCAAGCTGGCGCAGTACAAGACCGAGACCAATCCCGCGCGCAAGCAGGCGCTGGCTGCTGAATTGATCGCGCTCCGTAAGCAACAGCGGCAACTGCTCGCGGGCGGGAGCGGAGGCGACGACGAGTGAGCCCGATCGCTGGGTTCGCGGTGGAGCCGGACGAGGCGCAGGCCCAAGCGCCCGCTCCGAAGACGCCGTCGGTCTGAGACGCGATCGATCGTGTCGTACCGGCCAAGCGGACCAGAGGCGGATACGGAGATTGCTCAGGCGTTCCGCGGTGCGAGTGATTCAGCGCCTCGTGCCAGTCGTGCCGGTGATATTCACGATCGGGCATACGGGTGAGCGTCACTCAGCTCCAAGAGAGATGTTTGCCTCGCCGGACCAGTACACCACTCCGGCGTCACGCAACACCAGCCGGCCGCCATCGAGTTCATAGTGCGTGACAGAGCAATTCAAAATGTGCTCCGTCGCGAACCGTCGCTCCGCCTCCGCATACGTCCACCGCTCGAGGACGTACCGACAGCACCAGATCGTGCCTCCGTGTGTCACGAGCAACACACGTTTGCCGGCCATTGTGCGCGCGAGCTTTTGAAGAAACATGTAGACCCGTTCGCAGACTTTCGCGAGACTCTCCCCTCCAGGCGGTTGCGCGAAGAACGGTCCGAGCGTGCTCCAGTAGTCCTGCAGCCACGGAAATGCCTCGGCAGCCTCCGCGTCGGTCATGTTGTACGCGTGCCCCTGATCCCGTTCTCTGATGAACAGGTGATGCCGTACCCGCATCTGGTCACGGATGTCGGAGGCGTACGCCGCGAGGAGGGCCGCCGTTGTGTCAACCGCTCGCTGGTACCCGGAGTGATACACCTGATCGAAGGCGCCGAACCGCTCTCGCAGGGCGATGCCCGTTTCTCGGGCTTGACGCCACCCGAGATCCGTGAGGCCAATCAGGTGGTCGGGAATCCCGCGGATCGGCCGGCGGGCTTCGTCGTCAAGGAAAAAGCGATTTTGCTTCTTCGCGATGTTGCGCTGCGATTCTCCATGACGCACCAGGACGAGGAGAGCCGGTCGAAGCGTCATGTCTTCCTTGTACCGCAAATCCAGTCGCTTTGCTGCACGATGCGTACACCCGCCGAGAGGGTACTCAGTGACGCCCCGTCTGCACTCATGTGTCCAGCCGAATTTAAATCGACCACTAGATAGGAATGCCGCGAACGAGGCGAGGAATTGCGGTGTGAATCCGCGATTCGCTTGACGGAATTCGTTGAGGGTCATTCCGACCCGAATTAACGCCGACGAATGGACGGTCGGAAGGTCGAGCGTCCCCGCGTCGAGTGCGCTGAGGGCCGCTTTCAGGGCTCCGCCCCAGGCTCGCGCGTCGCCCTCTTCGACCTCGTGAATCCCGCGGATCCACCCATCCGGCTGGTATCCAGCTTCACGAACCGGCGGCGCGTCACGATGAAACGGGTGCAGTAGCGCGCCTTTCGGGTGCCAGCCGAACGCGCGCGCTATGTTTTGCGAGACCTCCCAGTTATCGGCGTGACAAGAGAACGTCCGGCGCTCGGGATCGGGAGGTCCGTTCGGGATGACCTCGCGCACGTAGAGCTCGCCGTTCTCGTCGACGTCCTGCATGAGGATCTCATGTGGCCGTCCCCACCACATTTCGACGATGAAGGCCATGTTGGACACTCCTCAGCGGCAGATTGACGGGCATGGCGTTGACAGAACCGGTTCTGAACCGCGCGCAGTCGCATCACTGGACGGGATGCCCGATCGTGTCTGTCAACGTTTTGCCTGGAACCCAGCGTATCGAGCGCGCGCAGAGTCTGCCGGCCACGGATCCGGCGAAACTCCGACTTGCCGGTCAGGGCCGCCGGCGGTGGGCGGTAAGGGGACGCCCATCGGTCAACGCGCTGATCGCAGACGGACGCGAGACCGGGGTCAGAATCCTGTCCGGCAGGCGTCCGAATCGCGGAACCATTTCAGCGATTCGCCGGGGCAAACGGGTGGGGTCACAATCAGTCGATTCTGACCCCGTTGCTCAAAGGCAGTACGATCTCGGCCGAGACCTGCAGAGCGACAGCGATTCTGCCCAGTAAAGGGATCAGCCGGTAGGAGAAACCGGTTTGAAGTCGTGTTGCCGGCGAATGCGGCTCCGCCCTGGCGTACGCGATCGGCGTGCTCGAGGCGAAAGTGATCGGATCGATCCATCCGATCCATCTGCGGGCTCCCAATTTCTTGCAATCTGCGCCGGCAGCCTGGCGCCGGACCTCGGGCTGAATGCCGTCCGTGCTCCGGAACTTGGCTGAAACGTTTGAGTCCGTCCGCAGCAAGCAATTCGGAAAAATAGATCACGGAATCCCCCCAGCTGGCGGGCGAATGTCCTATCATCCAGATCGTCCCGGGAGTGCGCACTGAACCGGAGGTGCGCGGTTTTTCAGCCGGAGGTGAGCGATGGAAGATGAACGTCGGCAGAAGGATGAACGCGAAGAGTACGTCAGAAAGTGCAAGGAGAATGCACCGAAACTCGAACAGGAAATTGATTCGTTTGAATCGAGGCATTGGACGCACTCCGGCCCCCTCCTGCCGGTCGTGATCGCCTATGTCACGTGCTCCTGACACGCTCGAGCCGCAGTACCTGGGCAGGTACCGGTCGCGTAGCTACTCGCTAGCGGCTCGATCCTGAAGCGGCTTGACGCTACACAGCCGCCACCAACTCCGGCGCACGCGTAAACGCGCGGCCGGTCCAGAGCGCCGGGCGCTCGGTGCGCGTGTGTGCGACCCGCGCGCGCATCTCCGCCAGCACCGGACGGATGGCGATCGTCTGGGTCTTCGGCGCGGACGTGGAGGCCGCCACACGCACCACACCGCGCCAGGGATCCAGCACGAGCACCGGTGCCCCGCGCTGCAGACACGCGGCGCGGATGTCCGCCTCGAGATACAGGAGCGCCGCCCGGGCGCGCCACACCGGCAAGCCCCACGCCTCGAACCGAGCCGCCACCCGCCCATATAGGGCCACGAGCGCCAACCCGTCGGCGTCATACAGCCGCGAGCCGTCCACCGAGGTGATGGCTCCGATCCCGAGGTAGCGCAGTTGCCGCGGCGTCACGCCGAGCGCATCTGCGGCTTCACCGACGGTGAGAAAATTCGCCACGTCGGTCAAGTATGAGGCATATACAAATACATGTCAAGGCTAGGTTGTCTCGTCCGGCGCATCCGCCGCCTCGACGCGGGGGCCTGCGGAATCCCGCGCTGGTCCCTCATCACCTGTAGGATTCACAAATCTGAGCACGGCGCCAGGACGGAAAGTCTTCCTCCGGGCAGACTTCAAGAGCAGAAAGAACGCAACAAAGAAATTCGCAGTGACGTTAGTGCTCCGTGCATAATTTGGCGCATCCCAGACGGCCAAAACGGAAATTCCGGATTAGGACCGTCGCCGACGGTCCGCTCAAAGGGAGGTTCACATGCGTCGTGTGCTGTTCACCGCTACGCTCGTCCTCGCCCTGGTGGTCGCGGCGCGGGCGGACGATCCCACCTCCAGGTATGTTCCCCTGTTCCCGATTGCCACCACGTTGCCGCCGTCCGGTACCGGCGTGCTGGTGCAATTTGACATTTGGGATAGCGCCACGGCGGGCGCCCTCATCTCGTCGCAAGCGCACACGGTGGATACCGATGCCTTCTCAAACATCACCAACGACACCGGCTTCTTCGACCTCTTGCTCGGGCGGCCGGGCGGACTCAAGGCGGCCGATTTCCCCGCGGGGAGTTCGCGGTACGTGGATGTGACGCAGGACCGCATCAGCGTCCTCGCCGCGCGCCTGCCGCTGTATGCCGTGCCGTTCAGCGCCGGTGGGCCGCGTCCGTCGGGGCCGTGCGTCGGCGACGGCACGAAGCGCTATGTCGACTGTGGGAACGGCACGGTGACCGACACGGTGACGGGGCTGATCTGGCTGAAGCAGTGGAACTGCCTGGCGAACAACGCGTGGGTCGCCGCCACTCAGGCCGCGGCCGGCCTGCAGGCCGGCGCTTGCGGCTTGACGGACAACTCCGCGGCGAGCGACTGGCGGCTGCCGACGAAGGCCGAGTGGAGCGCGACCGTCGCGCGCGCGGACGCCCTGGGCTGTCGGATTAACGACACGAGCGGGCCTCCGTCGCTGACGAACGATGCGGGGACCGCTTGTTACACCATCGGACCGTCGTCGTTTGCGGGCGTGGCGTCGGACGCCTATTGGTCGAATACCCCCGATGAGACCCTCCCGACATACGCCTGGGAGATGAGCCTCTTCATCGGCCTCGGCGGCAACGTCGCCAAGGGCAATACCATGCGGGTGTGGCCGGTGCGAGGCGGACCACGGTAGACGCTTGGGCGCTTTGAACCTTTAGGCTGAAGGGGAAGGGCTGGGCGACATGCCATCTCCAGCGATGGGGACGCCGCGCCATCGTGGCTCGCCGTACGGGTGGGTAGACCTCCTCATCCCGGTGTTGTGTCTGGCGCTCGGCGTGTCTGGCATCATACGCGGCTATCACGCTCAACAACACGGCAAGGTACTCGCCCCGACGGCGAAGAGCGGACCGATGACGGGGCCGCAGGCGATGGCCGTCGGCGCGCTATTCTGCGCCTATGGTCTGACGCGGATTTACCTGACGGTACGGAATCGTCGTCCGTAGGCACCTGACGTTAGACGTGATCGGCCTGTTCGGCTCCGAGAGAGTGACCACACTTAGGGCAACGTCGCGGCGGCAACGGATTAATTCCGCCGCGATACCGCCAGACCACGCCGACCATCGTTCGAGATCGATCGTAGATCCGTGTCTGACAAGCGAGGGCATCGCAGGTCGTTGAGCAAGCCCATAAAGACGACCGCGATGATCACACCGGGAACGATAATCCAGTCGTGTTGTAACTGAGTAGCAAGCCCGAAACTACCGAAGACATTCGCCGCAATCAACAGCCAGAGCAGGGCGGCTCGTTGCCAGATGGACATGGAATTCCAAGACATGAAGCATCTCACATGCACGTTCCAACGAGCAGCGTCCTACCGGCACGGCCCGTGAGAGGCTTATCGTACGGTTACGCGGACGACCTTGGCCGGTGCAAAGTCTCCTCTGACGGTCGAGTACGCAAACACCGCCACGTCATACGTCCCGGGATTGAGCCCTTGCACGATCAGGTTGTAGCCAGTGTCCGTGAAGCGATCCCCATAGACCGCGGCGACATCCGGCCGCGCGCCGCCGTAGACGGCCGGCCCGAGGAAGATCGGCTGGTCGCGCCCGCCCACCGCCGTCACCGGATACGCCCAGACGTGGACCGTGTCCACGCCGCGATCGACGGCCGAATCCAGATCCGCCGCCCACCCGGCGAGGAAGAACGACGTGCCAGTGAGGATCGGGCCGCGCCCCTGCGCGGCTGGCGCCGGCCCGTCCACGATCGTCTGCGGACCGACGCGGTTGCTGCCCTTGGGATTGAGCACCACCCGCACGTCTTGCCGCGCAACCGGCGTGCCGCCGGACCATCGCACAAACACCAGGTCATAGCCGCCGACAAACCCAACGCCCGGCATCCACGTGAACGTGCCGGACGCCGCGTCGAGCTGCGATCCGATCGGCAGCGGCGCGACGCCGTCTCCCGTGCGCAGGTAGCCGGTGTAGCGATGGCGGCCGCCAGCCGAGAGATGCAGCTCGAGGCGATCGAGCTTCTCGCTCTGGATGATCGTGCGGCCGTCGGTGGACGCGTACCGTACCAGCGCGGCCTCGAGGTCGTAGCCGCGCCGGCCCTGCATCGACGACAGGTCCGCGGGCGCCGCGTCAATCTCCGCAGCAAGCGTCAGCGCGCTATCCATTCTGAGCGCCGCGGCCCTGGGCATCTCGAGGGCCGGCTGTGAGGCAATCACGTTGCCGGGTGAGACCGGCGCGGCGGCATTGGGATCGATGACGAGGCTGCCGTTCGAGACACCGAAGAAACGGCTGCCCACACCGGACGTGCCGCCGGCGGTCGCGGTCACAATCCAGGCAATGGTGTGGACGCCGTTGGTCATCGTCGTCGTGTCCAGCCCGAAGCCGGCCACCGCTCTGGTCACCCCGGCGTATTGCGCGACCGGAAACAACGCCGTGATGTCGGATCGCGCCGCCCAGCCGACGGGCGTTCCGAGTGAGACGCCGTCGACCAGCACGGTCACCGTACCGCCGTCCGGCACGTCCGCGAAGCGGTTGGTGCCAGGCGACAGCACCCAGCCGGCGTTCAGAAACACGCCGCCGATGATCTGTCCTTGCCCGGGAGTGTCGATCGCGCCGAAGGGCGCAATCGAGCTCGCGTTGTCACACGTGATGGTCTTCATCCCAAGCAGCGTCGTGTGCCCGTCGGCGTCGTCCGCATAGGCGTAGAGCGTGAAGGTGCCGTTGCCCCCATTCGGCAGGAAGTTCGTCAGCGTCAGGTAGCCCCACCCGGCCCGGGTACTGCGCGGCAGGGTCGGGTACCGCGCCTGTATGTCGGGACGCGCGCCATCGATGAAGACGCCGTCCCCGACATACACCTTGGTGCCGGCCCGTTCACCCCCCACCGGATCGCGCAAGATCCGCACTCGCGTCACCCCTACATCGTCCAGCGCCCAGCCGGTCACCGGGACCGAGCCGGCGAGCCCGGTGGTGCCGCTGAGTGGGGTATCGAAATACCCAACCGGCGCGGCCGACGTACCCGACGGGATGAGGGTCAGACTGACCGGGAGAGGCCCCACTGTGTTGGCGGCGCCATTCAAGGCGAGCGTGATCGTTCCGTTCTCGTTCGCCGCGAGGCCGGGGGAGAATCGCACTGATAGGTTGAGCACGGCCGTTCCGCTGCCCGAGGTGGGAGAAACGACGAGCCACGGCTGATTCGAGGTGGCGGTCCAGGTGACGACCCCGGCGCCGCTCTGCGTGAGACGCGCAGTCTGCGCCCCGGTCTGCGCACCGAACGCCGCGCCGTTGGTGACCGCGCTGAATGCCAGTGACAGCCGGTCCGCCTGCAGCGCCGGCGCCGCACCGAGACGCGCAAGCATGGGGCTGGTGACGCCGTTGAGGTTCGTGAAATCGCCGCCCGCGATGATCTTGCCATCGCTCTGAACGGCGATGGCTTGAACCGTGGCGTAGGTAGAGCCCCACGGCGAGCCTTGGACCCCGAACCCTTGACCCAGATTGGCCGCGAACGCTGAGTCGACGCTGCCGTCCGGATTCAGCCGCGCGATACCCTTTGCGCTGATTCCGTTCACGCTGGTGAAGTCTCCACCGAGGACGATGCCGCCCGGCTGGACGGCGAGCGCGAACACGTGCTTATCGCACCCCGTGCCAAGCGCCGCGGAAAACGCGGTGTCCGTCGTACCGTCGACGTTGACCCGCGCGACGCCCTTGCTGCTCACGCCATTCAGCATCCTGAAGAAACCACCCACGACGATCTTGCCGTCCGCCTGAATCCTCACCACGCTAGCCGCAATATCGAGCCCGGTGCCGATGTTGTTCAAAAACGCCGTGTCAGGACGCCCGTCCGCGTTCAATCGGGCGAGGCGATTGACCGGGATGCCGTTGACGGAACCCATCAGGCCGGCGGCGATGATCTTGCCATCAGCCTGAACGGCCAGCGACCGCACCGACCCGCGGAAACCCGTGCCCACATTCGTCATGAAGGTCGCATCGCGCGAGCCATCCGCATTGAGACGGACGATGTGCGTGGCGCGGGACCCGTCGCTCACGACGATCTTGCCGTCAGTCTGCAGGGCGATCGCGGACACTGGCCCGTCGAGCCCCGACTGGGCATCAAGGACTGTGCTGAACGCCGTGTCGGTCGTGCCATCAGCGTTTAGACGCATGAGAAAATTGTGCGGAAGGTTCTCGAGGCCGAAGATCCCGCCCACCAGAATCTTGCCGTCAGGCTGCAGCGCACTTGAGCTGACGGACCCGCCGACCGAAGGAACCGACAGACGCCTGCTGAAGGCGGCGTCAGGTGTCCCGTCTGGGTTCAGGCGCGCCACGCCTGCACTCGTGATGGCATTGATGTGGCTGAAGGCCCCGGTGACGACAACCCCTCCGTCAGGCTGAATCAGGAGCGACTCGACGCTGCCGTCGAACCCGCTGCCGAGATTGGCGGAGAAGTTGACGTCCGCTGTGCCGTTCGCGGCGCGCAGGGTGGCTGCCGCGACAAGGATAAGCAGGATGAGGAATACAGCGTAACGAGGGTGGTTCGAGACCACCGGTGCCATCCTGCGAAGACGCAGACCCCTCACAGCCGTCCTCACAATCGCCAGCTCCATGTGTCCGGGTGAACGGCGACGAGGATACCCCAACGGAGAGCCGTGCGCTACACAGGTGTCAAACTGACACATCCGGCGGCATAGGTTGCTCCGATGGATCCCGCCAGGGTGAAATGAATCGGGGCGACGGACTGATCCGTCGCCTCACTCCGTTCTCAGAACTATGCCCTCCCACTCGCTGCCAGTCTCGCTGCCAGCCAGGCAATGCATCAGGAGCCAGCTTTATCGCCGCGGGGTCAGAATGGAATGGTTCTGACCCCAGCGCATCGACATCCTCGAGACCGGCCGGATCATGCTTACTCGTGCCGCAGGGCTCAACGATCCGTTCGAGTTGAACCCGCAGATTACCAGCATCAAGGACAACATCGAACACGCCAAGCACATCGCCGCTCGAACCAAGCATTACGTCGTCCTCTCGCTGGCGGACAATCGCGAAAGCCTGATGATGTGGGCGCACTACGCGGCCAGCCATTCTGGATTCCTCATTGGGTTCGACGCGGATCAAGAGATCCTCGCGGAGGGGACCTACGACGCCCGCTGCTGAGCCCGAGGCCAAGATCGCGAATGTGCGGTGGTCCTTCCTAAGCACTCTCGCCTATCCGGACATGATCAGCATGGACGCGTCGGAGCACCGAGCTGCCGTCGCGACCCCGGGCTGGTGTCCTGTCGCCGGCCCTTGATGCGGCTGTCTCGGCCCGGGCGAAGAACTCAATCGAGAAGATGCTCCGCCATCAGATGGCCGCGGTTCACATGTGCGGAATGGAACTCATGGTTCGTCTTGAGGAAGCGGTCCGGCTGCCACCCATGGAACTGCGCGTCTCACGAACGCCGTCGCGCGGCTTTTCGAGGTGTATCAATCTGGCTGTCTGACGCTCCTCAAGCTCAAGGCGAAGGGTCGACAACGGATCGTCGTCCAGTATCAGCAGGTGAACGTCTCAGGTAGACAGGCGCTCGTCGCTGGACGCGTCGGCCGGGGCTCGCGGAGCCGGGGGCAGGAGTCTGAAAATCGGTCATGAACCCCATGAACCGCGGCGCTGTTCGTGATAAAACTGAAAAATATTCAAGCCGTGGACGGCTGAAACACGACAATCCATCTGGCGATTTCAGAACAGCGCGCCGATGCGGCGCGCGTACGCGGCGGGGCTCCAGCTGCCAGTGTCCCGCGATCCGCGGCCGGCGGCGCTGCCGGTTACATGGTGGGCTCAGTACGGGACCACGAACGCCTGAACACGATTTACTGCTTCGCCCAACTACCAATGGTGATGATGTAGCCGGGAGTTGGGTAGCGAGGATCCGGCGCCGTCAAGAACTTCCATGACAGCGATAACGACGGGTCCACGATCTGCAGCAACTGCGTCAGCATGGTTCGCCCCGTCGCCCGGTCGTTGGAGATGCTCACTGTGGTTGTCCCCTTCAGGCCGTTAAATGGAGACCCGATCCCCACGGTCGTGCCCGTCGTCGCCTTAATGGCCGCGACGATCGCCTTTAGGGCCACGTCCACACTGACCTCCTTTTCCACGACGGTCAACGGCACGTCTAGGGGTGAGGTATACGGCCCTGCGGCGCCCGAGGCCGCACGCACGCTTTTCGGGATCACATGAAACAACCCGTCGTCATCGAGCACGATGAAGTGCGCGCCATCTGGATAGGTCTTGTTGAACGTGGTCACGAGTCGCTGGAGCACCTTCGCGGTGCCCGCGCGATCCGCCACTTCGCTCGGCGTGTACGGGAAGTTCAAGGATCTCGCTTTGATCAGCTTCGCCCCTGGCGTGTGCGGGACGCTGGCGAACTCGGTCGCGTTCACGTCCACGAGATCGCCGTCATAGAGGTAGGGCGCGTCTTCGTAGGTGATCGGCTGGCCGCTCGCCTTCTCCAGCTTCATGATCGCGTCACAGAGCGGGCGCGCA
>WNFI01687762.1_pt1 | contig 15534 bp, 15 predicted proteins | sample 5400471 | NCBI WGS metagenome assembly WNFI01 (sample SAMN13153348, study PRJNA577476) | soil metagenome | isolation source: 100 cm saprolite on Douglas fir-dominated hillslope | place: USA:California | collected 2013-09-17 | reverse complement strand
GGCGCACCTGGCGGCGCTGCGGGCGCACGGCGACCAGCTCCCGGTCGGGGTGACCGTGCTGGTCGAGGGCGAGGAGGAGATCGGCTCGCCGACGCTGGACCGGTTCCTGGCCGCCTACTCCGGCCGGATGCGGGCCGACGTGGTGGTGTTCGCCGACTCGGCGAACTGGACCGTGGACGTGCCGTCGCTGACCACCTCGCTGCGCGGTCTGGCCCCCGTCACCGTGGAGGTGCGCGCCCTGGAGCACGGCGTGCACAGCGGGCTCTACGGCGGCCCGGTCCCGGACGCGCTGACCGCACTGTGCCGGCTGCTGGCCACGCTGCACGACGAGCAGGGCGACGTGGCGGTGGCGGGACTGGCCCGCGGCGCGGCGGACCCGCTCGACCTGACCGAGGCGCAGCTTCGCGCCGACGCGGCGGTGCTCGACGGGGTGCGGCTGATCGGCACCGGCGGGCTCACCGAGCGGCTCTGGGCCCGCCCCGCGATCACGGTCATCGGCATCGACGCCCCGTCGGTCGCGGCGGCCTCCAACACACTCCTCCCCGCCGCCCGGGCCAAGGTGAGCCTGCGGCTGGCTCCCGGCGAGGACGTGACCAGGGCCCGCGCGGCGCTCGCGTCGCACCTGGAGGCACACGCGCCCTGGGGCGTGCACGTGACCGTCGAGCCCGGCGCCGCGGCTGCCCCGTACACGGCGAGATCCGACGGACCGGCATACCAGGCCGCGCGCTGGGCGCTGGCGCAGGCCTGGGGTTCGCCCGCCGTGGACGTCGGCGGCGGCGGCTCGATCCCGTTCGTCACGGGTTACGCCGAGGCATTCCCCGAGGCCGAGATCCTCATCACCGGCGTGGAGGACCCTGACACCCGTGCCCACGGCGCGAACGAGAGCCTGCACCTGGCCACGTTCGAGCGGGCCTGCCTGGCCGAGACCCTGCTCCTGCACCGGCTCGGCCAGCAAAATTCTTCGTAACGGAGGGGCGCGGAGCTGGCCCGTCCCGCCCTCCCTGGCGTGGTGGTGACTCCTTGCGGAGTTCCCCCACGCCAGGGGGCGTCCTTCGGTTAGAGGGGAAGCCGTTCGTGCGAGTCACGTTCCCAGCCGGCATCCGCACGCGCGCGGGCGGCCTTCCGCAGTATCCGCTCCTGAGACCAGGAGATGGTCGCCGCGGAGAAGGTCGCCCTCAGGGCAAGGCCGAGGAAAAGGCCGATGCCGCTCGCTGCCGCCATCTCGAGCAGGGCTATCACGGCCCAGCCTCCGTCCGCGAGGACCAGCTGGGCATTTCCAAATGGGTAGTCGCGGAGGTACAATGCGTTGTTTCCATGATCTCCTCTTTCAATGGCGTTGGGGGAGGAGCTTGCGTGGTACGTCGGGCCGGTGGTCGCAACCCACCGGCTCGACGTCTGTGTAGAGGGCTCGGCGTGATCCCCCTGACCGGGAGCCGGGCCTGACGTGCCGCTCCGGGTCGTCGTCGCCTGATCCGCCATGGGACGCCCGCCTTGAAAATCCGTGGTGCAAGCTATATGTTTGGGATTCCCATCATGATGATTCCCAAACTGTCTCCCATGTCCGACTGTGCCGCGGTACACGGGCAGGTCCCGCTTGGCTCCCTGGCCGACGACGCCAGGTCAGCGCCTGGTGTGACAGCCGATACGCGTGTTCCGGCCTGTATGGCTGCGACGCGGCGCCGTGGCGAGTACCTTTGCGCTGTGGGATTCCCAGAGAGGAATGTCCAGATCAGGACTTGTCGCCCGGGACGACCATGTTGCCGGTCGCCGGAAGCGGCCCGGCCTAGCGGCGTGACAGCGCGACCGCGCCAGGCGGCCGCCTGCCATCGCGGCCAGGCCGCCGGGGTCCATAGCGGGGGAGGAGACCTTGGATAAGGCCACGAGCAAGGTCACGGGACCGCTAGGACCGCGTCGTAGCATCGCGGCCGCTCTGAGGCAGCTGCGAGAGGACTCGGGGAAGAATCTGAACCAGGTCGCCGAGGATCTGATGATCTCGACGAGCAAGCTCTCCCGGCTGGAGAACGCTCAGGGCAAGCCGCAGCCACGGGACATCAAGGACGCCATCGCGTACTACGGGATCGAGGGCACCCCGATGGCTGGCAACTTGCGGCGATGGGTGGCGTCAGCACAGCGTCAGGGATGGTGGACCGATTTTGACGATGAGGTCCTCGGGGGCGTCCTGGGCGGGCTCGGGCTGGACGCGCACCTGGGCTATGAGGCGGATGCGAAGGTAGAACGGATCTACACGCTGCCGTTCGTGCCGGCCCTGCTGCAGACCACCGAGTACGCCAAGGCGATCTTCCGGGACATGGAGCGTCGCTCAGATGATGAGATCAGCCAGCTCCTGGACGTCCGAGCAAGGCGCCAGCAGGCTCTGACTTCCCGGGAAGGCATGGATCCCCTGAGGCTCGTCGCCGTGACGCACGAGTCGAGCCTCCGCCAGGCCGTCGGCTCGCCTGAGATTCTGCGGGATCAGCTGGATGCCCTGATCGAACGATCGAGGGCTCCGAACGTCAGCTTGCACGTGCTCCCGTTCCAGGCCGGTCCGGTATTGACGATGACGTGCATGTACGCCTATTTCGAATACGGGGACGTCGACATTGAACAGGACGTCGTGCACATCGAGACCCACGCCGGGTACTGGAGCATCGAAAATCCCGACAAGGTTGCCGAATACCGGAAGGCCCACGATGCCCTGGTGAGAGCCTCGCTGGGTGAGGCTGAGTCACGTGCCCTCATACGGTCCATTCGTGACGACGCTCGATACGAGTCGTGAACAAATGTCGGCACGACGCGTCACTCGGGGCCTTCGTCGAATTTCCTGGCCTGGCCGTGCCCGAACCTTTATCTTGCCGTTACATGTTGCCAAGACATGCAGCGGCTCGGTGGGGTATAACATGACCTACCATGCTCGGCGTTCCGAGACGAAACGCTGCTACTTCATCCGGCTCGTTCATCCGGCTCGGCTGTTGCCGAGCCCTTTTCTCTTGTGAGTGCCCGCTGTGAGCGATGAAACACTCCGAACTCCGCCGGGCCTTGACCATGCCTGGGCCGCACTGGCCCGCGATGGCTATGTCCTGACAAATGACGAGGCAATCGGACTACCTGCGAAGTTCCATGAGAGTTTCCGGCAGAAGTACTTCAATGACCGCACGCTACGACACGACGACGGCGACCTGCCGGTAGATCGCCAGCGGGCCAGAGACGTCATCCGGTACTGGTGGCACGATGACAAACTCCGTTTGGAAGAACACGAGACGATCACCATCACCGACCGGGCCGGCATCGCGGGCAAGCGCGATCACGCGCGCGTCATGCTCCTCGACGACCCGCAGGCGGCGGTGCTCATTCGCACCCTCCTAGGCCTCCTGCCGGCCGGCGAGCGGAAGCCCGACGGCACGTTCGGCGTGAACCTGTTCCGGACCTTCACGAACGTAGTATCAAAACTGCATCGTGACCATGAGCAGTATGTCATCACCTATCTTCTGGACCGGGTAGGCGGCGGGGCCGAGACGCATCTCTACCACCATGGTGACGTTACCGGCGACGGAGAGCCGACCGCGGACGCGAAGCCGGTCCTCAGGCACCAGTTGAACCCTGGCGAGATCATCATTTTCGACGACGAGCGCTTCAGGCACGGGGCAACCCCGCTGAAAGCTCCGTCAGGCGGAACCACCAGGCGGGACGCGCTGGTCTGCACGGTCGACTACCGGGACACTTACCTCGCTCGGACCAGTCCGAACTAGTCCTCAGGCCGGCCCATGTTGCTTGGGACCTGATACCTCCGTATTGTGCGATACGTGACGGGCACGCTAATCGATTGCACTGCGTCGGCTCGGTCACGCGGGGGGTTCTGCGGTTGCCGCCAGGGGGCATCGCGAACGCCGTGTGCGGTGAACCGTGGAGGGCCAGGACTTGCCAGCTGAGTTAAGTCTGGAGGCGGTCCGGGCGAGGGTGGAGTCCGTCTTCGAGGGGATCCGCGCGGAGCTTGACGATCTCGTGCGCATACCGTCGGTCAGCGCAGACGAGTCCGCCGCCGACCAGGTACGGCTGTCAGCGGAGGCGACCGCCGCGTGGCTGGAGAGCTCCGGGCTCAAAGGCGTCAGACTGCTCGAGGTTGATGGCGCGCATCCCGCCGTGTTCGGGGCCACACGAGGGCCGGCGGGCTCTCCGACGGTCCTGCTGTATGCCCATCATGATGTCCAGCCGGCCGGGCCCCAAGAGCTCTGGGAGTCGCCGGCCTTCGAGCCCACGGAACGCGGGGGACGCCTATTTGGCCGCGGCACGGCGGATGACAAGGCCGGGATCGCGGTTCACGCGGCGGCGCTGCAGGTGTGCGAAGGGAAGCCACCGGTCGGCGTGGCCGTCTTCATTGAAGGCGAGGAGGAAATCGGGTCGGTGCACCTGCCCGAATTTCTCGGCAAATACGAGGACCTGCTGCGAGCCGATGCCATCGTCCTCGCGGACTGCTCGAACTGGACCGTAGGCCAGCCGACGCTAACCAAGTCCGTCCGCGGCATCCTCGACTGCCTCGTTGAGGTGCGCACGCTTGATCATGCCGTGCACAGTGGCCGTTACGGGGGACCCGTGCCGGACGCGCTGACGGCACTGTGCAGGCTTATGGCCACACTGCACGACCACGAAGGCGGCGTGGCCGTGAAGGGTCTGCGCACCGGCCCTTCGTACGGGCTGCGGCTGCCAGAATCTGACCTGCGCAAATTCACCGGGCTCCGGCCCAGTGTCCGGCTTCTGGGCCGGGGCTCGCTGACCGATCGGCTCTGGGCGCAGCCAGCCATTGCGGTACTGGGAATTGACGCGCCGCCAACGGAGGGCGCGGCGCACAAGCTTGTGCCGGTCGCTACCGGCAGAATTAGCATCCGCCTGGCGCCAGGCGACGACACGCAGCAAGCGTTCCGCGCGGTGGACGAGCACCTTCGCTTCCATGCGCCCTGGGGGGCAGAGGTGACGGTCAGGCCGTGCCGGGAAGGCGAGCCGCACAGTATCGACGTCTCCGGGCACGCGTTCGAGGCGTTCCGTCGCGCCTGCGCAGATACCTGGGGCCTGGCTCCTGTCGAGCCGGGTAGCGGCGGCTCGCTTCCCGTCGTGGCGGCGCTGGCCGCGGCGTATGCGGACACAGCGATGCTGCTGACCGGGGTAGAGGACCCAGAGAGCAATGCGCACGCCGAGAACGAGAGCGTGCACCTCGGCGAGCTCCGGAACTGCTGCATCAACGAGGCCATGCTGCTCGCCCACCTCGCGTCGCGCGCATAGAGCGCGCGGCCGCGTAGGCCGCCCGGGGACTACTCGAAGGAAGGCTTGCGGTCCCGGGTTCGCTTGAGCTCGAAGAAGCCGTCCGCCTCCGTCACCAGCCGCAGCCCGTCCCACAGCCGCCCCGCGGCCTCGCCCTTGGGGGCAGGCGTGATGACCGGACCGAACAGGGCATGGCCGCCAATGCGGATGACCGGGGTTCCCACGTCGAGCCCGACCTCATCGAACGCCTCATGGTGCGATGCCTTGATCAGCTCGTCGAACTCGGTGCTCTGGGCCGCGTCGGCCAGGGACTCGGGCAGTCCCGCCTCGGCCAGAGCCTCGGGGATCACCGCGGGGTCCTCCCGGCGCCCTTGGACGTGGAACCGCGTGCCCAGGGCCGTATACAGCGGGCCGAGAATGTCCGGGCCCTTCTGCTGGGCGGCTGCGGCGCAGATCCGCACCGGCCCCCAGGCCCGGCTCATCCGTTCCACGTAGTCCTCGTTCAGTCCCTGGCCCTCGTGCTGGGTCAGGTTCAGGTAGGCCAGCGACATGATCCGCCAGTCGGGCCGCACCGGCCGGACCTTCTCCACCTCCAGCATCCAGCGGGAGGTGATCCAGGCCCAGGGGCACACCGGATCAAACCAGAACTGCACGTCTTCGCGCTCATCCGGCTGTACTGTCACGCTCGCTGGCAACCGCCGCCCGTGTTCGGCTATTCCCGCTATCCGGGTTCGGCAGTGGTTCTCCCGCACCCTAGATAGCGGCCCCCACCGCCGATGACGGTGGGGGCCGCCGTGGCTGGTTGCGGCCGCTTCTGCGGATCAGCCGCCCGACCCGGGCTCGAGGTAGAAGACCACGGCGGAGCCATCGCTGCGCACGAACCCGCTGGCCTCCCCGGCTCCCTGGCGCGGGGACGCGTTCAGGAACGTGAGGGCCCCCTGCTCGCCGCCAGGGCCGGGGAAGTCCTTGTAGTGCCAGGTCTGCGCGGTGCTGTTGCCCAGGCTGCCCGGTTCCAGCCAGAGCAGCCCGGTGGTGCCGTTATTGCGCGGGGTGACGCTGGCCTCGCCCGCTCCCTGGCGAAGCGGTTCATTCAGGAAGTCCGCAGCGGCCTGGGCGCTGTCGGCACCCGAGAACTCCTGGGACTGCCAGGTCTGCTGCGTGCCCTGGCCCAGGCTGCCCGGCTCCAGGTAGATCAGCCCGGCGCTGCGGTTGTTGCGGAGGGTCGCGGTGGCCTCGCCGCGCCCCTGGCGAGGGGCCGCGTTCAGGAACGCGACCGCGTCCGCCTCGCCGTCGGGGGCGGGGAACTCCTCGAACTCCCAGGCCGGCTCGGTGCTCTCGCCCAGGCTGCCTGGCTCCAGCCAGAGCAGCGAGGCGGTGCCGTTATTGCGCAGGGTAGCGCTGGCCTCGCCGCGCCCCTGGCGCAACGGCTCGTTCAAGAACTCGACGGCGGCCTTCTCCCCGTTCGGGGCGGGGAACTCCCGGAACTGCCACTCCTGGTTCGCCATTTGATACTCCCCCTTGCTCTGCGGCGCATACAGCCCGGTGGCTGCGCAGGGACGATCCCACGCGCCGGTCATTACCACAGAGGACAGCGACGGCCCGCAGATACCGGTAGCCACGAACTACCTGTGTCCGACGCCAGTTCCGGCATCGCGCCTACCACTGCTGCGTCGTCGCGCTGGAGCAGTTGACTACCTGCCCGACCATCTCGGGACGCTCGAACACCGACTGGATGGCCACCCGGCCCGGTCCCTGCAGCGTCAGCCAGGTGGACTTGGCCTGCCACCGCGGCGAGCTGAACCAGTACTGGCCCCGCGGGTACTCGAAGTGGAGCCACATCTGGACCGTCGGGTCCTTCCAGATCAGGCTGCTCGGCTGCACGCAGATGCGCTCGCCCGGCGCCAGGTCGCGGATGAACGTGTTGCCCGGGCCGTGCAGGAGCAGCAGGCCTGGGCCGCCCTGAGCCCAGAACCGGTCCATGGTCCGGCCGACCGGGTAGTGAGTCTCCTGGTCGTCGCCGTTCTGCGTGGTAAACCACACCCCGCTGTTCTCCCAGTGGTAGTTAACGTTCCCGGTCGCGACCAGGAAGCGGTGCTCGACCACGTCGACGGCCTGGTTGTGCTGCAGCGGCACGGCGAGCGTCTCGCCCGGGTGATCGGCGCTGAACGCGATGAAGCCGGGCCCGCGTGCCGTCATCATGACCAGCGGCATCCCCGCCCTCACCCGGTTCCAGCCGCCCCGCATCTTCATGGTGTCGAGCTGGACGCTGCGGTCGGTGTGCAGCAGGACGTGGTGGGAGAAGTAGACCGAATCCTCCGCGTGCAGGTTCATCTCGGCCACGGGGACGTATGTGCCGCTGATCTGGCAGGTGGACCGGTTGAAGTGCAGGCGGGCCATGTCGCGGATCGGGGGCTGCTCCGCCCACCCCGAGCGCGACACGCGTTCGGAGACGTCCACGGGCGCGCCGCAGTGCGGGCAGGTCCCGCCTCCCCCGTCGCTGGGAATGCGGCAGTACGGGCAGGTGTAGGTGCTCGTGGCGGTCGGCGTGGACATTGTCACTCCGAGCCGTGGTGGTGCACGTACATGGACTGGATGCCGACCCGGCCGGGTCCGGTCACCTCGGCCAGGTACATGTTATGGGAGCCCATGAGCCCGGTCTTGAAGGGTTGCTTGACCGTGTTCATGGTCACCGTCGAGTCCTTGTAGAGAAAGCCGCCCGGCTCGATCAGGATCTGCTCGCCCGGCCGCAGCGTCTTCTGGAACACGTTGCCGTAACCGTGCAGCAGGAGCAGCCCCGGCTCGTTATGCGTGACGAACCGGTCCATGAACATGCCCTCGCCGCCGTGCGTCCCCCTGCGCCAGCGCCAGCTCCGCCACGGGGACGATCTCGCCCTCGATCTGACAGGTCGAGTTGGAGAAGCGGAACTCCGTCATGTCCCGCAGCCGGGGCGCCTCGGCCCAGCCGGAGTCGGAGACCAGGTTCCTCTTGTCGAGCGGCGCACCACAGGTGAAACAGCTCGTTCGGTCCGGCTCGTTCTGGGCCTTGCACCACTGGCACTCGATCCGATCCATGCGGACATGCCTTTCTCGTTAGCACGCCCGGGCTGGCCAGGACTCCGCCAGCGGAGCGCCGGGTCGTCGTTGCGCGTCTCAGGAGGCTGGAGGGTGCGCGGGCGTGCCGCACTCGGCGCAGAACTTCGCGCCGGGGCTCAGGCTGGCGTTGCAGTTCGTGCAGTGCTGCTGCATGGGCGTGCCGCACTCGGCGCAGAACTTCGCGCCCGCCTGGAGGGGGCTATGGCAGTTGGCGCACTCGATCGCGGGCGCGGGCGGTGGGGGGTTGTACGGGGCCTGGCCCGGCGCCTGCATCATCTGGCTGGCCATGCCCATGCCGGCCCCGAAGAACATCGGGGTCACCCCTTCGCCGCCCTTGGCCATCCCCTCGCCGGCGCCCTGCAGGGCCTCGGCCTGCGCCGCCTGGAGGAAGCCGCCGGCCAGCCGGCTGTAGGCGGTGTCGCCCGCCAGCTTCTTCAGCCGGGCGTTGTCGTCGTCGTCGAGGTTGATGTCGAGGTTGCCGAGGCGGGTGATGGAGATCCCGTAGTCCGCGAGTTCCTGGTTGGCGCCCCGCATGGCCGCCACCTCGATCTCGGGACTGTGCACGGACAGGCCGAGGATCGGCCACGCCCCCGACATCAGCTGGGTGGTGACCGTGGTGCGGGTGACCTTCAGCAGCTGCTGGGTGACCCAGGCCGTGACCGCGTCGTTGTTCGTCACGTCCACGGTGCCGACCAGGTTGAGGATCAGCTTGGGCGCGTCGACCACGCGCAGCGCGTACTCGCCGAACGTCCGCAGCGTGACGATCAGGCCGGTCACCGGGTCCTGCACCTCGTCCAGCCGGCCGCCGAAGCGCAGGTTCGGGAAGTCCCGGATGCCGACGAAGTAGAGCTCGGCCTTGAACGCGTTGCTGCCCGTGGCCCAGTCCATGCACCGGGAGAACTTGCGGATGTTATGGTCGGGCCATTTGAAGACGATCTGGCCCTCATACTTGGCGAAGGGGTCCTGCCACCGCAGAGCGGACGATCGCAAAGGTAACGGCCGGGGCGAGGACTGGGGTGATGACTAGGTGGAGATCACCGGCTTCGAGGCGATCAGCTTCGACTGTTACGGAACGCTCATCGACTGGGAGGCGGGCCTGGCCGCGGTGCTCGGCCCGTGGGCGCGCTCCCGCGGGGTCGCGCTCGACGACGAGGCGCTGCTGGCCGCCTACGCGGCGCACGAGGAACGCGCCGAGGCGTCGTATCCGCGCGAGCTCTACCCCGGCATCCTGCGGCGCAGCCTGGCCGGGCTAGGGCAGGAACTCGGGGCCGAGGTCACCGACTCCGACGCGCGGCGGCTGGCCGGGTCGGTCCCGGACTGGCCCGCGTTCGCGGACTCGCCCGCCGCGCTGGCCTCCCTCGGCCGGCAGTTCAAGCTGATCATCTTGTCCAACGTGGACCGCTCGTCGTTCGCCGGAAGCCGCCCAAGGCTCGGGGCGAGCTTCGACAGCGTGCTGACCGCGGAGGACATCGGCTCCTACAAGCCCTCGCCCGGGAACTTCGAGGCGCTGCTGGCCGAGGCCAGGCGGCTGGGCGTGGGCGAGGACAGGCTGCTGCACGCCGCCCAGAGCCTGTTCCACGACCATGTCCCGGCCCAGCGGGCCGGGCTGCGCACGGTCTGGATCAACCGCCGCCGCGGACGGCCCGGGTGGGGCGCCACCCCGGCGCCGCCCGGCGACGTCACGCCAGACTGGGAGTTCCCGTCCATGGCCGCCTTCGCCGCCGCCGCGACCGCGCCCTGAGATCTTCGACCCAGAAGACTTCAGTCTCGGCACAGGCAGCATTGGTCGAAGCTGAACGGGGTTGCGCGGGCCTGATCCCAGATGCGGCGGCAGTTGTCGTTCCAGTCCGGGTCGATGACGCGCCCCACGACGATCGCGGCCACCGCCGACGCTCCGTTCAGGCGGAGCGCGGAGGCGGCGCTCTGCGCGCGTGCGCCGGTCGTCAGCGTGTCGTCGACGACGAGCACCCGCTCGCCGCTGAGCCGGCGCCGCACGGTGAAGGCGTCGTCGTCCGCCAGCTTGTGATCCACGTGCGCCGGCCCGCGCGCGAGCAGCGGCTCCTGCCGCGGCGCTAAGGCCCGGGCTCTGCCGATGGCGGCCTCCAGCGCATGCTGGCCGGGCCGCTGCTCGGGGCGGGTGCTCGGCACGCCGGTCACCACCGAGGGATCGCCGCCGAGCAGGCCAGCGACGCAGCGCAGATGCCGCGCGGTGAAGCGAGCGATGATCGCCGCGACCTGCGTGGCGAGGAGGTCCGAGCCGGGCCCGGATCCGTCCTTGTAGTAACGCAGGACGTGCCAGAGCGGGCCGTTCAGCGCGTAAAGGGAGATCGGGACCACGTTCGTCGTCGGGTAGCTGACCTGCCGCATGACCTGCTCGCAGCTGTGGCAGACGCCGTTGCCCGGCCTGGGCCCGGAATGGCACACGCCGCACACGCCGGGACCAGCGGCAGGCACCGGCGTGTAGGTGTCCAGGTTCGGGTCGGTGTAGAAGGCCGCGGAGGTCATGGCCTAGAAGCTCAGGCTCGGCTGATACGGGATCTGCGAGACCTTGACCAGCTCATCGAGGATGTCGTTCGGGTCGCCGACCACGGTGACGCCGGGCCTGGCCGCGTACGTGCTCGCCCACGCCTCGTTCTCGACCAGCGCCTGCGGCAGGAACAGGCGCTTGCCGTGCTCCAGGGCGAGCCGCGCCTGCATCCTGAGGGCCCCGCCGCTCCCGACGATGCGCCGCGCCAGTTCGCCGTTCTCCGGCGGGTACACCCGCGCGAGAATCCCCGTGCCGATGACCGCGACGGTCGTGCCGCCGGCCTCGAGCGTGGCGGCATGCGCCGCGGTGTCGATCCCGCGCGCCAGGCCGGACAGGACGGTGACCCCGGCCGTGGCCAGGCCCCGGGCGAGCCGCGCGGCGGCGGCGCGTCCCTCCTGGCTGGCCTGGCGCGTGCCGACCATGGCGATGGCCCGCAGGTTGCGCGACTCGAGCCGCCCGCGCACCCAGATGAAGGGCGGGCGGTTGAAGATCAGCCTCAGATGCTGCGGGTAATCGTCATCCAGGATCGTGATCAGCCGCACCCCCTGCGCGCTCACGCGCTCGATGAGGGCCCGGGCCCGGGCCACGTCCGCGTGGTCGACCCGGGAGACCAGCTCGCTGGCCTGCCGGAGTCGCTTCGCGGACATGATCACAGGCTCACCGCCGAGGAGCCGGAGCGCGCTTCCCGCCCCGGCGATCACGTCGGCCGCCTGATACCACTCGCCGGGAGCGGCCCGGATCAGCGCGAGCACGGCCGCCTGCTCGCGCATCGGCTCGTCCATCGCTGTGCTTCCCGCTCCGTCCGTCAACTCGGCCTGCGGGCACGAGGGACTGGCGCTGGTGAGCCGGCGCACGGCAGATACCAGAGGTACGGCGCGGCGAGGCTGTCGAGTGATGGCTGCGGGCCCCATGAGCCAGGGGCGTACGGCTGGACCGGGGGCGGGTTCTCCAGCAGCGGTTCCGAGACCTCCCACAGCCGTTCCACCGACTTGTCCGGTGTGAACAGGGACTGGTCACCGGACATGGCGTCCAGGATGAGCCGCTCGTAGCCCTCGAGACTGTTGGCGGCACAGAACGAGTCGTCATAACGGAAGATCATCTCAGCGGTGCCGAGCCTCATCTGGGCACCGGGTTCCTTGGCCAGGAAGTCGACGGTGATGGAGCCGGGATCGGCGAAGTCAATGGTGATCTCGTTGCGCCGGCCGTCCAGGGTGTCTTTGCTGAGGATCGGGAACATCCGCAGCGGCGGCTCGCGGAATCCGATCGTCACGGCGAGGCGCTTGCCGGAACGCAGGAAGAACGGGACCCCGGCCCACCGCCAGTTGTCGACCTCAGCCCGCACCGCCGCCATGGTCTCGGTCTGCGAGTCCGGCGCCACGCCGGGCTCGTCCCGGTAGCCTGCATACTGTCCCCGTACCGCGTGCCGGACGTCGATCGGCTTGAGCGCGTCGAACACCTTGGCCGTCTCCTGGCGCAGGTGCCTGGCGTCGAGCGACGTGGGCGGCTCCATGGCGACAAATCCCAGTACCTGGAACAGATGGGTGACGACCATGTCGCGGTAGGCGCCGGTTCGGTCGTAGAAATCCGCGCGCCCCTCGGTCGAGAGCGTCTCGGGCACGTCGATCTGCACGTAGCTGATGTGGTCGCGGTTCCACGCCGGCTCGAACAAGCCGTTGGCGAACCGGAAGGCCAGGATGTTGTCGACCGACTCCTTGCCCAGGAAGTGATCGATGCGGAAGACCTGTGACTCGTCGAAGACGGCGTGCACGGTCGCGTTCAGGGCGCGGGCAGAGGCCAGGTCGGTCCCGAACGGCTTCTCGATGATCACGCGGGCCCCGGCGGCGGGGCCCGCGGCACCGATCATGCTCACCGTTGGCTCGAAGGCCGTCGGCGGGACAGCGAGATGGAACAGCCGCCTCGGCGAGCCGTCGATCTCCCGCTCCGCCCGCTCGATGGCCGCGACCAGCGAGGTTGTGCGGCCGGGTTCCGCGCTGGCGAACGAGAGCCTGTCCCGGAAAGCCTCCCAGGCCGCTCCCGCGGGTTTGCTGCTGCCGAATTCGGCGGTCGCCTGACGGGCAGCTTCTGCGAACTGCTCGTCGGTCAGGCTCCTTCGAGCTGAGCCGACGATCTGGTATCTGTCCGGCATCAGGCCGGCCGCTGCCAGGTGGAACAGGCCCGGCAGCAGCTTGCGCCTGGCCAGGTCGCCCGTCGCCCCGAACAGGATGATGACGTGGTTAGGCGGGCGGGGCGCATATCCCCGGACCCGGCGGGGCCGGGAAGCCGTCGAGGTTACCTCCGGCTCGCGCCGGCCGGCTTGTGCCGTCATGGCTGCGAGGTCCTTTCTGTGCCCGGGCCTGTCGAGACCCGCGGTCGGCCGGAACTCCGATGGCACCAAGCCTTACTCCCGGCAGGGTGAGCCGGCATCACATGCACGGGGTGATTTGCGCTGCGCGCTGGTCAGCGGGGGTTGTTGCGTTCCATCAGCGCGGCGCGGGGGTCGGCGTGCATCTCCCAGGGCGGCTGCGGGAGGGCGTGCCCGGTCTCCAGGAGGGACTTGAGGTTGGCCAGGACGGCCGGCCACCCGGCCGATACCGCACGGAAGGCATCCTCGTCGGCGAGGTTCTCGTGGGTGACGGTGAGCCGGACGATGTCGAGGTAGGGCTCGATCTCGAACGTCACCGTGGACGGCCCGGCGGGCGGCTGCTCGCCGGGCGGATCGAACGTCATCACCAGCCGCATGGGAGGCTGCGCTTCCAGGACGGTGCCGATGACATCGGCGATGCCCGAGCCGTCGGTGCGCCGGTGCTCCCAGCGCGAGCCGGGCTGCCAGTCGGAGACGTTGCGGTGGCCCCAGTAGGCGGCGGTCAGGTCGGCGTCGGTCAGCGCGTGCCATGCCTTCTCGGGCGTGCTGTGGATATAGGTGACGTACACATAGTCCGGCCTGCCGGCCATGTCGTTCTCCTCTGCTCGTCGCTTCAGGGTGCTGAGCGCCTCCAGCCGCGGGCGCTCGAACTTGCCGATCCACCGCTCCTGGATCTCGTGGAGCGGCACCGGGTTGAGGTAATGCAGCTTTTCCCGCCCCCGCCAGATGGTGCTGACCAGGCTGGCGGCCTCCAGGACGGCGATGTGCTGGGTGGCCGACTGGCGCGCCATGGCGAGCTGCCCGCACAGTTCGCCCAGCGTCTGCCCGTTGCGCTGGTGAAGGCTGTCCAGCAGGTGCCGCCGGGTCGGGTCGGCCAGCGCCTTGAAGACCTTGTCTGCCTCTCCCGCCACAGGAACATTATGCAGGTAACCACCTGCATAATGTCAAGCCAGCGACTGCCGTGGCCAGGACCTCCGGTAGCGCACCCGCGGGAGGGCGCCGCCTATACCGGCGGCGTCACCGCCTGGTGAGAATCTTCGGGGACCGCGCCTGGCTGGCTGGCCGGCCGGGTGAGCGGGCCCCAGCGGAACAGGGATCCGGCGACCACCGCGCCGAAGGCGAAGATCGCCGCTGACCACCAGAACGCCGTGGTGTAGCCGTGCACCAGCGCGAGCGCCCGCAGATTGCCGGGCGGCCCCAGGCCGTGGAAGGTATGGGAGGCCAGGTAGCTGGCCACGGCGCTGGCCGCGATGGTGTTGAGCAGGGCGGTGCCCACCGACCCGCCGAGCTGCTGCCCGGTGTTGACGCTGGCCGAGGCCACGCCCGCGTCCGAGGGGGCCACGCCGAACGTGCCGGTGTTGATCGACGGCGCGATCGTCTGCCCGAGCCCGATGCCGATGATGAGCAGCGCAGGCAGCACGTCGGCCGCGTAGCTGGAGTGGATCCCGATCCTGGTCAGCCAGGCCAGGCCGGCCGCGGCGAGCAGCATGCCGCACGTGACCAGCGGCCTGGGCCCGAACCTGGGCATCAGCACGATGGTCGCCAGGTTGGCGGACACCATGATGCACCCGACCATCGGCAGGAACGCGAGTCCCGTGACCACCGGGGAGAAGTGCAGGGTGAGCTGCAGGTAGTAGGTGACGAACAGGAAGATGCCGAATATTCCGCTGCCCGCGATGAGTATCGACAGGTAGGCGGCGCCGCGGTTGCGGTCAAGCACGATGCGCAGCGGCAGCAGCGGGGCGGGAGCCCGGGTCTGCCACCAGGCGAACACGGCGAGGAGCGCGACCCCCGCGGTCAGGAATCCCCAGGTGGAGGGGGTGTGCCAGCTGTGCGTGGCGGCGTTGGAGAAGCCGTAGACGATGCAGAACATCCCGCCGGATACGGCCAGCACGCCCGGGATGTCCAGCCTGGCCCGCCCGGGTGACGGCTGCCGGCGCAGCAGCACCGCGGCCCCGACCCCCGAGACGGCGGCGAACAGCAGGTTCACGTAGAGGCACCAGCGCCAGGACAGGTACTCGGTCAGCAGGCCGCCGAGCAGCAGGCCGACGGCCCCGCCCGCGCCGGCGATGGCCCCGAACACTCCGAACGCCCTGCCCCGCTCCTTGGTGTCGGTGAACGTCGTGGTCAGCACCGACAGCGCGGCTGGCGCCATCAGCGCGCCGCACGCCCCCTGGCAGGCCCGGGCGGCGGCCAGCATCCCGAAGCTGGTGGCGGCGCCGCCGACCGCCGACGCCGCCGCGAATCCGGTCACTCCCGCCAGGAACGTGACCTTCCGGCCCAGCAGGTCGGCGAGCCGGCC
>WNFI01118504.1_pt1 | contig 15534 bp, 12 predicted proteins | sample 5400471 | NCBI WGS metagenome assembly WNFI01 (sample SAMN13153348, study PRJNA577476) | soil metagenome | isolation source: 100 cm saprolite on Douglas fir-dominated hillslope | place: USA:California | collected 2013-09-17 | reverse complement strand
GCTGTCCGTGGGCGGCTCGGTGTTCTACAACTATGCATCGCTCCGCATGATCGCCGTCATGGTGCCTGCCTCGCGCGTGATGGACGTCGCGCGCCGCGCGGACGTGCTGACCCTGTCGCCCAACCGCGCGGTTGTTCGCGCTTCGAGCCAGTTGCAATCGACGACGGGCGCGGCGAACGCGGCGTCGTCGAATGGCGGCCGGCTCGACGGCAACGGCGTGGGCATCGCCATCGTCGACTCGGGCATCGGCTATAGCCACCAGAGTGTCTCGACGACGCTGCCGTTCAATCTCAAGGGGCCGACCCGCGTGCAGCAGGCCCTCGACTGGGTGCAGATCGGCCGGGACGTGGGCGGGGCCGGCTGGGTGATCGGAACCGACTCGTCGTCGACGATCTCGAACGTCCTGAACGGCACGCTCTTCACGTCGGTCGTGCAGGCAACGCAGTTGCCGCGCGCGCTCCGCGCCGATCCCTACGGCCATGGCACGCACGTCGCCTCGACCGCCGCCGGCAGCGGCTCGTACCAGTGGCCGGACACCACCGGCATCGCCCCCAAGGCCGCGCTCTACGACGTGAGGGTGCTCGACGACCGCGGCACGGGCAACATCGCCGACGTCGTCGCCGGCATCGACTGGGTGATCCAGCATGCGAGCTCGCTGAACATTCGCGTGATGAACCTGAGCCTCGCAGCGGGCTCCACCGAATCGTTCTTTACAGATCCACTCGCGCGGGCTGCGCGTGCGGCGAGTGCGGCCGGCATCGTCGTGGTGGTCGCGGCCGGCAATGCGGGCAAGACCGCGGACGGGCGCGAGGTCTACGGCGCCGTGGGATCTCCGGGCCACGATCCTTCGGTGATCACGGTGGGCGCCACGAACATGCATTTCACCACCGCGCGCGCGGACGACACCGTGACCGGCTTCAGCTCGCGCGGACCCACGCGCGGACGCGCGACGCTCGACGACGGCACGGCATGGACCGACAACCTGCTGAAGCCCGATCTCGTCGCGCCGGGCAACCGCGTCATCGCCGCGCTTTCCTCCGATGTCCTTGGAACGAGGGCAGGGTGGAACCAGCTCGTGACGACCTACCCGCAGCTCGCGATGGTCCCGGGTGCGACCCAGGCGCCGAACCAGACGCTCATGGAATTGAGCGGAACGTCGGTTGCCGCTCCGGTCGTCGCCGGGGCGGTGGCGCTCATGCTGCAGGCGAATCCGGGGCTCACGCCGCCGCTCGTGAAGGCGATCCTCCAGTACACCGCGCAACCGCTGGCGACTGCGAACCTCCTCCAGCAGGGCGTGGGGCTGCTGAACATCGACGGCGCCGTGCGCCTCGCATCCGCGCTTCGCCGCGACATCGGTACGGCCATCGCCGCCGGCAGCCTGCGTGCCGGCGATCCACTCCTGCCGCTGGGCGCGGTCCTGCCGCTGCCGCAATCGACGATCAACGGCGAGAGCTTCGCATGGGGCCGCCTCGTCATGGTGGGCGGCAATCATCTGGTCACCGGCGATGCGCTCTTCAGCAAGTTCCAACCGGTGTATGACCCGACGCTCAACTGGACGCGGCAGGTCGTGCTGCGCAGCGCGGTGACGTACTGGCCGTTTACCACGGTGCCGCGTTCGATCGCCGAAAGCCGGCTCCAGCAGCAGGTGCTCATGACGAGCGGCGTCGTCTGGCTGGACGGCAATTTCACCGGGTCGCTGCAGAGCAAGCTCTTCGGGCCGGTCACGTGGTGGGCCGGGCCCGCGCCGCGCGGCGCGCCGATGGCGCAGGGGTTCGTGCTGAGCGAAGGCTACGTGCTCGCCGAAGGCTTCGTGCTGAGCGAAGGCTTCGTGCTGAGCGAGGGTTACGTGCTGAGCGAGGGCTATGTCCTCAGCGAAGGCTACGTGCTCAGTGAAGGCTTTGTGCTGAGCGAGGCTGCGGACCCCGCGAGCGACATCGAGCCCAGTTCGATCGGCGAGCCCTAGCGCGCCAGTCGCTCACCTGCGATCCCGGAAGTGAAGTCGGCCGGCTGGGGCAGCATTTTCGTCACGGACATGAACGACCGCGGCCAGACGCTTACTGTTTCGCGTAGATCTCCGCACCCTGCTTCACGAACTCGATCGACTTTACTTCCATCCCCTTCTTCAATGCTTCGGCTTCGGACACGCCGAGCTTCGCCGCGAACTCGCGCACGTCCTGCGTGATCTTCATCGAGCAGAAATGCGGCCCGCACATGGAGCAGAAGTGTGCGAGCTTGGCGCCTTCCTGGGGAAGCGTTTCATCATGGAACTGCTTCGCCTTGTCCGGATCGAGGCCGAGGTTGAATTGATCCTCCCAGCGGAATTCGAACCTCGCCTTGGAGAGCGCGTTGTCGCGGATCTGGGCGCCCGGATGTCCCTTCGCGAGATCCGCCGCGTGCGCGGCGATCTTGTATGTGACGATGCCGTCCTTCACGTCGTCCTTGTCGGGCAGGCCCAGGTGCTCCTTGGGCGTCACGTAGCAGAGCATCGCGGTGCCGTACCAGCCGATCTGCGCCGCGCCGATGCCGCTCGTGATGTGGTCGTAGCCCGGCGCGATGTCGGTGGTGAGCGGGCCCAGCGTGTAGAAGGGTGCCTCGTGGCAATGCTCGAGCTCGAGGTCCATGTTCTCCTTGATGAGCTGCATCGGCACGTGGCCGGGGCCTTCGATCATCACCTGCACATCGTGTTTCCACGCGATCGTGGTGAGCTCGCCGAGCGTGCGCAGCTCGGCGATCTGCGCCTCGTCGTTGGCGTCGTAGATCGAGCCCGGACGCAGCCCGTCGCCCAGCGAGAACGAGACGTCGTAGGCGGCCATGATCTCGCAGATCTCCGCGAACCTCGTGTAGAGGAAGCTTTCCTCGTGATGCGCGAGGCACCACTTCGCCATGATCGAGCCGCCGCGCGAGACGATGCCCGTCATGCGATTGGCGGTGAGCGGGATGTAGGGCAGGCGCACGCCGGCGTGGATCGTGAAATAGTCGACGCCCTGTTCGGCTTGCTCGATCAACGTGTCGCGGTAGATCTCCCAGGTGAGCTCTTCGGCCTTGCCGTCGACCTTCTCGAGCGCCTGGTAGATCGGCACGGTGCCGATCGGCACCGGCGAGTTGCGGACGATCCACTCGCGTGTCTCGTGGATGTGCCTGCCGGTGGACAGGTCCATCACGGTGTCGCCGCCCCAGCGGATCGCCCACGTCATCTTGTCGACCTCCTCGGCGATCGACGAGGTGACCGCGGAGTTGCCGATGTTGGCGTTGATCTTCACCAGGAAGTTGCGGCCGATCACCATCGGCTCGCTTTCCGGGTGGTTCACGTTGGCGGGGATGATCGCGCGGCCGCGCGCGACTTCCGCGCGCACGAATTCCGGGGTGACTTCCGGCGGGATCGAAGCGCCGAAGGATTCGCCGCGGTGCTGGCGGCCCATGAGCTCCGCCATCTTCTTGCCGAGCGGCCCGCTCGCGCGCAGCTCCTCGAGGTACTCGCGCCGCCGCAGGTTCTCGCGGATCGCGATGAATTCCATCTCGGGCGTGACGATGCCGCGGCGCGCGTAGTGCATCTGCGTCACGTTCTTCCCGGCGCGCGCGCGCCGCGGCCGGCGCTTGAGATCGAAGCGCAGCTCGGCGAGCTTCGGATCGGCCAACCGCTCCTGCCCGTAGCGCGATGTGGGCCCGGCGAGGAGCTCGGTGTCGCCGCGCTCCTCGATCCAGCGCTCGCGCAGCGCCGCCAATCCGCAGCGGATGTCGATCTTCGCCTGCGGATCGGTGTAGGGGCCGCTCGTGTCGTACACGTAGACGGGCGGATTCTTCTCCGCGCCGAACGCCGCCGGCGTATCCGTCTGCGAGATCTCGCGCATCGGCACGCGCAGGTCCGCGCGCGAGCCCTCGACGTACGCCTTGCGCGATCGCGGCAGCGGCCGCACCGCGGCATCGTCGACGTGGGCGGTCGTGGCGAGGAACTTGGGATTGGCATTCATCGATCGCTCCTTGAAGGGCGTAAGGAGCGCGGAAGGGATTTCCGCTTCACGCTCCCTACGCCGGCATGACCCGGATCAGGTTCGGAGGGTATCTCTCACCGGAGTGATCCGGACCCCTGCGTTGACCCTCGAATTATATCAATGCGGCGCGATCTGCAGCAGGGCGTCCTGCAGCGCGGCCACGGGCTCGCGGCGATCGAAGAGCGTGTCGCGCCGCTCGACGATCGCCTTGCGCACGGCGGCGTTGCGATCGCGGTCGCGGGCGAGATCGAGCGCGATGCGTACGTACTCGCCCGCATCGCGCGCGACGAGCTCGTCGAGGCCCAGCATCTCGAGCATCGCGCCGGTCTGCCGGCCGCGCATGAAGCGTCCGGGAATCGTGACGACCGGCGCTCCGGCCGCGAACGCGTCGAGGCTCGTGTTGCCGCCCGACCAGAACACGGTGTCGAGCACCACGTCCGCGATCGAGAGCGCCGCGCGGAATCGCGGTCCGGGAAGGCGCGGCAGGAACTTCACCTGCCCACGCGGTGCAATGCCGCGCCCGGCGAGCGCGCGCTGGATGCGCGCGGCGAGCTGGGCGGTGACCGCGCGCGCCGGCGCCTGGAAAAGCACGAGCACGCCCTGGGGATCGGCGGCGAGGACGTCCGCGAGCACGCCGTCCATCTCGGGGTGGATCTTGAAGAGGGATTGCGCGCAGACGTAGATGCGCGCGCCCTCCGGCAGGCCGAGCTCGGCGCGCGTGGCGCCCCGTGGAGTCGCGGGCAACGCGTAATGCACGCCGATTCCCGGCAGCGCGATGAGCCGTTCGGTGTAGTGGGCCCCCGCATCGGGCGGCTCCATCGCCCCGCACGTGAAGTAGTAGTCGATCGCGTCGCTTCCCGTCGTCACTGGATGGCCCCAGCCGGCGCATTGCACGGGCGCGAGACGCAACGCCGCGAGCACGCAGGTCATCGTGCTCATGCCGACCTCGGGGTACACGAGGACGTCCAGGCCCTGCGCGCGCAGCATCTGCGCCGCGGCGCGGGTTTCGAGGCGCCGGTCCACGAAGTGGTCTGCCGCCGCCGCCACGCGCCGCGTCAACGCATCGGACACGGGCGCCGTGTGATACACGAAGCGCTCGAAGCGCGCGGCATCGAGGTCCGTCACCCAGCGCTCGAAGTAATGGCCGGCGGTGCTCTCGCGAAAGACGTTGCCGAAGAAGCCGACCCGGATGCGCCGTCCCGCGCGGGAAGCACCAACCGGCGCGCGCAACTGCGGCGCCGCCGCGGCGGCGAGCCTCGCGACGAGGGCCATGTATCGTTCCTGCAGCTCGCGATCGTCCTCGCCCTGGTACGCGAGGAAGAAGTTGCTGCGTGCGAGGCGGAACACATCGGGGGCCCGCGCCATCCAGCGATGCTCATCGCGCTCGAGCGCGGCGAGTCCCTCCGAGAAGCGACGCCGCCATGCGGCCACGTCGTCGACGCTGTCATATACCTGCGGCAGGAAAAGGCGTCGGGCGAACGCGACGCGCAAGTCGCCGGGATCGCGCGACGCCGCGAGCGCGAGCGCGTCCATCGCCGCGGCGTTGTCGCCGAGCTCCTGCTTCACGCCGGCGCGCGCGCTTTCCACCTCGGGAGCGCCCGGATCGAGCGCCGAAGCGTTCGCGAGCGCGCGGTCCGCATCCTCGTATTGCAGATGTTCGGCGTAGAGATAGCCGATGCGCGTCCAGGTGGCCGCTTCCTGCGGACCGGCCGCGACCGCGTTGGCAAGGCTCGCCGTCGCCGCCGCGGCATCGCCGGCTTCGGTCTGCGCGATGGCGAGCCCGAGCCACAACGCGGCGAGCTGCTGGTGCGCGGCGGCGAGGTCCGGCTTGAGGCGAATCGCCTCGCTCGTGGCGCCGATCGCCGCGTCCATCTCGCCCAGGCGTTGATGAATCATGCCCAGGCGCAGCGCGAGCATCGCCGACGGCACCGCGAGCCGCGCCCGCAACGAGAGGAGCCGGTCGCGCGCCGCGGCCGTCATTCCCAGCGCTTCTTCGGCGCGCGCCCTGAGGAAGTCGGCCTCTTCGTCGTCGGGCGCGAAGCGTTCGAGGCGCTGCATCGCGCGCGCGCCGTCGCCCGTGAGGATCTCGATCTCGGCGAGCTGCCTCACGATGGCCGCGTCGCAGGCGGGATCCTCCGCGAGCTTCTCGAGCGCGGGGCGCGCGTCGCGCCAGCGGCCTTCGGCGACGAGGCTCCTCGCCAACGCGAGGAGCGATGCCGTGGATTCGTCGGGACGGTTCATTGCGGGGCCGTCATTGTCGCTTGACTAGATAATTAGTCACTCGTATAGTTATGCGATGCCACCTCGTCCGTCACGCAATCTCGACCAGGCGCTGCTCGCGGCGGGCCGGGAGCTGTTTCCGAGCCGCGGCTGCGCGCGCCTCGCGTTGCGCGAGGTCGCGGACGCCGCGGGCGTGAACCTCGGCATGTTCCATTACCACTTCAAGTCGCGCGACGCGTTCCTGCGCGCGTTGATGCAGCAAGCGTACGAAGAGATGTTCCGCTCGCTCACGCTGCACGTCGCGGCGTCGCGCGATCCGATCGTGAATCTTCGCGCGGCGCTGCGCGTGCTGGGCCGCTTCATGCGCGACAACCGGCCGTTCCTCGCGCGCGTGTTCACGGACGCGCTCTCGGGCGAGCAATGCGCGCGCCAGTTCCTGCGCGACAACATGCCGCGCCACCTGGGCGTATTGAACATGATCGTTGCCGAGGGGCAGAAGCGCGGGAGCATCATCGACATCCCGTTCCCGCAGGTGATCGGCCTGTGCGGCGGAGGGATGGTGATGCCGATCCTGCTGGGCGGCGCGCTCCTCGAGAGCGGCACGCTCACCGGCCCCATGGCACATGTCATCGAGAAATGCTTCCTCGCCGACGCCGGCATCGACCAGCGCATCGATCTCGCGCTGAAGGCCATCACGGCGCCGCCGAAGGCGCCCGCCCCGCGAACAACGAAGAAGAGAGCGAAGCCATGAAACGCATCCTTGCCTTGATCGTCCTTCCCCCCGCGCTCGCCGCGTGCGGGAACAAGCCGCCGCCATCGCTGCAAGGTTACGTCGAGGGCGAATACGTCCGCGTCGCCGCGCCCTTCGCCGGCACGCTCGTCTCGCTCGATACGCAACGCGGCGTGCAGGTCGAGCCGGGCGCGAAGCTCTTCGCGCTCGAGGCCGAAAACGAGGACGCCGCGAAACGCGAGGCCGAAGAGCGCCTGCGCAAGGCCGTCGCGCAGGTCGAGGATCTCAGGAAGGGCAAGCGGCCCGCCGAGATCGGCTTCGTGCGCGCGCAGCTCGAGCAGGCGCAGGTCGCGGCGAACCTTTCCGAGCGCGAGTGGCGCCGCCAGCTCGATCTCGTCTCGAAGGGATTCGTGAGCCAGAGCGCCGCCGACAACGCCAGGGCCACGCGCGACGCCGACCACAAGAAGGTCGAGCAGCTCGAAAACGACCTCGGCACGACGATGTCCGGGGCGCGGCCCGACGAGCTGCGCGCCGCCGAGGCCGAAGCGGCGGCGGCGAAGGAATCGCTCGCGCAGGCCGAGTGGAAGCTGCGCCAGAAATCCGTCGCCTCGACGGTCGCCGGCACCGTCGCCGACACGCTCTTCGTGAAGGGCGAGTTCGTCCCCGCCGGCTCTCCGGTGGTGTCGATCCTGCCCGCGACGAACGTGAAGGTGCGTTTCTTCGTCTCGGAAGAAAAGCTCGGCGCGATCAAGGTGGGCCAGAAGGTCGGGCTCACGTGCGACGGTTGCGGCAATGCGATCGACGCCGCCGTGTCGTTCATCGCGTCCCAGGCCGAGTTCACCCCGCCCGTCATCTACAGCAAGGACAACCGCGCGAAGCTCGTCTTCCTCGTCGAGGCGAAGCCTTCGGCCGAGGATGCGCCGAAGCTCCATCCCGGGCAACCGGTGGACGTGCGGCTGCCATGACAAAGCCTGACGGCAAGCAGGTGGTGGCGTCCAGGGACAGGGCACATTCTTCGCCGGACAGTGCCCAGTCCCCGCTCTCCACATCCGATCTCGCCATCGACGTCGAGGGCCTCACGAAGCGCTTCGGCGACAAGACCGTCGTCGACCATTTCTCGATGGAGGTGCCGAAGGGGACGATCTACGGCTTCCTCGGCCCCAACGGCAGTGGCAAGACGACCACCATCCGCATGATCTGCGGGTTGCTCACGCCGGACGAAGGACGCGGCGTCGTGCTCGGACACGACATCAAGACCGACTCCGAGCTCATCAAGCGCGAGGTGGGCTACATGACGCAGAGGTTCAGCCTCTACGAGGACCTCTCCATCGAGGAGAACCTCGACTTCGTGGCGAGGATGTACGAGGTGAGCGACCGCAAGCGCCGGGTCGCCGACGCGCTCGACAAGCTCGGCCTCGCGTCGCGCAAGGGGCAGCTCGCGGGAACGCTCTCCGGCGGGTGGAAGCAGCGCCTCGCGCTCGCGGCGTGCCTCATCCACGAGCCGAAGCTGCTGCTGCTCGACGAGCCCACGGCGGGCGTCGATCCGAGCGCGCGGCGCGAGTTCTGGGACCACATCCACGAGCTCGCGCACGCCGGCGTCACGGTGCTGGTGAGCACGCATTACATGGACGAGGCCGAGCGCTGCCACGCGCTCGCCTACATCGCCTACGGCAAGCTCCTCGCGCACGGCACGATCCGCGAGGTGATCGACCAAGCGAAGCTCTCCACCTGGGAGATCGAGGGCGAGGACGTGATGGACGTCGCCGCGGAGCTGCGCGAGAAGCCCGGCGTCGAGATGGTGGCGCCCTTCGGCAACACGCTGCACGTGAGCGGCACCGAGCGCTCGGCGCTCGAGGGCTCCATCAAGCAGGTCGCCGCGCGGCCCGGCCTCAAGATCCACGAGGTGGCGCCGACGCTCGAGGATGTCTTCATCCACCTGATGCGCGACGTTGGCGAGACCGCCCGGCCCGAAAAAGGGGTCAGGCACGATTTCGCCGCCGCCACCCCATCGACCGCCAGCGGGGGAAATCGTGTCTGACACCTTTTTCAACGGGCATCGCTTCATCGCCGTCCTCATGAAGGAATTCGTGCAGATGCGGCGCGACCGGCTCACGTTCGCGATGATGATCGGCGTGCCGATCATGCAGCTCGTGCTCTTCGGCTACGCCATCAACACCGATCCGAAGGCGCTGCCCTCGGCCGTGGTGGCCGCCGAATCGAGCCCGTTCTCGCGCTCGCTCGTGAGCGCGCTCGAGAACACGGGCTACTTCAAGGTCGTCGCCACTCCGGCCACGGTGGACGAGGCCGACCGCCTCATCGTGCTGGGAAAGGTGCAGTTCGTGCTCCAGATCCCCGAGGATTTCTCGCGGCGCGTGCAGCGCGGCGAGAAAGCCGTCGTGCTCGTCGAGGCGGACGCGACCGATCCCGCCGCCACCAGCAACGCGCTCTCGGCGCTGCAGCAGATCTCGATCACGGGCCTGGACCACGACCTCACCGGCGCGCTCGCCAGCCGCAAGGCCGGCCCCGCGCCCTTCGAGATCCGCGTGCACCGGCGCTACAACCCCGACGGCATCACGCAGTACAACATCGTGCCGGGGCTCATGGGCGTGGTGCTCACCATGACGATGATCATGATGACCTCCATCGCCATGACGCGCGAGCGCGAGCGCGGCACCATGGAGAACCTGCTCGCCACGCCCGTGCGGCCGCTCGAGGTGATGCTGGGCAAGATCGTTCCGTACATCCTGGTGGGCTACGTGCAGGTGATCGTGATCCTCACCGCCGCCAAGTTCCTCTTCGGCGTGCCGATGGTGGGAAGCCTGGTGCTGCTCTCCACGGTGCTCATCCTCTTCATCGCGACCAACCTCGCCATCGGCTTCACCTTCTCGACGCTCGCCAAGAGCCAGATGCAGGCGATGCAGATGACCATGTTCTTCTTCCTGCCGTCGATGCTGCTCTCGGGCTTCATGTTCCCGTTCCGCGGCATGCCCGGCTGGGCGCAGGTGCTGGGAGAGATCTTCCCGCTCACCCATTTCCTGCGCATCGTGCGCGGCATCCTCCTCAAGGGAACCACGCTCGCGGAGATCACGCCCAACATCTGGCCGCTCGCCGTGATCCTGCTCGTGGTGAGCATGGCGGCGCTCAAGCGCTACCAGAGGACGCTCGACTGACCGCAAGGTACAATTCCGGCCCTATGAACGTCGAGCAAGCCCGCTTCAACATGGTCGAGCAGCAGATCCGCACCTGGGAGGTGCTGGATCCGGAAGTGCTCGACCTGCTGTTCCAGGTGAAGCGCGAGGAATTCGTGCCGCCCGTGCACCGGGCTCTTGCTTTCGCCGACCTGGAGATCCCGCTCGGGCACGGGCAGTCGATGCTCCAGCCCAAGGTCGAGGCACGCATCCTGCAGGAGCTTGCGCTCAAGCCTTCGGAGAACGTCTACGAGGTGGGCACGGGCTGCGGATACCTCACCGCGCTGCTCGCGAGCCGCGCGCGCCATGTGACGAGCGCCGAGCTGCACCCGGATCTGCAGCAGCGCGCCGCCGCGAACCTGCGTGCCGCGGCGATCCGAAACGTGACGCTGCTCCAGGGCGACAGCGCCCGGGCGCCGCTCGCCGAATCCGCGTTCGACGTGATCGTGCTGGGCGGCTCGACGCCGATCCTGCCGCAGGCGTTCCTCGATCGCCTCGCGCCGGGCGGGCGGCTGTTCGCGGTCGTGGGCGACCTGCCGGTCATGAAGGCGGTGCTCGTGCGCCAACCGGTCCCCGGCGCTTTCCAGCACCTCGAGCTCTTCGAGACGGTGGTGAAACCGCTCGCGAACGCGGCCCAGCCGCCGCGCTTCCGCTTCTAGGACGAATCCGCGAGGCGCCCGGGCTCCGTCATACCGACTCCAGCACGCGCCGCCGCACCGACACGAACACGCACAAGGTCCCCGAGATGAGATTGAAACGCCTGCTTCCCGCGCTCGCGCTCGCCTTCGCCGGCCATGCCGCCGGCGCCGACCTGATCACGGTCTTCCGCGACGCGCAGGTGAGCGACCCCGTGTACCAGTCGAACCGCGCGGTGTACCTCGCGACGATCGAGAGGCTGCCGCAGGCGCGTGCCGGCTACCTGCCGCTCATCGCGGGCAGCGCGTCGATCTTCCGCAACCACCTCGACCCCCAGGGCCCGCCCTCGCTCGACTACACCGTGAAGACCTACGCTGTCACGATCTCGCAGCCGATCTTCCGGCTGCAGAACTGGATCGCGATCGGCCAGGCGCGCCGCCAGGTGACGCAGGCGGAGGCGAACCTCGCCAACGCGCAGCAAGACCTCGGCGTTCGCGTCTCGCAGGCGTACTTCGACGTGCTGCTCGCGCAGGACAACGTGGCGCTCTCGGAGACGCAGAAGACCGCGATCGACCAGCAGCTCGCGCAGGCCAAGCGCAACTTCGAGGTCGGCACCGCGACCATCGTCGACACGCTCGAGGCGCAGGCGAGATACGACCAGTCGGTGGCCAAGGAGATCTCGGACAAGAACGACCTCGAGGTGAAGCGCCGCGCGCTGCAGGCGCTGCTCGGCAAGCTGCCCGAGTCGCTCACGCCGCTGCGCGACCCGCTCGAGCTCTCGCCGCCGCAACCCGACGACATCGAGGCCTGGGTCCAGGCCGCCGAAGGCTCGAGCTTCCAGATCGCCGCGGCGCGCGAGAACTACGAGTTCTTCCGCGACGAGGTCGCGCGCCAGCGCGCCGGCCATCTCCCGACCCTCGACCTCTCGGGCACCTATACCCGCAACGACAGCCCGACGAACATCAACGTGAACTCGGGCATCATCGGCACGATCGTCAACACGAGCTCGATCGGCCTCACGCTGTCGGTGCCGATCTATTCCGGCGGCCTCATCCAGTCGCGCGTGCGCGAAGCGCTCGCCAATCGCGAGAAGGCCGAGCAGGACCTGGAGAGCACGCGCCGCGGCGTCGCGCAGTCGGTGCGCACCAATTTCCTGAACGTGACGAGCGGCATCGCGCAGGTGCGCGCGCTCGAGCAGGCGCTCACCTCGACCAAGAGCCAGCTCGATTCCACCATCCTCGGCCGCGACGTCGGCGTGCGCACGAGCGTCGACGTGCTGAACGCCCAGCAGCAGGTGTTCCAGACGCGGCGCGACCTGCAGCAGGCGCGCTACAACTACCTGCTGTCGACGTTGCGCCTGAGGGCCGCCGCGGGCACCCTCAGCGACACCGACATCGAGGCCGTGAACCGCACGCTCGCGCGCGGCTGATTCAGCGCCCGGCGGCCGCGGTCTCCTCGATCCAGTCGACGAGCCGAGACACCGCGCCGCGGTGCTCTTCGACGAAGGCGCGCGCCCGGGCCCCCATCTCGCGGCGCTCCGGCGCATCGAGCCGCGCCGCCGTGGCGAGCGCTTCCGCGGCGTCGCCCACGCGCAGCGCCGCGCCCGCGGCGATCGCGCTCTCCGCGGCTTCCGAGAAGTTGTACGTGTGGGGACCGACGATCACCGGGCGGCCGAGCGCGCACGCCTCGATCAGGTTCTGCCCTCCGAACGGCAGGAAGCTGCCGCCGATGATGACGACGTCGGCGGCGAAGTAGTAGGCGAGCATCTCGCCCATCGAGTCGCCGATCGCGACGTGCGTCGAGGCGTCGACGGCGGCTTCCTCGCTTCGCCTCGCGATCGTGAAGCCGCGCGACTCGGCGAGCCGCGCGACCTCGTCGAAGCGCTGCGGGTGGCGCGGGACGATGACGAGGAGGACGTCACGCGGAAGTGCCGCGCGCGCGAACGCGTCGAGGATCAACGCTTCCTCACCGTCGCGCGTGCTGCCCACGACCCACACCGTGCGCCGCGCACCGAAACGCTCCCGGAAGCGCTCGCCGCGCTCGATCATCGCGTCGGGGATGGCGAGGTCGAACTTCACGTTGCCGGTCACGACGGGAGCGCGCGCGCCGATCCCGGCGAAGCGCTTCGCGTCTTCGTCGGTCTGCGCCGCCACGCCGGCGAGGTTCGAGAAGGCCCAGCGCGTGAGGCCCGGCGCGCGCGCATAGCGGCGAGCCGAACGCGCCGAAAGCCGGCCGTTCGCGAGGACCACCGGAATGCCGGCATGCGCCGCCTCCTCGAGAAGGCGCGGCCAGATCTCGGTCTCCAGCACGATGCCGAGCTCGGGGCGGTAGTGCGCGAAGAAGCGGCGCGCGGCGAAGCCCAGGTCGTACGGAAGCCAGGCGCGTTCCACGCGATCGCCGAAGAGGTCGCGTCCCGCGGCGCGCCCCGTCGGCGTCATGTGCGTGACGAGGATGCGATGGCCGGGCTTGCGCGCCTGCAACTCTTCGACGAGCGGCGCCGCGGCCCGCGTCTCGCCGACGGAAACCGCATGGATCCAGATGCACGGACCGGGCTTCGCGGGCGGATAGGAGCCGAAGCGCTCACCCAGGTTTTCGAGGTAGCCGGGCTGGCGGTGCGATCGCCACGCGAGGCGCAGCAGCACGAAGGGTGTCGCGATCCACCACGCGAGCGCGTAGAGGAAACGCGTCATGCGTTGAACGCCGTGAGCGCTTCCCCGACCGAAGGCGCGTGCCCCGCGTCGCCCACGTTCACGGCGTTCGCGGCGTGCAGCCCCGTGAGCGCGGGCCGCGTGGCGCAGTAGATGCCGACGGTGGGGACGCCGAGCGCCGCCGCGAGATGCGTGAGGCCGGTGTCGACGCCGGCCACGCAGCGCGCATGGCCGAGGAGAGCCGCGGCCTCGGCGAGGCCCATCGCCGGCGCGGCCATCGCGTGGCCGAGCGCCTGCGCAATGCGCTTGGACGTCGCGCGCTCCTCTTCGGACCCGCCCGGCAGCACGACCTCGAGCCCGGCTTCGTTGGCGGCGCGGCCGAGCTCGATCCATCGTTCCTCGGGCCAGCGCTTCATCGCGCGGCTCGCCGCGTGCAGGAACACCGTGTACGGCGCTTGCGGTGCCCAGGCCGGCGGCGCGGCGGGCGTGCCGAGCCCGTAATCGGCGATGCCATCGACCGCGTAACCGAAGACCTGCGCGACGAGGCTGCGGTTGCGCTCCACCGCATGCTGCGCGCGCGGCACGCGCAGCTTCACGTCGTAGAGACGCGCGGCCGCCTTCTCGCGCGCGCTCGCCTTGTCGAGGCCGAACATGGGCGAGCGCGCGAAACGGGCCACGACCGCGCTCTTCACGAGGCCCTGCGTGTCCACGACGAAGTCCCAGCGGCCTTCGCGCAGCGCGCGGCGCGTGCGCGCGATCCGCAACCATGAAGACGGAACGAGGAAGCGCCGGCGAAGCGAGCGCAGCGACACGGGAAATGCCTCGGCGACTGCGGGATGGAGCTTCACCAGGTCGGCGTAGGCTTCCTCGACGGCCCACGCGATGTGGGTTCCCGGTCGCGCGCGGGCGAGGTCGGTGACGGCCGGCATGTGGTGCACCACGTCGCCGAGCGAGGACAGCTTCACGAACAGGACGCGCTGCGCGGTCATGTCGCATTCTAATGTGGGCGCCTCCGGGGAAAATGGCGCTCCCCCTTCGTCCTCGACTGGATCGCGAACGAGGACGAGCCGGTCGTGAATCTGGACCAGCTCACCTACGCGGGCAACCTGGCGAATCTCGCCTCGCTCGCGGACGACGCACGCCATGTGCTCGTGAAGGGCGACATCGCCGACGCGGCGCTCCTGCAGCGCGTATTCGCCGAGCGCCGGCCGCGCGCGGTGGTGCACTTCGCCGCCGAGAGCCACGTCGACCGCTCCATCCATGGGCCGGCCGCTTTCGTGCAGACCAACGTCGTCGGCACCTTCGAGCTCCTCGAGGCCGCGCGCGCGCATTGGAGCGGCCTCGCGGCCGAAGCGAAGGCGCAGTTCCGGTTCCTGCACGTCTCCACGGACGAGGTGTACGGATCGCTTTCCGAGACCGATCCCGCGTTCAGCGAGACGACGCCCTATTCGCCCAACAGCCCGTATTCCGCGTCGAAGGCCGCCTCCGACCATCTCGTTCGCGCCTATCGCCACACCTACGGCCTGCCGACGCTCACCACCCATTGCTCCAACAACTACGGGCCGTTCCAGTTTCCCGAGAAGCTCATCCCGCTCATGATCGCGAACGCCCTCGAGGGCAAGGCGCTGCCGGTGTACGGCGACGGCCGCCAGGTGCGCGACTGGCTTTACGTGAAGGACCACTGCGAGGCGATCCGCCTGGTGCTCTCGCGCGGGCGCCTCGGCGAGACGTACAACATCGGCGGCAACGCGGAACGGCGCAACATCGACGTGGTGAACGCCATCTGCGAGACGCTCCAGGCGCTGCGGCCGCGCGCGGGCGGCTACAAACAGCTCATCGCGAGCGTGGCCGATCGTCCCGGTCACGACCGGCGCTATGCGATCGACGCCGCGAAGATCCGCAACGAGCTCGGCTGGTCCCCGCGCGAGAGCTTCGACACCGGGCTAGCGAAGACCGTGGGCTGGTACCTCGACAACGCCGCGTGGGTCGCACAGGTGAAGAGCGGCGAGTACCGGCGCTGGATCGAGGTGAACTACGCCGCGAGGACCGCATGACGGAGCGCTGCGGCATCATCCTCGCCGGCGGCTCGGGCACGCGCCTGTATCCGGCCACGCGCGTGATCT
>WNFI01000392.1_pt1 | contig 15538 bp, 13 predicted proteins | sample 5400471 | NCBI WGS metagenome assembly WNFI01 (sample SAMN13153348, study PRJNA577476) | soil metagenome | isolation source: 100 cm saprolite on Douglas fir-dominated hillslope | place: USA:California | collected 2013-09-17 | reverse complement strand
GATGGTGAGGGACGGCATCGGCGAGGTGCTCGATCACGCGCGCTCGGCGGGCGTGCCGCTCGCGATCGAGCCGCTGCACCCGATGTACTGCGCCGACCGCGCCTGCGTGAATACGCTCGCGCAGGCGCTCGACCTGTGCGACGAGCTGGACCGGAATGGAAGCGGCGCTTTAGGTGTCGTGGTGGACGCCTATCATGTCTGGTGGGATCCGTTGCTCAAGGCGCAGATCGAGCGCGCCGGCGACCAGCGCCTGCTTGCGTTTCATATATGCGACTGGTTGGTGCCCACCGCGGACCTCCTCACCGACCGCGGCATGATGGGCGACGGGGTGATCGAGCTCCCGCTCATGCGCTCCTGGATGGAAGAGGCGGGGTACCGCGGCTTTCACGAGGTCGAGATCCTGTCCTCGCGCAACTGGTGGCGGCGCGACCCGGACGAAGTGCTCGCGACCTGCCGCATGCGGCACCAGACGGCCTGTTAGCCCTCCGATGGCGCGCTCCGTTTGGCGAAGCCGGAGCCAGGCAGGGTAAAATCACGACCCTCGGCTTTCCCATCCCCATCCGGCAACAGGAACGCTTCATGGACCGAAATCTGCTTTCCAGGACCGCCGCAGCCATGGTCGCCAGGGGCAAGGGGCTGCTCGCCGCGGACGAATCGAGCGGCACCTGCGAAAAACGCTTCAAGTCGGTCGGCGTCGAGAGCAACGAGCCGAGCCGCCGCGCCTACCGCGATCTGTTGTTCACTACGAGAGGCATCGAAGAATTCGTAAGCGGGGTGATCCTGTTCGACGAGACCATTCGCCAGAGCACGCTTGCCGGCAACGAGCCCTTCCCGGAATACTTGGCGGGCAAGGGCATTATCCCCGGCATCAAGGTCGACAGAGGTATCCACGATCTCGCGCTCTGGCCGGGGGAAAAGGTGACCGAGGGACTGGACGGCCTGCGCGGCCGGCTGGAGGAGTACTTCAGGCTCGGCGCGCGCTTCGCCAAGTGGCGCGCGGTGATCACGATAGGCCCGGGCATTCCCACTCACGCCTGCCTGTACGCCAACGCCCACGCGCTGGCGCGCTATTCGGCGTGTCCGAAACAAGCCGGTGCGGAAAAGGTTGCCGAGGAAACCGTGCGCTGCCTGAAGCGCACCGTGCCTGCGGCGCTTCCCGGGATCGTGTTTCTTTCCGGCGGCCAGAGCGACGAGGCCGCCACCGCCCACTTGAACGAAATGGCGAGAATGCCGGGGTTGCCCTGGCCGCTTACGTTCTCCTACAGCCGGGCGCTGCAGACCCCGGCGCTGAAGACCTGGTGCGGCGTGCCCGGCAACGTCGCGGCAGCGCAGCGCGCGTTCTACCACCGCGCGCGCATGAACAGCCTCGCGGCACAGGGCAAATACCGTCCCGATCTGGAGAAGCAGGCGGCGTAGGGATGGCGGCCCCGCTCTACGAATCGGGCATCAAGAGCCTGCCTTTTCTGGGACGGGGCAAAGTCCGCGATATGTACGCCGTGGGCGGCGAGCGCCTGCTCATCGTTACCACCGACCGGCTCTCGGCGTTCGACGTGGTCCTGCCCGATCCGATTCCCGACAAGGGCCGGGTGCTGAACGAGATGTCGAACTTCTGGTTCGGGAAGCTCGGCCACATCGTCGCAAACCATCTCGACGGTCTAGCTCCGGAGGAGGTGGTCAAGGGCGACGAGGAAGCGGCGCAGGTGAAGGACCGCTCGGTCGTTGTCAGGAAACTCAAGCCTCTTCCGATCGAGGCGGTGGTGCGCGGCTATCTCATCGGCTCGGGCTGGAAGGACTATCAAAAGACCGGCGCCGTTTGCGGCATTCCCTTGCCGAAAGGGTTGAAGCAGGCCGACAAGCTGCCGGAAATCCTGTTTACGCCGGCCACCAAGGCCGAGGCCGGCGCCCACGACGAGAACATCCCGTTCGCCCGGGTCGAGAAGATGATCGGCAAGACGCTCGCGGCCAGGGTGCGCGACGTGAGCGTGCGCCTGTACCGCGAGGCGGCCGACTACGCAGTAGAGCGCGGAATCATCATCGCCGACACCAAGTTCGAGTTCGGGACGGACGGCAAGGGAGATCTCGTATTGATCGACGAGGCGCTGACCGCGGACTCCTCGCGATTCTGGCCCGCGGACGAGTACCGGCCGGGAGCCAGCCCCCCGTCCTTCGACAAGCAGTACGTGCGCGATTACCTCGAGACCCTCGACTGGAACAAGACCCCGCCTGCGCCGCGGCTTCCTCGGGAAGTGATCGCAAAGACGTCCGAAAAATATCGCGAAGCCCTGTACCGCCTGACGGGGCAGAAACCGGGAGGATAGAAAATGGCCGGCCGCGCGCCGCTTGTCGGGATCGTAATGGGAAGCGCAAGCGATTGGGAGGTGATGCGCGAGGCGGCAAAGCAGCTCGCCGATTTTTCCGTGGCCTACGAAGCCAAGGTGCTTTCGGCGCACCGCTCGCCCGATGCGCTGGCCGAGTGGGTGGAGCGCTTGAGCGCGAGGGGTGTGCGCTGTTTCATCGCGGGCGCGGGCGGCGCGGCGCATCTGGCCGGCGTGGTCGCGGCGAAAACGACCGTGCCGGTGCTCGGGGTGCCGATGCCCTCGAAATACCTTCAGGGCCTCGAAACTCGCCGAGCGCCTTGCCCAATTCCGTGCGGGCCAGGCGGAAGCCGTCAAGAACGCCAAACTGCCCGATTGACGCGGATTTCAGCCGTTCCACTTGGCCGAGTCCGTCAACACCGTCCATTCCCTTCCGATTCGGGAAGCCGTCGCGGTCCTGAAACGCGGCGGCCTGGTCGCGTTTCCGACTGAAACGGTATACGGACTTGGCGCCGACGCCTCCAACCCCGCGGCGGTCGCGCGCATCTACAAAGTGAAGGGCCGGCCTGTTAACCATCCGGTCATCGTTCATATCGGCGACGCCGGGCAGTTGGAACGCTGGGCGCGCGAGATCCCCCAGGACGCGAGGAAACTCGCAGCGCGCTTCTGGCCAGGCCCGTTGACCCTGGTGCTGGGGCGCGCACGTGGCGTGGGCGATTACCTGACCGGCGGCGAGGACACGATCGGCCTGCGCATGCCCAATCACCCGGTCGCCCTCGAGCTGCTGCGCCAATTCGGCGGCGGGATCGCCGCTCCATCCGCCAACAAGTTCGGCCGCATCAGTCCGACTACGGCGGAGCACGTGCGTAACGATCTCGGCAAAGAGATCGATTTGATCCTGGACGGCGGCCCGTGCGAGATCGGCATCGAATCGACGATCATCGATCTGTCCCGCGATCGCCCGATCTTGTTGCGACCGGGCCGAATCAGCGCGGAAGAAATAGAAGCGACGCTCCAGGTGGAAACCGGACCACGCGATCCGAGTGCCCCGCGCGCACCGGGTACCCTTGAATCCCACTATGCGCCGGGGCACCCGCTGAAGCTCATCCCGCCAGCGCGGTGGGATGAGACGTTGCGAGCTGCGCCGCTGCGCCGCGGTGTGCTGTCCTTTCGCCCGCGACCAGCGAGCGGAGCGGGCGCGATGTGGATCGAGGCGCCGTCGGATCCCGTACGCTATGCTCGGAATCTGTACGCAAGCCTGCGCGCATTGGATGCCTCCGGCTGCGATGAAATTGCGGTCGAAGAACCACCAGCGAGCGCCGAATGGGCTGCGGTCCGGGACCGGCTTCTCCGCGCTCGCTCGGCGTGAGTCGCTCGATTTCTCTGGCCAATTGACATATTCTGACTGCCCGGGGTATTCATCACCTAAGGTATCTGCCCCAGGTGAGCCATGTTCAAGCTACTCGACACTGTTGTCCTAACGCGCGACGTCCCGGAAGCCGGGCTTCGCCAAGGTGACCTCGGCGCGATTGTCGAAGTGTACGGAGCGAACTCGTTCGAGGTGGAATTCGTCGCGGCTTCTGGTCGGACGCAAGCGCTGCTTACGCTGAGCGCGGGCGACTTACGCCCGGTGGGAGACCACGATCTAGTCTCAGTCCGTACTCTGGAGCAGGCGGCCGGCTAACTGGCGCATGCAGTGGTCGCGGATACGCTCCATTCTCGGCAGTTTGACTAGGCTGGCTTCACACCGCTTGCCGCCGAATTCTTGCGGGCCAGCAGCCTCGCGAAGTTCTCCAGCGATATCAGGTGGGCGTAGATGCGTCCCATGACGCCCTTGCGGATCAGGTTCTTGTGCTGCGCGGCGTTGAGGAACTCGAGTTTTCTTTCCTCGACGCGGTACATGCCGCCCAGATTCACGGCCTCGCTCCCCTTGAGCGATGTCTGCAGGGTGAACGGCTCGAGCAAGGCGTAATCGGCGAGGATCGCGCACAGCTCGCGGCTGCGCTCGAGGTCGGCCCCGTATTCCTGCAGCAGCTTTTCTATCGGTTGCCAGCGCGCAAGCGCGAGGCCCGAGTCGTCGAACATGCGCTCGCCCTCCTCCGAGACGAACGCCTTCTCGACGCAGATCAGCCGGTCGGCCTGCTCTACCGAGTCGAGCGTGACCCGCGCCATGCAAAACGGGTAGCGGCGCACGTACGCCGGAAGGTAGACCGAGCCGTCCCATTGCCCGTCGCGCAGAAAAAGATTCTCTCCGCCGGTCACCCCGAGCACCGCGACCGGCAGGAAAGTCTTGCTCTGGTCGGTCGTGATGAACGCGAGCGGGTAATCGCGGCACGCCACGGCGAATTCGGAATACGAGATCGGCACGGCGTTGACCTTGCGGCAGAATTCCGGAAGCGCTCCGGGAGCGGGCAGCCGCACCTTCTGGTTCTTGTAGAGGGGGACGATTTCACTGTAGCCGAACGGCGGATTGATCTGCATGGAATTCCGCCCGGGGCGATTCTGCCCGCATCATAGCGCGTTGCCGGGGCAGGGGATTGCCGCTAAAATCGCCGTCACGTGGGGTTGTAGCTCAGCTGGGAGAGCGTCGCGTTCGCAATGCGAAGGTCGGGAGTTCGATCCTCCTCAACTCCACCAGCATCCCATGAAGGCCCGGTCTTGCCGGGCCTTCGGCTTTTCCACGCAGGCTTTCCCGATTTGACGTATTGTTTGGCCGAGATGGAGTGAACCGATGTCGGATGGGCGCATTCTGCTGGTGGAAGACAGCGAGAACGACATCGAGCTGACGCTCGCGGCCCTCGCCAAGCACGTCGCCAACGAAGTGGAGGTCGCGCGCGACGGCGCGCAGGCGCTCGACTATCTCTACCGGCGCGGCGCCTTTGTCGGTCGCGCAAGCGGGGTCCCGGTCCTCGTGATGCTGGATTTGAAGATGCCCAAGGTCGACGGGCTGGAAGTGCTGCGCACCATCAAGGCGGACCCCGCGCTCAAGCGGATCCCGGTCGTGGTGCTGACTTCCTCGCGGGAGCAGCGCGACCTCGCCGAGAGCTATGAGCGCGGGGTGAACGCCTACGTCGTCAAGCCCGTCGAGTTCGAAAAATTCATCAACGCGGTGAGGCAGCTGGGGCTGTTCTGGATGCTGCTGAACGAGCCTCCGCCTTGATCGACCCATGTCCACGCCGCTCAAGCTCCTGATTCTCGAGGACAACGCCTTCGACGCGGAACTCGAGGTGGGTCAGCTACAGGCCGCCGGCTACGATTGCGACTGGCTGCGGGTGCAAACTCGCGAGGACTTCGAGGCCTGTCTGGATCGGCCGGATTTCGAGCTGATCCTCGCCGACTACAATCTTCCGAGTTTCGACGGCCTGAGCGCGCTCGGTCTGATGAAGGAGCGCGGCCTGGAAATCCCTTTTGTCCTGATCTCCGGAACGCTCGGCGAGGAGCGCGCCATCGAGAGCGTCAAGGCGGGCGCCACCGATTACGTGATGAAGGAAAGGCTCGAGCGCCTTGCGCCGGTGGTGGCCCGCGCCCTGAACGATCGCCTGGAGCTCGTCAAGGGCAGGGCCGCGCAACAGGCGCTCCGGGAAGCCCATCGCAGGCTGCAGGCGCTTTCGGCGCGCCTGCTCCAGGTAGAGGAAACCGAGCGTCGTCGCGTCGCGCGCGAGCTGCACGACGGCGTCGGGCAGCTGCTGACCGCGGTGAAATTGCGCCTCGCCGGCCTCAATCCTTCTTTGGCCGATTACGCGCCGCGCCGAAGCGAGTGCGTCGCGGCGATCGACGAGGCGCTGGAGCAGGTGCGTCGCATGTCGCGCGACCTGAGACCGTCGCAGCTCGATGACCTCGGGCTGGTCGCGGCGTTGCGCTCGCACCTCGACCGGCAGGCGGGCGGGGCCGGGTTCAAGCCGAACTTCATGCACGAGGGGGTGCCTCAGCGACTCGCCCCGGAGATCGAGACCACCTGCTTTCGCATCGCCCAGGAGGCGCTGACCAACATCGCGCGCCACGCGCAGGCGAGCGAAGTTTGGGTTACGCTCGCCGGCACGGAGGCCGAATTGCGTCTGGAAGTGCGCGATAACGGGCGGGGTTTCGACGTCGCGGCGGCGCGCCTGGGTGCGGTGGCCGGCCGGAGCATGGGCCTGCTCAGCATGGAAGAGCGCGCCACGCTCGCCGGCGGGCGGCTCGCGCTCGACTCGGCGCCCGGGAGGGAGACCCGGTTGAGCCTCGCGCTTCCCCTGATCCGCGCCGGCTCGGGACCGACATGAGCCCGGTGCGGATACTTCTTGCGGATGACCACATCCTGGTGCGGGCCGGGATACGCGCCCTGCTGGAAGGTCTGGAAGGCGTCACCGTCGTGGCCGAAGCGGGCAACGGCAACGAAGTGCTGGACCTGGCGCGTACCCATCGCCCTGACGTCGTGTTGCTGGACATTTCGATGCCGGGCCTCGGGGGACTTGAGGCCAGCGCTCAGCTCAAGCAGGAGTTCCCCGAGGCGCGCGTGGTGATGCTGTCGATGCACGCAAACGAGGAATACGTGCTTCAGGCGCTGCGTGCGGGAGCCGCCGGCTACATGCTCAAGGATTCCGCGACCGCCGAGCTGGAAATCGCCTTGAAAGCCGTGATGCAGGGCGAGACCTATCTCAGCCCGCCGATCTCGAAGCAGGTCGTGGAAGGTTACGTCCAGCGGGTCGGAGCCGAGCAGCCCGCGCCCGACAACCTGACGCCGCGGCAGCGCCAGGTGCTGCAGCTCATCGCCGAGGGCCACAGCACCAAGGAAATCGCCTTTCGGCTGGAGCTTTCCGTCAAGACCGTCGAGACCCATCGCGCCCAGCTCATGGAGCGCCTTCAGATTCACGACATCGCTGGCCTGGTGAGGTACGCGATCCGCAGCGGCTTAATCAGCGCTGCGAAGTAATGCGCGTTGAAATCAGGGGTCTCCTGTAGTTCCGGCCGTTTCTAAGGTATTTGGCTGACCTTGTTCGGGGCGGGCCCGATTGGCTTGCCTTCCTAATACTTCTATCGTGTCGCAATTGAGACCAGCGCCCGGCATGGTGCCGGAGCGGAACGCCGTTTGCTCGGGTCTGGGAGGGTTAACGTTGAAACGCATCAGGGTCATGGTGGTCGACGACAGCCTGCAATTCGCGAGCGCGGTCGCGCAGTTCCTCGCGTGCAGCGGCGGCTTCGAGGTGCTGGCGAGCGCGCATTCCGGGGGCGAGGCGCTGGCGCGCGCAGCCACCGAGCAGCCCGACCTCATGCTCATCGACATCAGCATGCCCGGTGTGAGCGGATTGGCGGTGGCTTCCTCGATCAAGGCGCTGCGGGCTCCTCCCAAGGTGGTGATGATGACACTCGAGGACTGCATGGAGAACCGGCTCGGTGCGATCGCCGCGGGCGCCGATGCTTTCTTGCCTAAGATCGATTTCGCTCGTGAGCTGCGTAACGTGGTTGAAACACTGTTCGGCGCGGGGTTCTGCAGGGGATGGGCGAGTGAACCGGGTGAGTAGACGGTCTAAACGCTCAGTTTCATAGGCAGGATGATCATCTGCATGCCGCGCAGGTGAAAGCGCCGCTGCAGCGCCATCGCCGCCTGGTTGTGCAGCAGCTGGGTGAACCAGTTGTCGCGGTCGAAGATCAGCTTGCTGGTGAAAAAGATCGCGTTGGGGAACTCGGCCTGAACGCGCTCGGCGAGCCGCGTGAATTCGTCGATCGGGTCGGTGCCGAAGGCGAGGTAGGACTTTGCCGCCCAGCCCTTGCTGTTGCAGAAGTTGACGAAGTAGGAGAGCGACGCGTTCGCCTCCACCTTCATCGCGTCGAGGTCTTCGCGCCCGCCGAAGCTCTGGGAATCCACCGCGCGGGCGTTGACGAAGATGAAGTTCCTGAAGTGGTCCGGAAACATGCGCTGGACCCACAGCAGTGCGTGCAGCCCGCCGCCGCGCGACGAACCCACCAGAAACGCCGCGGTGGGACGGGCGGGATCGGGCTTGGGCGGATTGACCGCGCTGCCGAACGCAATGCCGGAGAAATCGGCGTCGATTTTCTTCAGCTGGCGCCGAGTCCAGTCGTAGTGGTTGCGGACCGTGACGCATGCGGCGATGATCGCTGCGACGATGAGCACCGCGAGCCATCCGCCCTCGAGGAACTTCTCGGCGAGCAGCATGAGCAGAATGCCCGCGCATACGACGAAGCCCGCAGCCGACAAGGCCAGCCTTCCGAGCCAGTTGCGTCCGGCGCGGCGCCCGGCCCAGTACAGGCACAGCCCGAAGAGCGACACCGCGAAAGTCAGGAACACGCTGACGCTGTACAGGACCACGAGCGTCGAGACGCTCCCCGCCGTCCACAAGAGGATGAGGAGCGACCCGACCCCCATGACGAGAATCCCGTTCTCGGTGACCAGGCGCGTCGAGAGGTAGCGGAACTGGTGCGGTACCCAGGAATCGGCGGCCATGTTGGAGAGCACAGCGGGACCGCCCAGGAAGCCGGTGTTGGCGGCAACGAAGAGGAGCCCCGCTTCGAGCGCGAGCACCACCAGCAACGCGGCTTGGCCGACCCGTGCGTCCCACCCGAGGCTGTCGATGATCGCGCCGAACGCGACCGCGTTGAGCGTCTGCCCTTCCACCGGGCGGGCGCCCCACAGCAGATAAAGCAGAATGATCCCGCCTGCGGTGAAGGCGAGCGACAGCGCCATGTAGAGCATGGTGACCTTGCCGGTATGCACCCGCGGCTCGGCGAGGACGTTGACGTTGTTCGACACCGCTTCGATCCCCGTGTAAGTGCCGCCTCCTTGGGAATAGGCGAGCAGAAGCAGCGCCGCGACCCCCGTCCAGCCGAGCTGCGTCGAAAGCGCCGAGGTTTCGCGCCAAGTGTCCGGCGCGAGGGTCGGCAGCGCCGTCGCGTGGGAGAGCACGCCGTAGACGATAAGGAACGCGTGGGTGAGAATGAAGCCCAGAAAGACCGGCAACAGCACGGCGATCGCTTCCTTCATCCCGCGCAGGTTAAGCAGCACGAGCGCGGCGATGAGCATGGCCTCGGTCGCAAGCTTGTAAGGCTGGAAGCCTAGCGGAAACAACGAGAACAGCGCATCGACGCCGCTCGCGATCGAGATCGAAATGGTGAGCACGTAATCGAGAATCAGCGCCGCGCCCGAAGTCAGGCCCGCGTACGGGCCGATCAGACGCGTGGCGACCCGATAGCCGCCTCCGCCCGTAGGGAACAGCTCGATCACCTGGTTGTAGGCGAGCGCGATGATGAACACCGTCACCGCGGTGGCGAGCGCGAGGTATAGGCCGAGCTGCGTGTGCTCGCCCAGGGCCCGAAACGCCTCCTCGGGGCCGTAGCAGGACGACGAGATCCCGTCCGCGCCCAGGCCCACCCAGGCGAAAAAGGCGACGAGCGCGATATGCCGTCGCGTCTTCTTGTCCAGGGGATCGAGCGGCTTGCCGAATAGCTTCGATGCCCCTGCGATAGGCCGCGAGCGCCTCGTCGGCGCGCCCGCTCTCGGCGAGCGCGCGTCCGAGCAGCTTCCACGCCGCGGAATACCCGGGGTCCTTTTCGACCGCCGCCCGGAGCTGCGCGGCGGCTGCTTCGAAATCGGCGCTCTTCAGGTATTCGCTTCCCAGGGAGAAGCGCAGCAGCGCGCCGTCCCTTGGGGTGCCCACGAGCTTCAGAAGATTGGCAATCTGAGTAGTCATCGGAATGCCGGGACGCTGGCGCCTCCCTGCCTAGCGCGGATATTATAAACGCTCGCCCCCCATGGACTTCACGCCCAACATGGCACGATCGATCATTTCCACCTCGAATGCGCCGGCTGCGATCGGCACCTACTCCCAGGCGGTGCGCGCGGGCGACACGCTCTATATCTCCGGACAGATCGGCCTGGACCCGCAAACCGGGCAGCTTGTCGACGGAATCGAGAGCCAGATCGATCGCGTCTTTCGAAATCTCGAGGCGGTCGCCGAGGCGGCGGGCGGATCGCTCGCCGATGCGGTGAAGCTCACCGTCTATCTGACCGATCTCTCGCATTTCGCCCGCGTGAACGAGATCATGGCCCGCTGTTTCGACAAGCCGTATCCGGCGCGCGCCGCGGTCGGTGTCGCGGCGCTCCCGCGCGGCGCGCTGGTCGAGGCGGACGCGATCCTCGTGCTCGGCAGTTGAGAGTCCGGCGTTGAGAGCAAAGAGCCGGGACGAGCGCGAAGCTTCGTTCGGTCGCCGCGGCGATGCCGTTGCCCCCGACAGCCGGCTCTCATCTCTCAACTCGGCGGTTCAAGCGAAGCTCGCGCGCCTCGGAATTCACCGCGATCTCGATCTCGTTCTTCACCTGCCGCTGCGCTACGAGGACGAGACCCGCATCACCCCGATCGCGAGCGCCCCGCCCGGCTTGCCCGTGCAGGTGGAAGGCACGGTGCGCTCCACCGAGATCGCGTACCGGCCGCGGCGCCAGCTGATCTCGCGGATCGAGGATCCGACGGGCGAGATCGTGCTTCGCTTCTTCAACTTCTATGCGAGCCAGGCGAAGGCGCTCGCCCCCGGCGCGACGGTGCGCGCCTTCGGCGAGGCTCGCACGGGGTTTTTCGGCGGAGAGATGATCCATCCGCGCTATTGCGTGCTGCACGGGGCGGCGCCGCTGCCGAGCGCGCTGACGCCGATTTATCCGACCACCGCGGGCCTTGCGCAGGCGCGGCTGCGGCGCCTGATCGAAAGCGCGCTCGCGCGCGCTTCGCTCGATGACACGCTGCCCGAAGACGTGCGCAGGCGGCTCGGGCTGTGCGATTTCCGCGAGGCGGTCGACACGCTGCATCACCCCCGCCCCGGGGCGGACCCGGCGGCTTTAAGCGGACGCAGACTTCCGGCCTGGCGGCGCGTGAAGTTCGACGAGCTGCTCGCGCAACGGCTCTCGATGCGCAAGCACTACCGCGAGCGCAAGGCACGCAAGGCTCCGGCTCTCGCGCAGCCGCCCGAAAAGGCGCGCCGCTATGCCGCCGCGCTGATCGAACGGTTGCCGTTCCAGCTGACGCGGGCGCAACAGCGCGCGTGGGCCGAGATCGGGCGCGATCTGGCGCAGCCGCATCCCATGCATCGGCTGCTTCAGGGCGACGTCGGCAGCGGCAAGACCGTGATTGCCGTGCTCGCCGCTTTGCGCGCGGTCGAAAACGGCCTGCAGGCCGCGGTCATGGCGCCCACCGAGATCCTCGCCGAGCAGCACTTTCGCAAGTTCGGCGAGTGGCTCGGTCCGCTCGGTCTCGAGATCGCCTGGCTCACGGGCGGCCAGACAAGAAAGGAGCGCGATGCGGCGCTTGCCGTCATCGCTTCGGGGAAGGCGCCCGTGGCGATCGGCACGCACTCGCTGTTCCAGGAGCAGGTGCAATTCCGCTCGCTCGGGCTTGCCGTTGTAGACGAACAGCACCGTTTCGGTGTGGTGACGAAGCTCGTCGCCGATTCGCGCCGCCCGGAAGTCGTGCGCCGCATCCGCGAGGCCTGCGGCGCCGGGGGCCAGGCTTACTGGGTGTGCCCGTTGATCGAGGAGTCCGAGCAGCTGCAGCTGCAGACGGCTCTCGATACCCACGCGGCGCTCACCCGGGAATTTCCCGAGCTCATGGTAGGATTGATCCACGGGCGCCTGAAGCCCGCCGAAAAGGCGCGGACGATGGCCGCTTTCCTGGCGGGCAGGATCAAGCTGCTGGTGGGGACGACCGTGATAGAGGTGGGCGTGGACGTTCCCAATGCCTCGCTCATGGTGATCGAGCACGCGGAGCGATTCGGGCTCGCGCAGCTCCATCAGCTGCGTGGACGCGTCGGGCGCGGCGCGGCCGAATCGGTGTGCGTCCTGCTCTATCAGAATCCGCTCGGCGAGGCCGCACGCAAGCGCCTGCGCGTGATTTTCGAAAACTCGGACGGCTTTGTCATCGCGCGCGAGGATCTCCTGCTGCGCGGCCCCGGGGAATATCTCGGCGCCCGGCAGAGCGGGGCGCCGCTCCTGCGCTTTGCCGATCTCAACGACGACGCCGACCTGGTCGAATCGGCGCGCGCGGTCGCCGAAGCGCTCCTCGCCGAGCATCCCGAGGCGGCCGAGCGGCACCTGGAGCGCTGGCTCGGCGAGCGCGCCGATTTTCTCAGGGCCTGAAACCCCGGGATACGATGCGCGCCCCATTGAACCTCGCCGCGCTCGCCGCCCGGCTCACGCTGTACGAGCGCCTGATGCGGCTCGACAAGCCGGTCGGCCCGCTGCTCCTGCTTTGGCCTACGCTGTGGGCATTGTGGCTCGCCGGGAATGGCCGCCCCGATGGGCGGATCCTCTGGATTTTCGCCCTGGGGACGCTGCTCATGCGCTCGGCGGGCTGCGTGATGAACGATCTTGCCGACTGGCGCTTCGATGCCGAGGTCGAGCGCACACGCGATCGCCCTCTTGCCACCGGGGCGGTCAGCCGACGCGAGGCGCTCATTCTCGCCGCGGTGCTGACCCTGGCGTCGTTCGCGCTGGTGCTGTCGCTGAACCGGCTCACCGTGCTGCTTTCGTTCGCCGCGCTCGGCCTCGCGGCGACTTATCCCTTGACCAAGCGCTTTCTCGCGATTCCCCAGGCCTACCTCGGCATCGCCTTCGGTTTCGGCATCCCGATGGGCTACGCGGCGATCCTCGGGACTATCCCGGCCGAGGGCTGGTGGCTGCTCCTTGCCAATATCTTCTGGGCGATCGCGTACGACACCGAATATGCGATGGTGGACCGCAACGACGATCTGCGCATCGGCATCAAGACCGCGGCGATCACTTTCGGCCGGTATGAGGTGCTGGCGGTGTTGATCTGCTACGGCGCTATGCTCGCGCTGCTCGCCGGCATCGGCGTGCACCATGAGCTGGGCTTGGCTTACTATCTGGGGCTTGCCGTTGCGGCAGGTTTCATGGCGTACCACTACCGCCTCATCCGCGGCCGCGGCCGGGAGGACTGTTTCAAGGCGTTCAATCACAACAACTGGGTCGGCGGTGCGGTTTTCGCGGGACTTTTCGCCGACTTCGCGATACGGCAGGGAATCCCATGGATCTGAATCTCTCGGGACGAATCGTCCTCGTCACCGGCGGAAGCAAAGGTATCGGGCTTGCGTGCGCCGAAGCTTTCGCCGCGGAAGGCGCGCGCCTCGCGATCTCCTCGCGCAGCCGCGACAATCTTGCCGCGGCCGAGCGTACGCTGAAGGGCAAAGCGCGAGAACTCGCCGCCTTCGCCGCCGATCTCATCGATCCCGCGTCGGCGCAGCAGCTGGTCGCCGACGTCGAGGGGCGCCTCGGCCCGATAGACGTGCTCGTCAATTGCGCCGGGGCGGCGAAGCGCTATCCGCCGGCCGAGCTCGACATGCAGGCGTGGCACAAAGCCATGGACTCCAAGTACTTCACCTATGTGCACGCGATGCAGGCGGTGCTGCCGGGCATGGCAGGACGAAAACGCGGCGCTATCGTCAACATCGTCGGCCAAGGCGGCAAGGTGGCCAACCCGAGCCACCTGCCCGGGGGGTCGGCGAACGCCGCGCTGATGCTGGTTTCGGTGGGGCTTGCCAGCGCTTATGGGCGGCAGGGAATCCGCGTGAACGCGATCAACCCCGGCGTCACTCTGAGCGAGCGCGCCAAGGCCGGCCACGCGGCCGAAGGCAAGACGCTCGGCATCAGCGAAGAGGAAGCGCGGCGACAGGGGGAGCAGAAGATACCGCTCGGCCGTTATGCAAGGCCCGAGGAGATCGCGGCCGTCGCCGTATTCCTCGCCTCGGACCGCGCGAGCTACGTGACCGGCGCCGTCATCTCCATGGACGGCGCCGCCACGGCGACGATCGTGTAGAGCGATGAGCTACCAAGACCTGCGCGAATTTCTGTCGCAACTGGAGCGTGCGGGCGAGTTGAAGCGCGTGCGCGCCGAGGTCGATCCGAAGCTGGAAATGACAGAGGTCTGCGACCGCGTGCTCAAGGCGGGTGGTCCGGCGTTGCTGTTCGAGAAGCCCAAGGGCCACGCGATTCCGGTGCTCGCCAATCTGTTCGGCACGACGCGCCGCGTCGCGCTCGCGATGGGCGCCGAAGCCGGAGCGGACCCAAGAGAGGCGTTGCGGGAGATCGGTAAACTGCTCGCTTTCCTCAAGGAGCCTGAGCCGCCCAAAGGATTTCGCGACGTGCTCGAGCGCTGGATTCCGATCGGGAGGCAGGTGATGCACATGGCGCCGAAGGAAATTTCCGGCGCGCCGTGCCAGCAGGTGGTGTGGGAGGGCAAGGAGATCGACCTTTCGCCTCTTCCGATCCAGACTTGCTGGCCGGAAGACGCCGGGCCGCTTATCACCTGGGGGCTCACGGTGACGCGCGGACCGCGCAAGGCGCGTCAGAACCTCGGCATCTACCGCCAGCAGCTCATCGCGCCGGACAAGCTCATCATGAGGTGGCTTCCCCATCGCGGAGGCGCGATCGACTTTCGCGAACACTCCGAAGCGCGACCGGGCGAGCCTTTTCCGGTGGCGGTGGCGCTCGGGGCCGACCCCGCGACGATCCTCGGTGCCGTGACGCCCGTGCCCGACACTCTCTCCGAATACCAGTTCGCCGGCCTGCTGCGCGGCTCGCGCACGGAGCTTGCGAAGTGCCTGGGCTCGGATCTGCAGGTGCCCGCGTCGAGCGAAATCGTGCTCGAAGGAGTGATTCGCCCGGGGGAGACAGCCGCCGAAGGCCCGTTTGGCGATCACACCGGGTATTACAACGAGAGGGAGAATTTTCCCGTGTTCACCGTCGGGCGCGTCACCACGCGCCGCGATCCGATCTACCACTCGACCTACACCGGCAAGCCGCCGGACGAGCCGGCGGTGCTCGGCGCGGCGCTGAACGAGGTGTTCGTGCCGATTCTGCAGAAGCAGTTTCCGGAGATCGTGGACTTTTATCTGCCGCCGGAAGGCTGCTCCTACCGGCTTGCCGTGGCGAGCATGAAAAAGCAGTTTCCCGGGCATGCCAAGCGGGTGATGTTCGGGATCTGGAGCACCCTGCGCCAGTTCATGTATACCAAGTTCATCGTCGTGACCGACGATGACATCGATGTTCGCGACTGGAAAGAGGTCGTCTGGGCCTTGGCGACGCGCGTGGACGCGGCTCGCGACGTCCTCATTGTCGAGAACACCCCGATCGACTACCTCGATTTTGCGAGCCCGGTTTCAGGCCTCGGCTCGAAGATGGGGATCGACGCAACGAACAAGTGGCCGGCGGAAACTTCACGCGCCTGGGGCCG
>WNFI01327554.1_pt1 | contig 15540 bp, 18 predicted proteins | sample 5400471 | NCBI WGS metagenome assembly WNFI01 (sample SAMN13153348, study PRJNA577476) | soil metagenome | isolation source: 100 cm saprolite on Douglas fir-dominated hillslope | place: USA:California | collected 2013-09-17 | reverse complement strand
GAGGGGGGCGGCGTCACCGAGGATCTGCTGCGCGCGCTGCGCATTCCGTTCGCGTATCTCGACAGCCCCGGCCACGTCGCGGGACGGATCCGGAAGGCCCAGACCCTGGCCCAATCGGCGAACAAACCGGTGGCGTTGCTGCTGTGCCGCGACTTGATGTGGGAGGAGCCGGACTGATGCGCCGGCTCGATGCGCTCAACGCGATCTACGCCCAGCTCGAAGGGGTGCCCGTCGTCACCATCATGGGCGCGGTGGCGGCCGAGCTGCAGTCGATCGGCCACCGGCCGAACTTCTTTTACCTGCAACATGCCATGGGCCTCGCCTCGTCCATGGGCCTCGGAATCGCGCTGGCGCGCCCCGATCGCCAGGTCGTCGTGTTCGACGGCGACGGCTCGATCCTCATGAATCTTGGCGGCCTCACCACCCTCGCCCGCTACAGGCCGCGCAATCTGGTGCACGTCGTGTTCGACAACGAGAGCCTGTTGTCGGTTGGCGGGTTCCCGACCGCAACCTCCACCGGCAGCGATATCGCCGCCATCGCGGCGGCTGCCGGCGTGCCGCGCACGTGCATGGTGCGGCAGCTCGAGGCCTTTACTGCCGCGTTTGACGCCGCGATGAAAGCGCGCGAGCTGTCCACCATCGTGGCGAAGGTCGAAGCAATCGGTCCGGCCGGCTACGCGACGGACCTCGCGCTCCTGGAGAATCGATTCGAGTTTCAAAAATGGCTGCGACAACATTGACCCGGCTCGTCGGCGACCTCGTCGAGGGCCGGCTGACGATCGTCGATTTGACCCTGCCGCTGGGCCCCGATACCCCCGTCATCGGGCTGCCGCCGGTCTTTGCGCCGTCACCCGGCGTGACCATCGACGTGATCTCGCGCTACGACGCGAACGGGCCCGCGTGGTACTGGAATACGCTTCGCTTCGGCGAGCACACCGGCACCCACTTCGACGCGCCGGTCCATTGGGTGACCGGCAAGGACCTGCCGGAGAACGCGTGCGACACTATTCCCGCGAGGCGCTTCGTCGGTCCGGCGTGCGTGATCGATGTGGAGCGAGAGGTCGCCAGCGATCCGGACTTCCTCCTGACCGCGGCGCGCATCGAGCAGTGGGAGGCGGAACACGGGCGCATCCCCGCCGGCGCGTGGGTGCTGCTGCGCACGGGATGGAGCCGGCGCGCGGACCCCGCCGCTTTTGTCAATGCCGGGCCGGACGGCCCGCACACCCCTGGGTTTCACGCCGGCGCGTCACGGATGCTCGCGCACGATCGCGACGTGCTGGGAGTGGGCGTCGAAACCATCGGCACTGATGCGGGCCAGGCGGCGACGTTCGATCCGCCGTTTCCGAACCACGCCATCATGCACGGCGCCGGCAAGTTCGGGCTGGCCAGTCTGTGCAATCTCGATCGGCTGCCCCCGGCGGGGTCCGTGGTCGTCGCGGCTCCGTTGAAGCTGCTTCAGGGCAGCGGCAGTCCCGTGCGCGTGATTGCGTTCGTACCGGCGTGAGCCAGCGCCCGCGCGACGAAGCGCATCACCGCTACCAGTTCAGGGGTTCGGGGAAGAATTCCTGCGTCAGCTCTTCGTAGAACGGCCGCAGCTCGTCGAGATTCGGCCGCTCCTCGCCTTTGGAGTACAAATCGTAGCGGTTGAATGCCCTTACCCACTTCATCAGCTTGCGGTCGTCGTCGTTGCACAGCCAGTCGTATTGGCCCTCGTGGTGCCACGCATAGAACGAGTGATACCGAATCATGTAGAGCGCCTCGATCGGGAGGTGATCCTTCATGACGTGGTACAGGTACTCGTCGTGGCCCCAGGACAGGTGGACGTTCTGGAGCCCGCAGCCGCGCTCGTAGATTCCCAGCTCGGTCGAGTACACGGGGTCGGTCGCGTCGGGATTCAGCGCGAAGAATTCCGAGTGGACGATCTTGGGCGAGAAGCGGCAGCCGACGGGGTTGGTGTCGCCGACGACAGCCCATTGCGGCTCGCCGTACTTGCACAGCACCTTGCCGAGATCGTGAACCAGGCCGGTCGCGATCATCCACCGCGGCTGTTTCGCGTTGCGCGCCGCCTCGGCGGTCTGGAGCGCGTGATCGGTCTGCGTGAAGCTCGTGTCGGGGTCGCTTTCGTCGACGATGTCGTTCAGGTGCTCCAGCATCTCCCAGACCGTCATCCGCTGCCGGTCGAGGCTCAGGTACTGTCCCTTCTTCTCCCGGACGAAGGCGAGCGTCTGGTGCTGGTGGTTCTTGCGATAGAACTCCCTGACGTAGCCGCTCGGCTCCGCATCGTAGTTCCGGAACTCCCTGGCCGACTTGGCGAGCTGTGCCATGGTCCGTCCATTGTAAACCAGCGTGGGCCCCGGCAGGGCGGGGGGCTGTCCTCAGCGAAGTTACCTGCGATCGAGGTGATCGAGCCTCACCCGTCGATCAAGGGTGCGGGGCCGGGGCATAATGTTCGTCCCTGGAGGGTGCATGAGGCTGATGCTCAAAAGCGTGGTGTTCGCGGCCGCGTTGTGGGTGATGGGGCCTCCCGCGGGTTATCAGAAGACGAGCTTCATGGTGCCCGGGCGCGGGCGGCAATAGACCGCCGCTTCGGTGTCTACTCCCTGGCCGCCGGCGTGAGCGTCACGGTCGCGCCGTGCGTCCACTTGGAGGCGCAGCCCCCGCACATCAGCGCGACGAAGCCTTCGCGGTCCGCCGAACGCATCGACAACACCCGCGACCCCGAGTCCTCCGCCGGGACGAACGGCGCGCCGCACGCGCCGCAGGGCTGCTCCCGCTGGGAGGGCTGGTGCTTCAGGGAGACGGTCACGTTGGCCATCCCGCCATGCTAGCAGGTCGATCAGGGCCGCGGAGCACGCGGGACGAAGCGGACAGAAACAGATTAGACTCTCGCCGTGATGCCCACCGACACGCCCGACTGGGCGGCCATCGAGCGGACGCCCGAGTTCCGCGCGCTCGTCCGCGCCAAGCGCGCCTTCATCATCCCCGCGACGTTGTTCTTCGTCGCCTATTACTTCGCGCTGCCGGCGCTGGTGGGGTACCGGCCTGACGTGATGAGCACGCCGGTCGTCGGCCACGTCAATGTCGCCTATCTCTTCGCCCTCTCCCAGTTCGTCATGGCCTGGGCGCTGATGGCGGCCTACGTCCGGCGCGCGCGCCGCTATGACCGCATGGTGGAACGCCTGCTGCAGCCCGTGAAGGGACGGGCGTCGTGAGCACCTCCCTGATCATGTTCCTGCTGTTCGTCGTGATCACGCTCGGGATCACCTACTGGGCGTCCCGGCGCACGGGCACGACCACGGACTTTTACAGCGCCGGGCGCAGGATTACCGGGTTCCAGAACGGGTGGGCGGTAGCGGGCGACTACATGTCCGCCGCGTCGTTTCTCGGCATCGCGGGGTTGATCGCCTTCTACGGCTATGACGGCTTCATGTATTCCGTCGGCTGGCTGGTCGCCTACCTCACCGTGCTGCTGCTCGTCGCCGAGCCGCTTCGCAACACCGGCCGCTTCACGATGGCGGACGTACTCGCATTCCGTCTCCGCCGGCCGGTTGTCCGGGTCGTCGCCGCGGTGTCGACGCTGACCGTGAGCCTCTTCTACATGATCGCGCAGATGGTCGGGGCGGGATCGTTGGTGAGCCTGCTGGTCCCGGGCATCGGGTTCAACACGGCGATCGTGGCCGTCGGCGCGCTCATGCTGGTCTACGTGATCTTCGGCGGCATGCTGGCGACGACGTGGGTGCAGATCGTGAAGGCGGTGTTGCTGATGAGCGGCACCAACCCGGCCTCTACTATCACGGCCGCTGGGGCGCGCTGTCACTGATGTCGCTCGGGATCGCGCTCATCTTCGGCACCGCGGGGCTGCCGCACATCCTGGTGAGGTTTTACACGGTGCCGTCCGCGAAGGCGGCGCGCATGTCGGTCGTGTGGGCGATGATTCTGATCGGGTCGTTCTACATCCTGACCACCTTCCTGGGGTTCGGTGCGGCGGCGCTGGTAGGGAAGGCGAATATCGGCATCGTGGCCGGCGGGCGCCTGGTGCCGAACCAGAACCTGGCGGCGCCGCTGCTGGCGCGCGAGGTCGGCGGCGACGTCTTCATGTCGTTCGTCTCCGCCATCGCGTTCGCGACGATTCTAGCGGTGGTCGCCGGCCTGACGATTGCCGCGAGCTCGGCCTTCGCGCACGACATCTGGTTTACCGTCGTGAAGCGGCAGCACGAGGACGAGCGCGAGCAGCTGCTGGTGGCGCGGGTGACGGCGGCGGTGATCGGCCTGGTGTCGATCGTCCTCGCGATCGCGCTGCGCTCGCTGAACGTTGCGTTCCTCGTCGGGCTCGCGTTCGCCGTGGCGGCCAGCGCCAACGTGCCCGCGATCCTGCTCACGCTGTACTGGCGCCGGTTCAACACGACCGGGATGATCGCCGGCATGCTGGTCGGGCTGCTGTCGGCGATCGTGCTCATCGTGCTGAGCCCGGCTGTGATGGGCGTCGACGCGGCGGGCACCGCGGCCCGGCACCTCATTCAGCGTCCGCCCCTGTTCCCGCTCGACAATCCCGCCATCGTCTCCGTACCGCTGGGGTTTCTCGCCGCGGTGGCGGGGGCTCTCATCGGCCGTGACCCGGCGGCGGAGGCGGCCTACAGCGAGCTGAACGTCCGCGCGAACACCGGTCTCGGTGCGGTGTGACGCGGTACGCCGCCCGCCCGGCCACGCTCGAGACGGTCCATCGGACGGCGCGACGTCGTCATTGTCGAACGCCTGATCGCTGAAGGAGAGGCCGTGTGAACGAGACATTCCAGGAATACGCCGCCCGCATACTGTCGCTGTCCGCGGGACAGAATCCCTATGCCGTGCTGGCGCGGACGCCGGGGCACATTGGCGCGCTGCTGGCGGGCCGCAGCGCGCAGGATCTGCGATGGACGCCCTCCCCCTCACGGTGGTCGATCGCGCAGATCGTGGCCCACCTCGCCGACGCGGAGGTCGTGGGCGGGTATCGGTTCCGGATGATTCTCGCCGCGCCGGGGACGCCAATTCAGGCGTTCGACCAGAACGACTGGGCGCGCGAGATGTCCTACGAAACGCGCGACGCGGCGGCCTCGCTCGTGCTGTTCGCCGCGCTGCGCGCGTCGCTGCTGGATCTGGTTCGTGGGCTGGATGACGAGAAGCTGGATCGGTTCGGCGTCCACGCCGAGCGCGGCAAGGAGAGCGTGCGGCACCTCATCAGCCTTTACGCCGGCCACGATCTGAACCATCTCGCGCAGATCGAGCGCCTGATCGCCGAACGCGGACGCGTATAGGCGGCGGCGTTCGTCAGCGCGGCGCGATGGGCAGGCTCAGGCTGGCGCGCAGTCCGCCCAGCGGCGACGCCTCGAGCGCGATGGACCCGCCATACAGCCGCGCGATCTCGCGGACGATGGCCAGGCCGAACCCGGAGCCCGGCGCCGCTTCGTCCGCCCGGACCCCGCGCTGCAGGACGGCCTCCCGCAGCGACGAATCCAGTCCAGGTCCGTCGTCGTCCACCACGATCGCGACGATGCTCTCGTGACCTCCGCCGTCCGCGTTACGCGTCGGCGGAAGGATCGCCGAGGTAATCTCGACTCGCGACTTCGCCCACTTGCAGGCGTTGTCGAGCAGGTTACCCAGCATCTCGTCGAGATCCGCCCGCTGGGAGCGGACAGCATGCGCGGCGTCCACGTGCACGGCGATGGTGACGCCGCGACAGGCGTGCAGACGCAGGAGCGTGCGGGCCAGCGGTTCCGCCGAGTCGATGACGGCGCAGCGCGCCCCGGGCGTGGCGCCAGACGCCGCCGCGCGGGCGTGGGCGAGGTGATATTCGACCTGCCGGCGCATGCGCTCGACCTGTTCCGTCACCGCCGCCGCCAGATCGGCGTGTCCCGCCGCCGCCGCGCGCTCCGCCTCCTGCGCCAGCACGGCGAGCGGCGTCTTCAGGCCGTGCGCGAGATCGCCCGCCTTGCCGAGTGCGCGGGACACGGCGACCTCGTGGTGGGCGAGGAGCGCGTTGAGATCGTTCACCAGTGGCTGCACTTCGGCCGGGTAAGTGCCCGACAGCTGGCGCCTCGCCCCCCGCTGCACGTCCGCCAGGCCGCGCCGCAGCGCCATGAGCGGCGCGAGGGCCGCGCGCACCACCACCAGGCCGGCGATCGTCGTAATGATGGCCAGCGCCAGCATTACGTGTGCGTGCAAGTGGACCACACGGAGCGGCGCCCATGCGGGACCGTACTTCGTGATGACGACCGACCAGGCCGACAGCAATCCGAAGGTCCAGAGCCAGGCCCCGAGGATGAGGTTCGCCCGCAGGGATCTCATCGCGCGGACGGCTCGCCGTTCATGCGGTACCCGAGGCCGCGCACCGTCTCGATCGTCGCGGCCCCGAGCTTGCGCCGGAGCCGGGCGATGAACACTTCCACGGTGTTCGAATCGCGGTCGAGACTCTGCGCGTAGATGTGCTCGTTGAGCTCCGACTGCGACACGACTTTGCTGCGATGGTGCATCAGGTAGGCGAGGACGCGAAACTCGTGGCTGGTCAGTCGTACCGGATCGCCGTTGAGGGTGACCCGTGCGCTTCGCGGGTCGAGGACCACCGGCCCGCAGCGCAGTTCCAGGGCGAGCTGGCCGCTCGATCGGCGAATCAGCGCCCTCAGCCTCGCGAGCACTTCCTCCATCCGGAACGGCTTCGCGACGTAGTCGTCCGCCCCGCCGTCGATCCCCTGGACCTTCTCGTGCCAGCTGCCACGCGCGGTCAGCACGAGGACGGGCATCGTCAGTCCCGCGTCACGCCAGCGCCGCAGGATCGTGAGACCGTCGACCTTCGGCAGGCCGAGATCGAGCACGACAGCGTCGTAGCGCTCAGTCCGGGCGAGGAAGTCCGCGCGCGCCCCGTCTCCGGCGCAGTCGACGGCGTACCCGGCCTGCGCGAGCGCGGCCGCCACTTGCTTCGCCAACCGCGTCTCGTCTTCCGCGACCAGGACACGCAACCGCCACTTCCTTTCACCTCGTTATAACCCACTTGAACCTGAATGGGACCTGAACGCGGCGTTCAACCGCCGTTCAGACGCGCTTCACTACGCTGCCGGCATGCGTACCAAGACATTCGTCGTGGTGGTGATGGTGGCGGCGGCATTCATGGCCGGGATCGTGGCGATGCACGGGAAAGGGCACCACATGCTGGCGAAATGGATGCCCGCACTTCACGGGAGCCGCTGAAACACATGATCGGACAGGTGATCCGCGATCTGCGCCACGGGTCGCGGATGATCCTGCGGATGCCGGCGCTGGCGGCGGTCGTCGTCGGATCGCTGGGCGCCGGCATCGGCGCGAACACCCTCGTCTTCTCGTGGATCCAGGCGGTCGTGTTCAATCCGATCCAGGGCGTCCGGGGAGCGTCGGGTTTTCACTTAGTGGAAGCGAAATCGGACGCTGGTGCGTATCTCGGCTCGTCCTGGCCCGAGTACCGGGACCTGCGGGATCGGCTGCGCGCCCTCGACGGGTTGATCGCGTTCCGGATGATTCCGCTCTACGTCGGCGAGCCCGGCCGCGTCGAGCGATCGACCGGGCTGCTCGTGTCCGACAACTATTTTTCGTCGCTCGGACTGACGCCGGCGCTCGGCCGCTTCTTCCGGGCTGAGGAGGCGGACAAACCGGGAACGGCGCCGGTCGTCGTGATCTCGCACCAGTACTGGCAGACGCGCTTGGGCGGTGCGGCGAGCGCGCTCGGGCAGCACCTTCGCGTCAACGCGACCGACGTGACCATCGTTGGGGTCGCGCCCCGCGGGTTCAAAGGCACCGTCCTGATGCTGACGTTCGATCTCTGGATGCCGGCGACGCTGGCGCCGGTACTGATGCCTGGGTCGAAGGAGCTGGACGATCGCGGCGCCCGGAGTTACACGGTGACGGGCACGCTGCGGGCCGGAGCCGGCCGCGCGCAGGCGCAGCACGACGTGGACGCCACGATGCTCCAGCTGGCGCAGGCGTATCCGCAAACCAACCGGAACGTCCAGGGAGAAGTGCTCCCCTATTGGCAGTCGCCCCGCGGTCCCCAGCGGTTGATGGCAACATCGCTGGCCATCCTGCAACTGCTCATGCTGCTCTTGCTCCTGACAGTCTGCGGCAACGCCGCGAACCTGGTGCTGGCGCGGGCCAGCCCGCGCCAGCGTGAGATGGGCCTGCGGCTTGCGCTCGGCGCCGGGCCTTGGCGGGTTGCCAGCTTGCTGCTGGCCGAGAATCTTCTGCTGGCGCTGCTCGGCGCGGCGGTCGGCGGCGGCATCGCGTTCTGGGGCACGACTCTCAGCGCGATGCCACCGTTGCGGGTGCGAGGTGTCCCGATCTCGTTCGACACCCACCTGGACGCCATCTCGCTCGCCTTCGCCATGGCGCTGGGGGTCGGGTGCGGACTGATCTTCGGGCTCGCGCCGGCGCTGCAGCTCGCGCGCCTCGATCCGCAGCTGACCCTGCGCGCCGGCGCGAGCACTCCACCTGGCAGCCGGTTACGCAATACGCTGATGGCCGTGGAAGTTGCGCTGGCGGTCATGGTGCTCCTTGCCGCCGGCACTTTTCTGCGGAGCTTCATGCAGACTCGACACGAAGACACTGGATTCAGGCGCGAGGGCGTAATGCTCGCGGCCTACGATTTCTCCGGCCGCGATATCAGCGAGGCGTCGGTCCGTGCGTTTACGGCGGAGTTGCTGGATCGCGTCCGGGCGCTGCCCGGCGTCGATGCGGCGGCGATGGCGACGTCGGTCCCGCTGGACATTCATGGGATGCCGGTACGCCCCTTTGCGCTCGAGGGACGGCCGCGCACCGACGACACTCAGGAGCAGGCTCTGGCCGACAGCGTCACGCCCGGCTACTTCGCCGTGATGGGTCTGCCGATTCTTGCCGGAACGGACTTTGCCGACTTGAGAGACGTCGCCCTGCCGCCGCAGGTCATCGTCAACCAGGCGTTCGTGAGGCGGTACCTCGCTGGCGCCAATCCGCTCGGACGCCGGCTCGAAGTACGCGGGCGGAAGTACGTCATCACCGGCGTCGTCCGCAATTCGCTCTACAACGCCTTCGGCGAACCCCCGACGCCGATCTTGTACTTCGCATTGCGCGACCGTCCGTCCATGTTCGCGGAGATACACCTGCACACCCGCGCCGGCGGGGAAGCAGCGATGGCGTCCGAACTGCGCCGCATCGTCCGCGAGCTCGATCCGGAGCTGCCCTTCTTCGACGTCCGGACTCTGTCGGATCACATCGAGGCGAACCTGATCTTCCGGCGCATTCCCGCGCGCATGTTCGTGGTCCTCGGGCCGCTGCTGCTGCTCCTCACAGCGATCGGGATCTATGCCGTCGTCGCGTATGCCCTCACGCTCCGGACCAACGAGATCGGCGTGCGCCTGGCGCTCGGCGCGACCGGGCGCCGGCTGATCGCACAGTTTGTCGGCGAGCACCTGGCCGTGATCGGCGCCGGTGCGCTGGCCGGGTGGCTCCTCGCGGTTGCCGTGCTGGTCGACATCTTTGCGGCGCCGGTGGATCTGGCGGTGTTTGCCGGCGTCCCCCTGATCCTGCTGGGGGTGGCGACGCTCGCATCGTGGTGGCCGGCCCGTCGCGTCACCCGGGTCGACCCGATGCTGGCCCTCAAGGCGGAGTGAGCCTGTCAACGGGTTGGGGACGACCGTCGTAGTGGCCTGTCATGGTAGGTTCATCCGGTGCGCCGTAGGCTCACCGCCTCGTCCTATTAATGGAGGCTCTCATGCGTGCTCGTTTTCAGTTCACACTTGCGGTCGTGGCGCTGGCCGGGGCGGCATTGGCCGCCCAGGCTCAGTACGCCAAGGTCGGCGAAATCCCTATCGGCGGAGGCAGCGGTTGGGACTATTTGACCGTGGACAGCGCCGGCAAGCGTCTGTATGTCTCGCACGGGACGGAGGTCGTCGTCATCGATCTGTCGAATGACAAGGTCGTCGGCAAGATTCCCGCCGGCCCCGGCGTGCACGGGATCGCGGTCGCACCCGGACTGAATCGCGCGTACATCACCAACGGCAGAGGCGCGAACGCCGACGGCACGGTCGGCAACGTCAGTGTCGTCGACGCCAAGACCCTCGAGACGCTGTCCAAGGTCCAGACCGCGGTCGGGCATCGGGTGTTCGTGAACATCGAGGACAAGGATCAGATCGACGTCATCGACGTCGACAAGCACGAAGTGATCGGGCACTGGCCGGTCGCGCCGGCAGACAGCCCGACGGGCCTGGCCCTCGACGGAGCCAACCACCGGTTGTTTGCCGGCGGCGGCAAGGCGGTCGTCATGATCGACGACAAGACGGGCAAGGTGCTGGCGAGTGCGCCGATCTGCGACGGCACCGATGCGGCGCATTACGATGCGTCCTCGAAGCTCGTGTTCGTGTCGTGCAGCGACGGGAAAGTGACCATCGCGCACGTCGACTCACCGAGCAAGCTGACCGTCGTACAGACACTCGAGACCGCGCCGGGGTCGCGCACCATGGCGATTGATCCTGCGACGCATCGGATCTATCTCGCGGCCGTCGCCCGACAGCCCGTCGATCCGAACGCGCCGCCGCCAGCGCCCGCGCAGCGCGGCCGCGGTCCGGCGGCTGTGCCCGACTCGTTTAAGGTCCTGATCTTCGCGCCGAAGTAGGCGTTCGACGGGCCATTTGGCATGTCTCTCGCTTGTCATCCGGCGATCTCCGGATCGCGGGGTCGTAGTGTATCGGGTTGATACGCGGGAGCGGGTATGACTGTCCGGGAATGCGTCGTCAGGGGCCCGATCGCCTCCGAACATATCGTCCAGTTCTTCGATAGCGACGAGTCGAGAGCCGAGTGCGTCGCTGAGTTCCTGGCCGAAGGCATTCGCCTCGAGGAGCCTGCGATTGTCGTCGCCAAGCCAACGAACTGGGTCATGGCGGTCGAACAGCTCGAGTCCCGCGGCGTCCCGGTTAAAGACGCGCTCGCAGACGGCATGATTGTCGTGAAAAACGCCGAAGACACCCTGCGTCGTCTCAGCCGCAACGGCTCTCCCGATGCCACCGCGTTCCAGGCGGTGATCGGCAAGGCCGTTGCCGGTCTGGCTCGTCGCGGTCCCCGCGTCCGCGGCTACGGCGAGATGGTCGACATGCTGGCTCAGCGCGGCGAGCTCGTGGACGCGATCAAGCTCGAGACCCTCTGGAACGGGCTTGGCGAGCGCATACCGTTCGTTTTGTTGTGCGGCTATGCGGCGGCGCATTTCGTCGCGACCGCGACGCATCGCGCGCTTCGCGATATTTGCACCGCGCACACCAGCATCCATCGTCACGTCCAGGATCCACTCGCAACCTGGCTGCTGAACTCCGCGCACGAGGCGCCCGGCGCGTCCACCATTACTCACTGACATTTCGGGCTCCCCAGTCCTGCTGTAGCATGCGGGAATGACGCGCGTGCTCTTTCTCTGCACCGGCAATTCCGCGAGAAGCATCCTGGCGGAGGCCCTGCTGAACCACCTTGGCGCCGGCCGGTTCCACGCGTCGAGTGCCGGGAGCCGGCCGCGCGGCGCCGTCCATCCCATGGCGCTCGAGACGCTGAAGCGCCACGCTCTCGCCGCCGACGGCTTCCGCAGCAAAAGCTGGGATGAGTTCGCGCGGCCGGGTGCGCCTGTCTTCGACCAGATTGTCACCGTCTGCGACAACGCGGCCCAGGAGGCCTGCCCGCTGTGGCCCGGGCACCCGGCCACCGCCCACTGGAGTATTCCGGATCCCGCCGCCGTTACCGGTTCCGCGACCGCGGAGTTCGAGTCGGCCTACCGCGAGCTCGAGTCACGCATCCGCGCGATGATCGGATCCTGATTCGAACCGGTATACCCTCGACGGATGCCATACGACGCTCTTCTCGCGCGGGCACAGGAGCATGCCAGGAGATTTCTGGCGGCGTTGCCCGCCCGGCCCGTTCACGCGCGCGCACCGGATCCCGCGACGCCGGACGCCGCCGTCTTGTCCCGCGATCCGGTTCCCCCACTCACGGTGCTGGACTCACTCGCGCAGCTCATCGAAGAAGGAAGCGTCGCCACGCCGGGGCCGCGGTACTTCGGATTCGTCACCGGCGGTTCCTACCCAGTCGCGGTTGCCGCCGACTGGCTGGTCTCCGTCTGGGATCAGAACGCCGGGTTGCATGCGTTGTCGCCGGCAATGGCGCGTCTCGAGGACGTCACGGCGGACTGGCTCCTGGAGTTGTTCGGGCTGCCGCGAGGCGCCAGCGTGGGGTTCGTCACCGGCGCGACGATGGCAAACGTTACCTGTCTGGCGGCGGCGCGCCACGAAGTGCTGCGCCGCGCCGGATGGGACGTCGAGACCGACGGTCTCCAGGGGGCGCCGACGCTGCACGTGATCGTTGGCGCGGGAGCCCACGCGTCGATCGACACGGCTGCGCGGCTTCTCGGCTTTGGAACGTCGAACCTCGTCCGGGTGGGGGCGGACGGCCAGGGACGGATGATTCCGGACGCGCTGAACGCGGCGCTCGCCGAGATAGCCGGCCCAACGATTGTCTGCCTGCAGGCGGGCCACGTGAATACGGGCGCGTTCGACCCGTTCATGCCGCTCATCGACATGGCGCGGCCGCGCGGCGCGTGGGTGCACGTGGATGGTGCGTTCGGGCTGTGGGCGCGGGCCGTGGACGGCCTGCGTCATCTCGCCGACGGCGTCGAGCGCGCCGACTCCTGGGGCGTGGACGCGCACAAATGGCTCAACGTGCCGTACGACAGCGGGATCGCGATCGTCGCCCATCCGGCGGCGCATCGCGCGTCGATGGCCCAGCGCGCGTCGTACCTGCTGCGCGCGGAGGGGGAGCGCCGCGATGGCATGGACTGGACGCCCGAGGCGTCGCGACGCAGGTACTGGTCCGCGTCCGCTCGCGGTCGGGGGAGAACGTGACGCCGGCGGTCATCGCGCACGTGCAGCAGGCGGGCGTGTGCTGGGTCGGCGGGACGACCTGGGAGCAGGAGCCCGCGATGCGGATCTCGATCTCGAGCTGGTCGACGACCGCCGAGGACATCGACCGGTCGGCCGCGTCGATCGCTGATGCCGTCGCCGCGGTTCTGTAGTTTGCAGTTTGCAGTTCGCAGTTTGCGGATCGGATCGGCGTCAATCGCAAACCGCACACTGTGAACTGTGAACTGTGAACTGTGAACTACGAATCAGCCGGTGATTCTGAAACCGATGCGCTGATCCACCGGGCCCGAGGGGCCGGCGACGCTGAAGAGCAGGTAGTAGTCGCCAGGCGCGAGCGCGGCCAGCGGCAGGTCGAACTGCGCGACGCCGCCGGCGTCCGGCAACGCCTCCAGCTCGCGCATCGGCTGCGCCAGGCGGTTCAGCAGGCGGCCGGTCACGTGCACCGGCGTGCCGGACGCGTACGCCGGCACGCGGATCACGAGACGCTCGGTCCGGCGGAACTGGCGTGACGGCTCCGGCGCCGCGTTCGCGTCGGCCGTCACTTCGCGGAACCCCCGCGCCGACTGCGTCGCGATCAGGATGGCCGGGAGCAGCAGCGGCGCGGTGCCCCTCATCGCGGGAACATCCAGATCCCTGGCGTCGAAATCGATCTTCTCGCCGCCCAGCCCGAGGATCGTCATATCGAGCTGCACGCGGCCCGCCGGCGCATCGAACTCGGCACGATCGGCCGCGGCGGCGTCCGCCACGCCTCCAATGCGCATCGGCGCCAGGATCCCCTCGAACAGTACCGTCCCGTCCCGGGTCGTCGCCTTCAGCGTGAGACGGGCGGCGCTCGATCTCGCGCCGCGGCCGGGCTCCCACGTGACGACGACCCGCCCTTGCGTGGCGGTCGCTCTCGTCACGCCGGACCAGACGTCGATGAGCGGGCTGTGGCGAAGGAGCCGTGTCGGCAGAACGGGTCCGCTTCCGGCCGCCTCGCGCATGGAGCGCAGCGTCTCGGCCGACAGAGGCGAAACGTACCCGCCGCGGCTGCGCGCATCCGCGTTGCGGCGGACGATGGTCACCTGCACCAGATGGTACTGGCCGTCATCGCCATGCGCCGGCACATAGGTCAGCGCGTAGCCGCCGTCGATCTCCAGACTGGCGCGCGCCAGATTGCCGGCGAGGTCCTCTCCGCGCGACAGCCTCCCGCCGGTCTCCGAGACCAGCTTGCCGAGCATCGCAGCCGCGCCATCCGGTTCCGCGTAGGCCGACCGCGGGTCGAAGGCATACACGGGCACGTCGTAGCGGTTGGCGAATCGCTCCACGATGCCGACATCGGGAAGACCGCGCGCCCCGAGCCGGCGCGGCTCCTGCGCGAAGCCCTCGCTGACGAGCAGGATGGCGGAGCGCCCGGGCGCCAAGCCCAGCTGCCCCGCAAGCGCGCGCAGGGCGGAGAGCACGACCTGTGTCCGCCCGGCTTCAACCAGCGCCGGAGCGCGGCCGAGTGTTTCTTCTTCCAGCCTGGTGCGCGGCTCGAGATTGCCCTTCCGTCCCTCAAAGTCCGCGATCGCGTCGCGGAACCGGCTGCGATCGGTTGTCAGGCTGATGGCAGTCAGGGAATCGAGCGGCTTGAGGACGACGGCCGCGTCGTCGGCGCGAAGGCGCTCGCCGACGAAGCGGGCCACGGCGTCGCGGACGCGCGCGGTGTCCGACGGCTGGACGTGGAACTCGTCGAGCAGGATGGCGATCCGCCGTGGCTCGGCGCGACGCGCTTCGACGGCCACCAGTTTCTGCACGACGCCGTCCTCGCGCAACTCGAAGTCCTCCAGCGTCAAACCGCCGATCGGCTTGCCTTGCCGATCCGTCACGGTGGCCGAGACGCGCACACGATCGGGCGTTGCGGAGAGAGGGGCGGCCGCGAAAAGGGCGACGCCGAGCACGAAGAGAGGAGTGCGCGTTCTCACCACAAGCCCACTGCCATCTTGCAACATTCCATGATACTAAGATACCCGGTTCGGACCGGTTTCTCCCGGTAAGGAGGAGGCTTGATGGCTTGTCGTCGTGCGTCCGTGCCCCCCGGGGTCAGGTTGGGGGTCAGGTTGGGGTCAGGTCTGAGTTTGTGCATATGCCGCAATTGCAGACCTGACCCCCGTCCTTTAGTCCTTGCGTGTGCCCTCGTCCTTCTGCCCGCGGTCGCGCGTGGACAGCAGTTCCTCGCGAATGTCACCGGCACAGTCACCGACGTCCAGGGCGCCGTCGTCCCCGGTGTGACCGTGACGGTCCTCAACACCGACACCAACGTCTCGACCGAGGCGCAAACCAACGTCCGGGGCGTTTACACAGTGCAGCAGCTCACGCCGGGCCCCTACCGGATCACCGCCGGGCTCTCCGGCTTCAAGACGTTCGTCCGCGACGGCGTCACGCTGCGGACGGCAGAAACCGTCACCGTCAACGTGGTGCTGGCGGTCGGCGCTGTGGCAGAGACGGTGACCATCAGCGCTGCCACCAGCAACGTCGAGTCCAACGAGACGACAATCGCGCAGACGATCGAGAACAAGCGCATCTCGGAGCTGCCGCTCAACGGGCGGCAGGTCTACATGCTGCTGCAGCTCACCTCCGGCACGCTCTTCACGCA
>WNFI01085440.1_pt2 | contig 15540 bp, 15 predicted proteins | sample 5400471 | NCBI WGS metagenome assembly WNFI01 (sample SAMN13153348, study PRJNA577476) | soil metagenome | isolation source: 100 cm saprolite on Douglas fir-dominated hillslope | place: USA:California | collected 2013-09-17 | reverse complement strand
AAGTCAACGGACGGTCAACCAGGGGCAGGTCAAAAGCCTTCGGCGCCATGGGCAGACCAGTGCGGCTGAAGGGAATGATCGACTGCGGCTCCCTGCCGCCGGCCTCGTACAAAAGCAAGCCGTCTGGGGCTCGGTGAAAGCGCCCACCGCGTCCTTCAGTGAGTTCGAGCGCAGCATCAATGAAGGTCAGGCCGATACCCCGCATGGCTACTCTTGCGCCGGCGGGAATCTGTCCCATTGTTGCACCGACTGGATAAACAAATGGGATGAACGCCGCCTTCGAGTGTCGGCTCACGAATACTTGATAGCGCTTCTCCTCGCCTCCTGCCACAATTCGGGAATGGCCAGTGGACAGCAGCACCTTATCCGCAGCTATCTCCTCGCAGTGACCATTTTCATCTACAAACTCCAACTGATAGCCTCGCGCTTGCGGTTGAATATCCACCACCTCCCCCACATGACGCGATAGGGTCACATTCGGTGGAAGGTGATTAAGGATTCGGTGAAATCCTTCGATAAGATAACGCCCTACAACCGCTCTGGACAGATACTCGTGCCCTGTCAAAGGCTGGTGCGGCTGGAATGTCTCCTGATACCAGGTGAGAAAGTTGGGCCCCCTTCCGCCCACGCCAGGCGGGTTTTCTTCCGTCCACAAATCGATCTCTCCGACGCTGAGGTTCACGATGATATATTCAGGTTGCCCGGGGTCGTAGATGGGACTTGCACCAAAATTAGCGGAGCGATTGAAGAGGTGGATATGGAGAGGATAGCCCAGCGGGCGCGCCTTGAACTCAGCCAACAGCCTTTCCAGACAGTAGAGCCCCTTGGGACCCACTCCAATGATGGCTACCGAGTGAGCAGGGTTTATCTCTTTCGGTGCAGGTTCAGCAGTCAACTCATGATCCTCGAAGGTCAGGGACGTAATGTTAACACCCATAATGGGAAACGCCAGAAGGCTTGCGGTTAAGTAATACCTTTTGCAAGAATTGCAACCTTGCCCAAGCACAAGAAAACTCGTCCTTTCAACTCACCCGATCAGCCCGCTGTGAGCGGAATCAGGACCTTCAGTCGTCTGCCGTATGCCAGTGAAATCGGTGACGAGGAGATCGATTTGGCGGTGTTAGGAATCCCTTTCGATAGCCTGGTAACCTTCCGCCCTGGCGCCCGGCTGGGGCCAAACGCCATTCGTCAAGCGTCCGGGCTCTGTCGTAACTATAGCCAGCAGATGGAAGTGGCTGTGTTCGAGCGACTGCGCGCATTCGATGTGGGCGATGTCAATGTAAACCCGTTCGATTACGAGGAGACGTTTCGTCAGATTGAAGATCGGGTCAGCAAACTGCAGAATCAAGGTGCGGCTGTCGTCTCTCTAGGCGGAGATCATTCCGTACTCCTGCCAATCCTGCGCGCTACCAGTAGGAAATATTCTCAGCTTACCCTCATCCAGTTCGATGCTCATACGGACACAACCGACGCGAGCCCCTCGGGGCAGAGGTTCCACCACGGCACATGCGTGCGCAGGGCGATTGAAGAAGGCCTGGTTTTGGGAAATCGCATTTTTCAAATAGGTATACGTGGCTTCCTCGAGAGCGCGAGTTCCCGTGATTACGAAACGGAAGCAGGAGTCCATATTCTCGATATGCAGGGGGTCCACGAGCCCAGCCGGCGTGAAGCATTTTTACACACGCTCCGCAAGACTGCAGGATCAGGCCCCTGCTACCTCACGTTTGATATTGATGGCGTGGATCCTGCCTTCGCTCCGGGAACCGGTACGCCGGTAGTTGGCGGACTCACAAGCTTTGAAGCCTTGAGTGTGATGAGCTCATTCAAAGGTCTCCGGGTTATCGGCGGCGACGTTGTTGAGATCGCGCCTCCGTATGATCACTCGGAAATTACCTCTCTGCTCGGAGCAGCCATTGCCCTTGAGATTGGGGCCCTCATCGCCATTGCGCGAGGTGCCTGAACCCCATCAAGACCCTAGAACGTCATGCATCGTTGCGAAACCGTATCTCTGGGGGCAGCGTGTATCTGCCATATCTTTCCCGGTCAACTTCGATCCCACCAGATACTCTTTGCCCAGCTTGCCCTGGCACCATGACAGGACCTCATCGATATACGGAGTCGGCACGCCGGCGATCTCCGCGATGCTGCGAATCACAACCAGGCCAAACGGAATATCTTCCGTCAGAAAGCGGTGATGGAAGTTTGGAATATATCTGCCATCATCCGTCTCGATCATCGGGTGCGTGATGCCTTCATACGTCGCGTTTGTACGCATCGCCGTCATCAAATTTGTTTTGTCGCGGATGTCATGTCCATAATAGGATATGTCCCACTCGTACATCGGAATGACTTGCGAGAGGTCCACATAGGGATACTCCGCCATGATCCGCCTGCTGATCTCTACCACTTCCTCGCTGACTTTGCTGAGGAGTTCCGCCGTGGCCTCGTCGACCCCCTGATAAAACAATGGTGGGCACTCGAGCGGGTTTCCATCCCAGTCTTTCCAGCGTGTGTACATGATAGGAGGATGGCTATAGGCATTGAGTGATCTCAGAGTAATGCCCAGCAAGTGCCCCGAGACAACCAGCTTTGGCGGCGCTCCCAGAAGGCATTGCATGCAGGCTAGAGGGTCCGCGATCCGGGCCCGTGCCGGATTGCCCTGGATCGCGCCGACTAGCATGTCTTTGGTTCCAGAGATTCTCGTAGACTTGCCAAATTCGACAATTCGACACATCCAGGGCAGTGAGTCAAAATTCATGATGATGCAATTCTTCAGCCCGGAACCCAGCGCCTTCCTCACGTCGAATTCAAATCCATTTTGGCCTGGCAACCCAACGATAACGCATCCATCCTCGATGTAGGGCTCCAATGCAGTGAGGTACTTCCAATGCTGAAAGGCGGCAACCACAAAAATGATGATGTCGCAGCCGCGTGCCGCCTGGTCTGGCTGGTCCGTGACCGTAAAAGGTTTCGCCGTATACTCCACCCGCTCACAACCCTTTTGACGCGCGATAACTGTGAATGGGTCACGGTGCATCAGATTGCTCCACCGATGCACTTTATCGGTATTTTGGCTTAGAACAACAACCTCGACGTTCGGTCTCGTGGAAAGGATTCCGGCCAGGGCGTGAGCACCGTTTCCTGTCCCGCAAACGAGAACGCGAATCAGATCACTCATGTTGGTGATTACCCCGCAATGTGCTCTTTTCGCTCCAAAGCTACTCGTCCCGGCCCATGACACCCACGAGCGCATTACTATTTTGGAACTGCCGCCTTCGGGCGAAAACGCTTATATCACAAATCCGGACCTGATGAAACACCTCTACCGGACTGCCCCGGAATAATGGTCATTGCGCCGCGATGTTATATTGTCTTTCAAGGCAGGGCCTACCCATTGCGTTTTCAGGGGACACTATAGTAGTGTTGCCGCGTTTGTTGCGAGGCGCGGGATGAGTGCTCCCGAAGAGACAAAAAAGCGCGAATACACTTTAGGGATCTGGGCGCTTACCCTTGGATATTTCCTTTCTTACATACCCTACAGTGGGTTGAGTAAGGCCATCACCTCTGGTCTTCTTACCGGAGGACGTCTCATTCCAGGATGTGAGATTCTTCCCTCCGCCGCAATCTCCACCGCGATTACCGTCCCGCTGTTCATTACCCTCATGGGATGGTGGCAGTACGGACGGAAACGCCGGGTATTCGGTTTGAACGTTGTGTTTCCCAGGCGCCAGACGTTCATTTCGGGGATTGGCTTTGCCACCATTATTCTTACCACCACCCTGGCTTATAGCTTCAGTGGCGTATCCATCATCTTGGCGCTGGTGTTGATGCGGGCTGGCACGTTGATCATGTCGCCAATTGTTGACCGGGTTTTTCGGCGCCGAGTGCGGTGGTTTTCCTGGGTTGGTGTGGTATTCAGTCTGCTGGCGCTCACAATCTCCTTCAGCAATATCGATGGCTACCAATTGAGTCTGGCTGCCGTGCTAACCCTTGTGGTCTACCTTGCGGGCTATGCTCTGCGCCTTTTCAGCATGACTGAGATAGCGAAAACTGGACAAAAGGAAGTGGCCTGCGCCTTCTTTGTTGAAGAGCAGGCCGTTGCCATGCCGGCCTTGGTCCTCGTTCTGGGCGTGCTGGCGCTGATTGGCCGGGGCGACATTGCAAACCAGCTCCGCTTCGGCTTTGCTCATCTCTTCAGCGGTTCCTTTGCCCTGACCGGCTGGGCCATAGGCTTCTTCTATGCCGCTCTTGGGGTTTTTCTTTCCTTCATCTATTTAGACCGACGCGAAAACAGCTTTTGCATGCCTTTGTTTTCGTGTTCCAGCCTGTTCTCCGGCATCGTTGCCAGCTACCTTCTTATGTGGTGGGCGCATGGGCCCACACCCAGCAGATTGCAAATCAGTGCAGCATTCTTGATCGTAACTGCCCTGCTGGTAATGTCGCCTTTGCATCACCTGCCCTTGTATATAAAACAACTGAAGGATGCAGTTGCGGAAAAACGCCTGGTGCCGTTGCAGTTTGTCAACACTAAGTCGGCAAGTGTGCCCACGCAGCCGCCGGGAGCGCACTTCATCACCATCAATTTCAATGCTGTGCGTGACATTCTTCGCAAACGGACCCTTATCAGGTAAAACCGGGTAACCGGAAAATCCCATTCACTGCTTCCTCCGCAGCGCCCGTTGCACAATCTCTTTGACCAGCTTGCAGTGATCTGCTCTCGACCAGCTTCCAGAAACGGACTTTTCAAAAGGGACCAAGGCCGGATTGGGGTTTGCTTCCAGAAAAACCCATTCGCCAGAGGGCGTCAACCTCAGATCCAGCCGCCCGTAATCTCTCATGCAGAGTCCCTCGAAGGCGCTCAAGGCCGCCGGCTCCAGACGGCGCTGTTGCTCTGGTGTAAGTCGCGCGAAGATCGTCCGAATCCTCCAGCGACGGCGGTATTTTTTGTCGTGCTTGAACCGGTACGACGCGAGCCGGGGGGCGTTCTGTGCCGTGCTTCTGACGACAAACTCCCTGGCGACCATCAATCGCCCGCCCGCAATGCTGACCATGATGTCCCGCCCGGGAATGTATTCTTCGCAGATCACCGCATCCCAACCTGACAGGCCTACTGCCGCGATTTGTCTCAAGAGCGCTTGTCTGTTCTCCACCAACGAGGTCTGATGGATACCTTCGGAACCGTCTCCGAACCTGGGCTTTACCACCAGGGGAAAGGGTAAGTTACACGGCGGGCACGGCTCGCTTGCCTTGGCCGCAAAAAATGCCGGTACGCGGAAACCTTGCTGCGCGGCCACCAGTTTACTGAGCATTTTGTCGCGGCACAGCATCATGCCATCGGGCCCGGTACCGGTGTAGGGAATTTTGATCAGATCCATCAGAGCGCAGATGTGGCTGTCTTTTCTGCGGTCCCCGTCGCTATGCTCGGTAAGGTTGAAGACCAGGGATGGCCTGACTTCCTCCGTCATCTTTATGAAATCCGGAACACCGGTGTAAGGACGCACCAGGACGCGCTTCACCACGGTACGGAGCGCCTCTACCACGTATCGGTCCACCGCTCCAGCGGCAAACCGCTTGTTGCCGGCAAGGAGCGCCTCGTCATCCACGAGCACAAGAACTGTTCGATTCATCATCGGGCGTCGTCCCTCCTTCATCGTATGGTTCGATCAAGTCGGTTTGTGAGAACTCCGGGATGGCGATTCTAACTAAGAGTGGCATAAGAGTGAAGTTTCCTCGGATCATCGATAAAACGATCAAAGCAGCGCACGAGCACAGGTTCATACTGACCTCGATGTTTTCATTGAAGAAGAGATGTACAAGTGGAAAGTCAAGTCTCTTCACTCACCGCCAGTCATCGACTTCCGCGGACATAGATGAGTTCTTTGACCCTACGGGTTGCAGACCATTGCGGGTCACTGCATTGCTCGACACGAGCGCGTGGCGCATCGAGCCTATGCAAATCATTTGGTCGTGGGGAATATGCTCGGAGATCGTGATCGCAACCTCGGCCCGACCGGTCATTGCTGAATGAGAGTACCAATCGATGCCCCGGCAAGCGCGCGGGAGAGATTACCGGGCGTCAAGCCGTTTATGACGCGGACGCGTCGCATGAGCTTGGCTCGTGTCAAAAGCTCAAGTACCGCGCATTCAACCGGAAGCGTGGGCAGTTTTCTGTCGATTAATTCTTGGGCACGGATTTCTGGAATAAATTCTGCCGCGGGATCCGTCTTGGGATCGGACGAATAGAGTCCGTCAACGTCCTTCAGAAAGACCACACTGCGTGCGCCGAAGACTTCGGCCACCAGATACGAACCAGCGTCGCTGCCGTGGGGCGGCAGCTTGCCCAGTTGCGGGGGATGTTCCCATAAAGAATACGGGGGAATTCCGTTGAAGACCGCGCCGCGCGCCGCTGCCAGCATGGCAGGCAGCAGTTGCACGACGAAAGGAGCTTCGAGATAGACAAACCCGTGCCGAGCCAGCAGGCAGGAAACCATGTAGGCATTCTGGGCGGAGTCTTTTGCGCTCAGGGCGGCCAGCGCGCCGGTGGGCAACCCCAGATCCAGTCCAACCGAGAAGATGTGGCGGGATCGCACCCCCGCCCCCACGCCGATAATCATCCTGTGCTGCGATTGATTGGCGACAATCTCATCCAGCAGCGGCAGCAAGGCGGACCGTCCCCGGTCCATGATGGAGCGTCCGCCGATTTGGATGACGTTGACGTCGGGCAAAATAGAAAACACTTGCCCCTCGGTTCGGGCGATCACTTTCTTATCCACAAGCGATTCGCGCATCAGGCTGGACTTCACATGCTGAGCGCTGGAATGACCGAAGCTCATCGTGCGTCTCCGTTTCTATAGATGATCGTTCCCACGGCCTCGCCGTTCAGCGCGGCCGTCAATTGGCCAGGTTTTAGACCGTTGACGAATTGAATCTCGTGAATATTGCGGGCCCGTGTCATGAATTCGAGCACGGCCCGTTCCACAATGAGATCTTCCAGGTCGCGGGCCAGTAACTCCTCCACGCTGATGCGCGGAATGTGCTCGGAAGAGTGATCCTTCTTGGGATCGGCGGTATAGAGGCCGTCCTCATCCTTCACGTAGATCATCTTCCGTGCCCCGAAGACCTCGGCGATCAGGAAGCATCCTGTGTCCGTACGCTGCGGGGGAATGCGGCCCGTGGCTGGGTTCGGTTCCCACAGCTTGTAAGGAGGCATGCCCTGGCACACTACGGCACTGCGCTCCATTAAGTAATGAGGCAGAGTGTTGAACCCTTCCGGCTCGATGAAAGGAATTCCGTGCTGGGCCAGCAAATAGTGCAGCATCTGCGCGTTCTGCCAAGCCACTGCCGTGCCCAGTACGGTGAGCACGCCGGTAGGCAGGCCAAGATCAATGGCCAAGCTGTAGATGTGGCGCGCGCGCGTGCCAGCCCCGGTTCCAAGGATCATTTTGTGCCGGCCAAGGTTGGCCACAATCTCTTCGACCAGTGGATATACCGCGCTGCGTCCGCGGTCCATAATGCTCTGGCCGCCAATCTTGACCACGTTGACCCAGGGCAAGATAGTGAAGTTGGGCGTGTCTTCAGTGGCTTGCTGCAGGGAGGCGTCAGTCAAAGAACTGGATAGCAATTGCTTGCCCAGCGCCGTGAGCACACTGTCCTCATCTTCCATGATGTTTTTCATCGAATGACTCCTGGGAATCACGATCTAATTCTTCTCGGAATTCAAAAATATCCAACTCAAAGCTGCGCCTCTCTTGAAATCCGGCGTCAATCGGCCCGAAGGCTGTCTCTGCCCAGGCGCGGAGTTTTTCGAGGGCCTGCTCCTGGACGGTAATGGGCAAGGCGGCAAAGCGGGCAGCGCTGCGGTGGCGCAGCAGAAATTCCGCCACGGTAGTGTTGATATTCCACGAAGCTGCCTGCGAATGCACATGACGCGCAGCCGACGAGTGCAGCCAAGCCAGGGCTTGCTGACGCGATTCCTGCGGCCGGTGCCAGGCAACACCCATCTGCTCGAGAATGGTCCTCAGCCGCCGCTTAAGTTGCGCGTCAATCCCCGATTCCGGACTGATGGCGTGACCTACGGCCACGCTTCCGCCCGGTCGCAAGACGCGCCGGGTTTCATTGAGGACGGCCTGCCACTCGCCAACACCGCTCAGGACCTGCATTAGTAACACTATGTCGAAGGCGCCATCGCGGAACGGCAATTGTCGTCCATCAGCCTGCGTCAAAAAGCAGCTCTTGGAGTTCGCGGAGAACTCGCGCAACATCGCGAGAGACGCGTCCACGCCTACATAGAAATCTCCTGCCGCTACGAAAGCTTTGCCGATGCGTCCAGTGCCCGCACCGAGGTCGAGCACCCGCGCCGATGATGGGAGAGTTGTTGCGGCCCAAATCGCCGAGCGAATGGCGTCCGGTGCGTTGCTGGGCAGAGCACGGTAGCGCTCAAAGCTGGAGGCGGTGGCATCGAAAGCCGAGGTCATGACCTGATTCAACGATAGCCCTCCGCCTGCAGTCGAAACAGCTCCGCATAAAGTCCGTTGTGCGAGAGCAACTGATCGTGAGTTCCTTGTTCTACGATGGTCCCCTGCCCAAGTACGACGATGCGATCGGCCATGCGAACCGTAGAGAAACGATGCGAAATCAGTAAAGCCGTTTGTTCCGCAACCAAATCGGTAAAGCGTTTGAAAGTCTCATATTCAGCGCGCGCATCCAGAGCCGCCGTTGGCTCGTCCAGGATGATGATCTGCGCTTTGCGGATGTAGGCGCGGGCCAGGGCGATCTTCTGCCACTCGCCTCCCGAGAGTTCAAGGCCGCCTTCAAAGCGCCGGCCCAACATCTGACGATACCCCAAGGGAAGACTGGCAGCCAGCGAGGCAGCCTGCGACTTCTCCGCCGCTTGGGCAATCGCTGGATCGGTACGTGAACCAGCGCTGGAGACGTTCGGTTGTTCAAGAAGGCTGTCCAGATACTCCTGCACCTGAGCGATCTCACCCACACCGATGTTTTCATCCAAGCATAGATCGTAATGGACAAAGTCCTGAAAGATCACGCCCACAGTGCTGCGCAGGGACTCAAGTTCGTATTCGCGGAGGTCCACGCCATCGAGCAGAATGCGGCCTTCGCTGGGATCGTAGAGCCGGGCGAGCAGCTTGGCCAGGGTCGTCTTGCCGGCGCCGTTCTCCCCCACCAGGGCAATATTTTCGCCGGGAGCGATGCTCAGATTGAGATGGCGAACCGCCCAAGCGCTGCTGCCGGGATATTGAAATCCCACGTCGTCGAAGACCAGCCCTTGCGTGAACGGAGAGGGCACCAGGCGCGCACCCGGGATCGAAACGATCGAAGGCTGCATCTCAAAAAAATCGAACAAGTCGCGGACATAGAGACCCTGTTCATAAATGCCCCCAGCAGAGAGCAGCAACCGTTCCGTCACCGCACGGCTGCGCGCAAACGATGCGGCAAGAAAAGTGAGGGTACCGATGCTGATCACGGCGTAGAATCCGCGCCACAAGATGATTGCGTACGCTGCATAGTAGCCCGCGACACCCAGCCAGGCGAGCAGGGTCGCAACCACTCCTTTGCGCAGGGCAAGGCTGCAGTTGGCGTCATGGAGCCGGCTGGCGAGGTTGCGGTAACGGCTTAGCAGCCACCGGGACAGCCCGAAGATCTGTACTTCTTTGGCGGTTTTATCGCCCGCACTCAGGAAGCGCAGGTAGTCCAACTTCCGGCGTTCTGGCGTCATGCGATACAACAGCGAGTACTCCAATGAACTGAAATGAGCTTCGCCGAGAAAGCCGGGCAGTATTGCCACCACAAGCAATGCCAGCAACCACGGACTGTAAAGGAAGATCGCCGAGGCCAGCGATACAAGGGTCAAAGAATCCTGGCCCACGGACAGCAGTTGTGTCAGCAGGCCAATGCGTCCGGTGGTCTGCCGTTGCGCTCGTTCCAAGCGATCGTAAAACGCGGGATCTTCGAAATGACATAGATCTAGCGAGCCGGCGTGAGCGATGAGTTTTTCACTGATCCGATTGGAGCAAAGATCGCCGAAAAGACCTTCAACGGCGGCAGAGGCTCTATCCAGCGCTTCGCCCATGGATACGATCACCAGCTCCACGCCGACCAGCAGCCAGAGCCGCGAAATGTTGGGCAGTCCCATACGCGCCGCCACTACCGTGTCGATGATCAACTTGGCCACCCACAGCGTAGCGATTGGCATGCCGGCTCGCAACAACCGCAGCAGCACGGTTGTTGCCGCATATCCGCGGTGGGTTCGCCATACCAGGCGAAGAAATCGGCGGACAGAACCAAGCGCTCCAAATGTTTGCCGCCACGTGAACGTGCCTCCACTCCGGGACTTGGGAAGCTTGGGCAGGGTTGAGACCGGGGGTGGCAAGGCGCTTGTATTGTAATCCTCTCAGACCCTTCATCCCGAGCCAGCAAGGAGGAACATACTTTGCTCCGGAGCCGTCCAGCATTTTCAGCCCACGATTCCAGCCCATGATCCGAGTGTCTATCACGACTTCTCAAGAACTTACGCAGCCACCTGAAGCCTGTTAAGTCGTTATAGATACTGCTGATTCACAGTCTGAAAAGGCTGGCGTCGGCGGGTTCGATTCCGTCCCTGGCTAAATTCCTGCGCGCGATGTCTCGGACGATTCCGGCGTCGGCGTAGTGCCTCGCCCCTTTCTTCGATGAGCAGTCCGAGGATCCTCTCTATGTTGCTGTTCCATCGAAACTGTTGACAGCAAGGAAGTGCAGTAAACGTGCGGGTTTCCCGCTAACCCGATGAAAACAAGCTGGGGACGTAGTTCAGTTGGTTAGAACGCTGCCCTGTCACCGTCTACGCTCCGCGATACGAAGCCGAGTAAACCCTCCAGGATGGCTTTTCTCCTGCATTCATTCAGCGAGCTCCGGCATAGCCATAACCTAACTGGCGGGCGACTTGAGTATTGCTGACCGGCCGAGACGGCGTTGTTCGCAGACCGCGAGATGCTATTCACGCTGCTCAGTTCGCCGCGGCAACAACGTTTTCGGAATGTCTGGGGCAGTCATAGAGCGCCACTCGACCTGGAAATGTCCCTTATAGCCGAAGAGACGCCCCCACGTTCGATTTCGCACATCAACTTCGATCCGGAAGCACCGATCGCTCTCGTCGTACCATTCGCAAACATCGGCGATGCCCGAGAAAAGCATGGGGAAGGAGAATCCGACCAGTCCTTCATAAAAACGTTGGGCGCCAGAGCGCAGGTGTAGGCCGCCGTTGGGAGCGACATCGAGATCGATATCCACGGCCAGATGCTGGTGGGTTCCGAGATAGTCGACAATGCGCTGTCGCTTTTCGCTGTAGATCATGTAGGCATCGAAACGGCGCGGGCGCTTGGTCTGAAATGTTCGAATCCAAGTGACCGTCTCCCGGCCCAATGTGTCTACATAGCAGTAGTTCGCAATTTCGAACGGAATGTTTTGGCCGCTCTCTGGAAACATGATGCGACGCCATGAGCCCAGGTATAAGAATGGCAGAGTATACCCCGGCCCATGCCAGATTTCATCCATGATCCCTGTACCAATCGATGCAATGCTGTCGCGACTCGAGAAACCGAACCGGCGTTGTATTTCTGGATGGAGCCGATGAAAATCCGAGCCGAGAGCTCGCTCATATATCGACCTCATTCTGACTCCTTGCGGGGACGCCGAAGGCACCGAGAAGCGGAGGGAAGCTCCGCTGCCGCGAGGTAGCCGATGACCGACAACAGAGTCATTCCCGCATTCAGCGTGACTGGATTGAATGCGGCCACAAGGTAAGATGGTGATCCGACAGCGACGGCCACCAGCGCACCGGCCATTGCAGTGATGTTCAGGAGAAAAAATAGTCGCCACCGCCAGAGCAGCAGCGTCGCGAAGGCCAGCACCAACTCGATAACACCGATTGCCGCCAACCAATGGGGCGGCAACGCAATCGCAGCCATCATCACGCGGTCATCAACACTTGGGAACAAGAGCTTGGGCATAAGCCCTTGCCACAACCAGATGAAGAAGATTCCCAGTCGTGCCACGGCGTGAATCAACGCCATTCGCAGACTGAATCGAGGCGGTACTTCTCGATCAATCCAAAGACGCAGGCGATCAAAGCTCCATGCCGTCGCCCAGCCAATCAGAGGTCGAAACAGAAACCGATCGATCAAGCGGCCTGCGGCTCCCCAGCGGCTGCGATAGTCGTACCAGGTTAGAAAGCGGATTCCGCCGGCAACCGGAATGTATTGCCAGTATCCTGAGCCTTCCTTAATGAGCGATTTTGGGTCTGAGGACCAAAACTTCAGGGCCGACGTACGAAGCCCCGTAACATCCTCCCGAGTAGCAGTGCTTTCGCCTTCCCCTTCGATCTTCAGTCCAAACCCAATGCGCGTCGAATAACGGAATCGTTGAGGTTCGTTTTCTGATGGTCTGGGGAGGTAGTCAATGGCCGTAAAGCGCAAATCCCAAAGTTCATGGAGGCCGGCAACCTGGGTGCGGCGCCAAATCTCATCGACGGCGCCACGGACCAGAATCTCGACGTAGATTCCCGGATCACGTGCCATCAGAGGAAGATAGCACAGCGCGTTTAACCCACCGCGTGTTGCCGCGAATCCCTAGATGCTGGGCGGCTTTCGAGGCATCAGATACCCCGTACAATCCAAACGGCAAGCGGGACAGCGGTCGGTTATTTGTTTGAAGTCATCCCAGGCACCGCGAGCAGCGACGCCACGGTCTTGTTTGACGCCCGCCATGCTTTCAGGATGAGGGTGCGATCACCTGGCTTCAGGCGTTCGTCGAAAATGGTTAGCCACGGTTGAGGCTTAGCGGCGTCTCCTTTGTCCTTTGTCTTTAGCGCTGCCTCTATTGATAGGATCGACTGTCCCTTATTTCCAATGAACAGCAGCGTCGGAACCGCCTCGCCGATCTTCACGACTCTTGTAGCTTCTAACAGGTAGCCGCCGGAATGCAGTACTTCGCCGGCTCTCATGTCTGCCGTAATGACCGTCGTCGAAGCGAACACCGTGCAATTACTATCGGCGCCAGAGCCGGCCCCTTTGCAATTTACCGATCCGAGGACCGGATACTTGACGGGGTGCCCGCCAATCACAAACTTGTGGACGCGCACGGTCAGTCAGCGCATGGGCATTCCCAATACCCCTTCTTCGCGAGATCTGCTGTTTTGCGCCTGTTCCCAGGGTTCTGAACTCTCGAGAGCTTTAGAGACAATCGAGGGCAGTGATTGGCAGCCTTACCAGCCAGTCGTCATGGCCATGCTCCCCCCTTTTCCGAATTCGTTTCCGGGCACAGCACCTTTAGCGCTGCCGCCGCAGAAGTTCTGAAGAGTTTTACCGCCAGCGACAATTTTGGCGCCTCGTACACGTTTGAACGCGGCAGGTCCAAAGTAGAACCCGGTCTCACACCGAGAGCGGAACTGACTCTTTCCTGGCCCACGTTCACTGCTGCCGCCGACCAGGCAGGCATGTCACGGCGTTACTGTGGAATCCACTTTGCCGATGGAGACCTCGAGGGCAGAGCTACGGGGAGGCAGGTTGGTAAACAAGCTTGGCAAAAGGCGCTTTCGTTGATCAATGGAAGAAACACTCAACTTGACAATGCAGAATAAGCACGTCAGGGAAAACAAGCCGCACTCACCGGTTGAATTTGGAGATCAAATAGAGTGTAGGCGGCATTCGAACGGTTTCACGGGAAGCCGACGCGCGCTGGTACAGCTTTTAGGGCAGGCCTTTCCCTGAAAGTTCAGAACGCAGAGTCGAAAAACGAGCGATGCTAGGCGGGACAAGTCGTATCGCTGATGCGATCCGCCGAGTCTAGGGAAAGGCACAACCTGTGAGTGCTGTTTTCCGTGAAGCACACCTCGCTGCAGCACCAGAAGCTGATGGCGTAGGAGAACAACAGCCAGAAAAGGGTTGCCATGGGATGGAAGAGCCCTACAATCCCGCAGCCGGTAAGGTAACACTTTCAATCAGAACGGAGTTTTTGGTAGCCACAACAGCCGGCACGGACATTGTTTCGGAGCATCTACGCCGAGCATTACAACGTTTGCCATGCCCCCTCGTCCTGTGTATACTGACGCTTCTATGGTATTTACCCGTGAATCGCTGAGGATGGCGCAGATGTGTTGCACGTCTTGCGCATGCGTGTCCTCTGGCACCGGGAGGCTAGTGAACTACTAACTAAGTTAGACCTAGTCAAGAAGTCAAAACCCACTCGCCAGAGATGACTGGCAGGTGGGTTTTTTGTTTTTGGTGCATCAACAGCTAAAGGGAATACAAATGACGCAAGTATCACAAGAACTATTCAGAGAAGCAGCGCCTGCCAGGGGACTGCGCGAGGAAGTGCCGGTCTCGGCCGAACGCAGCCCGAGTCACTTGAAGGTCCTGGAAGCGGAAAGTATTTACATTCTGCGCGAAGCCGTGGCGGAGTTTGCGCGGCCGGTCATGCTTTATTCCATCGGCAAAGATTCTTCGGTGATGCTGCGCCTGGCGCAGAAGGCATTTTATCCCGGCAAAATTCCATTCCCTCTGCTGCATGTAGATACCAGCTACAAGTTTCCCGAGATGATCGAATTTCGCGACCGGTACCCACAAGAGATTGGCGCGGAGCTGATCGTCCACAAGAACCGTGAAGCGCTGGAAGCTGGGGCCAACCCGTTTACGCTCGGAACCCAGAAATGCTGTGGTCTGTTGAAGACCAAATCACTACTGGATGCGCTTGCGGAAGGCGGTTTTAACGCCGCATTCGGCGGGGCGCGACGGGATGAAGAGAAGTCGCGGGCCAAAGAGAGGATCTATTCTTTCCGCGACGTGCATGGGCAATGGGACCCCAAGAACCAACGCCCTGAGTTGTGGAACATTTTCAACTCGCGCATCGACAAAGGAGAAAGCATACGGATCTTTCCGCTCTCGAATTGGACGGAGCTTGATGTCTGGCTCTATATCCACACGGAAAATATCCCAATTGTGCCGCTTTATTTTGCAAAAGAGCGCGAGGTCGTAGTCCGAGGAGATTCGATTGTGGTTATTTCTTCCCGCGATCAACTCTTGCCCGGCGACAAAACACACATATTGAGCTGCCGCATGCGCTCCCTGGGCTGCACGCCGTGCACGGGTGCGATCCGCTCCTATGCCGGCACGGTTCCGGAAATTATCGAGGAGATGATTTCGTTCCGGCGTTCCGAGCGTGAAAACCGCGTGATCGATCATGACGAAGAAGGATCTATGGAGACGAAGAAGCGGGAGGGCTACTTCTGATGTCGCATGTGGCAAACGCCGCCAAAAGCGGAGAGTTCGAGCTGTTTCTGGAGCAGAACCTGAACAAGGAGTTGCTACGCTTTACTACGGCTGGCAGCGTAGATGACGGCAAGTCCACTCTGATCGGAAGGCTGTTGCACGATTCAAAAACGCTTTACGAAGACCAGCTTGCTTCCATCAAGAAAAGCCGCATCAATCGTTCCACGGGCCCGATTGACTTTTCTTTGCTTACGGACGGACTGCGTGCGGAGCGGGAGCAGGG
>WNFI01034282.1_pt1 | contig 15540 bp, 17 predicted proteins | sample 5400471 | NCBI WGS metagenome assembly WNFI01 (sample SAMN13153348, study PRJNA577476) | soil metagenome | isolation source: 100 cm saprolite on Douglas fir-dominated hillslope | place: USA:California | collected 2013-09-17 | reverse complement strand
TTTCTCGTCGCAGGAGATCCGTGACTACTACGCGAGTCAGCCCGGAATATTGGTCGGCTCGGTAAAGGCCGCAGGACAAGTCTTACGAAGCCGGGAATTCCGGCAGTTGCTGCTTCGGATTCCGTTGTCTGCCCGCGCTCTCGCTGGCCTCTGGAGGTGGTCCGCCTCGCTCGATGAGCAAAGTCGTACGCGCTTGCGGGAGCGGGTGGGGGTACGAAGAACAGCTTCCAACGCGACTCAAAACGGCCGTTTTATTCCGGATGAAGTCACTCTAGCCACTCAGACTGGGTCTGTTTTTTTTAGCATCGCGAAAGCGCAAAAACTGCTCGATTACAAGCCTCGAGTTCCATTCATCCAGGGCCTCGCCCTGGTTGAGCAGTGGCTGCGCTTTGCAAACTACCTCTGAGACTCAATTCTTAGCTGGCTCGTCCATTTCCCATCGTTGTTGACGCCGAGGACTCAGGTCTCACGCGCGGGCAGTGTGACGGAGCTTCTCGGCATCCGGCTGCTTGCCGCGACTGACAAGCTCCTGCAGTGAAGGAATCGATTCGGAGACCGTCAGCTTTTGCTCGGGCAGCGGAGAACCGGAGCGGATCGACTCGGTCAGCATCTCCAACGCCAGGTCTGCGTTTGGGCGAATGTGGATTGTCGCTGCCAGCACACCGCTGCGGACCCAGGCTAGGCCAGTGTTGGCCATGCCGTCACAACCTGTGAATGGGATTTTCAGCCACCGCTCACGATCTCCGTCAGCCATTTCACTGAACGCTTTTCTGCTGCCGGCCGCCATACTGTCGTCCTGGGCAGCGACAAGGTTAATTTTTGCCGCTAGCGAAGTACTCAGGCGCAGCCAGGAACTCACCGCGCGGTAGGCACTCTCCTCGGTCCAATTCGCCCGCAGAGACTTCACTTGAATGTTCGCGGGTTTGGTCAGGTTCATTCCGGCGGTTCGCTCTTTCGCGGCAGAACTGTTGGCCGGCCCCTCGATGTAGAGAACAGAGCCACCTTGCGGAAGCAATGCGGCAAACTGTTTCCCCTGGATCTTGCCCACTTCCTCGTGATCTGAGCTGATCGCAAATACTGGGACCTGATGAGCGATCCGCAGTTGTGATATGTAATCCACTTCATGATTCAACACGACCCACCCGATGCCCGCTGCCGCGGCAGCGCGCGCCACTTGCGGAAAGCCGGTTCCACCCGCAGGTTCGAACACGATGGCATCCGGACGCGAGGCAGCGGCACATTGCACGAACTCCAGCAACTGCTGGCTTTGGGTGACCGCGTCATTGTTCGCGTCAATGATTTTCACATCGACGCCCAGCCGGCGCGCGGTTTTCTCCGCCGCCGCCGCCTGTTCCTGCTGGTAATCGTTATCGTTGGTGGGAAGCGAAACTACAAAACTAAGTCTTTTCATGACCGGACCTTTGCTTGGATCATAATTCAACCCGGCGGCACCGCAGTGGTAACCGGAGTAACTAGGGTAAGAGACCAAGGAGAACTGATGAAAGGATCAGCTTCCCGCCGCCGCGGCTTTTAACTGCCCGAGAAACGATTTCAGACTTGCGCCCAGGGATTCCTGGCTGGCTTCAGAAAGTTCGGTAAAGCGAAAAGGCTGTAGCCACCCCTGAGTCGCCCACATCGGAAACAACATCAGGGCCCTCTCGCGGATCGTGGCGCCATCGAGGTGAAAAATCAATTCGACCTCGATCTTCTCGTCCAGAGGCTTCTCCAGATGGATTAAGCCGCCCGTAGTCGAAAGCTGATGCAGCGCCGCGCGCACCTGACGGCGATTCGGTAACCGGATCAGGACCAGAACCGATCCCCGCAGTTTCACGCGGGAGGCACGCTGTTCTGAGTGCTTCTGGCGGCCAGAGACGTGCAGCGTCGGCGAATCGGGTTCTTGGGACATACGCTGGACGAGTATGACAGCAGGTAGGAAACTTAACGAAGTTACGGAAGAACAAGTCCGGCAGCCACTCCCCAAGGTTGAGAACCTGGATCACACGAACCTGGATTACAGGAACATGGATCGTCCAAATCTGGACTACACGGACCTGAATTGCGCGGAATCTGGATCGCTACTTTTCTTTTTGACGAGCCCCTGTGGTACCGGAGAACCGATTGTAGGGCCAGTTCTTTTTGCTCGAGACATCTGGCTTCTGGGCAGAGGGCTGACCATGAGCAGCTGTTCCTGCCGCGGCCGTGCCCTGACCTTCCACATCCCAGTCTTCCGGTGGGTCGGCAATTCCCCAGACATTTCCGTGCGTATAGAGAGAGGCGCCGATCAGGAAATACTTGCCGTCGCTGCCCAGAGGCAAACAACTGGCCACGCGCGCCGTGACACTCCCGCCGCCGGGCAGATCGCTCAAGAAAATCGGGGTTTCGATCTGCAGAGCGCGAGAGCTCCGAAACCCGCATCCCTGGCCGCTTACAACCACAGCCACACAACGTTCGGCGAAGGGACGAACCCGGTCCAGGCTGGTCACGCTGATGGGGATCTCCACGCGGACCCGCGTGCTCCGTCGCGTCGCCTTGGGCGTTAGTACTTCCATCTTGCGGTACTCTTCGGCCTGGGCTCGCGAGTAGTCCGCGTGCCACTGCCAGTGTGACAAATTCTAGTTTGACAGATTGCAGGCCCGATTTCGCTGGTCAAGACCTGGGGCTAGATGACTAACGTAACTACCCGACGGCCAAACTCTAGCTCCTGGGCGGATTGCGATCACGTTCTTCTTGCGTTCCGTCGCGCCTGTGCCACACCGGCTTGCAGACCCCGGGCTATCACTCTGCCGTAGCCGGCCTCATCCATCGCGTTCATCGTCGCCGCAGCGATCCCTCCGGGCGTGGCCGCTTCGTGAAGCAGCTTGGCGAGACTCTTCTTGCTGTCACGCCAGTAGAGGATCCCGTCGGCCAATGCGTGAGCCGCGGCCGTAAGTGATGTCTTGCCGTCAAGCCCTGCACTTTTCGCGGCCTTCGCCAGCGCCGCCAGCGCGTGGTAGCCGTGACTGGGCGAGAACGTCGCAGTGAAAGCGTCAAGGTGACTTTCCGGGATCTCAACCACAGATCCGACATACGCAAACAGTTCGCGGACTCTCTTACGGCTTATTGAGGCTAGGCCGGGCTCAAAAGTCAGGGCCGTCAGGCCGCGTCCGATGCGGCACACCGGGCTAGGCATGGCACGCGCCCAGCGAACCGGAGGTTTTAGTCGAGTACGCAATCTCTTGATCGGAACTCCCGCGGCGAGGCTGACGACAAGGGCAGGCGGTGTCGCGCCACAACGAAGCACCTCGTCGAGCAGATCTGGCACGGCAGCCGGCTGCACGGCGACGACTAGAATCTCCGCTCGTTCAACCGCTGTCGCCAGATCGCGAACCGCTTCCACCGGAAACGCACGCCGCAGCGCCCGCAGCTTCTCTGGGTTCCGATCATAGACAATGACCGGGCGCTTGTATCCTCCCAGATGTAATCCCGCAACCAGTGCGCCGGTGATGCGTCCCGCGCCCAGAAAGACGGTGGCTTTCATTCGAGTGCGCCCACTACGTTCAGTCAGCGGTCCCTCCACCATCAACCACGAGTGCGGCTCCAGTCATGAACGAGGAATCATCTGAAGCTAGGAACAGCACGGCTTTGGCAATTTCATCCGGGCTGCCGATGCGGCCCATCGGCCGGTTGTTGCAGTCCTGCAGATACTTGTCCCATGAGAGTCCGCGCATCTTCGCGTCGGCGGGCAGCATAGGAGTTTCAACATCGCCGGGACAAATGCAGTTCACCCGTATGCCCTGACGGCCATGATCAATGGCCATGGCTTTCGTCATCAGCACGACGCCACCCTTCGAAGCGCAGTAGGCGACCGCGTGATCGCCGCCCACCACTCCCCAGCCAGAACTGTTGTTAATGATTATTCCGTGTCCTTGCGCGATCATGGAGGGCAGAGCGAACTTCGACATCAGGAATGTGCCTTTCAGGTTGACGTCAATCTGCTCGTCCCATTCTTGCTCTGAACATTCAAGAGCAGTTTGAGGATAGAAAACGCCGGCGTTGTTGAAGAGAATGTCGAGCCTTCCGAAGGCACTTATAGTTTCATCCACGGCACGGTGGCAGTCGGCGGCTAGACTTACGTCGGCACGGATGAACCGGGCAGCTCCGCCCTGCTGTTTGATTTGCTGAGCTACGGCCGCGCCGCGCTCCCGGTTCCGGCCCGTGATCGCAACCTTCGCATTTTCTTTAGCGAACAGCAGCGCGGTGGCTTCGCCGATGCCGGAGGTCCCGCCAGTGATGAGAGCAACTCTATCCTTCAGGCGCATCCGTGGAATCTTACCAGCCGAAGATGCCGAGGCTCTAATTCATCGGCTGGCCAGGCCGCCCGCGGTCTCTCCTCCGTCCATAGTGAAGACCTGCCCGGTTGCATAAGCCGCGTCATCCGAACCCAAGTACGCAAACAACGCCGCAATCTCTTCCGGCTTCGCGTGCCGCCGCAGAGGAATCTTGCGGTTTACTTCGTCGAGCATCGCATCCGTGTATTCGGCGCGTTGCATGGGCGTAAGCACGTATCCCGGCGCTACCGCGCACACGCGAACTTTGGGCGCGAGTTCGAGGGCCATGCTCTTGGTCAGTTCGATTACGCCGGCTTTCGTGGTGTTGTAATCGGCGTAGTAGGGATAGCCCATGATGCCGTTGGTGGACGCGGTTTGCAAAATCACTCCACTGCCTCGCTCCCACATGTGGCGCGCCGCGGTCTGCGCCACATAGAAGACGCCCGTCAGATTCACGGCAATAACTTTGTCCCATTCTTCGGGGGTGATGTCGAGAAAGTTGTGGCGGATGCTGATGCCAGCATTGTTGATGAGGACATCGACGCCGTCCATCACGCGGACGGCGTTGGCGAAGGCGGCTTCCACCTGCATCAGGTCAGTGACGTCGGCGATGATGGCCTCGGCTAGAGCGGGCAACCGGCGGCGAATCTCGCCGCACGCGTTGCCGTCGCGATCAAGCACGCAGACCTGCGAGCCCTCTTCCAGAAAACGGGCGGCCGTGGCTGCGCCGATGCCGCTTGCGCCTCCCGTGATCAGAACACGCTTATCTTTCAAACCTCGCATGCAGTTTCCTCGTGCGACCTCTTGTAATAACAACGATTGGCTGGAACCCTTACAAAGATGAACTACATAAAGTCAACTACGCAAAGATAGAGAATGACGAGGTCTCGTGCCTAGTGGCGAGGCTAGATCGGTTTGCCACGGAAGAAATAGACCAGCTCGATGATGAGAATGATCACCACCATAAGTTCGAGCACGAAGGCACGGCTCTGGTTGAATTGGTCCACCATGAAACGGTAGAGGTCTTCGGCGGTGTGGAGCTTTTCCTGCACCAGGTTCTTGTAATCAGGCACGCCTACTTTTTGTGCCGCCAGCTTGTAGAGACGGGCGGAAAACATGTCGCTGAGAAACTTGATGGCATTGTCCGCACGCTCAGTCAGTTCGCTGACGTCGAGCAGCACTGTGTGCAGTTTTGAAGCGGCCCGCGCTGTCCGCCAGCGCGACCAGAGTCCGCCGCCACCATTCTCCAGAAAGTCGTAGACACCTTCCAGTTCGTGGGTCAGCAGTTCGTCATAGTGGCGGAACTCAAGCAACTGCGAGTTTGCGTATTGCAGGAGTTGGATCACCGTCTCGGCGCCCGAGGGACTATCGTAGATAAAGGCGGCATTCCAGCCAATCACCGCCAGATCATTGGGATAGTACGAAATGCGTGATTGCAGGATTTCCTGTCGTTCGCCTTCCGAAAGCATGGCTGTCTCGCCGCGAACTACCTGGGCAATGCGGTCCCCGTGCGCCGCCAGCAGGTCAGCCGCCGAGGGCGATCCCGCAATTTCCCGGTCCATCGGCTGGAGAGTTGCGCGAGCGTATTCCAGTCGGCGGAGAAGGGCAACTCAAACACCAGGCTCACTACGCCGTAATCGTAGTACTTGATTTCGCCCTCAAGCCGCTCCCCTCCCTCAAGGACGAGTGGATCCAAAGTCTCCTCAACTGGGGGCCGCTGGTAGCGGACGTATCCGGGAGCCTGATGCTTGAAGCTGGCTGGCGCCGTTCGGGCGCCAAGAATCTTGCGGAGATCGTCCAGGCGAATCTCCTCGCAAACATCGAACTGGATCAGCACCAGAATTGCCCCACGCAGCGGCGCCTCTGGCAATTGAGCCTTCGCGGTCAATGCCTGAGCCACGTCGTTGGAGACGACCGCGGCCCCAGTTGTAAGTTCTTGCGCCATAGCCAGGAATTCCGTTCCGGTGGTGTGCGAGCGAGAAAACCGCCGGGAAGAAGTCGGCGAGATATCTATTGTCCCAGAAAGTGGGAAGTCTGGCGAGGCCCAGGCCTTGCAAAGAGCCGGGCAACATACCGCAAATCATTGATAAATAATCACTTAATCCATCGTCGGAGCAGCAGGCTACCCGCCATCAGTGCTCCCAAGCCCAGCCCAGCACGCGTCATTGAAGTTCGTAAATCGATTTGCCGCTGCAGCACTCGGGAGGACTCCGGGTAGGGTCCGGAATCGCTGGCAGACAGCCCGGCCAGCGCCATCTGCAGCACTTCCGCCAAGTGAAGGGCGCGCCGGTCGGAACCTTGCGCGATCTGTTCGCGGCAACTGAAGCCGTCCGCAATGATCAACCAGTCGTCGGGGGCCTTACGGACGGCTGGCAGCAGTTCGAGTTCGCCAATTGCCATGGAAATGTCGTACTTGTCGTGTTCAAAGCCGAAAGAGCCTGCCATTCCGCAGCACCCGGGCGCCGGAGAATGGAAATCGACGCCGATTCGTTGCAGGACAGACTCTTCCGCCGTCATCCTCATGATGGATTTGTGATGGCAGTGGCCGTGCAGCAACGCCCTGCGTTCGAACCGAGGTGGCGCCCAATGGGCGGAGTTGGCTTCGAGGAACTCGCTCAGCAGGAATGTTTGGCGCGCCAAGGCCTGCGCCCGTTTATCGTCGGGGAATAGGTTGAGCAATTCGTCGCGGAATACGGCGACACAGCTGGGTTCAAGTCCGACCACGGGAATACCCGCCTCGATCTCGGGGGAGAGCTCATCGAGAATTTGGAGCAGCAGCTCCTTCGCGCGGTCGAGCATACCGAAGTCATAAAGCGGACGTCCGCAACACAAGTTTGCCTGCGGCACGATAACGTTAAAACCAGCGGCCTCAAGAACCTCAACTGCGGCCTTGGCAGTCGCAGGCAGAAAATAGTTATTAAAAGTGTCAGGCCACAAGAGGACAGGAGGACCGCCGTTATTTCGGCGGCGCCGAAACCAGCTCTTGAACGTTTGCGGAGCAAAGGCGGGAATGCTTCGCTGAGAGGGAATCCCGGCCACCAGCTTTGCGATCTCCCGCAAGAATGGCAATTGCGTGCTCAAGTTGACCAGCCCCGGAGCATGTGAGGCCAGGCGCGCCCAGAAATCAATATTGCCGAAGGCGTAGGCACTGCGCGGACGCAGCCGGCCTTCGTAATAGTGGGAAAGAAACTCAGCTTTGTAGGTGGCAACATCCACGCCCACGGGGCAGTCGCTCTTGCATCCTTTGCAGGCGAGGCAAAGATCGAGCGACTGTTTGACCTCTTCACTTCTCCAGCCATCGCGGATCACCTCGCCCTGAGTCATTTCCCAGAGCAGGTGAGCGCGGCCGCGCGTGGAGTGCTCTTCTTCGCGCGTCGCGCGATAGCTCGGGCACATCACGCCACCCTCTTCGCGGCGGCATGCGCCCACACCTACGCAGCGCAGCGACGCCTGCGACAGGCTCCCATGATCCTCCGGAAACTGAAAATGCGTTTCCGGTTCCCAGGGAGCGTAGTTCGCACCCAGACGCAGATTCTCATCGAGACGGTAAGGTTCAATCAGTTTGCCCGGATTCATCTTCCAAGCCGGATCCCAGGCCGACTTGAATTCGCGGAAGGCCTGCATCAGCTCCGGCCCGAACATTTTGGGCAGCAATTCAGCGCGTGACTGTCCGTCACCATGCTCGCCGGACAACGAACCGCCGTAGCCGACCACGAGATCGGCAGCCTGTTCGACAAACTTGCGGTACTTAGCGATTCCCGCTTTTGATTGCAGGTCGAAGTTGAGGCGCGTGTGCACGCAGGCATGGCCGAAATGGCCGTAGAGCGAGCCCTTGTAGCCGAACTCGGCCATCATTTTGCGCAAGTCGCGGAGATAGCTCCCGAGCTTTTCGGGAGCGACGGCGGAATCCTCCCAGCCCTCCCAGTTCAGCGGCTCGCCGGGCACGTGCGAAGTTACGCCCAGGCTCGACTCGCGGACTTCCCAGATACGCTTCGCCTGCTGCTTGTCAGTGCACAAACGCATGTTCGGAATGCTGGCGCCGCGGCTCAAGGCTTGCATGAGTCCGCGAGCTTGAGACTCGGCCTCTTGTACCGTGTCGGCGCCGAATTCCACCAGCAGCCAGCCACCGCCTTCAAGTAGAAGCGACAACCCTTCTGAGTTGATTCCCTTGCGCCGGGTGTAATCCGTGAGCAGATCATCGAAGCCTTCGAGGCCGATCGGCTTGTGCGACATGATTTCCGGCACGTGATCGGCGCATTGATAGATATCGGGATAGGCCACGACCACGAGTACGCGCTCAGGAGGACTTTCCACCAGGCGACAGGTCGCCTCGAGGACGGTGACGCAGGTTCCTTCCGATCCAACGAGCGCACGCGCCACGTGGAAGCCATTTTCCGGCAGTAGGAAGTTCAGGTTGTAGCCTGAGACCCGGCGGGGAATCTTGGGGAATCGTTGCCGGATGAGATCGCCATAGCCAGCCGCGATGGCCTTGAGATTGCCGTAAATTTCGCCGCGGCGTCCGCCCTCGCGGATGATGCGCTCCAGTTCTTCGCTCGAAGTCGCTCCGACCTTCATCCGAGTGCAATCGTAAGTCAGGATGTCGAGTTCTTCGATGTTGTCGTCGGTCTTCCCCGCCATGACCGAGTGCACGCCGCACGAATTGTTGCCGATCATCCCACCCAGCGTGCAACGATCATGGGTCGCTGGATCAGGTGCGAAGGTCAGCTGATATTTTTCAGCGGCGTTGCGGAGATGATCGAGCACCACCCCAGGCTGAACCCTGGCAATGCGGCGCGCTGGATCGATCTCAGTGATCCCTGCCATGTACTTGGAAAAATCCAGAATGACCGCAACGTTGCAGCACTGGCCTGCGAGAGACGTGCCTCCGCCGCGGCAAAGCAGCGGCGCTCCAAATTCACGGCAGAGAGAGACGATGGCTAGAACATCGTCCACGTCGCGGGGAAGCACGACGCCGATTGGCACCTGGCGATAGTTCGAGCCATCGGTCGCATAGAGAGCACGGCTGCCATTGTCGAAGCGGACGTCGCCTTGAATCGACGCGCGAAGGGACTGCGCCAGTCCCGACGCGTCGACCTGTGCTGACTTTGTAGTCTGGACTAGCTGTATGAATCCGTTTGACATTGAATCAGTTTTTATTTCGTCCGCCAGTGTCTCTTATTCTTAGTTCGAAGGAAAGGTTGCCGACTCGGACTTGTGGGTAATATTGGCAATCTGAATTTGAGTTCGGTCACCCGTAGCGCGGATATTGATTGTGATCAGATTCTTCGACTGGTTGGACACAATGGTGCAGTGATTCTGATCGGAGGTTGTAACCATGGCGTTGGGAAACTTGGCTTTGTAGTAGCTCGCAACCTTATCCAGGGAATCGCTGGTCTCAAAGTTCGCCGAAGCCGTGTGAACTCCCCCGAAAGTGGCAGAGGCCGCGCCACTCTTCAGCACCTGTGCTCCAGGATAGAGCTCGACCCCCAGGTTGCGAACCGCCGCTTCCGGGTCCTTTGTGCTCTCGACCGTGCCGAAAGGAGTTTCAACCTTGACGTGATCGCCCTCTTGTCGCACGTGGGAACTTTTTGCAATCCGCCATGTGATGATCCCGAGCGTGGCCATGCCAAGAATTCCCACGGCGACGATTACGGCTGCTACGATCAGGATGACCTTGAGAGCTCCGCTGCTTTGACCTGATCCCGCTGGGCCTGCAGCGCTCGCTGCAACCGGGACCGGCGCCGGGGCCGATACTTGCGCGACGTTGGGGGCACCACACTTCTTGCAGAACTTGGTCGAGGGATCCAGAGTTGCGCCGCAGGAATTGCAGAACGCCATAGGTCACCTCACGGATGCGGTGTCATAGCCGGTGGGCGCGAGTATATCGCAGATGGGCTGCCAACACAGCAGTGCGATAAAGGCTAAGTCCACGCCCGTGTTGCGTAATCGGACATGGCCAGACCGAGAAAAATGAGGAGGAAGAATAGCGCGGAGATGACGACGAGTTTGGTCAGCTTTTCACTCGTACCCTTGATATGCATGAAAAACAGGGCAACCAGAGTCGCTTTGATGGTGGCAATAACGAGCGCAACCGCGGCGTTGAAGCGTCCCAGGTCCAAACCCGAAGCGTATACCGTGAGAGCCGTGCCCACGAGCAGGGTGATCCAGATTGCAACGTAGGTCTTGAGCGACGATGATGTTGAATGTTCAGACATGCGGGCCTCACGGGTGACGGTCAATCAAATAGAGCAAGGGGAACAGGTAAATCCAGATGATATCTACAAAGTGCCAGTACAAGCCCCCCATTTCCACGGGAGTGTAGTACTCCGGAGTGAACCGTCCCTTCCAGGCCATGACCAGGAGCCACACGAAGATGCCGATACCAACAATCATATGCACCGCGTGCAGGCCGGTCATGACGAAGTAGAGAGCGAAGAAAATCTGCGCATGCTGGGGATTGGCGTATTGATCAGGATGGCCCGGAATCTTTTCGTGGAACTGAAATGAAGCCCCCGGCACGTGATGCTTCTCGAACTTCTCCTTGTATTCAACGCCCTTGATGCCCAGGAAAGCCAGTCCCAGAACCAGCGTCAGCGCCAAGTTGCCGACTAGCATCATCCGGCGCCCAGTTTGCGCTGCCCAAACGGCCAGCACAACCGTCAAGCTGCTGCAGATCAGCACCGCGGTATTGGTCGCGCCGAGCTTAACATCCAAAGTCTTGCTGGCCGCGCCGAAGTCCCCGAAATACATCAGGCGATAAATGAGATAGGCACAGAACAGGCCGCCGAAAAACATTACCTCGGTGGCCAGGAAGGTCCACATTCCCAGGCTGGACGCATCGCGTTGCTGCTGTGGTTCCGCGAAGTGATGCAGCAAAGCATGACTGTTGACTTCGCCCTGAGCGGTCGCAACTTGGCTATCCGCCAACGTGAACCTCCTGCTTGTGGCCGGTGTCCAACTCGTCGTAGTTGTAAGCTTCCCAGGTGACAACCGGCTCTTCATCAAAATTAAATGTGGGTGGCGGCGAGGCTGTCTTCCACTCGAGCCCAGCGGCGTTCCACGGATTGTCGGATGCAGGCTTGCCGTAGCGCATGGACCACAGGAAGTAGACCATCGGCAACAGATAGCCGACCCCGAGAATGGTCGCTCCCGCGGTCGAGAGCACGTTCAACACTTGAAACTCCGGCATGTGGCTGTAGTCGTAGTAACGTCGCGGCATGCCCAGATACCCGAGGACGAACTGCGGAAAGAATGTGAGATTGAATCCGATGAAGACGATCAACGCAGCCAGCTTCGCCCAACCTTCGGGATAAAGTTTGCCGGAAATCTTAGGCCACCAGAAATGCATTCCTCCCAGATAACCCATTACCGCACCGCCAACCATGATGTAGTGAAAGTGTGCCACGACGAAGTAAGTATCGGTGACATGAACGTCGATGCCCAGGGCAGCGAGAAATAAGCCGGTGAGGCCTCCCATGGTAAACAGGCCAATGAATCCGAAGGCGTACAGCATGGGCGCATCGTAGTGGATGGAGCCCTTATACATGGTTGCGGTCCAGTTAAAGACTTTGACGGCAGAAGGCACGGCCACCGCGTAACTCAACAGGGAAAACACCAGCGCGGCATAGACCGAGATTCCTGCGACGAACATGTGGTGTGCCCAGACCAGGAACCCGAAAACAGCGATGGCAATCGACGAAAAGGCCACGAAGCCGTATCCGAAGATCCGCTTGCGAGAGAAACAGGCAATGATCTCGCTGATGATGCCCATCGACGGCAAAATCATGATGTACACAGCCGGATGGGAGTAGAACCAGAACAAATGTTGAAACAACAGCGGATCGCCCCCCAGCTTGGGGTCGAATATTCCGAGATGCAACGTGCGTTCGGCGGCGACCAGCACTGTCGTGATCGCGATGACGGGCGTGCCCAGAAGCTGAATGATGCTGGTGGCATAGTGCGCCCAAATGAATAGCGGCAGCCGTGACCAGGTCATGCCCGGGGCACGCATGCGGTGGATGGTCACCACAAAATTCAGTCCCGTAAGGATGGAAGAGAATCCCGATGATGTACAGATACCAACTCAGCAGGTTGATGCGAGGAAAAGCCAGATCCTTCGCCCCAATCATCAAGGGGACCAGGAAATTGCCTAACACTGCGGGGATCGACGGAACCAGGAAAAAGAAAACCATCACCATGCCATGCATGGTGAATAACTTGTTGTAGGTGTCGGCCTGAACCAGGTCGCCTGCCGGAGTCAGCAGTTCCAGCCGGATCAGCAGCGCGAAAAAACCTCCGATGAAGAAAAAGAATGTAATCGAGAGCAGGTAGAGAAGCGCGATGCGCTTGTGGTCCGTGGTCAGCAGCCACGAGACTATTCCGTATTCTTTGTTGAGGTAATTCTCGCGCCCAACCGTTTGAGCTTGTGCCGTAGCCATACTCATTCCACCTGACTTCCCTTGGACTGCAGCGCATCCGTACTGGCGCTGGCCTTGCTCGATGCCTGACCCGGACTGGCCTGCGCCAAGGATTTCACGTAAGCCACCAATGCGTTCAACTGCTCTTCGCTGACCAGTCCCTGAAACGTGGGCATTACCGGCTTGTAGCCGTTCACAATTTTCGCGCCCGGGTCGAGAATCGATTCGCGGATGTAATTTTCGTCCGCGGTTACAGTACGCCCGTCTTCCAGCAGGACCGGCTTGCCAAAGACTCCCTGAAGATTAGGACCGCGCCCCTGGCCATCCGTCCGGTGGCAAGTGACGCAACCGAGTTCGGCAAATATCTTCTCCCCGGACGCGGACAGCGGCCCAGTCGACCCGCCGTTCATCCACGCTTCGTACTGCGCCGGTTCCTGCACCACGATTGATCCGATCATTCCTGAGTGTTGCGTGCCGCAATATTCCGCGCAGAACAAGTGATACGTTCCTGGCTTCGTGGCGCGGAACCATGCCACAGTGTAGCGGCCCGGCAAAACGTCCTGCTTGATGCGGAACGCAGGAATAAAGAAACTATGAATTACGTCCTGCGAGGTCATGATCATTTTCACGTCGCGACCCACCGGAACATGCAGTTCGTTGATTTCTCGTTGGCCTTCGGCGTGTTCCAGCTTCCACATCCATTGCTTGGCCACGACATAGACTTCTGTAGCATCCGCGGGTGGCGTGCGCTCTTTGAAGAAGACGACCGCGCCCCAGAAGAAAATCACCACGAAAACAAAGAGCGGGATGATCGACCAGGTTAGTTCGAGCGGCGTCGAGCCCTCGATCTGCTCTGCCAATACGCCGGGGCGATAGCGGTACCGGGCGGCGAAGTACACCAGACAGACAAAGATGAGCAGCGTGATCAATCCCGATACGATGAGCAGGAAGATGAAGAGAGCGTCTACATTGCCCGCTATCGTGGAAGCCCGCTCCGGCCATAATGGAAAATTGGTGAACATACCGATCTAAGTTGTCGCTCCCCCCGGCGTTCCTCCGGGTAACGAACGCTCCAGCCGCAGCATGATGAGAATGAATCCGCCCAGAATCAGGATTGTGGCTGCTGCCGCCAGCCGCAGAATGTTGGCGATGACCGCTCCGTACTTTCCGGTCGCCGGATCATAGTGGTAGCAATAGAGCAGTACCGCATCGATGGGATTCCCGATCTTTCCCTGTGACGCTTCCACCAGGCCCATGCGCAGATCCTTGGGCGGAAAATCGACTCCATAGAAATAACGCGAGATGCGGCCTTGGGGCGTTAGCACCATAATTGCGGTAGCATGCGCAAACTGATTGATCTTCGGGTCGTACTGATACTGGAAGCCCACGGCCTTGGTGAGCGCGTTGACCGACTCCGCGGGACCAGTCAGAAAATGCCACCCTGTGTCCGCACCAGGACGGCCGTAACGTTTCACGTAGTCCTTCTTCTTGGCGGCCGCTATCTCTGGCGTCTCTCGTGGATCGAAGCTGACCGTCACTACCTCGAATTCCTTGCCCACATCGAACTTCACCAACCGCATCGCGCCGCTGAGGCCGGCCAGCGCTTCTCCGCACAGCATGGTGCAGTTGTAGTAGACGAGGTTCAGAATCAAAGGCTTCTTGCCGAAATAATCCCCCAACTTCACCGTCTGACCAGTCTCATCGCGGAAGGTAAGATCGGGAGGCACCTGGCTGTCGAGACGCTGCTCGATGCCGACATTCTCGAGTCGCGGCGGACGCACGTTCGCGGGAGGAGACATAATGCCTTTGCTCATCCCCTGGCCCCACGCCGAGACTGACAGCAACACCACGGCCACGATGGCTTGCGCTGTGGGCATCGAATTTCGAGTCTGACTGCTCACTGCTTGCTCCCTTTCTTACTCTTTCCCGCCTGTGCTGCCGCTTCCTGTGTACGCACCGGAAGACCGCGTTGTGCCACCAACTCCATCGCCCGATCGATTGGGATGCGGACTGTTCCTGCCTTTTGGTCGACCCAGTCATAGCTGGCCAGCTTCTGCTCTTCCGCCATCCGAATATCGTTCAGTTGCGTACGCTCATCCTGCTCGAGACGGGGAGTAGGAAAGGCCTTCTCCGGATAATTGAATGGAATCTGCCGGGTATCGGCGGGTACGTTCGTGATCAATGGATTCACCGGAGGCTGCTGCGTCTTCTCCCGCTTATCGAGGAAGTCATACAAGCCCGCGAGAAGAAAATGAATGATCAGCGTGGCAGCGGCGAGGCCCACAAAGAAATAGATGATGCCGGCCGGTCCAATGTCCCGGCGCTCGAAATCGCCGTGTCCATGCGCGTTGTTGTTCTCGTGTGTCTCGATACTCATATTGCGGCACTCATGTGTGTCGGCTCCAGCACTTCATTCGCCGACGGGTCATACACCGGAAGCAGAGGCAGCGCACTCAGGTTGTGGAAGAAGTAAGCCAACCAGAAACCGCCAATGGCGATCGGCACAACTACGTCCGCCCAGGTCAAACTCAATGTCTTTGAGAAATTCGGTTCAATGATCCAGAACAAGTCGACATAGCGCATCACCATGAGCCAGACCGCAAGCCAGACCAGTTTCCGGATGTCGCGCTTGAACGGCCTGGACAGCAGGATCACGAACGGGATGGCAAAATGGAACAGCACGAGAATCAGTCCGACGTATCCCCAGCCACCGTTCAATCGCGTCAGATAAAACGTGATTTCCGAGGGCAGATTTCCCGCCCAGATGATGAGCCACTGCGAGAAGTTGAAGTAGGCCCACACCATGGTGAATGCCA